>Ga0247844_1004092_pt1 | contig 20244 bp, 28 predicted proteins | sample LaCtaG_FD_192421 | JGI IMG/M metagenome (GOLD analysis project Ga0247844, IMG submission 192421) | Freshwater microbial communities from meromictic Lake La Cruz, Castile-La Mancha, Spain - LaCruzMarch201714.5m_1 | ecosystem: Environmental > Aquatic > Freshwater > Lake | place: Spain: Castile-La... | reverse complement strand
CTTCAGGCCCGGCACGGCCTCAGTGTCCGCACCCTGCCCGCCGAGGTCATGGTCGAATGGACCCGCCGCTATGACCCGCACCGCAAGCGGCTGCTGCTGTCCGAGACCCTGGGTCCCTCCTCCCGCGCCTTCGCCGTCGCCTTCCAGCTGGCACTGTCCGCGCACGATGCCGAACTGACGGCCCTCGCCGACGCCGCCGCGGCACCCGACGAGGCCACGCGCTGCCTGCTCAAGGTGTCCCTGACCAACACCCTCGCCGCCGCCATCCTGATGCCCTACGGCCCCTTCCATCAGACGGCGGAAGAGACCGGCTATGACCTCGGCCGGCTGCAGGCCCGGTTCGGGGTCAGCTATGAACAGGCCGCCCACCGCCTGACCACACTTTCACGGCCGACAGCCAGGGGCGTGCCCTTCTTCCTCATGCGGGTCGATCAGGCCGGTAACATCTCCAAACGGTTCGCCTCGGGGGCCTTTCCCTTCTCCCGCTTCGGCGGTGCCTGCCCGCGCTGGCGGCTGCACTCCGCCTTCCGCACCCCCGGCCGCGTCGTCACCCAGATCATCGAGACCCCGGACGGCAGCCGCTGGTTCACCCTCGCCCGCACCGTCGACAGGCAGAGCCACGACGCCTTCACCGAGGGCCACGACCTCGCCATCGGCCTCGGCTGCGAGCTCAAATACGCCCACCGCCTCGCCTGTGCCCGCGGCCTCGACCTGGCCGCGCCCGAGGTCACCCCCATCGGCCCCGCCTGCCGCCTGTGCCACCGCCACCCCTGCGCCGAACGCGCCGCCCCGCCGATCGACCGCCCGCTGGTGGTGGACGACTGGGCCAAGTCGGTGAGTCCGTATCCGTTCGCGGGGGCGTGATCTTCTACTTTTGATTGGTAGAACAGCGGTCATACATCTGTTAGTATCGCGGTATGGTTGAGCGTCCCCTGAAAATCGAGCTTGATGAGCCGACAGCGGCGCGTCTGGAAACCGCCGCCGCCGCTGCGAGCCTGTCCGTCGAGGCCTATGTCATGGAGGTCATCAAGGCCGCCCTGTCGTCGCCCGGTTTTGCTGAGGACGTCGGCGCGTTCGATGGCCCTGATGACCGGACCGAGGCGGCGAAACGATATCAGCGGGAGCAGGCCGAGATCGCCCTGGCGGAATACGACCGCATGGGCGTGTCGTTCCCGCTGGAAGACGTCCTCAGGGACTTTCGCGCCGACCTGGAGGCACGACTGGCGTCGAAGGCGTGAGGCATCGCGTCAACGTCACGCCCGAGGCCAGGGCCGACCTGTTTCGGCTCAACCTGTTCCTCGCGAACCAGAGTCCCAACGCCGCCCGCCGGGCGATGGACGCGATCGATGCCGGCCTTCGATCCCTGGCCCGCATGCCTGCCCGGGCGCGCCGAACCTCAGCCGATCTGCACACCTTCCCGATCCGCTTCGGCCAGAGCGGTTACCTCGTCCAGTTTCGGGTCAGGGACGACACGGTGGTGATCGCCCGAATCCATCACATGCGGGAAGACAGCCCGGCGGCCGACGCCTGATCAACCGGTCCTGTCCAGCGCCGCCTGCGCCGCTTTCAGGGCCTCGGCCATCATCGCCTTCAACCTCTCCGGTGCCACGATCTCGACCTGCTCTCCCCAGCTGAACAGATGCCAGGCCAGTTCGCGCATGCCGGAGGCCCGGAACCGGACCTCGACCCCGCCGTCTGCCTGATCCTCGACCGTCTGGGTCGGGTGCCAGCGCCAGGCGCGCGCCTCGGCGGCACCACCGGGCGTGACCCGCAGCACCACATCCTCGATCTCGTCCTGATAGATGCCGAACGACTGGCTGGCGAAGGCCTGCAGGTCGAAATCCGCCGGCGGGGCGGCAACCCCGTCCTCCGCCCGCACCGCGCTCATCCGGTCGAGGCGGAAGGTCTGGATACGCTCGGTTTCGCGGTCGGCAGCCACCAGATAGTTGGCGCGGCCGAACATCACCCCGCACGGAGCCACGCTGCGCCGCCGCGCCTCGGCTCCCGGACGGCTGTAGATGAAGCCCAGCGGCTGGCCCGCCAGGATCGCCTGCCGGATCTCGGCCAGAACGGCCTCGTCCGCCGACGGTCGTGGCCCCGCCTGCACCGCAATCGTCTCGGCCCGAACCAGCGCCTCCAGATCAGGGGCCAGCCGGTTCAGGGTGGTCGAGCGCATGGCCGACTTCAACTTGCGCTCCAGCCCCTCCAGCGCCGCCGCCCGGCCCGGCTCCCCCGCCGCCCGCAGGCCCTGCGCCGCCTTGCTCAGCTCGACCAGTTCCTCGGTCGTCGGAGCCTGTTCAAAGGCCGACAGGCCGCCCCGGATGCGCCAGCGTTTGGTCGGCGGGTCTGACACCTCCTCGGCGGCGGGATAGAGGGCCAGCACGGCATCCCGCATCCGCTCGGCGGTGCGTCGGCCGACGCCACACTCCCGCGCCATCTCCTCCAGGGTCAGACCTTCGGCGCTGGCGGCCATCCGCCGCGCCAGTTCGATCACCACCGCTGCCTTGTCGTGTCTCATGGGTTGACGATGGCATACGTCCGTTTTTGACGCAACGCTGGCTCAAGGTCACTTCAACAGAGACCCCCGCCCCGGAGACACCCCATGGCCCGCTCGTTCGCCCCCCACACCGCTATCGCCGCCAGCCGCTATCTGATCGTGCCCTGCGAGGCTGACGGCTTCGGCGATCTGGCCGTGATCTGGGACCGGCTGGAGGAACAGGTGATCGACGTCATCGACGCCCGCCTGTCCGCCCGCTACGCTGACGAGGACGCCCTGTGGGACGAGGCCCGACCGGCCTTCGACCCGGCCGAAGACTTCCGCATGGCGGCGTAACCCGTCAGTCCGGGTATTTCGCCCGCAGATGGGCCAGCGAGGCAGCCACCAGTTCGCGCAGCACCCCCTCGTCGACGGCGTCCAGCCGGTTGATGTAGAGGCATCCCCCCTTGGTGCTGACCTTGCCCAGCCGCGCGATCAGGGCCTCCCGGGCGTCAAAATCGCCCATCAGATACAGGACCAGCTGGGCCTTGCGCGGCGAGAAGCCGATCCGGGGCCAGTCCCCGGTGGGCCCCTTGTAACTGCCATAGCCGACGATCGACGGCCCCCACATCACCGGCGCAACGCCGGTTACCTCAGTCAGCAGGACCTGCATCACCTCTGCATCCGCGCGGCGGCGGGGGTTGTCGACCGCAGCGATGAAATCGGCGACCGGCACATCCGTCGGCCGGGTCTTCGGCTCGGCCATCCGGCCCCTCCCCTCAGGCAGCGCCCCTCAGCTCCGTGGCATGGGGCGGGTAAGGGGCCGACGGTACAGGGCTGGGCGGCAGCTTGGCCAGAGTGCTGGCGAAGCCGTGGTTGACGTCGCGGTGATGCGCCTCATCGGCCCGTACCTTCAGCACCACGTCGCGCAACGTCGCATCGGCCGGCAGCTTCCAGTAGTGGATGGCGATGGCCGGGGCCGGGATATTGGGCGACCGGCCCTCGTCGATCTCCTTCAGATACAGGGTGTAGCTGATCACGGCCTCTTCCTCGAAATAGCCGACCACGCGGTGCGCGGTCCGCGCCGAGATCAGATAGAGGCCGAAGAAGCCGATATAGAAGACCGCCTGCGCCAGCTGGACCACCAGTCGCTCGAACCAGGTCGGCCGGGCCACCGCGATGAAGGTCATCAGGTGCATCCGCTCGTTCTCCGCCTCCTCCATCAGGGTGCGAATCCAGCCTCCGTCGTCCCGCATCTCGCGCAGGCAGCGCAGATGCGTCAGCGTCGCCCCGACCATGCCGGGCACCGCCGCGACCGTCTCCAGCACAATGGCGCGGTGGCCGTACCGCTTGGCGAAGAAGGTATCGGCACAGACCCGCAGGAGCCTGGTGAACCCCAGGGCGAAATGGTCGGAAAAGCCCGTGGGCGGGTAATGGACCCCCGGCCGGGCCGCCTTCTCTTCTTCGAGGGCGCGGGCGTCGGGGGCGAGGATGGTGTTGACCATGGGAGCAGTCTTTCAGACGCTTCGGCCGCACTGGACCGAGCCCGGAGACCATAGCGCGCCCGGCGCCTCACAGGGCCGGACGCAATGTCGCAAAGGGCGGACAGGGTGACGCAGAGGGGCAACGAGTCGCCCGGCGCAAACTACCTTGAATTATATTTGAGGGCGCCAAAACACCTGCTATACGTGTTTCGCGCCGACGATCTCGTCATTCCATGGTATTGCGATACGAATGTGGTTCAACGACCACCCTCCCCCGCATTTCCACGCCTACGAACAGGATTTTGAGGCACAGATCGGGATCGCGGATGGAGAGATCCTGCACGGCCGCCTCTCGAGGGGCGCCCGGGGACTGGTGAAGCAATGGACGGAAATCAATCGGGACGCCCTGATGATGAACTGGCAGGCCGCGCGCACGGGTTCGAGGAAGCCGCTGGCACGGATACCGGGTTTGGGTCCGCCCCGGTGACGGACATCGTTCATGTCATCCGCGTGCTTTGCCTTGGTGGCTATCAGCTGAAGCTCTGGTTCAACGACGGCACCGCGGGCGACTGGGACTTTTCCGAGCTCGCCACGCGTGAGACCGGCCCGATGGTCGAACCCTTCAAGGACCCGGCCTTCTTCAATCAGGTGTTCATCGAGTGCGGCGGCCTCGCCTGGCCCAACGGCTTCGACTGGAGCCCTGAGGCCCTGCATGCCGACATGGCGGCGGCGGGGGTGCTGAAGGTCGAGAGCGCGGCGGCTTGAGGCGATAGTCGATGCCGATCATCTCGATCTTCTTCGGCATCGTCATCCGCATCAACTTCTTCGATCACGCCCCGCCTCACCTGCATGCGGCGCACGGTGGAACCGAGGCGCTGTTCGACATCCGGACGGGACGGGTCATCGCTGGAAGCCTCCCGCGTCGGGAAGCCCGATATGTGGTAGAATGGATCATGAAGAACCGGGCCGAACTGATGCGCAACTGGGAACTGGCGGCGAACGGACAGCCGACCTTCAAGATCGAAGGGCTTGAGGATGAGTGAGATCAAACTGGTGCGCGCCCGGCGCGTGAAGGCGCTCGAAGACTACAGGCTGGAAATCGTTTTCGACGACGACACCATGGGCGTGATCGACCTCAGCGAGTTCGTGAATCTGGGTCCGATGACTGAACCCCTCCGCGACCCGGCCTTCTTCGCGCGGGTATTTATCGAAATGGGCGTCCCGACCTGGCCGAACGGCTGCGACATCGACGCCATCAACGCCCGGATGACGATGGAGGCCACCGGCGCGCTGCGGCCGGCGACTGCGGCGGCCTAGCGCCAGACTTCAAGGCCGTGACGGCGCATCGCGACCCGGCATTTCTCCGCAGCGATCTCGGTGAGCGCAAACTTGAGGTGCGTCACCCTCCGTTCAGCCTCGGGCCCAAAACCGAAGTCGTTCAGGGAACCCATTCCGCCCGTTGTCTCGGCCAATAGCGTCGCCAGTGCGTCCAGGTCACCCTCGGAAAGACGTCCGCACGTCTTGCTGATCCGGGCGGCAATGTTCTCGCCACCGTGGCGCTCAAGGAGCTGGGTGATCTCGCCGACTGCCTTGATGACGTCTTCAATCTCCGGGCTGGCGGACAACATCACAACGCCTTCACAATCCCCTCGACCATCTTCTTCGCATCCGCGAACAGCATCATCGTATTGTCCCGGAAGAACAGCTCGTTCTCCACGCCCGCATAGCCCGCCGCCATGCCGCGCTTGATGAACAGCACCGTGCCCGCATTCTCCACGTCGAGGATCGGCATGCCGTAGATCGGCGACTTCGGATCGGTCTTGGCGGCCGGGTTGGTGACGTCATTGGCCCCGATGACGAAGGCCACGTCGCAGGAGCTGAACTCCGAGTTGATGTCCTCCAGCTCGAACACCTCGTCATAGGGCACATTGGCCTCGGCCAGCAGGACGTTCATGTGGCCGGGCATACGGCCGGCGACGGGGTGGATAGCGTATTTCACCTCGACCCCCTCCTCCTTCAGCTTGTCGGCCATTTCGCGCAGCGCATGCTGGGCCTGGGCCACGGCCATGCCGTAGCCGGGGACGATGATGACCTTGGAGGCGTTCTTCATGATGAAGGCCGCGTCCTCGGCGCTGCCCTGTTTGACCGGCCGGGTCTCGACATGGGCCTCGCCCGCCGGGCCGCTTTCGCCGCCGAAACCGCCCAGAATGACGCTGAAGAAGCTGCGGTTCATGCCCTTGCACATGATGTAGCTCAGGATCGCCCCCGAGCTGCCCACCAGCGCCCCGGTGATGATCAGGGCGATGTTCTCGAGCGTGAAGCCCAGCGCCGCCGCGGCCCAGCCGGAGTAGGAGTTGAGCATCGACACCACCACCGGCATGTCGGCTCCGCCGATCGGGATGATCAGGGTCGCACCGAGGATCAGGGCGATCACGAAGATGCCCCAGAAGGCCCAGACCGCCGTCCCGCCCGTGCCGATCATGACCCCGATCAGGAAGACCAGACCACAGGCCAGGGCGATGTTGATCAGGTGCCGCGCCGGCAGGATGATCGGCGCGCCGCTCATGTTTCCGTTCAGCTTGGCAAAGGCGATGACCGAGCCGGTGAAGGTCACCGCCCCGATGGCCACGCCCAGGGCCAGTTCGATGATCGACAGGGTCTTGATGCCCCCGTCCGCCGTGGCGATGCCGAAGCTCTCGGGCGCATAGACGGCCCCGATGGCCACCAGACAGGCGGCCATCCCGACGAGGCTGTGGAAGGCCGCCACCAGCTGCGGCATCTGGGTCATCTGCACGCGGCCGGCGATCAGCATCCCCGCACCGCCGCCAATCACCACGGCACCCGCGATCAGGCCGAGGGTCAGCGTATCCAGCGTGCCTGTGGACCATAGCGTCAGCAGGGTGACGCCTACGGCCAGCGCCATGCCGACCATGCCGAAGGTATTGCCCTGCCGGCTCGACTCCGGGCTCGACAGCCCCCGCAGGCTGAGGATGAACAGGACGCCGGAGACCAGATAGGCCAGGGCCGCGAAGGATGCGTTCATTCGGTCAGTCTTCCCTCAATCTGGTCGTCCGGGCGGCGGCAGGGCGGTTCGACCCAGTCGCCACAGGGCTGCGGCTATAAACAGCGGCCCGAGAAAGAGCATGGCCCAGTCCCACATGGTCATCGCCCGTTCCTCGGTGATGATCCGCGCCAGGATGGAGCCGAACAGCAGCACCACGCCACAGTCGAGAAAGCGCAGTTTGCGGATGGCGTGTTTTTCACCCACCCAGCTCCACACCACCAGACCGAGGCCCAGACCGGTCGCGATCCAGGCCCCGACAAGGGCAATCTCGGCGGGCTGTGGTGCGGTCACTGCGGGCCGGTCTCCGAGCGGCGCTCGGTCCCGGTCCAGCTCGGCCGGGTCCGCAGGAGCGAGCCGATCTGGACCACCACCGCCAGGATCAGGCACACGACAGCAATCCGCACATTCAGATCGCCGTCCGTGGCCGAGAGGATGGACGGCCCCTGAAACAGCGCCAGACCCGTAAGGAACAGGCCGAGTCCCGTCAGCAGCCGAATCATCTGGGCGCGCCGGACCACTATCCACAGATAGACCGACAGGGCCGCCACTGCGGCCACCAGACTGGCTGTACCAAGCCCCTGATCGATCATTTGGCCGGCCGTTCCTTCTTCTTGTACATCGCCAGCATGCGCCGGGTGACCATGAAGCCGCCGAAGATGTTGACGCTGGCCAGGGCTACCGCCAGCAGGCCGGCCCCCTTGGCAATCCAGCCGTTCGGCCCCGCATCGCCGCTGAACGCCGCCGCCGCGATCAGCCCGCCGACCACGATCACCGACGAAATGGCATTGGTCACCGCCATCAGCGGCGTGTGCAGCGCCGGCGTGACGCTCCAGACGACATAGTAGCCGACAAAGATCGCCAGCACGAAGATGGCGAGGCGGAAGATGGTGGGGTCGACGTGTTCCATTACCTTGCCTCTTTGCGATCACGGCGCGCGGGGTCGTCCTTCGGTTCAAGTCCCAGCTTGCGAGCGAGATCGACCGCAGTAAGGAGAGCGACCAGTCCGCCCGCATAGCCAGCGAAGTTTATGATGCCCGAAGCCTCGACGCGCCAAACCGCGACGGCAACCGCTGCGGCACCAGCGACTATGGCGAGCAGGTGGAATGGATAGTTGAGCGCTTTCACCCCTTCACCCCCTCATGCACAACAGCCCCGCCGTGGGTCACCACCGCCGCCTTCAGAATCTCATCCTCAAGATCCAGCGACAGCGCCCCGTCCTTGATCATCAGGCCGACGAAGGCGACCAGGTTCTTGGCGTAGAGCGATGAGGCATCCGCCGCGATCCGGCCCGGCAAGTTCGTATGGCCCACGATCTGCACGCCATTGGCCGTGGTCACCACCTCACCGGCCTTGGCCCCCTCGACGTTACCGCCCGCTTCGACCGCGAGGTCGATCAGCACCGAGCCCGGCTTCATCGTCGCCACCTGGGCCGCCGAGACCAGCACCGGCGCCGCGCGGCCGGGGATCAGGGCAGTGGTGATGACGATGTCCTGCTTCTTGATGTGTTCGCCGGTCAGGGCCGCCTGTTTGGCCTGGTACTCGGCGCTCATCGGCTTGGCATAGCCGCCGGCCGTCTGGGCGTTTTTGAACTCCTCGTCCTCGACGGCGAGGAATTTGGCACCCAGCGATTCCACCTGCTCCTTGGTCGCGGGCCGGACGTCGGTGGCCGTGACCACCGCACCCAGCCGCCGCGCCGTGGCAATGGCCTGCAGCCCCGCCACGCCCACACCCATGATGAAAACCTTGGCCGGGGCCACCGTGCCCGCCGCCGTCATCATCATCGGAAAACCCTTGCCGTAGGCGTATGCCGCCTCGATCACGGCGCGATAGCCGGCGAGGTTGGCCTGGGACGACAGGGCGTCCATCACCTGGGCGCGCGAGATCCGCGGCACGAACTCCATGGCAAAGGCCGTGGCTCCGGCCCCGGCAAGCGCCTGGACCGTTTCCTTCTCGCGCCAGGCGTCGAGCATCGCCACCACGACCGCGCCGCGCTTCAATGCGCTGGTCTCCTGCGCCGTGGGCCCGCGCACCTTCAGAACGATGTCGGCACCCGACAGCACCGCCTTGGTGTCCTTGGCCACGGTCGCCCCCGCGGCGGTATAGTCCGCGTCAGGAATCGACGAGCCGGCCCCGGTCCCGGCCTCGACTTTCACCGTCGCGCCCATGGCGACGAATTTCTTCACCGTTTCCGGGGTTATGGCGCAGCGCGTCTCGCCGTCTCGGCGTTCGCGGGTCACAGCGATGGCGACAGCCAAGCGAATCCCTCCGTCATCTCTCGACAGAGCGACGTTAGGCTTATCCGGGAGGCCGCGTCAAAGCGGCAGGGTTGCCGGGCCGCGATCAGAAGGCTCCGCCTTCTCGACCCGACGCGGCCTGGCGCTTCGCGCAGGTCCGCGCTCAAGCAGCGCACGACCGTGTCGTGCGCGTTAACGCCCCAAAATCAGTGCTTCTTGGGGGACTTCAGCATGAAGAAGCCGGCCACCGACAGCACCACCCCCGTGATGAAGGCCGTCACCACGCTGCCGCCCGGCTGGAACCACAGGGTCAGGACCACCAGCAGGACCGCGATCGCCAGCGAGCCCCATTTTGTCATGCCCATGAAGGCGTCGAAGGTGGTTTCCTGTTCGCGGATTTCCTGCGAGCCGCGGACGTAGGAGTCGGAAGCGTGGTGCGGGTCGGCCATGATCGGGTCCGGGAATCTGGAACGGCAGGTGGCGTCCTTATAGCGGGCCTTGCGCCGCGCTCAAGACGCCGGGTTCAAATCGCGGTCAGTTGAGCGCGGCGAGAATGTCGCGGGTGAAGGCAATGTGGTCGAACCGCTTCCCGGCCGGGTCCTCGCCCCGGCGCACGATGACGATATTCCGGCTGGGAACGATGATCACATACTGGCCGCGATTGCCGTTGGCCGAGATGGCGTCAGCCGGAATGCCCTCCGACTTGTTGAACAGCCAGAAGGTCGCCCCATAGCCCTGCTCGCCCGTCGGCTGCGGCCCCGACGGCCGGGACACGTAATCGCGCCACCCCTCGGGCAGGATGCGCTCACCCTCGACCACACCATCGTTCAGATACAGCCGGCCGAACCGGGCCAGATCCCGCGCCGTGGTCCAGACCTGACTGGACAGCATGTAGTTGCCGCGCCAGTCGGTCTCGGCCCAGGTGTCATACATGCCCAGCCGCCGGAACAGCTCGGCGGGCGGATGCCGCTCGAACGTCGGCGCGATAGCCATCACCGCCAGCAGGGTGTCGTTGTTGGCATAGCGATAGCGCGTCCCCGGCGCGGCGATCAGCGGCCAGGTCGGGGCCTGCTCGTCGATCCCCACACCCCCGAAATACAGGGCGTCCGTCCGGTTGCTGGCCATATCGCTGGTCAGGCCCGAGGCCATCCGCATCAACTGGTCGAGGGTGATCGCCACGCGCGGATCACCGGGACGGCTCCAGTCGGCGATGGCGGCCGGAGCGTTCACATCCGCCTCGCCGCGCTGCACCGCCGCGCCGATGATCGTCCCCGCCAGCGACTTGCCCACCGACCAGGTGCGCTGGGGCGTGTCGATGCCGAAACCCTCGGCATAGTCCTCCGCAATGATCCGGTCCGCCTGCAGCACCAGCACGGCGGTGGTGTTCGAGCCTTCGCCATACCGCCCCACGAACGCGCCCTCGACGGCTTCATTCAGCAGGACCGCATTGCCGTCAGGCGCGGCGGTGGCCAAGGGTGCGTTCACCCGCACACCGGGCGGGAACATCCCGGGGCTCTCGCCCGACCAGCCGACCGGCATGATGACGCAGCCCCGGCCGGGCCAGAACAGCGCGACCCGGGGCGGCATGGCCTCATCCCAGGCCACGGACACCTGTTCCTGGCCGACCTCGACCGGCAGCTCGCGCACCAGCCCATCCAGTTCCGGATAGACCCCGACCAGCTCATTGGCCTCGACGCTCGCCAGCGTACGGGCACCACCCGCCGCCTCGGCCGTCTTCAGGGCGCTGCAGACCGTCAGCGCCTTGTAGCCCGCGGCCATGGCGCGGACGGCGGGCGATGGTGCCGGCGCAGGGGTCTGGGCGTGGGCGGACAGCGAAAAGGCGGTGAGAGCCGCCGCAAGGATCAGGATGCGCATGGTGGAACGCTCGCGCGTGGCGGACGGCCCGTCAACGCCGGTCTTCAGACCACCGCCTCGAACTGGTCGATCAGACCTTCCAGCCGCTTCGTCCCGATCGTCCAGAAGGCCGGGTCCCGCGGGTTCAGCCCGAACGGTGCCAGCGCCTCGACGTATCCCTTGGACCCGCCGCCCGCGAGCAACGCCCGATACAGCGGCGTGAACCCCGCCGGGTCCTTCGCCCGCGTTTCCATCAGGGCCGCCACCAGCAGGTCACCGAAGGCATAGGCATAGACGTAGAAGGGCGAGTGGACGAAATGGCTGACATAGCTCCACCAGTGCTCATAGCCGGGGTTCAGCGTGATCGCCGGGCCCAGCGAGGCCGTCATTTCCTCCAGAAACAGCTCGCCGATCCGTTCGACCGCCAGTTCGCCCTTCGCCCGCTCGTCGTGGAACCGGGTCTCGAACCGATGGAAGGCGATCTGGCGCACCACAGTGTTCAGCCCGTCCTCGATCCGCCCCGCCAGCAGGCCGCGCTGCTCGGCCTTGGGCGCCGTGGACAACAGCCTGTCGAAGGTCAGACCCTCGGCGAAGATCGAGGCCGTCTCGGCCAGGGTCAGGGGCGTATCGGCCAGCAGGCTCCCCTGCCCCGCCGCCAACGTCTGATGCACCCCATGCCCCAGCTCATGCGCCAGGGTCAGCACATCGCGCCGCTCGCCCATCCAGTTCAGGAAAACATAGGGGTGCCGGTCCGAGGTCACCGGATGGGCATAGGCCCCCGACTGTTTGCCCGGCCGCGCCTTGCCGTCGATCCAGGGCCTGTCGAAGAAGCCGCCGGCCCGGTCCGCGAACTCCGGCCCCAGATCGGCGAAACTCTCCAGCACCAGCTGTTTGCCCGCCGCCCAGTCATAGCCGCGCGGCGCGCTGGTCTCGATCGGGGCATTGCGGTCCCACTGGTCCAGCTTCGCCTTGCCCATGGCCCGGGCCTTGAGCGCGTAATAGCGGTGCGACAGGCGCGGATAGGCGGCGGCCACGGCCTCGGCCATGGCATCGACCGACTCGCCGTCGACCTCATTGGACAGGTGCCGCGCATCCGCCGGGCGTTTGAAGCCCCGCCACTTGTCTTCCAGAGCCTTGTCGGCGGCGACCGTGTTCAACACCAGCGCCATGGTCTGGGTCCGCGCCGCCAGCGCCTCGTTCAGCCCCTCGGCCGCCGCCTTGCGTCGCGCCGCCTTGGGATCCGAAAGCTGGTTCAGCGCCTCTGACAGGGTCAGATCGTCCTTGCCGGCCTTGACCCGCATCGCCGCCAGCGTCTCGTCGAACAGGCGCGGCCACTGGGCGCTGATCGGGCCACGTTCGGCCAGGAAGGTCTCCAGCTCACTGGACAGCTCGTGCGGCTTCATCGCCCGGACGCGCCGCAGCCAGGGCCGCCAGCGCGCCGCCGCCGGACAGGCGACCAGAGCGGCCTCGATCTCGGCCTCCTCCAGCTGGTTCACCTCCAGCGTCACCCAGACCGTGGGCGTGGCAATAGCCGTCAGCTTCTCCCGGACCGTCGCCTCAAAACCCTGGGCGGCGGCGTCGTTGCGGTCGGTCGAGGCGGCCAGAAAGGCATAGGCGCCCAGCCCCCCGAGGACGTCGGACGCCTGTTCGTACAGGCTCACCGCCCGGTCCAGCCGTTCGCCCAGCACCGCCGGCTCGGCCCGCGCCGCGACCAGCCGGCCCTGCAGGCCGTTCAGCTCATCGACCATGCCGCGCGTGCGTTCGAGATCGGCCTCGATCCGGGCGTCCTCGCGCGAACCATAGAGATCCGTCAGGTCCCAGACGGGGGCGTCGAACGGATCGGTGGGGGTCTTGAAGGGTGCGTTCATGTCAGCCCTTTTGGGGATGACCGCCCCCCGGCGCAACCGCCTGCAGACATCCGGCCGCGCCCCGTAAGCGCCTATTTGCTGCTGACGGTGCCCGTCGGCACCAGACCTGCGCCTTCACGCATGCCCTCCAGCATCTGCCGCTGCTCCTCGGGTGAGCAGCCGTAGTGCTGGCACATCCGGCTGGCCATTTTTTCGAGCAACTGCGGCACGACGCTCATCACGGCGCGGTCGGCCTCCGGCATGACCGCGATCGACTTCTCGGCGATCGAACGTCCCAAGGGGGTGCCATAGAAGGTGACCAGGGCGGTCAGTTCTTCCTCGGTGAAGGTGGTTGAATAGACCGGGACCATCTCCGTGATCATCTGCGGCACCAGGTCCGCCGTCAGTTCGGCGGTCAGGTTCAGGATCATGCGCCGGTCCTCTTCCGGCAGCGCCTGCATATCGCTGTCGTTCTCGAACTCGGTACCCAGCATCTGGCGAACCACACCCTCGAACTGGTCGGTCATGATCAGGTTCAGATACTGTCGCGCAAGCTCGCTCCTCCGGGCGGACGGCGCGGCCGTGGTCTGCTCGCTCGACCGGGCGGAAACCGGCGCGGCCGGCAAGGTCGTGGCAGCCAGCGCTGCGGCCAGACAGACAATCATCAGACGCATGTTCAATCCCCCGTTGGTTCATGATCACGCGGCCGTGCTTCCGGGACAACCCCTGATCAGGGGCGCCAGGCGCGAATGATCCCGGCCAGGTCCGGCTCACTGACGCAGGCAGCCGCCTGCTCGACCGTCATCCAGGCCCGGTCGCGCTCGGCCTGCTCCTGCCAGACCGGATGCTCGACCCGCACCTCCAGCGCGTGCAGCGCGACCACGCACCAGCGCGGTGCCCGACGCTTCAGCACCTTGAGGTAGCGAAAAGAGCCGATCGGAGCCTCGGTGATCACCCCCTCGACTCCCGCCTCTTCCAGCGCCTCCCGGGCGGCGGACCAGGCGTCGGTCCTCCCGGCGATCCGTCCACCCTTGGGCGTGACCCAGCGACGGGTCTCGCGCGAGCTGACCAACAGGATCTCGATCCCGCCCGCACACCGCCGCCACGGCAGGGCGGCGACCTGGCGGCGCTCGGTCGGCGGGGTGCGGATCGACGGACTCATCATCGCAGGAACCGTCCGTTATCGGAGCAAGTCTTGCAAACGAAAACGGCGGCGGAGATCGCTCTCCGCCGCCGCAGTCTTCAAACTGTCAGGCCGATCAGGCGTTCAGCGACGCCGGGTCGATCTTGAAACCCGGTCCCATGGTCGAGGACAGGGTGATGCGCTTGACATAGGTGCCCTTGGCGCCGGCCGGACGGGCCTTCTGCAGGGCGTCCACATAGGCCTTCACGTTGGCTTCGAGGGCTTCCTGGGTGAAGGAGGCCTTGCCGATGCCGCCGTGGGCGATACCGGCCTTCTCGACGCGGAACTCGACCGCACCGCCCTTGGCGTCCTTGACGGCCTGGGCGACGTTCGGGGTCACGGTGCCGACCTTGGGGTTGGGCATCAGGCCGCGCGGGCCCAGCACCTTACCCAGACGACCGACCAGGGCCATCATGTCCGGGGACGCGATGACGCGGTCGAAGTCCATGAAGCCGCCGTTGATCTTCTCGTACAGATCCTCGGCACCCACGATGTCGGCGCCGGCAGCCAGGGCTTCAGCCGCCTTGGCGTCCTTGGCGAAGACGGCGACGCGAACGTCACGGCCCGTGCCCGACGGCAGGTTCACCACACCGCGGACCTGCTGGTCAGCGTGACGCGGATCGACGCCCAGGTTGACGGCGATCTCGATCGACTCGTCGAATTTGGCGGTGGCGTTGGTCTTGACCGCGGCGATGGCGTCGTTGAACGCCATCAGGGCGAGGGTGTCGCCGGTCCGGGCCTTGGTGCGCTTGGTTTGCTTGGCCATGTGCTTAGCCCTCCACGACGTTGAGGCCCATGGCGCGAGCCGAGCCTTCGATGATCTTGGTCGCGGCGTCCAGGTCGTTCGCGTTCAGATCCTTCATCTTCTTCTCGGCGATCTCACGCAGCTGGCCGCGCGTGATCTTGCCGGCCACTTCGCGGCCCGTCATCTTCGAGCCCGAGGTGATCCCTGCGGCCTGTTTGATGAAGTGGGTCGCGGGCGGGGTCTTTGTGACGAAGGTGAAGCTCTTGTCCTGATAGACCGTGATCACGGTCGGCAGGGGCGTGCCTTTGACTTCCTTCTCGGTGCGGGCGTTGAACTCCTTGACGAAGCCCATGATGTTGACGCCGCGCTGGCCGAGGGCCGGCCCGATCGGGGGGGAAGGCGTGGCGGAACCCGCCGGCACCTGCAGTTTGATATAGCCCAGAATCTTCTTGGCCATTGGTCTCTCCTTACAATGGCCCTGAACTCAATCAGGGCCGGTGAGCCGTGGTCTGGCATGGCTGCCTCCCACGGATTTATGCGGGCGCACCCGCACCGCCCCTCAGAGCGAGGCGCGCGTGTAGCAGAAGCGAGGGACTGAAGCAACGCGTTCTCCCTCCCTCTCCGAGGGAGGGTGGCTGAGCGAAGCGAAGCCGGGTGGGGGCGGTTCGGCGAGGCGAGCACGGCCTGAGTCCGTATCACCCTGCCCTCTCCACCCCGTCGAGGCTGCGCCTCGACGACCCTCCCCCAAGGGGGAGGGAGAAGATCAGCCCGCGTTCTTCTCGACCTGATTGTATTCCAGATCGACCGGGGTCGGGCGGCCGAAGATGGACACGGCCACGCGAAGGCGGGCGTTGTCCTCGTCGACGCTTTCGACCTGGCCTTCGAAGCTGGCGAAGGGTCCGTCGATGACCTTGACGGTCTCGCCGATGTCGAAGCGGATGGTGGGCTTCGGACGTTCGACGCCCTCCTCCACCTGACCGATGATGTTCTGGACCTCGCGCTCCGAGACCGGCAGCGGCTTGGTGCCGCCCGCGGCGCCCAGGAAGCCCGTGACCTTCGGCGTGTTCTTGACCAGGTGATAGGCGTCGTCGGTCATCTCCATCTTCACCAGCACATAGCCGGGGAAGAATTTGCGCTCGGAGTTGACCTTCCGGCCCCGGCGGATCTCTACCACGTCCTCGGTTGGCACCAGGATTTCAGAGAAACAGTCCTCGAGGCCCTGCTGGCGCGCCTGATCCGTCAGGTGCTGGGCGACCTTCTTCTCGAAATTCGAATAGGCGTGGACGATGTACCATTTGTGCCGGGGATTGGCGGCAGGCTTGGCGGGGGCTGCATCGGTCATGGGGCGTGTTTCCTACTGGCCGATCGCGAGGATGAAGCGCGAGGCCAAAGACAGACCGGCGTCGACCACGAAGAAGAAGATCGCGGCGATCACGACCATGATCAGAACCATCACCGAGGTGATCCAGGTTTCCTTGCGGCTCGGCCAGACGATCTTGCGCCCCTCGGCGCGGACCTGGCTGATGAACTGCGGGATAGAGGTGCGCTTCTTCGGCGCGGCCGTTTCGGCCGCCACGGCGTTCCCGGCAATCGCCGGCTGGAAGGGCTGGGTACGGCGCCCCGAGGGGCTCTTGGCCTTGGCCATGGTCTTCTGGTCTCGTTTCAACGTGCTGACGGTGCAGATGGGGACCCGCGCCGTCAGGGAAAAGTGGCAGGAGTGGAGGGACTCGAACCCACGACCCTCGGTTTTGGAGACCGATGCTCTACCAGCTGAGCTACACTCCTAGGTTCCGGACAAAGCTGAAAAGCGCCGTGGGCTTGCCCTCGGCGCTTCGCGCTTCGCCAGATTGGCGGCTATGCCCCAGTGCGACCGGTATTTCAAGCATCGCTTTCAGCAAGACGGCGCATGGAGGTTTTGTTCACCCCGCTCCGCGACGCTTTGTTCATCGGTTTTTGTGACAATCCCGTCGAGCGCTTGTCTCCGACAAACCAAGGACATGGCGATGATCACGGCCCATCAATCTTTCCGCACGGCGGCACGGCTGCTGTCCTGCGCGCGTGGCAACGTGGCCCTCATGTTTGCGCTCATGGCGCTTCCCCTTGCGGTGATGGCCGGCTTCGGGGTCGACCTGTGGCGGCAGAACACGGCTGTGACATCCGCACAGAGCGCCCTCGACGCCGCGGTCCTCGCTGCTGCTGCGACCGATCTGGAGGATGAAGACGCGCTCACGACAGTCGTCTCGGGCTACCTGGCCGCCAATCTGCGCCACGGCGAACTGAGCACAGACTATACCCTCGAAGTCCGCTTTCTGGACGAGAGGCGGATCGAGGGCGTGCTGGAGGGGGTCACCCCCACCTTCTTTGCCGCCCTGCTCGGCTGGGAGTACCTGCCCGTCAACGTTACAGCCACGGCGACGCGCGGCTCGGATGACCTGATCGAGGTGGCCCTGGTACTGGACAATACCTGGTCGATGTCTGCCTCTGACGGCAGAACGACCCGGATCGCCGGCCTCAGGACCGCTGCAAGAGACCTGGTGAATGAGATCATGGTCAGCGAGGAGGGTCAGGTCCGTATCGGGATTGTCCCCTATGCCGACTATGTCAATGTCGGGACCGGCAACCGCTCGGAGTCCTGGCTGAACGTCCCCGCCGACTATTCGACCACCTCGACCCCCTCCCCCCGACGCTGTAACCAGGTTCCGGTCACGACCACGACCTGCACCGGCGGCGAGCGCGGAACCTGCACCCGCCATGTGGACGGGGTCCCCGAGAACTATGGCTGCTGGACCACGCCCCAGCGCTGCACCACCACACCGGTCGTGCCGGCCCGGACACAGGAGAGCTGCAGTGGCGGCGGTTCGCCGTCAACGACCCACTATCGCTGGTTCGGCTGCGTACGGTCGAGGAATGTCGGCGACCTGAGGCTGCACGATAAGAAGCCCGACACCCGCTACAATGTGCTGATGCAGACCTCCCAGACATGTCTGAATCCAATCCTGCCGCTTTCAGAGACCAAGGCCACGGTCCTGTCACGGATCAACGGCCTGGTCGTGAACATCGGTGGCTACCGGCCCGAAACCCATATCCCGTCCGGAATGGTCTGGGGCATCAACGCCCTGTCACCCGGCGCGCCCTTCACCGAGGGCCGGGCCTATAGTCGCAATGTGCGCAAGATTATCGTCCTGATGACCGACGGCGAGAATACCCTGCGCTACCAGCCGGCGGACGGCACCCATATCGCGCCGAACACCGCAACGCGCGCCGCCGAGCTGGCCGCGACGAATACCGACCTCGTTAGCCTGTGCACCTATGCCAAGAGCCAGAACATGGAGATCTACACCGTCGGGCTCGGCGTCGGCTCGGTCACGGCGGTGAACATGCTGCGCAGCTGTGCCACCAGCGCGGCTCACGCCCACAACGCTGCCGATACCTCCGCCCTGATCGCCGCCTTCCAACGAATCGCGCGCTCGATCAACGCCGTCCGGCTGGCCGAATAGGTCAGTCGCGCGAGGCGTCGATCGCGGCGGGCCCTGCGGCCCCGATCACCTGGCGGAACAGCAACTTGTCGATACGGCGGTCGTCCATGTCGATGATCTCGACCTCGAACCGGCCCAGCTGCAGGATCTCGCCCTCGCCGGGTACCCGCGACAGCTGATGCAGCACCAGACCGGCAACGGTATGGAACCCGTCCGCCTCACCGAAATCCTCTCCAAGGGCATCCGCCAGCTCGTCGATATCGGTCTGGCCGTCGACCAGCCAGCTGCCGTCCTCACGCAGGCGCACATTGACCTCGGCGTCGTCGTGACCCTCATCGAAATCGCCGGCGATCATCTCCAGAAGGTCAGTGGCCGTGACCACGCCCTCGAAGGCTCCGAACTCATCGACCAGAAAGGCCATATGGACCTTGGAGGCCTTCATGATCTCCAGGGCCTTCAGCACCGAGGTCGACTGCGGGATGAAGGCCGGGGTCTGGATGTGCTTCTCGACATTGAACTCGCCATTATCCAGCAGACTGTCGAGCAGGTCCTTCTTGTGGATCACACCCAGGGGGTTATCGACGTCGTTCTCGCGGGCCACCACGATGCGCGAATAGGGGCAGGTGCGGATCTCCTTGCGCAGGATTTCGTCGGAATCGTCCAGGGCGATCCAGAACACCTCATGCCGGGGCGTCATCGCGACGCGGATCGGGCGGTCGCCCAGACGCAGGATCTCTTCGATCATGGTCTGCTCTTCGGGCTCGATCAGGCCCGACGCCGTGCCCTCGGCGATCATCGTCTCGACCTCTTCCTGGGTCACGTCGGAGCCGTCGCGATCCCGCACATTCATCAGCTTCAGAATGGCCGAGGTCGAGGTGGTCAGGATCAGGACGAAGGGCTTCAGCACAATCGCCACGGTCGAGATCGGGGCCGCCATCCGGGAGGCAATCGTCTCCGGGAAGATCAGCGCCAGCCGCTTGGGTACCAGTTCGCCCACGATCACCGACACATAGGTGATGAAGACGATGACCAGCACGGTCGAGAATATCTCGGTATAGGCGGCCAGGGCGGGGAAGGCCCCTTCCAGGATCAGGTTCAGCTCACCGGCGATGGCCGCCTGGCCATAGGCACCGGCGGCGATCCCGATCAGGGTGATGCCGACCTGCACGGCAGACAGGAAATGGGTCGGCTCCTCGGCCAGTTTGAGCGCAGCCCGCGCCCCCTTGTCGCCGCGCTCGGCCCGCGCCTGCAGTTTGGACTTCCGGGACGAGACGACCGCCAGCTCGGTCATGGCGAACAGGCCGTTGAGCACCACGAGGGCCAGAACAACGGCGATGGCGAAGGCTAACATCTAGGGGGGTCGGAACCGGCGCGGCGCAACATTCGGCGTCCGCAGGCTCCATGATAGGGGTATTTGGTCCCCACCGCCACGGTTTCCTTGGCGGTCAGTGCGTACGGCCGGCCTCCACGCCGTCATAGGCGCCCCGCGAAGCCGTGTCGGGCAGGACCGCACAGGCCGACACACCGAGGAAGGTGCCGATGAACAGGCCGATACGAAGTGCGCGTCGCATGGTGACGGGGTCCCTGACGTCCAGACCGCGAACCTAGCCGCCGTCCGTCAGCGCCCCGCAAGCCGGTTCACCGGAGCGGGATGGCTTAACCCTGCTTCTCGCCCGTCAAGCTATGCCCCGGGCGACCCGCACAGCAAAACGGCCCCCGGGGTTTCCCCGGGGGCCGCTCTGTTTCTTGGCCTGTGCTCGCCTCGCGGAGGCTCGCGGCTTGAGGCCGCGCTCAGGAAGCGAGCGTCAGCGCACCAGCAGGCTTACTCGGTGATCTTGGAGACCACGCCGGCACCAACCGTGCGGCCGCCTTCGCGGATGG
>Ga0247844_1004087_pt1 | contig 20258 bp, 18 predicted proteins | sample LaCtaG_FD_192421 | JGI IMG/M metagenome (GOLD analysis project Ga0247844, IMG submission 192421) | Freshwater microbial communities from meromictic Lake La Cruz, Castile-La Mancha, Spain - LaCruzMarch201714.5m_1 | ecosystem: Environmental > Aquatic > Freshwater > Lake | place: Spain: Castile-La... | reverse complement strand
CCAGCACTCTCCGTCACCTTTATTAAACAGTTTATCATATTGCTCTTCTGTTATGTTGTGTGTAGATTTTAAATACCATTTTCTAGAAGACTGTTTTCTACGTTGCTTATATATGTCTCTATTCATTTTTCTGCGTTCAAACGCTTCTGGATTAGCATATCTTTCTCGTCCATACTCTAAATGGCATGGTTTACAATATGTTTGTAACCCATCAGATCTTCTTGAATTAATAAAAAAATCGTTTTTGGGTTTTTCTTGATTACACCTATTACATCTTTTCATAATCAAATTATATCACGACTTTGATCATAGGTTTAGGTCTTCCATGTCTTTATAACGATAGTAGCCTTTGTCAAAATCTACTTGTACTAAAAAGTCTCCCATAAAACCATTTCTATTTTTTCTAAATACGCATTCAATAATATCACTATTGGTAGCACGACCTAATGCCATTACCCAGTCAGCATCGTAGGCAATCTGTCTTGACCATGCTGTTTGACCAAGTGTTGGAGCACTGCTTAAATCTTTTACATCATCAGGGGTGGCAGATGAAATAGCAATAATGGGAACCTCTTCACCAATAGCCATAAGTTTAAGTTCTCTTGAAAGGTTCTTCATACGTACCGTCTCATTTTCAGACTTTTGGTTTGGAGACATAAGTTGCAAGTAGTCAACAATAACAAAGTCTGGCTTGTATTGATCAATTTTTCCACGAACTACAGATGGGTTTACCTCTCCACCATTATCGTTTGAGATAATATGAAACTCTGGCTTGCCTGCTATTTTGTTAGCATGCCAATTCTTTAGCATATCAAGTTCTACTTCACCATTACTTAGTTTACGATGAGACCAAAGACCTTCACCCATAATTGCAAATACACGATTACGAACTTCTGTCTCAGACATTTCAAGGGATATGACTAACGGAGACTTGCCCTGTTTCCATGCTTGTACTGCAAAATAAAGAGCAAGCCAAGATTTGCCAATTCCTGGATAGGCTAAAAATACACCAAGTTGTCCTGGCATAATTCCAGAAGGGAGATAGTTATCAAATCCTGGTAAACCTGTTTTAATTCCAACCTGACCAGTTAGTTTTTGTTGCTGAATCTTTTCAAAATATGCGACGGCAGAATCAAGATCTGTAGCATCAATATCACGTATAGCAGAAGTGTTTTTCTTTAACTCAGATGTTTTTGTAATCAGTCCATTTAGTGCCTCTGTGCCATTGCCAACCTGCACTTCACCTGCTGCAGATCTTAGGATGTCCTTAAGGCTATCATTCAAATACTCTGTCTGTAACTCTTCAAGATGATGTTTAGTAGCGCCAATACCCTCTACTGGTTGAAAGTCTCTAAACTTTTCTACAACTAGAGAGGTTGGTGGAATAGATCCATTATTATCAAAATATAAACGAATAAAATTCCATACATCGTTATGAGTTCTAAGAAGGTTTTCTACATTAGCCTGCAACAATACGTGCATCTGTTTATCTTGTAATAATGCTGAAATAACTTTTGCTTCTGTATTATTCACTCAGCCACCTTCTTGCTAATTTCCTGCGCTCTGTTCTTTCTTTAATATCTTGCTCTACATCTAGTTTACCATTAAGAATTTTCTCTGCGTTATAAGCAAAATAATTCCAACTTGGCTCTTGTGCAATACTAAAATAATACTCAATTAGGTCATAGCAACCAACAACACCATAAGACTCTATAAGAGAGTCGGCTGCCCACTGCTCTACATTTAAATTTAAAGATGGCTTATGCTCGTATCTTGCTGTATGCAATTTACTATACCTACTAAGCAAAGCCATACGGTCTTTGCGTTCAGCCATTAGTTAGTGTTGTCAGCCTCTGATTGTGCTTCTTGAATCTTTTCTGTTAGTTTATCTTCAACAAACTTATAGACTCTATCAAAAGCCTGCTCTGTATTTTCACTATCACGCTTAGAATCAACAACTCCAAGATCAAGTCTTAATGATTGAAAATTGCCTAAATTAAGAGTATATCCAAGTGTTACTGATACTTTTGTATTTTCGTTTTCCATTACCCCACCTATTCTTGAATTTAAATGTTCTCAGACCAAACAGGAATATATCTTCCATCTTCAGTCTTCGTATATGTAAGTATACCGTCCCCCATTCGTCTCGTCAACTCCTGGCTTGTTGGAATACTATTATTTGTTATTAATCCGTCTTTTCTGGGCTGCCCCATGTGTCTAGATCCCAGTATAGCACGTATCTCTCTTATGTGCTCTTCTGAATAATATGATCTTATTTGCCATCCCCTTTTGCCGTCAACCTTTGCACCTATTGGCGGCGGTATAATTCCTTTTTTAATTAATGTAGGCATATACTTTCTATGACGATTAACTAACCTAGATGTCTCTGCAACAGTATAGGCTCTTTGTCTATTTTTTCTAAAGTCTGTACGAAGACATGTTTCAAGTCTATCTTTAGTAATATTATAAAACGTAACCATTCCAGTAGAACGAGAACTATGATACAAGCGAACAAGGTCTCCATTTAGAAACCAAAGTTTTTTACTTCCTTTTATTACAGAGTCGTTATTGTATTGCTGGCTCTGGATTTTTCCTTTTGCAGTATCCATCTACCCCTCTCACTTCCTGAAGGAGGATGAAAGAAGTCACGACAACCACACAATATGCAAAACGTTTCCATATGATCTATCGTGCTGTATTGTCTATCAACAAACATACGACCCTTACATCTTTTACAAAAAAGCATTTACCACCCTTAGTGTTAGTTAGGAATACCAATAATTATTAAATTAACTGCTAAAGATAAATCTCCAGAAGCACCAAATCTAACAATTCCTTCTACCCTTGAAGTTGTTACTGTTTTTAAAATAACGTTTACGTTTTGTCCTGCTGGAGTATTTCCTATGTTTACTGGAGTTGCTGTTGCAATTGGCTGATATTTAAAATCAGTAGGAAAGTCATAAGCAAAAGATTTTTCAGAGGCTGCAGTTACGGTAGAGTTGTTTGCTACTTCTACATATCCACCAATCATACGAACTTCAGATGTTTTAACACTTTGCTTGCCAGCGCTAATTGTGTCCACTGTCGTATAATTATAGGTCGCCGAAGAAACCTCAGTAGATAACTGATTTACTGTATCAACTAATCTATAAATGTATGGTACATCTAATGGTTGACCTCGTTCTGGTAGCGGTACTTTTGCCATGTATTCCTCCTATTTAATTATACCAAAGACTCTAAGCCTGAGTCAAAGATAACTAGCCCTGCTTTTATTTCTTTTATTGAAGATGCTATTTGCACCTTAACATGAACAGATGTTGTTCCAGTATTTAAAAATTGATACGTATGTATTGGAGTTGTTCCGTGGTAAAAAAATGATCCAGAATCAAACTTTACAAACACATCGTATGCTGGTCTGTTTAACTCGTCACCCCATACTGCTGTAATAATAGATGCTGTAACAGATAACGCACCATTAACTGATGCAACTGGAACAGCATTTGTAACAAAGGTTGGAGACCAGTGAGATGTTCTGTTTTTATCTTCAGATATAATTCTATATCTTACTACATATCCAGCACTTTCTGAATCAACTGGTGGCAAAGATTCTTTTTGAATAATTGCTTTTTTTACAGCCATTAGGTTACCCCAATAGAAAATCTAAATTCAACATAGTTGCTAGTATTAGGAGACTTTACAATAGTTTGTGCAGCATCATTTTTTATAATTGAATACCCAGTTAAACCATAAAGTGGGTTTGTTGTTGCCACGTTTTCTAGTCTCATAGCATCTAAAGCAATGTAGTAGTCTTCTGATGGATTGCCTGCATCAATAACACAGGCATAAATTTTAACAACCGTTACTGCATCCCATGTAAAATTTCCAGTTGTGTAAAGTTCTTGCAGTTGCTTGGAAACTACAAAATATCTATTTGTTTCAAAATCTGCAATTGTGTCCTCTAGGTTGCCAGAACTTCCATGATTAAGTTCTACTTCAAACCTTGCAAACTCTCCAGTCAAGGTGTCGGTTTCTGCAAAGTCTACAAGAATTCTAATTGTTTCTGGAATTGCAGAAGAGTTGCCAGTTTTACTTATTAAAGAAAATGCTAATCTTAATTCATCTATGGGTGAGTTTTTACTAAAATCAACATCTGGACCAGTTAAGTGAATATGGTTTGACCCCGCCTCAATAACAAATCGATCAAGTGTTGGTCCACTATCTTCGCTAATTGTAATGTCTGAATCATCACCTTGAATTAAAATTACATTGTTTAAAAACCTAGATCTTTCATATCTGTTTGCACGAGAGGTCTTAAAAAATATAGCATTGTCTGCGTTTGTTTGAAACACTGCATTTGCTACGCTTATAACATTATCATCTTCTGGATCATCTAGTGGAGCAGTAACAGTCTCAATTGCTGTTGCTGAAGATGCAGTATGGTATTGCCAGTTCTCTCCAGTAGTAAAAGCAAATACTGTCTTACTGTCATAGGCTCCAGCAGAAGGGTTTGAGCCTGCAGAGTATAGGCCTACTTCAGATATCTCATATCTCTCTTCTGTTGGTAGTTCTGCTGTTAGTACAATTTTATTTATACCGTTTTCATTTACGAAACCTCTAGATGAAATTGGAACACGAAACATTTCAAAATCAAGACTTTCTTTTGTTGCAAAATTATCTGCGACATCTTCCGTTTCTAACGGGGTAGGGCCACAACCTACAGCAAGAAATGATGCATATGCAGGTGCTTGACCAAGCATATATTTACCAATAATAGTCTTACCAGTGTTAGTTATCAAGAGTTCGATTCTCCAAATTCCGCTTCATATATTGTACCACTTGTGGTTATTTCTACCTCAATTTGCTCATCAACTTCAAGATTTATAGCCTCAATAATCATGCTTCCTGTGTTATTATCTAAATAGACATGGGCTCCATTTGGTCCAGTTCCAGGTTGTGGTATTTTATTTTCAAGTTTTATAGAAAAATTTGCAAAATATTTATCAGAGGTAGACTGAAGACTAAGAATATTATTTGGATTAAACTGTTGTTGAATTGATGACAAATTTTTAATTGGCTGATAGGAAACTTGCTGGCCATTAACAATATCGTTGCGTGCTATATTTATTAATTCATGACCACCAATATTTTCAAATATTAAATCAGTCATTACCTCAATTGGAACCGCTTCATCATCAAACAAAACTGTGTCTATTGACGCTGTTTTAACTGGTGGAGTTGCAACAACTGCAACGGTAGGAGTGGTTGCTGGTATTGCTGACGGTGTAGGTGGAACTGATGATGGACTAAAACTACTTTCCCCAGATGATGTTCCACCTGAAGTTCCACCATCTAATGCAGTTGTTAATGGAGACTGTTGTGACTGTACCTGTGTTTGATAAGCAATTTCGTATGCATTTAAAGCACTTTGAATTTGTTTTGTTGTTGATCCTGGCTTTGCACTAATTGCTTCTAAAGCGGCCCCTGCTGTTTGAACATTTTGATAAACCTTGCTCGTTGTATCAATTCCCAATATTTGTTGAGCCTTTTGAACTCCAGTATCTGCTTGAACTGCTGCCAGTGCATCTCTTACTGCTTTTTCTTCCTTTGACATTTTTGGTTTTGCCATTTTACACCTCACTCAAATATGCAGTCATACTTGGTCCATTGTTGCTTCTAGAGTATTCAATATTATATACTACAAAACGATTTGAGTCTGGTGTAACAAGTTCTAAGCCAGATGCATCTTTATAGTCTACAGTTACAATATCTCCAAGTTGTAATGTTGGTATTGAAAATAAATTTACACCAATTGATTTTTTAGGATGCATAATTTTATTAATGATCCAACCCATAAGCGCTTGAGCATCATCATCCGTTTGAATGTATAAACTGTCAATAGAAAATTCATTTTTTCCATAAATCATTCTGCTTTGTCTAATTTCATCGTATTTTGCTTTTTCTACAAGAGGGGAAAACACTAAAGAGTTACCTTTAAACTCTGGGTCCGAAAGGTTGCCACGTTTTTTAAAGTATTCATCCACGGTTAATTCATGAGTTGTGTCTTGTGTAAATGTTACTCCTTGAATTCTTAAATAGTTACCACTAGTTTCATCAAGACTTAAGGCTGTATCTGTAGCATTAAAAATTAAAAACTCAGCACCATAAGAGTCTGCTGTAAATCCAGATGTTGTGTATCCTTTAATTCTATTAAATGTTGGAGAAAGTTGAGCATATAATGCGGGATATGCACGGTCATATTTAATATCAAAATATGCACATTCACGCATAATAGAGCCAAACTCTTCAAAGTACATATTGTATTTTGGTGGCTCTTGTGCACTAATTCCAGACAAATGTGTTGCTTGAACAATTCCACTCATTGCATATTTTCTAAAAGACTCATTAGCATTTATCTTTCCTTCTGATAATGCTGAAGAAAGTGTTTCGCCTACGGTAAATACAGTGTTTTGAGAATAGTTTTCAGATAATGCATATACATTTTCAAACATACATCTAGATGAGCCACGAGCAAATAAAGCCATATTGTTGTAAATTGGAAGTGGATCTGTATCATCAACTACCTTAATTAACTTGTTATTAATGTATAAATAAAATCTTCTTATTTTTCCAATGTCTTGATACTCTACCGATAAATCATATACTGTTGGATTTTCTTCCCCCGCCATTCTGTACTGACCAGTAAATCTTCCATCATCAACAAGAATTTTTGAAAGACCTCCCCAAAGTTTAATTGGAATTGCATTATTGTTAGATGAATCTTTTTTAATTTTATAAAACACTATATTATTAATTGATTTTTCAGCGTTACCCTTTGTGTCAAGTTTTAAATAAGAGTTGATATTATCTTCAGTTAATGCAATTATTTCAAAGTAATATCCATTGTTTGTTTCTGGATTAAGAAGTACTGCAAGGCCTCCAGAGCCTCCGCCAATGCTTACGTTTTGATCTGGTTGAGTTCCAGCAGTTTGATAGTAGGTTGTGCTACCAATCGGTGTTTGAGTTCTACTTGTGTTGTTTTCTATTTTACCAATAATTCTTAACCTAGTTCCAAAGTGTTTGTAGGCTCCATTTAAATTTTTATAAACGTAAGAAACAAAATTTAATGGAATTTCTGTAGTTTTAAAAGATGGGCCATTCATCACAAGTGCAGATGACTGAATAGTTCCAGACTGGGTTGATTTAAGATTATTAACTGCAGTTTCTGTTAAAAAGTTTGTTGCCATAAAGTTTTTAATAATACCATTACGAGTAGTTTGTCTTGCTAGCGTATCATTAACTCCTGCCGCTCCCGTAGTTGTTTCTGGATAGGTTACTTCTGAGTCTAATTGAGTTGTAAATAAAAGTTGTGACTGCATGTCTACACCACGCACATATTCATTGTCAGACCAATAAGAACTTATTCCTGCTCCGTGAGATGTAATAGATGTTCCAAATTGACCACGACCATGGTCTACAACCGCTCCATTTTGTAATCTTGTAATTCCGTCAACAGTCTCATAGAACGGAGTTGCATATATACGAACTAATCCAGTTGGATATATTTTTCCATTAAAAGGCAATGAAGAAAAATAACTTTGATATTCTTGATTACTACTAATAAAAACATTTCCAGTTCCAGTTATATTAAACTGCACAGCGTCATATTTTATTACCTCTGCATTAGAATAAAAGTATCCTTGATACCTTGTAAGCCAATATATATTTTCTCCAAGATCAAAAACATTGTTTATAATTGCATTGCTAACTACTGTTGGTGCGACTGCTGGTAAGTCAGAGTTTAAAGGCATTGCTGCTAAAACATAGTTGCTTTGATTTGATGCAACTTCATTTATAGTTTTTGTATTTTCTGTTCCAGACACTTCCCATAGTAAGGAAGGTTTGTACGTCCAAGTTTTATCTTGATCAATCATACTTGATTGCCTAATTGATCCATAAGATCTTTGAATGTACCTAGTTGTATAATTTATTTTTCCATCATTATAAATTTTTTTATCTTGAGAGGCTATAGATAGAATATTAGGTAAGTTTCCAGATGATGCATTTTGAATTACGCCTGAGTTTGTTTGATTATTAGACCCAGAAAAGACAAAGTCTGTGCTCCTTTGATCTGCTGTTGGCATTAAGTAATCTTTACTCATTACGATAAAATTATTGTATTCATCAAAAAACATTGCTGTTTGTGTTGCAAGCGCTAACTGATTTAATACCTGCGCTACGTTTTGATCTGGTGCAATAAAGAAAAACGGGATTACTGGCTCAGACTCTCCTTCAACCCTTCTAAAAACATAATTGCTAAAACCAATGTAGTCAAGTAATGTAGTGATTGCATAACTTAAAGATGATTGTGTTGTTAACAATCTTGGTGCTGGCATAGACTCTAAAAAGAAAAAGAAATCTCTCAGGTCAATTGATATTGTTCCAGCAGTGATATCTGCTTGTGGAAAACCTTCTGAGTATAATGTTTTTATAGGAATATAGTAGTCAAACCCTTCAACATCAAGAATAATTTCATGAAATGTAAATTTAATATTTTTTCTAACATAGTCTGCGATAATGCTATTAGAGTTTTGATCATTAAATGCTTGGTCATCATCAAACAAAGATATCTGACCATTTGAAGCAAGCAGTTGTCCTACTGGCAAAGAGGTAATTCCTATATCAGAAAGCGTTTTAGTAATTTTATAATCAATAACCTTATCAGAAATATCGACTACTAGCCTTGGAGACATTTCAATTAAATCAAAAGTAGAATCAGACTTGTTCATAACATCTACAACAATCCTTATTCCATCTATGTAGGCAAAGTCACGATATGTAGTTCCACCCTCTGTACTATTTTCAAAAGAGGCTGGTGAAGTTAGATCGCTTATAAAGTTAGTATTAAGATTGATTGTTTCAGATCCTAATTGCCATGCATACTCTGGTGAGAATGTTGAGTAGTCTCCGTTGTTCCAAATGTAGAATGTTCCTCTATCCCCTGCATTTTCTACAACAAGGTAGGCATAACCCTGTACGTTTGATTCTGGCAATAAGGTGTTTGAAGATACTGTATCTGCAAACACAAATATAGAACGGTATTCTTCTGGAATAACTAGTCCATATTCTAACTCCACATACCCATCTGATCCAATGATTGGTTCTCCAGACGCAAGTGTGTCATTTTCTCTAAAGTTATATGCATCAATCCATTGATTGTTTCTAAGATATTGTATTTTCCATCTAGAAGGAGTTGTTCTATTTGCATTTCCATGGAGTGGATCTGCGATAGATGCAGTATTTGTTGTAAATGGACCAAGGTCTACATCTCCAACATTTGTTTGCATTTTTACTACAAGTCTATTTGCTGGAACACTTTCTTTATAAACTACAAAAGGAACTGAGTCGTCTATATAATACAAACCATTTGATACTATGTTTGAAATTCCACGTTCAATATTATTTTCTGTTCTGTAAGAAGTCCAATATCTAAATTGATCATATCTAGATGGCATGTAATATCTAGGTCTTTGTGCCATAGATGCCCCAGAGTTTGCAAAAAACCTATTATTAAAAAATGCTGCTTTATTGATTCCAGACCTTGGTCTAAAAGGATTTAAACAATCTTCCAACGAATAAATTAATTTTAGTTTATCTTTTTTTAATGTAAAACTTTGAGGAGTGTCATTGTCTTCAAACCCTCCATCGATTACAACATCTGCATTTGTTGCCCCAGTATAATAATTACCAGCGTCTAGGCTATCAAAATCATTAGGCAATGTAAAATATAAAGACGTATTATCTGTTGGTCTATATCTATAATTTCCTAATTTAAAAATATTATCTGGCATGTTCATGTTCCACTCAGCCAAAACTAATGACTGAAGTTTAACAGTTGCTGATGTTTCTAGGTGTGTTTTTAATTCTTGTCCTTCAAACACTCTAGACCTCTTCCAGTGTTACCGATATATTCCAAAGGTCGTGATTAGAACCACCACGTTTTACAACTGAATAGTTAAAGTCTGAAATATAAACTTGCACGATTTGATTATATTGTGCAAGGTGTCCATAAGATGCGTTTGTAATTTCTCCATCAACTGTAAAATTACTATACTTGTCGTATGCCAAATACATCCAAAATGGGCCTTGATGATTTTCATACCACTCAAGAAGTTCTACTCCGCCAGCGCCACCATCTGATGTAAACTCTCCACTTGTATTTTTATAAGTTGATGACCCAGTAGAGTTAAATGCTGCGTCTTGATAGTAGGCTCTTGATGGTAAATTATTCCAAGATACTGACATATTTAATTTATCTGCAATATGGTAAGACCTCATCCTACCATTGATAGTTCTTTGACGCTGTTCAATTCTAACTGGAGTAAATTGTAACTCTCCACGATTATGATCAGAAAGTATTAAGAACTGATCTATAAGGCTTGTAGCGGTCTCTGCAGGCACTGTAGCGCCTATTTCAAACCCTGTTGGTACATAGACTCCACCTGAAAGAGTTCCTGGGTTCTCTGACCATAATATGGCTTGTGGTCTTTGATATCTTTTTCTACCCGTCAAATATGCGGCGGTAGCCATTATCTTTGTCCCCTAATTCTTTGATTATCAATATACTTAATCTGTCCAATTACTGCTCTGGCAATATCATTTGGATTAGCACTTGATTGTGGAACGGTAATTCCAACATTATAATTATACACGCTACTGGAGTTGTCACTAACAGATGTTATGTTTGATCCAGATCCACCCTGTCCAGCATATGATGATCCTATCATTGATGGATATTTTGATTCATTTAACATTGAAAGTAGTGGGCCAAAAGATTTTGTTGCTTGTTTATTCATTACAAACTCTCCAGGAGTTAGCATTGCTGGCACGGTATCAGAACCAATCTTTCCACCACGAGCCATATATTTAGGAACCATGCCCCCTAGGCTTTTTTTAATTGCAGATCCTGTGTCAAACGGTGTTGTTATTTTAGTTTGACCAGTGCCAGTTGTAAATGTTTTTGGTGTTACAGATAACGCACCTATTGTTCCTTTATTTTCTAAGTTAGTCTGAAGACTAGAAGATTTTTTTGCAATACTTGTTAAAAGTTTATCCATGCCACTTAATTTTTCGTTTGACAAATCAAGTGCGGCATTATAAAGATTTACCTTTCCTTCAGCAGTTACCCACTCTTTTTGAGTTTTTCCAAGAACTAGTTGGCCTTCAATCAGTGATGTTGTTAATTTTTGATATGTCTCAAGGGCTTTTTGTTGTGGTATTAGTGAATCTTCTTTAATTTTATAAATGTTTTGCTCAGTCGCATAGTTTTTATCCTGAAGAACAACTACTTGATCCTGTAAGGTTTTTCTTTGTTGTTCAAGTGAAAAAACTTGTTGACCAATTGCATATGTACGGGCTTCAATTTGATCTTTTGTCATTCCCCCAGCGGTAATTCCAGTAAGTGCTTGTTGACGAGACACTTCAAGTGCTTTTGTTTGTTGATCTATTCTAGATGCTGCAGCCTGTGATCTAGCATCTTGAACGGCCGCTGCGGCGGCGGCTATATCTCCAGATGTTAAAGCATCAGCAATAGTTAGTCTTGATTTTTCTTGACCTGCAATCTCTTGATTAATAGATGATATTTTTTCAAGCGATTGAATTTGTTTATCATATTGACTATTAATAGCATCTTCTTGTTTACGAATAATATCAAGATTGTTTCCTAATATTGTTGATTCATCTTGTAATTTTTGAATTGGTCTGTCATATTCAAGATCAATTCTACGGTTCAATAAATCAATTTGGCGCTCATTTATGTCAATTAATTTTTGCTCATCATCAATTCTTTTTTGTGTTCCGTCTATTGATGCTTGTAGTGCGTCTTCTTCTAATTGTCTATCTTGTCTAATTAGAGCCTCTTTTGCACTAAAATAATTTTGAATAATTGAAAATCTTTTTTCTGCTAATTCTTTTGCACTTTTACTTTTTTCTCCGACGTCTACATAGTCTTTTGTAACTAAACTTGATATAACTTGTTGAGCAACCTTCATTTTTCTTTCTAACTCTGCTTTAATTGTTGATGCTCTAATTTGAGAATCTGCACTTTTATCAGTTTCTGCTATAAGTAATGCTTGAATCATTTCTGTAGAAACTGCAACGCCCAGTGCGGCTGCCTTTATAATTAAAAGTTGATTAGCAGTTTCTTTTAAACCACTTGCTGATTTAACAAGTTCTGAAGGTAAGGTTTTTAATAATTCTCCCATTAAAAACAGTCCTTCTGCTTTTGGCATTTCATTAATGCTGGTAGAAATATTATCAAAAGATTGATTAAATTGATCAGCACTAATTTTTCCACTACGCAACTGAGTGTCTAATGACATAAAAGTGTTTGAAATAACGTTTGCAGTTGTTGATAATTTTGTTTTTAATTCATCAGATGCAATTCCAATTTCAATAATGTCTCCAGTGGTTCTTGATTGAACCTTTGTGGTTTTGTATCCTTTATCAAATGCAGTCTTATAATCCTTAAGTAATGTATTAACAGAATTTTGCAAACCAGCCTGTCCTTCTTTTGTAGAAAGATCAATTGATTTTAAATCAAATTTTACATCTGTTTTACCTGCTTCTTGCTGAAGAGCATAAATGTAGTTGGTAATTTGTTCTTTTGTCGCTCCTTGGCCAGTAAGCCTTAATGCCAAAGATTTAAATATTATATCTGCTTGTTCATTTGTTGTATTTTTTAATGCAGCAATTTGATTTTTAAAATCTTTGTCTTCTGCTAATAATTTTCTTGTTTCTTCTACTTGTTGACTTTTTTCTACTGTTAGACCAGAAACTGCTGGTTTTGATAATTCTAAATTACTTTTTACTGGAGTAAAACCAAGAACCTTACCAAGTTTTTCTATTTGACTTGAAGTTAAGTTAGCAGCCTTACCAACACCTTCAATAGCCATTCTTTCTTTTTCTCTAGCATTATTAATTAATTTAATTATTCCAGCCCCTGCCAAAAGTGCGGCAGTAAATAATAACAGTGGTCCTGGTTTTAAAAATGCTTTTGCAGCAGAAGATGCTAAAAGTTTTTTAGGCAATATTTGTAATACAGTTGACAAAGCAAACATTACTCCACTAAGTTGAAATACAATTCCAGAAAGTTTTCCTAAATTGCCACCTGCCATAGAGGCAACTCCAGCAAGTGATGTAAGGGCAAATGTTCCACCCATGATTTTGCTATTAAAACCAGCAAATTTTTCATTTGATGCTTGTAGGTTTTTTGCTTGATCTTTTACACCTTGAGAAATTTGTGGACTCATTGCTATATTAGGCCCAATTTGAGAAAGTGGTAATTGTTTTTGTAAATTTCTTCTAATTGATTTGTCTGTAGCATCAATTGGGTTTCCTGCGCCATAAAGTCTTTCATATGACTGTGTTGCTTTTGCAGATCTTGTTGCATCAACTGCAGAATTTGCTAATTTTGTTCCAGCGGCAGCGACAGCCTTTTGTCTATTTTGCATTCCAACTTCAAGACCACGGGCAATATCTTGACCAATTTTTATTGTTTTTCTAGATGGAGATGCGGTTTGTGCTTCTTTTTCTGTAGCACTAATTGCAGATCTTGCATTTTGTGCCCCCATTGCTTCTAATATAGAGGCATCTTCTCTGTTATACCTTGCTTGTTGTGCTGATCTTAATCCAGCAACTAAGGCTGCGCCTCCGCCAGCACTTGCTACTCTTGGGTCTAACCTATTTGCACTAGGGCTTGTTGCTTGACTAACCAATATTGATCTTTTTTGTTTTCCTCTATATGTTCCTCTTGGACTCTTAGGGTTTCCAGACTGAAACTGTCCTGGACTAGAAACGCTTTCTCTTCCAACGTTAATATCATCAAACATTATTTGATTTTGAGTTTGATTTGCAGTTCTAGTTCTTCTAAATCTTCCACTTTCTAGTCCAGCAACTATGTCTTCTTTTTTAGCGCTTACTCTTACTTGACCAATTTGTTGTGATGAAGCATCTAATGCTTTTGCTGCTTTTCCTGCTGCTCCTTCAACAAGTTTATATTTATCAATAACAGATCTAGTTGCTTTAGCAAACATTTCATCTGAAACTACTACTTTTCCTCCAGCAGCCTGTTGTTTTGCAAGAGATATAGTTGTTTCACCAATTTCATTTTCTAATTTTTGTAATGCTATTGCGGATTCTGGATTAGCAATGTCTAAGCCACCTAACTTAGCAGCAGTTGCAAATTTTCCAGTTCTTGCTCCATATTCTCTAGAAAATTCTCCAGCGCCTGCGCCTTTTTTCATTGCTACGTTTAAAGATTGTGGAAGTTCTGATACTAGGTTTGAAACAACTTTAATAAATTGTGGAAATTCTTGTGCCAATTTTTCTAAGCCAGCAATCTTTATTCCTTGTTGAAATTGTGAAGACCCTGGAGAAAAAGGCATTGCTGCATGAGCAAATGCTACATCTTTTCCAGCCATGTATCCAGGAATATTTCCAGCAACCATTCCTTGAATTAATGGTGCATATTTTTTTGCAAATTCTGCTGGAATAACCGCTTCTCCTGGAGATAGCATTGCTGGAACTATATCGCCTGCACCCTTTGGTCCTGGTACTGAAACAATACCACTGGCTAGTTTTCTAACAGGTCCTCTTGTTGGCATCATCATTCCAGGATTATTAAACATAAATGATTGACCTGCTCTAGTAGCACTTTGATATGCAGCAATTAAAGCATTTAGTGCTGCTGTTTCAGCAGTAAACCGTTGCGTTAGTCTTGCATGTGATTGATCCAATGAGTGTGCTGCAGCAGCAGCCTCAAGTTGTTCTGTGTTTAAGTATTGTGTTTGTTCTCCAAGAATTTGTGATTGACCTGTTAATCTTAGATATCCTTGGCGTAAAAGCATTACACCCTTAAGTCCGTTTGCAATTGCGTTAGCAATTAAACCAAATGTCATTAAAAAGATTGGTCCAATTGCACCTATTCCTACAGTTAAAAATGTTATAAGTCTTTTAGTTCCGTCTGAAAGATTTCCAAATTTTTCTAATACTCCGCCAACAAATTCAATAATTGGGGTTGCTGCTTCTAAAAATGCTTGACCAACTGGTATGAGTGCAAACTTAAGATCTTCAACACTCTTTTTAAATTTATTCATTGCAGAATCTGCAGTCATTCCTAATTCTTGTTCAGACAAATCAGAAAGTTCTTGTACTGATGAATTTGCTAAGTCAAGAACACGAGAAGCCTGATTTCCTTCTTTAGTTACGTTAGCAAACAATGCTGACAAACGAGCAAATTGAAATTTTCCAAACATTTGTTCAATTGCTTGTGCTCTATTTAATGGATCTAGTTGGTTTAGGGCTTCTGCAAATTCAATAACTGTTGCCTTTAAATCACCTTTATTTTTTACAACAATCTCTCTTGCATTTATTCCAAATTGAGCAAGCATTTCAGATGCTTTACCAGTAGGATTAATTAATGCTGCAAGACCAGATTTAAGTGCGTTAGCACCTTCTGATGCATTAATACCGCCTTCTTTCATTGCTGCAATAAAGAATGTTAAATCTTTTACATCTCCGCCTAACTGTTGAATAACTGGTGCTACCTTTGGAATAGCGGTAGTAATATCGTCAAGAGATACAACGGTTTGGTTTTCTACTGCGTTTAAAAAGTTAATTGAATCTGCAAGTTTGTCAGAAGACATACCAAATGCGTTTTGTAATGAAATCGTTGTTTCAAGGGCCTTTTGTGTATCTATTTGACCAAGAATAGAAAGGCGAGTTGCTTCTGTTGTTTGACGTTGTAAGTCTAAACCTTGAAAACCTGCTGCTGCAGCCTCTGCTGCTAAACCAACAGTGGTGGAAACTGCAATTCCATATTTTGTAAACTGTCTGCCTAGTTCTGTAATATTGTCTAACGCTTCTTGAGTCTCAGCCTTTGGAGTAAATAGATCTCCGTAAACTTTTCTAAACTTAAGGGCTTGGGCTTCCATGTCCATAAATGTTTTTGTAGCAGTTGACCCAACAACAGCCAATGGTATTGTAAAACCAACCATAAGTTGGCGTCCAGCCCATTGTGTATTTTTACCAAAGTTTAAAAGGTTGGTAGTTCCTTGCTTCATTAACTGATTAAATAATGCTTGTTTTTGTGCTGCTATGGCTGTTCTTGTACCATAATCTTGCATGTTAAGAGAAGTAGGCCTGATAGCAATTGATTCCATTGCTCCACTAGCATTACGACCCATTTTAATGTATTGGGTTTGTAGTGTTTTTACACGTTCTTCTGCTACTTTGCCAATTGTGTCAAATTCTGATTTAAACAGTCTTCCAAAAGTTTTTGTAGATGCACCAGCATAGCGGAAATACTCCCGCATTCCAAACTTGTTTTTTTCTAAAGAGTTGGTAAATGTTTCCGCACTTGTTCTAACAGTTCTAAGTTCTGCAGAAAAAGCACCAATGGAATTAATACTACCAATTAAGTTTTTCTGCAGAGACTTTTGAGCAAGTGCTGCTGATTCGCTAGACCTAGCGATAGAAGAGTGAAACTGAGATATTTGTCTTTGTAAAGCCTTTAACTGTGCTAATGCTTCAGACGTATCTATACTTACGCCAATATTAGCATTAACATCAGCCATGTATCACACCTTCTCTAATATGTAATTATTCCTGTGTGTTAAGAATGTCTGTAACAGATGACAAATTAATGCCAGATGCTGCTTCAACAATTTTATACACAGTTGGAAGATCAAGAAGATCTTCTAGTTTTTGAATGTCCCCAGCCAATTCTGGCTTGTACTGCTCCATAGCAATTTGTACACATTCAACAAGCAGAGTCATTGATTTTTCATTGTCCTCTGCAACCTTAGCCACCCCTTCAAACTTCTTCATAAACGGACGAAGAAGAGAGATTTTTAACGGGCGAACTGTTATTTTTGTTCCATCGATAAGGGTGACTTGGTCAGCCTCATGCACGGTTGTCGCCATATTTCCTCCTATAGGTTATGTCAATTATAGCATAGGAAGGCTATTTTCTTAGGTCTTCGTACTCTATACCCTCGTTTATACCAAACCCTGCTTTGGCTGCATTTGGTCCTTGTAAAGATAAAATATCATTTGAGTCACCTGTTTTTCCACCACTAAAAACTCTTGCTTTCATATCTTCCCATTCTTTTTGACCTTTGTTTGAATCTGTTTGACCGTCTAAATCTACACCTTGAATTGCTGCTAAGAATTTTTTTTCTGTGTAGTCTAACTCTCTGCTTACTTCAAGAGTTGCTATAAGTTCTGGCATTGATAGAGACTTTTCTAGTTCTTGATAATCTTTCCATATACCTAGCAAAAATACCTCTGACTCTAACTTTGCAAGGTCTAGGGTTTCCCAAGTTTGGCCACTGTCAAGGGCTTGATCCTTTACTGGCTCTGATGATTTTTTATTAATACGAATACCCGCAGCAGTGTCTAATACCTTATATATAGTTGGCATATCTATAGAATCTTCAATTTGGCTGGTTGTTTCAGATATTGCTGGATGGTATTGTTTCATGCATATTCTAACACATTCAACAAGAGTGGCTATAGACTCATCGTCGTTTTTTGTATTTTTAATATCCTCAAAAGAATTCATAAACTCACGCAAATACTTAATTTTTAATGGAACTATTTCTAGTTCAGTACCGTCAAATAAATGTATAATTTGACTATTATATATTGTGGTTGCCATAGAATTCCATTTTACCATAAAACGGCTATTCATACAAAAAACCCACCTCCGAAGAAGTGGGTCTTTGTTAATCTAAGATTAGATTATGATTGACCGTATGTACGATCTACGATCTTACCGTAAGATCCTGATGTATCTTCTGGTAATAGACGGAATGATACTTCAAACATTGAAGCCTCATCACGCTTTGCTGAAACTGTAACGTTTTCGATTGACAAAGCACGGTATGCTGAGTAAACTCTTTCAACATCGGCTGCAGTTGCTGGGTTTCCAGTTCCTGGGCCAACGGCAACAAGTCCTCGCTCCAATGGAACTTCTCCAATGTCGCCTGCAGAAACATCTAGAATTCTTCCTGTAGATGCATTCTTGTTTCCTGAAATCTTTGAATCAGAATACGCTAGAGCAAGAAGCAAGTTTTCTAATGTTGCTTCAGCAAATGCTGTTGCAAGATTTACCTGCATGCCTTGCTTGAAAAGTCTAGCAACGTCAAGAACCTGATCTACCTGGACTTCACCGAAGTCTGGTTGGAACTGTAGTTCAAGACCGTTCATTGTATAACCTACGTTAGTGTAATCTGCATTGTCTGTAAGTGTGTCTTTAAAAGACTCGCTTGCATCAAATGCCTCCAGAGTTGCTGGAGTTAAAGTTGTGTCTGCAACAAAAAGTGCTGCTGCGCCAACGATAATGTTATTTGACGAACCACGGCTATATGGCATATTTTTTCACCTCTTTCATAAGAATAGATATTAAGTTGTACGGCGTTTGTGTTTCCTCAGTACTAATTATAATGCCTTTTTATGTATATCTTTGGGCTATCTGGTCTACACCTGTTGTGTGATAGTCATACTCTATAACTAACTTGTTTAAAAATAAGGTTCTGGCTGATGCTAACTCTGCTATATCTCTTGCTTCGTCTGCCTGGTATACCTTGATATTATGAAAATACACGTTTGGCTCTATAGTTTCATTATTTTCATCTACTATTTCATTTGAGGCCATCCAAGAGTTTAGGTCTTGAGCGGCGGCATCTTCTCTATCAAGACATTCAATTATTACTCTGGTAGTATCAAATAATTTTGAAAGGTTTGGTCCATAAATAAAATAAACTAGTTGCTCTCTTTTGTGTCTATAAAATGGTGTTGGCCTAAATCTAATAAGCCTATCAAACATGATAACAACTCCATCAGGATTGTTAACAATATAAACACTATCATTATAAACATCTTCTATGCTCATTGGACTTTGGGCTGGGAAAAATGGTTGAAATGGATTAGGTCCAGTAGGCATTAAGTTAAATGCTTGAAGTTCGCTATTAATATAAGCATTTAGAAAGGTTGGCGGAAAGCCAGTTTGTTTAGATACTTCTAATGTCATAATACTATTCTACACCAATCTTTGCGTTAGCAATCCACTTAAATCCAGTCTCTACACCTTTTGACTTGCCACCCCTAGAGCCAGACTTAATGTTTTTCTTAAATACTGTAGGTTTTTTAATATAGTCATATATCCCACTAGCACGTAAAAACGATTGCTTAAAGTATCTAAGTATAAATTCATCCATAGTTTTTTCAAAAGATCCTTCGACAAAATCTCCGCCAGGATTTCTAACTGTTACAGATTTTCTGGTAAATATTGTTTTTCCACCTTGTGTAAATGCAAGAACAGATGACCTTTTAGGAGATATTGTTACAGGAATTCCATTTTCCATAATCTTTGCTTTATTATAAAATGGAACGTTTGAATCTTCTTTGACAGTTCTTGATTGACTAAATGTTGAATTAATGCTTAATCCAAGGTTACTAACGGTATATCTTATGTCAAAAAGTCTTGCACTTGGACTTCCTGTTTGATACCATTCATACACATGGTGTAGTGCAGAAGGATTTCCTCTTGCAGAAACATCAACGTAGGCTGATAAAGCCCCTATTGTTCCAGCACCTAAGTTTTGTAAAAAAATTCTTTTGCCCTTGTTTACCCCATCTAAAAATCCCATGGCATACTGAACAATATTATTCATTTGTTTGTTAAAAGTTTGTGTGTTTGTTCTAACTATCATTAGTCACCTACGGTCTGGTTTTCTGCTCTACGCAAAACCATCTTGTAGTATTCTACTGATTGAAATGGGCCACTAAATGGCTCTACTGTTGCTACTTCATAAATTGTTCCACGGCCTGATCTAGCGCCTGCTGTTTCTCTGTATATCAAAGAATCGTCTGTACTACGAATATTTGCTATTAAAATGTTTGTAATTGCGTTATCTGCGTTTGTTGAAGATGTTCTTGGGTCATTCCTAGTTCTAGCAATAAGTTTATTTTCGTAATGTAAAAATGTTTCTGGCTTGATATCTTCTGTACCCGCCCCACCTACGGATGTGGCATTACAACTAATTGTTCTATCGTATACCCAGTCTTTTGTTGCTTGTCCGTATTGAGTCTGTTTAATAATAGGATGATAAACATCAGCCTTCATTGGATAAAGAAAGTCTGTTCCTGAAACACATTCCACTATAACACTCCTGGGCGTATAATCGTTTCTTTATATT
>Ga0247844_1004079_pt1 | contig 20270 bp, 33 predicted proteins | sample LaCtaG_FD_192421 | JGI IMG/M metagenome (GOLD analysis project Ga0247844, IMG submission 192421) | Freshwater microbial communities from meromictic Lake La Cruz, Castile-La Mancha, Spain - LaCruzMarch201714.5m_1 | ecosystem: Environmental > Aquatic > Freshwater > Lake | place: Spain: Castile-La... | reverse complement strand
GTTCCGCGATTCTCTCTCCCCGCAACTAGGTTTTTTTTGCCAAAAAATATAACGCTTTTGTTATGAAAAACATAAAAACAAGAAAATACAGCGCGAATTACAAAAGATTGCGGCAATTGATATTGGCTACTTTGCCGCAATGTTTTTATTGTAAAAAGGCTCAAGCTACGACTATTGACCATGATCCACCTATAGATTCCTTCCCTACACCTGAACTGTGGGTGGGGAGTCTAAGACCATCATGTGCGCATTGCAACTACTCAAGGGGGGCGATTTATGGCAACAAAAAAAGGAAAGCCATCAAAAACAGTCGTAAGTGGTAAATCACCGCTTCATGGTGTACACACTGCGGCAATGATCAATGCGCTCAAGGGGCGCAAAGATATTGACTGGGTAAAACAAGAGATGCTATTAGGTCTATCACGCGCTTGGGATTACATAGAGAAAACCGGAGAAAATACACACACCATTCCATCTATCTCAAGAGAGCTGAGAGAAATATGGGATTACTGTGGTCTGCCGGAACAAGATGACATTTTTAAGTAAGTGTCCACCCAGGTGGGCATCAGCTAGAGATGATTCATCTGCTACAGATGGTGACAAGATGGCTCAAGTAGCACAAATCTTGGGCTTTGATCTTTTTGCCTGGCAACAATATGTCTCTGATGTAGGTTTAGAAAAAGATGCTGATGGCATGTATAAGTACCGGACAGTAGCGGCTCAAGTCAGCCGGCAATCCGGTAAATCAAAACTTATAGAAACCAGGATCGCTTTTGAATTATTGCAACCAAAAAGACATGTTGCCTATACAGCTCAAGATAGGAACATGGCAAAGGTCAAATGGGAAGAGCATGTTTTAAGTTTTATGATGTCACCTAGATTTAGCAAGAGGGTTGCCAGGGTATCTAAGACCAATGGCAATGAGAAGATCTACATGCGCAATGGATCTACCTATGGGATTGTTACACCTAATGACAAGGGCGCACGCGGTCTGAGTTTAAATCTTATGGTTATTGATGAGGCACTTACACATCCATTATCTTTGATTGCGAACTTGCAACCCACCCTGGCCACAAAACGCAATGGTCAATTGTGGATCATGTCTAATGCTGGCAGACCAGGTGAGTCTGAGTTACTTGAACATTACCGGGAACTTGGTCATAGAGAAATTGCAGAGCCAACCAACAAACTAGCATGGTTTGAGTGGTCACCATTATCTGATGATTTTGATTATATGGATGAGAGAGTTTGGTATCAGGCAATCCCATCCTTGCATGAAGAAAAAGGTGTTTTACTAGAGGCGGTCAAAGAGGCCTCACAAACTAACAGCCCGGAGATCTTTACAAAAGAGTGGTTAAATGTTTGGCCGGCTAAAGATGCAGTCCAGGTAATCAATACAGAGCTGTGGGACTCACTTGCTAGGACAGACATAATCCTGGGAGACAAGGTTACCTTTGGTGTTGATATATCCAGGGAAAGAGACAAAGCATCTATAGCAGTCTCAGGCTTAGTGCGTGATTACACACCGGTAGAGTTAATTGAGTGCAAAGAGGGTACATCCTGGGTCTTGCCTAAGCTTGTTGAGTTATGCAAGAAATATAAGACCAAGGTGGTTATAGATACCGGATCACCTGCCGCCTCACTTATTTTAGAGTTACAAAAACAAGAGGTAGGTGTAATGGCTATACATCTACGCGATTATGCAAGAGCCTGTGGATCTTTTTATGATGCAGTGCAAGCAAAGATAGTTTGTCACATAGATGATCCAAACCTTAGAACCGCAATCTTAGGATCAACCAAAAGACCACTTGGAGATTCTTGGGCTTGGAATAGATCAAGTACAACAAACATCACGCCTTTAGTAGCGGTAACACTGGCACGCTATGGAGTAGTCACAAAGACTGAGGATAAGCCGGTGGCAAGGAGTAAGATGTACTAATGAAATACATACCATCCATATTGCAGATACTGGGTGCAGGTGTCTTGATTGCAGGTGTCGTATCATTTAATTTACTTTTAGGGGTAATATTAGGCGGCGCATTCTTAATTACATTTGGCATTGCTTTGGAAATTAGAGGTAAATAATGCTAGGCAAGCTCTTGAAGAGACAAATACAACCTGGCACTGTTTATACATCCCAAGGTTATGTAGATTCACTTGGCCGGGTTGGAAGATTCTTTGAGGGTAATTGGGCAGGTGCCTATGTAGATGATAGAACAGCACTTGGCATACCTGCAATATATCGTGGTGTATCTTTAATTGCAGATGCAGTTGGCGCGTTAGAGTTTTGCGCATATCGTAATGACAGAGAAGTTTTACCAAAACCTGCAATCTTAGCAAGACCAAACCCAGTAGAGACAAGAATGGAAACAATCTCTGCAATGGCGGCAAGTTTAATTATGCATGGCAATTACTTAGCAGTGCTAGGTGAGCCGGGTGCTAATGGTTTGCCTGACAGTATTTATCCGGTAGCGGCTGATCGCGTGCAAGTTAGTAGAGACAAAGGCCGCATCATCTATAAGATTGATGAAAAGACTTATGATAAGTCAGAGATCTTACACATCAAAAACTTTACTATGCCTGGAGATTTAGTTGGCAGAGGTATCTTAGCAATTGCAAAACAAGCTCTTGGTAAAGAGATTGCAATAAGTGAATATGCATCAAAGTATTTTGATGGCGGCGTAAATCCCACCGCAGTAATTAAGTCACAAAATCCTGATCTTTCATCAGAGGAAGCTGATGCGTTAAAGACTGCATGGATGTCAATGTATTCATCACGCAACCGCGCACCGGTAGTTATGAACGCATCTACAGATTTTGAAGTGTTAAGTAGTAACGCGGCAGAGTCTCAGCTTGTTGAGGCACAAACAGCCGGGCTAACTGAGGCCAGTAATATTTTAGGATTGCCACCCTACTACTTAGGTGCGCCAAACTCATCCCGCACTTATTCTAATGTTGAAGAGGAAACGCTACAGCTCATCAAGTTCTCCATCCAGCCAATAGCAGAGCGCATTGAGGCGGCCTTCTCAGATCTCTTAGTGCGTGGACAGTATGCTAAGTTCAAATATGAGTCTATGTTAAAGACAGATACTCTAAACAGATACAACGCTTATGCAATTGCTTTGGCCAATGGCTTTTTGACAGTTGATGAAGTAAGAGACAAAGAAAACTTAGATGGCATGGATTATGAAGAGGGTGAAAATGATGTTGAAGTTGCCACAACACAAAATCAAGTAGAGGTGCCTGGATATGAAGAATGAAGTAGAAAACAGACAATACACAGTTGAGTTTGAATTACGCCTTGCCGGTGGTGATGGGCGCACCATCTATGGCATTGCAGTGCCTTATGACAAAGAGCAAAGAATTAGTGGCACACTGACTGAGATCTTTAGAAAAGGTGTTTTTGCAGATGTAATCCGCGCACCTCATAGAGTCAAATTGTTACGCGGTCATGGTGAGAATAATGTTTTGGGTAGAGCCACTTTACTTAGAGAGACAGATGAAGGTCTTTATGCAGAGTTTAGGATCTCTAAAACTAGAGAGGGTGATGAAGCTTTAGAGCTTGTCAAAGATGGCGCACTAGATCAATTGTCAATTGGCTTCATGCCTATTAAAAACCGCAAAAGACCTGATGGTGTTATGGAGAGAATCAAAGCTCATCTAGCAGAGGTATCACTTGTCACCTTTGGCGCGTATGGCGATATGGCCGCAATTGCAGGTGTGCGTGAGGGTGAACCATTACTAACACCAAGAGCTGATGAAGCAAAGAAGATTTTAAATGCCATACAGCATAAAAAGTGACCACCCGGATTGTGAAGGGTTTGCAGTCGTAAAAGACTCAAACAATGAGTTATTAGGTTGCCACAAAACTAAAGCCCAAGCGGAAGAGCAATTGACTGCAATCAACATTGCAGAGTATGGCAACAGAGCCTTGCCATCTAATTACAGACCGGCATCAAGTGATGATGTTCCGCAAGGCCGCAATTGTGCAAACTGTTATTTTTATGAACAAGGTTACTGTGATCTTTGGGAAGCTAATGTACAGGCAGATTATTATTGCAACAGATGGGCAGCGCAAAATGAAAATAGAGCAGAGAGTTTTACACCTACAGCCGCAATGAGGACAGAGGCACAAAGAGGTTTAGATTGGCGTAGGGAGTTTGGCAGAGGCGGTACAGAGATTGGTATTGCAAGAGCAAGGGATATTGCCGGTGGCAAGAATCTACCACTTGAGACAGTCAATCGCATGGTCTCTTTTTTTGCAAGGCATGAAGTAGATAAACAAGCTGAGGGATTTAGCCCTGGAGAAGATGGCTACCCTAGCAATGGCCGGATTGCTTGGGCATTATGGGGTGGAGATGCCGGTAAATCTTGGGCAGAAAAAATTGTAAATCAAGACCGGGATTATGATGAGGATGATGACACACCTAGATACAACACAGCATTGTTTATATTACAAACTTTGACAAAAGAGATATAATACAAACAGTAGAACACCTGACCCTTTTATAGCGTGTCACACCTTCTCACCAAAAACTAATTTATAGGAGAAATATGTCTAATGCATTTTTAGCTTCTCTAAGAGAGAAGCGTGAATCAAAGACTGCTCTTATTCAATCAACCTTAGATCGTGCGGCTGAAGAAGTACGCGATCTGACAGAGGTAGAGCTTGCCAATGTAGAGGCACTCAACCTTGAAATCAAAAAGTTGGATGAAAGAATTGAGCAGATGTCTGATATTGAAATCCGCAACCAAAAGGCCGCAGAGTTGGCCGCAAAGGTGGATGTCAAGGCAGATACCAAGAAAGAAGTGCGCGCCGGCGGCTTTACAGTTGCAAGCGAAGAACTTACTTACTCAGTACGCGGAGATTACGATTTCCTAACAGATGCGCTAAAAGCGCAATTTAAAACAGATGGTGATGCAACAGAGCGCATCCAACGCCACCAAAGAGAGATGGCAATTGAGAAGCGTGCAGTTAGCACATCCTCATTTGCAGGTCTAGTAGTACCACAGTACCTAGTAGATCTCTATGCACCTTTGGCACGCGCAGGTCGCCCATTTGCAGATGCCGCACGCAAACATGTTTTGCCAGCTCAAGGTATGTCAGTAGTGATCTCAAAGATTAACACTGGTACCACAGTGGCATACCAAACATCACAAAACACAGCCGCAGTATCTCAAGACATGGCAGATACCACGCTGACAGTTGATGTGCAGACAATTGCCGGACAACAATCAGTATCCAAGCAAGCATTACTACGCGGATACAATATTGAAGGCATTGTTTTAGGTGACTTAATCCGCGCCTACCACACCAAACTTGATGATGCTATCTTGAATGGTTCAGGATCAAGCGGTCAGCCTCTAGGTTTGGCCAGCATGACTAGCGGTATCTTGATTACATACACAGCTACAACAGGAACAGTTGCCGGTGTATATCCAAAGATTGCAGATGCAATTCAACAAGTACAAAGTAACATCTTTGTAAATCCAAACGCGATCATCATGCACCCACGCCGCTTAGGCTTCTTCCTAGCCGGAGTGGATTCACAAAATCGCCCATTGGTTGTACCAAACGCCTATAACCCAGTTAATGCAATGGGTACTGGCAACGGCACACCTACTTATGGTGCAAGTGGCTACTCACTTCTTGGCTTGCCAATTATTGTTGATGCTAACATCTCCACATCAAAGGGTGCATCTACAAACCAAGACACAATCTTTGTTGTAGATCTAAATGAGTGTCACCTATGGGAAGAGGCATCAGCCCCTACCTATGTGACCTTTGAGGAACCAAACGGCAAAGTTGCAATCAACATTGTTTTGTTTGGAATGTCAGCCTTTACAGGTGAGCGTTACTCAAAAGCAATTGCACAAATCAATGGTACAGGTTTGGCAACACCAAGCTTCTAACCATAATCTTCTAAGCCCCCTACCCTTCCAGGGGGCTTAGATCCTAACTATGGCCGGTGTTTAAGAAATGGAGTTTGCTTAATGTCCCAGAGCAATACAGATTTTGGAGACCGGTCATGGCTATAACAAATGGTTATGCAACCCTCACACAAATAAAAAATTACCTGTCAATCTCTGACAGCACTGACAATGATCTTTTAGAGGATCTTATTGAGTCAGCTTCACGCTCTATTGATCGCATTGCCAATCGCAGGTTTTATGCAGACTCAACCGCATCTGCAAGAAGATACAGAGCCTATTCAGATGTCTTTGTTTATACAGATGACATATCCACCACAACAAGTTTGGTGGTCGCAATAGATGAAAATGGCAATGGCACTTATAGCAAGACCTTAACTTTAGATACAGATTTCATCATGGATCCACTGACTGCCTCAGCTTTAGGCAGACCCTTTACTCAATTGACAATGGTTTCAAACACAGAGTCATGGCCAATATTTCCAGGATTGACACAAAATGGTTTGCGCCCTGGAGTTCAAGTAACTGCTAAATGGGGTTGGCCAAGCGTGCCGGATGACATAACAGTAGCCACCTTGACCCTGACCGCAGATTTATACAAACGCAAAGATGCACCGGGCGGTGTCTTAGGTCTTGGAGATCTTGGCGTTATCCGCATGTCACCGGTAGGTAGAGATGTTGCACAAATAGTAAGAGCCTATAAAAAGATACCTATAGCCTAATGGTACCAAGTACAGTAAGGGCAAACCTTAAAACAGCTTTGACTAGTATCACAGGTTTGCGTGTTATGGATTATGTGCCGGACTCTACAAATGTGCCAACCAATAATGCTTTTGCAGTTATCGGTCAATTGTCTATGAACTATGACTACACACTTAACAGAGGCTTTGATTCTGCAACCTGCAACATCATTGTCATGGTAGGTCGCATGAGTGAGAAGGATGGGCAATCAAGATTGGATGGTTTATTACAGTCATCCGGTTCAACCTCAATCAAAGCCGCAATTGAGGCTGATAAAACACTAAGCGGTGCAGTACAAACTTTAAGAGTTGTGTCTGCATCTCCAGGCACAATAACATCCGCTAATATTGATTACCTGAGTTATCAGTATTCAGTAGAACTAATAGGTTAAGAAAGGATAAACCCCATGGCAATATTTATGGGCAACAAAGTAGCAGTGATTGTTGGTACTACCACTATCAGCGATCATGTCTCTACAGTCAGTTTGAATAGAGAAGTTGAAGCGGTAACTATAACAAGTATGAATGACACTGTACAGAATATGATTGGTGGGATTGAGGTCAGCTCAGTTTCGCTGGAAGTATTTAATGATTTTGCCGCCGCATCAGTAAATAGTCTTTTTGAGGATGCAATTGGTACTAAACTTGCAATCAAGTTAATACCAGTAACCGGTACAGTCTCCGCAACGAACCCAAGTTACAGTATGTCTTGTTTGATTACCCAGTGGACACCAATTTCAGGATCAACAGATTCAGCAATGACAGCCAGCGTGACTCTTCCGGTAACAGCTTTAAGTAAATCAACTAGCGCATAACGAAAAGGTGGGACATGCACAAAATTGAAATAACAAAGAAAGACGGCAAAAAGGTTACTTATGAACTTACGCCATCTGTAAAGGTCGGTTTTGAAGCTGAGTTTAAAACAGGATGGCGTAAGAGGTTGGGTGAGTTACAACTTGAGTCAGATCTTTGGTGGTTTGCCCACGCTCTTGAAAAAGCGGCAGGTAAAACAGACAAAGAGTTTGGTGACGATTACATCAACCAATATGTAGATGTTGATTTGTTGTATGAACCAAAAAATGGCTAGACCGGCATGGACAGATATGGGAGATTGCATCTATGTCGGTGGCTACAGGTATCAGCCCTAAAGATCTTTTAGAGGTTGATCCGGCAATCTATCTTGCCATCAAAGCAATCTTGCAAGAGAGAGCGCAACAATCTAAGACAATGAGGCGTAAGTAATGGTTGAGTTCAAAGTAAATGATGCTATCTATATCAAAAACTTTGATGCACTAAACGCCCGGTTAAAAGAGATGGATGCAAAACTAGCCAAAAAGTTTAGACAAGAATTAAAAAAAGCGGTCAGACCAGTACAGCGTAAAGCTCAAAGTTTTGTACCTAATCAAGTATTTCCTGGGTGGCGTGAGACCAAGCCTTACTATCCACCGGCTTGGGGTTGGGCTACTGATACAACTCATAGGGGTAGGACTTATGGCAAAACAAATGAGTCAAGATGGCAGTGGTCAAGAGATGAAGTAGTAAAAGGCATTTTTATCACAGAGGCCAAAACTAAAGTGCAACGCATTAAAGGCGCAGAGTTTGGCGTATCTGCCCTGTCTCTACAGAGTAGATCTGTCCCAGGTATTATTTATGAGTTAGCCGGCTTTGGCACTGCACGCAGTAAAGGTAAAACTAGGAGAGTCAGCCGCAACAAAGACGCAAGCAATTTGTTTATTGCAAAGGTAGGCAAAGCTGAAAAACCTAGACTTGTTTATAGAGCCGCTTATGAGATGGCTTCACAGGTTCATGCTAACCTTTATGGAGTATTAAAAAAATATCTAGGCGAAAACTTTAGAGGTTAAAAATGGCACTAAGTCAGAATGTAGTAGTCAATTTTTTAACCAAGTTTGATAAAAAGGGATTAGATCGCGCCACAAAAGAATTAAAAGGTTTTGATAGAACAGTAGCCAAAAGTCGCCGGGCTTTAAAAGCCGGTCTTTATGCCGGTGCTATAGCCGCCGGTTTTGGTCTGCTCAAGCTTGGCAAAAACTCTATTGAAGCGGCCTTGGCTCAAGAAAAGTTAGATAAACAATTAAGGCTAACCTTACAAACTATTGGTGCAGAGGGTCTTTTGCCCAATGTCAAAGATTTTATAGATAATTTACAAAGAGTAACAAATGTTACTGAGGATGAGCTTGTCCCGGCTCTAAGGCAATTGATCAACCAAACCGGTGATCTTGACAGTTCACAATATCTCCTTCAAAAATCTTTAGATATTTCAGCCGGTACAGGTGCAGACTTAACTCAGGTTTTAGATGCAATTACAAAAGCGGCAGTAGGTAATTTTAAAGCAATAGGTAATTTAGGTCTTGGCTTTACAGCCGCAGAGGCCGAAGCAATGGGCTTTGAAAAACTTTTGATCAATCTTGATAAATATGCAGGGGCGGCAGAGGCATCAACACAAACTTTTGAAGGTCAATTAAAATCCTTTCAGATCAGTGCAGGTGAAGCTACTGAAACTTTAGGTCAAGGATTTTTGACAGCCGCATCTTTGATCGTGACTGGATCAGATAATCTTGATGTTTTTGGTAAAAAACTTGAAGGCGTAGCGACACAGTTCACTGACATCTTTGTAGGCGGTGCAGGATCTTTTGCTAATAAAGGTATGGGTGGTTATCTAGATATACTTAAAATTGCGGTTGAGGGTTTAGTAGGGGAGACCGGCACCTTACAAAGACTTGAAAAACAAGGCATCAAAATAAGGGATGAACAAGTCTTAAAGGCAAAAGGCTATTATGGTTTGTCTCAATTAACAATAGATGCTCTTGAATTGCAAGAAAAGTTTGGTAAGAAAAAACTTACTCAGGATCAGATCCTTGCAAAAATACAGGCACAGATTTTAGCTAGACAAAAAGCCACAACAAAAGAACAACAGGCTCAAGCCGCTTTAGCAAAGAAAAAGGCAGAGTTAGAATCAATGTTTGACTTAGACCGGATCAATCTACAGGCCGCGCTAAGTCGCAAACTATCCGCAGAGGATGAATTGCGTGTAAAGATTTTGCAAAAACTTGCAGAGGGTACAAAAGCCGCAGTAGATGAGGCGCAACGCTACGCAGATGTTTTAAAGGTTATTGAGGATGGCAAAATAACTACCCAAGAGATTGATGAACTAGCCAAAAAATGGGGCATGACTACAGTAGGCGTGGAGTTATACATACAAAAATTACTTGAGGCCAATGAAGAATTAAAGAAGATGATGAGTTATGTGCAAAATGTCAAAGTGCCAGGTGTGCCAATTCAGGAGGCAACACCTTTTGTACAAAATATTGCGCAACTAGATGCGGCTACAAAAACAATTTTGGCTTTGCAGGATAAGGTAAATCAAACTGTTAAAGTGCCGGATGTGCCTTTTTCACAAAATATTGCGCAACTAGATGCGGCTACAAAAACAATTTTGGCTTTGCAGGATAAGGTAAATCGAACTGTTAAAATGGCAGATGGGGGTATTGTTACTAGGCCAACCCAAGCCTTAATTGGTGAGGCCGGGGCTGAGGCAGTCATTCCTTTAGATCGTATGGGCGATATGGGTCAGAGGGTTACAATCAATGTGGCCGGATCTGTCATCTCTGAGGGTCAATTGCAATCTGTTATCCAGGATGTTTTATACAATCTCAACCGCACTGGGGCAGTCACACAGCTTACAAACCTTGGTAGATAATGCCAGCCGCAACATTTAAAGCTGAGATTGATTTTTCTCAGGGTGCAAACTTTAGTCCGGCTTTAGTCTTGGATGACCCGGCAACACCTTTGGACAGTGCAGTATTGGGTACAGCCGCCGCAGATGTTGTAGATATAACAAACTTTGTAACTCAGTGTTTTATCCGCAGAGCCTTTAATAGATCATCAGACTCTTTTATTGGTGGATCTGCCAAGGTAGTTTTTATTGATCAGACTGGTACCTTTAACCCAGCCAATACAGGTTCATCTTTATATGGCAAAATCAAACCAATGCGTAAAATAAGATTCACCGCATCTTATTTAAATGTTAATTACAACCTTGGCTCTTTCTATGTCCAAGAGTGGAATTATCAAAGCCCAACCGGCTTTGACCCAGCCTATGTAACGCTTAATTGTGTGGATGGTTTTCAGCTTCTCAACTTAACTACCTTGACCACAGTCTCAGGTGCATCAGCCGGGCAGACCACAGCTCAAAGAGTAACCAGTCTGTTAGATCAAGGAGAGTGGCCAGGCGGCATGAGAGACATATCTACAACTGCTACTACTACAGTCCAGGCAGATACCGGCGCATCAAGATCTTTGCTCTCATCCTTGCAAGAATTAGAGCAGACAGAGGCCGGGGCTTTGTATGTTGATCAAAGAGGCTTTGTTAAGTTTATGTCAAGGGATGACATCATCACTGCATCAGGTGGCACTCTCACAGAGTTTTCAGATGTTGATGGATCCGGTAATATAACATATCAAGCGGTTGAGTTTGACATCTCTGATTTTCAAATGATCAATAAAGTAACAGTTACTCCAACTGGATTGACCGATCAGACTGCAAGCGATACGGCCAGTATTGATAATTATTTTCAACACTCTAGGGTTAGATCCGGCATCATGCAGACAGAGGCAGATGCCCTAAACCAAGCTCAAATGATTATTGCCTCACGCAAAGAGCAAGGTGTTAATATCCAACTTAACTCACTTACAGTAGATGCCTATGGTGAGGATGATCCGGCAAGAGTAACCGCCGCTTTAGAGTTAGATATTTTTAATCCTATCCAGGTGACACAGACCTTGCCAGCCGGCAATGTGGTCAGTGACAGCGTTATAGCCGGTGTTCAATATGCAATCACACCTAATAGTTTTTCTGTTACATTCTCATGTGCGCAACCCTTTGCGGTGGGTTTTTTGCTAGACTCAGATGTAGATGGTTTATTAGATGAAGATAGTTTGAGTTACTAGGAGATCAATGGCAAAACAAACCTTTACAGTCGGTCAAGTCTTGACCGCCGCGCAACTTACATCTTTGCAACAAACTTCAATGGGTGGGGGTGCGGCCTCAGCTAAGACTGCAAGTTATACCTTGGTGGCCGCAGATGCTGGTACAACAATATCAATGACATCTACATCTGCTACAACAATCACAGTCAATACTGGATTGTTTGCCGCAGGTGACACAGTATTTATACAAAATCTAGGTAGTGGTAACTGCACTGTCACAGCCGGTACAGCTACAGTATCAACTGCCGGAAGTACAATCCTGCCAACAAATGATGCAGGTATTTTGTATTTTGTATCTACAGGTGTTGCAATATTTTATGACTTTATACAAACCGGTGCAGTATCTCCACTAACTACTAAAGGCGATCTATACACCTTTAGTACAAGCGATACAAGATTAGCCGTTGGCGCAGATGGCACCACACTTGTAGCGGATAGTTCAGAGGCTACTGGACTTAAATGGGCTGCTCCTGCTGGTGGTGGTGGTATGACTTTGCTCCAGACAGTAACTTTGTCTGGCACTTCCACAACTACTTCTAGTTTTAGCACGGCGTATAAAAGTTTGGTTTTACATTTTTTTGGAGTTACTACAACTATTAATGGTCAAATTACTATTAGAGTAAATAGTAACACTGGTAATAATTATGGTGATGCTTTTTTAAGTGATGCAAACAATACTTTTACTATTAATGCGCCAGCATCATCATTTAGAATGCTTGACTACAATGTAACGGGCACAAATTATTCATCAGGTAAAGTAGAGTTTCCAGAATATGCAAACACAAGCGCAACCACAAAGGCTGCTATTGTTCATCAAGCAAACACCGCTGCTCGTAGAACTTTTAACATTGCTTATATTACTGAAACGACAGCAATCAGCACTTTAACATTCTTGACTGGCTCAACTCCTACAATGGGTGGAACAGTCCTTATCTACGGAGTAAATTAATGACAAAACCAATGGTAAGAATCTACACAGATACAGAAAACTTTATCGATCGTGAAATGAACGATGAAGAATATGCTCAATGGGAAAAAGATAACAAAGCGGTTGAGGCACAATTAACACAAATTAAAGCACAAGCACAGGCTAAGGCTGACTTATTGGAACGCTTAGGCATAAGCGCAGACGAAGCCAAACTCTTACTGAGTTAGCACAATCTTAGGGAATAGTGCATTTAAATTGTGGCAATAATTAGAGAACTCACTAGCCCTAATGGATGGCCGGCCAGTGGAGATCGTAAAGCTCTAGGTATAGAGTCTTTTGTTGTGCCAGGCACAAAAATTAAGTTTGCATGTGCAAAAGCGGTTGCACCTTTGCTTGTCAATTTTGCTAAAGACTTTCATGAATGGGTTGAGCCAATAGATGAAGGCCAATTAGATGACTGGGGTTATGCCTTCCGCATGACTAGATCATCAGACAAAGTATTGAGCAATCATTCATCCGGGACTGCAATTGATCTAAATGCAATTAAACATCCTTTGGGCAAGTCAAATACCTTTAATCAGGCTCAGCGTAATACAATTACCTTACTCATAACTAAATATGGATTGGCTTGGGGTGGCAATTACAAAAGGCGTAAAGATGATATGCACTTTGAGATTGCTTTAAATCAAAATCAGGTCAAAACAAAAATCAAAGAGTTAGGATTATTATGAAGCTGACAAAAAAACAAAAAGAAATTGTTAAGTCATATCTACGCAGTATTGCCGCCGCCACTGTCACCACAGTTTTGGCTTTGGTTGCAGATGTTAAACCTGAGTTATCAATCTTGGCTGGTGCCTTGGTTGCACCTTTGGCACGCTACTTTGATCCTCAAGACAAGTCTTTTGGTATTAACAGCTAATGAGCATGAATGACTGGGCGGCTTTGGCAGTATCTACAATCACAATTGTAGGCTCTTTGGTTGCCACAGTCCGGTGGTTAGTCAAACATTATCTCTCAGAGCTTAAACCTGATAATAATGGCCAACACAATTTAGAGGGCAGGATTGCAAAAATAGAGGTTAAATTAGACACGCTTTATGACCTGCTCATAAATCGTAGGTAATCAATCTACGCTACTGCCATGAAGAGTTGCGTGGTAGTACCTTCAAGGGGCAGACCTGAAAATGCTTACCGGCTTGCTCAAGCTTTTATTGACACCGGTGCAGAGGCAGATCTTTATTTTGTAATTGACAATGATGATGTCCTTTGGAGTAAGTATGTCAAAGAAGAGGATGCAAAAAACTATAGATGCCTACCGGCTGACAATAAAACAGGTGGTTGTGCTAAGTCTCTTAATGATGGTGCGGTTAGGCTTTTGGATATTACTACATACCCTTTATATGATTATTTTGTTTTCATGGGTGATGATCACCTTCCTAGAACCCAGGGCTGGGATAAAGCCCTTATGGAAGCGATAGGTTTTGATAGTGGTATTGCCTATGGCAATGATCTTTTGCAAGGTGGCAACCTGCCTACAGCTTATGCAATGAGCAGGTCTCTTGTTAATGAGTTAAGAGGTATGACCTTTCCAGGATGCATACACCTGTTTTTTGATAACTTTGTAAAACAGTTAGGCATTGATTTAAATTGTTTAAAGTATCTACCTGATGTGATTATTGAGCATCTGCATCCGGTTGCCGGTAAAGCTGAGATGGATGAGGGCTATCTTAGGGTCAATGATCCTAAGTGGTATAAAAAAGATTTATTGACCCTGCAACAGTATTTTTTGACCAAGGAGTATGCCGCCCTTGTTAGACAGTACAGATGAACATTTTACTTACCGGCTCACATGGTTTTGTTGGCCGGGCTTTTAGGCGTGCCTTACCTTACGCAAAGTTCACACTGGTAGATTTAAAAAATGGTACAGATTGCAGAGCCTTTTTTAAGCTAGAGACAAAGCAATATGATCTAGTCATACACCTTGCCGCCATTGTTGGTGGCAGAGTACAGATTGAACAGGCACCCTTGACCTTGGCGGTAGATCTAGCCATAGATGCAGAGTTTGTAAATTGGTGCATGGTTACAAAACAGCCTTATGTAGTTTATTTTAGCTCATCAGCCGCTTATCCAGTTGAATTACAAACCATTGCAAAAAAACATAAACTCAAAGAAAATGACATAAACTTTAAAAAGATCGGCGCACCGGATATGACCTATGGCTGGTCTAAATTGACCGGTGAAATGCTGGTAAATTATCTTAGAGAGACAGGTACAAAGGTCTTAACCCTTAGACCCTTTAGTGGCTATGGCACTGACCAGGATCTCACCTATCCATTTCCCTCAATAATGCAAAGAGCCATGATGAACTCAAATCCATTTGATATATGGGGTAGAGCCAATACAACAAGAGACTTTATACACATAGATGATGTTGTAGATGCAGTTTGTGAGATGGCCAAAAATGACTGCAATCAAACAGTCAATCTATGTACAGGCCGGGCTACCACCTTTGTAGAGTTGGCCAAGATCGTCCTGGATACTTTAGGTGTTGATAAGTACCCCAAGTTTAATATTGTCTCAGATAAGCCGGCAGGGGTCGCCTACCGGGTAGGTAATCCAACAATGATGAGCGATTATTACACACCAAAAATAACACTTGAGGAAGGTGTCCACCGGGCAATATCAGGAGTGTTGTGATTTACAATTGACCCATGGCCACTACACGCAAAAGCAAAAGCAAAAAGATAGCCAAAAAAAGGCGTACCACAAAAGATACACCTTTAACTAAATTAGATTTTTGGGCAATAGCAGCTAATGAGGTTTATATGGCTTGCCGTAAAGCTAACATGGATGAAGGCACAGCTCTAGCATTTGCAATGGATAGGAGTAGTTATCCGGATTGGATTGTATCCCCGGATGATCCAATTAGAAAACCTTGGGAAGATGATGAGGAAGAAGATTAAGAGCGATAAGAGTTTTAACGCCCGGTATCTGATCTGTTCAGATATGCAAGTCCCATTTCAATTTGATGAGGCTATCATCAATTTAAAAAAGTTAGTTAATACCTTTAAGTTTGATTTAGTTTTAAATGTTGGTGATGAGCTAGATTTAAATACTATATCAAGATGGTCAGAGGGCAAGCCGGAATCTTTTGAGCAAACTCTTAACGCAGACAGAGATCTTTGTAAAGATATTCTTTATGATCTAAAGACTGATGTAGTCTCAAGATCTAATCATGGCGATAGATTGTATAAAGCGGTAATGCGTGTGCCTGGTCTCATGGAGTTGCCGGAGTTGCAATATGAAAAGTTTATGGATTTTAAAGAGCTTGGGATTTATTACGCCAAGAAGCCTTATGAGATACCTGGTACTGACTTTGTACTCTGTCATGGGGATGAAGGAACTATGTCCAGGGTTGGCGGCTCTACCGCGCTCAACATAGCAAAGCGGTGGGGGCGTTCAAGCGTGACGGGTCACTCTCACAGAATGGGCTACACATGCCACTCAGAGGCCTTTAATGGCCGTTTAGAGAGAGTTTTGGTGGGTGTTGAGGTAGGACATACATGTGATATGTCAAAGATGTCTTATTTAGGCATTAGAGGCTACGCAAACTGGCAAGCCGGGGCGGTCATCATGACAGTCAAAAGGGGTAATGTAAGTTTTGAGATGATTAGGTTTAACAATGATGGGAGTTTTGTAGCCCTGGGCAAAGCCTTTGGGTAGTTGCAATTGTCAGTAAGGTATGGTTCAATTGCTTTTGTAAATCCATTTGAAGGGATGGGATATGAACGCTGTAGCTTATGCACAAAAAGGTTGGTGGGTAATGCCACTAAAAAAACAATCAAAAGAACCATGCAAGTTTTTAAGACATGGTTACCTGGATGCAAGTGGTGATCTTAAAACAGTTGCAAAATGGTTTGAAGATACTGATTTAAATATTGGTTTGGCAATTAAACAATCATCTTTGGTTGTATTAGATTTTGACAAACGCAATGCGGTAAGCAAACAGGAATGGCAAAACTATTATGAATGGTGTGTCAAACTAAATACACACACTGTACAAACAGATGATGGTTACCATTTTTATTTTAAAGCTGATCCTGGCTTACAGTTTAAAGGCAAGTTAGCCAATGGTATTGACATCAAACACAAAGGTTATGTGGTACTACCACCATCAATTCATCCTAATGGGACTCAATACACAGTCATCAATGATGTAGAACCGGTGCAGTTACCGGATGGTCTTATGAAGGCAATGACTTGGTAATAGTTAAATGGGACAAGATAAGTGGGGCGTATGTAGATGACAAACGCAAACACTTTGTTAAGGCTTCTCTGATCCGGGAATATGCACGCAAAGCTATGGGTGCTACTCAGGTCAGGGGAAGGCTCTCGGCCAAAATGGTTGAGGGTTATTGGTTAGACAAGTTCAAGGAAGCGGTGAAATATGAACTATGAAATATATGGTTGGTTAGTCACAATCTGTTTATTTACTTTAGTGGCTTTGTTAATTGGAGTCACCTGGTTTGTAGCTGTAGAAAATGGCTATGACAAAGGCTTCAAGGCCGGTTACAAACGCGGTCAAGCTGACAATAAAAAACCCTCTTTACAAATACAAAGAGTGCGTTACACAAATCATCCATCATTGCGTGAAAAACAATTAGTGCAAGATAATGATTACTTAATGCATAGGGTTGTAAGTCTTTGGGATAGGGAGAGCAAGTAAAAATGGATTACAGTCAATATGAAGATGCCGCCACTTTAAACAAGTGGTTTATCAATAATTATCCGGTAGGTAGGATTGATTTAGGTATCCATTCCCTGGATCTTGATAAGGGTATTGTTGTATTTAAAGGCAGTGTATGGCGTGATCTAAATGATCCTTTCCCGGCTGTCACAAATTATGCTAAGGGGGAGCGTGATCAGTACCCAACGCATATGAGGAAGTGGTACCTGGAAGATACGGCGACAAGCTGTATTGCAAGATGTCTGATTTTGGTAAAAGGATCTAATAAGACTGCACCTAAAGAGTCCATGATTGCCGCTACTCAATGGTCAATTGAACCAAAGTCAGAGCTTGACCAGGAACTTTTGCAGGTGAACCCAATGGCAACACTGACTAGAGAGGTTGAGCATCTAACAGAGTTACATTGTGATGGCGGTGTCCGGATGCTCTACAAAGCCGGTATCTCCAAAACTACAAATAAACCTTTTGCTGGGTATGTTTGTGTGTGCGGTCAAAAATGCCCACCTGTTTGGGGTACTGCTAAATCTGATGGCACCTTTGTCTTTAAGGAACCTGTTAATGGGTGACATGGAAATCATTGATCAGTATGGGGTCAAGGCAACCTTTACTGACAGAGGTGTCTTTGTAGATGTGGTGCCGGATGCTGAATGTTGCGTAGCTTGCAATGATGCCCGGCTCTTGCGTGAAGGCACCTTTAAGGTTTGCTTTATGTGTGGATGCAGACAATGAGCTTTGATTATATGAAGGCATTTCATGAAGGTCATGCATACAACATGTATGTGGCTGATTTGTTAAAGCATTTTGGTGTGCCTGATGTCCAGGTGCCTGAGATGTGGGATGCTGAAAATGCAGAGCAAAGAATGGATAAGACCATCAATGAAAAAGATGTCCTAGTTGATGATTTAGTGCTGGAAGTCAAAAGCCGCAATCTCAAGTTTGAGGATATTGAGAGCTTCCCCTATGAAAAGATCTTAATAGATACAGTAGATGGGTTTGATAAAAAGGCTATCAAACCCTTTGCTTATGTTATGGTCAGTCAGATTACCGGCAAGATGTTTGCAATAGCAGGTGCATCAAAAGAACACTGGACAATAGGGGAGATCCATGACCCGCACCGGAATGTAGATTATCAAGCTTACTTTGCAACAAAGAGGCATTGCAGACCCTTTATAGACTTAGTAGATATATTACTTGAGCGTGCATCCGGTAGAGCCACAGAGGTGTGAGTGCGGTTCCTGGGTGTATCCCGGTCAATCTTGCACTGTTTGTTATATCCTACGCAAGACACAGAAAAGGCTATCTTGAAAGGTAGGTCTGATCATGTTATGGTTCAACCGCTTTGTGGGGGGCTTACACTGGAACTCAGTCAGACCAAGTGATGCCATCTCTTACCTACTCAATGTTTTTAATTGGGGGGGTAGGGGGGGCTTTCCTAAGAATCTAGTCACCCAAGTGACAATGATTGTAATAATAAATCTTTTGACAATAAATAATTCTTTTGCTAAAGACAATAAAAATATTTACAAACAAGAGTATTACAAACAATTAGATTACAGTGTAGATCAGACTAATTGCCTGGTAGCTCTAATACATCAAGAGAACCGCACCTGGGATACTAAGGCAAAGAATGGGTCACATTATGGCTTACCCCAAGGTAAGTCTGAATACCTGGCTACAGCTACATATAAACAACAAATAACTTGGCACATCAAATACCTCAAAAACCGCTATGGCACTGATAGGTTTGGTGTCGCAAACGCATGTGGCGCATTGAGCCATTGGCTAATGAAGGGATGGCATTAGTGACCAAGAATGAGATTGATTGGGCTTATCAAAACAAGCTGAGACAAGAGTGGCTTGAAGCAAACCCTGATGCTAAATGGCAGGGCTGGATGTCAATATGAAAGACACAGAAAAGATCACAATAGGTATCTGCTCACCTGGATACATAGTCACAGACTTTATGACTAGCTTGTTAGATGTAGCAAGAAGTCAAAAGCAATTGGGTCAATTCATATCATTGCAAGGATCAGGTGTCATAAGCCGCTTACGCAATCAAGTAGTTGCAACATTCCTGGAGAAAACAAAAGATGATTGGCTATTGCAGATAGACACAGATCAAAGATTTACAGTGGATGATTTTAAGAAGCTGGTAGCGGCGGCGGATGCCAAGACAAGACCCATTGTGTCAGCTGTTGTACATGGTGGCTGGGAAGTTGGAGAGCCATACCTTGAGCCGGTACCTTGCATATTTAAACAAGGTGAGACAGGTGGCCTCTTTGCAATACATGAGTATGAGAAGGACTCTATACTAGAGATTGATGCATGTGGCACTGGGGCAATCCTGGTACATAGATCCGTATGGGAACGCTTTAGAAAAGAAGCTGATCCTACCCACCAAGGCAAGATGTGGGGCTATTACCAGGACATGCCACTACACCATGAATGGATAGGTGAAGATCTGTTGTGGTGCATAAGAGCAAGAAGCTTTGGATATAAGATATACGCACACACCGGTGTACAAATGGAACATCAACGCAAGAACTGGGTAGGTCAAAGGCAACATGCTGACTTTGCTAGGTTTAGGCAAGTACGACATCAAAGTGAGGAACAGATAAATGGCGATCATAACAAGTCAAGTAACAGTGACGACAACAAGTCAGTCAATAATTAGTGTTGATAATGTAACAAGGGATGTATTACTACATGCCAAACATGCAATAAACATTGGCAACAGTGGAGTAACTTCAAGCAATGGCTATTTGTTAGACAATGGTGATGAGGTAAGGCTATCTCTAGCTGAGGGTGAAGATTTGTGGGCTGTTGCCCAATCCGGTTCAGGTACCCTGCATGTATTGGTCAGTAAAGTAGATTAAAACTATGTGCGTTTTTTTCCGGCAAGCGTGCGTGCGGAATAC
>Ga0247844_1004065_pt1 | contig 20315 bp, 17 predicted proteins | sample LaCtaG_FD_192421 | JGI IMG/M metagenome (GOLD analysis project Ga0247844, IMG submission 192421) | Freshwater microbial communities from meromictic Lake La Cruz, Castile-La Mancha, Spain - LaCruzMarch201714.5m_1 | ecosystem: Environmental > Aquatic > Freshwater > Lake | place: Spain: Castile-La... | reverse complement strand
GCCGCTACGGCCAACAACACCCAATGTTGGGTGCAACTTAACCACCCCGGAAAACAAGCCCCTAAAGGGCTGAACCGTGAAACGGTCGCCCCTTCCGCGGTGCCCTTTCGATCCGACTTGAAAGCGTTCTTTGCCACCCCTCGCGCTTTAGAAGACAGCGAAGTCCAAGCACTGGTTCAGCGTTATGGAATGGCCGCTGGGGTAGTCAAGCAAGCGGGCTTTTCGGGGGTTCAAATCCATGGAGCCCACGGCTATTTGGTCAGCCAATTTTTATCGCCTCACCACAATACCCGCACCGATGCCTGGGGTGGCACTGCGCAAAAGCGCAGGCATTTTGTCTTGGAGGTGTACCGCGCCATGCGCGAGGCTGTGGGGCCCGCTTTTCCTATCGGGATCAAACTCAATTCCGCTGACTTTCAGCGCGGCGGATTCAATGAAGAAGAATCGATTGAGACGATCCGCGCCTTAGCCGATGCGGGTATTGATTTGATTGAAATTTCAGGCGGTACCTACGAAGCGCCCGCGATGACGGGCGTTAAAAATCACGCACCGTCAGAGAAAAAAGAAAGCACGATTCAGCGAGAAGCCTATTTTCTAGAGTTCGCAGAAAAAGCCCGCCAAGCCGTGCGAACGCCTCTAGTCGTTACTGGCGGTTTTCGCAGCGCCCAAGGCATGGCCCAGGCGATTGATTCGGGCGCTGTGGATATGGTGGGCATTGCCCGCATCATGGCCATCGAGCCTGATGTCCCATCGCGACTGCTCGCTGGATTACCAGCGCAACACAGTGTCAAGCCGCTTCGCACTGGCATCAAGGCGATTGACAAGATGGGGCTGTTAGAGGTGAGTTGGTACACCGGCCAACTCAAACGCATCGGGCGAGGCGCGCTACCTAAGCCCCATGAATCTGCATTGTGGGTATTTGCAAAACAAGCGTTTCAGATGGCCCTTGCGGGCAAAAAGAAACGCCAACCGACCAAGCTTCGCGCCAATTAAAACCAAACCCGCGCAGCCTTAAATTAAGGTCACGCCGGTTTTGGATTGCAACATCTCGCGGGTGACTCCGGGCGCCATCTCCACGATCTTCAATCCGTCAGGGGTGACGTCCATGACCGCCAAATCCGTGATGATGCGATCCACCACGCCCACGCCCGTCAATGGCAAGGTGCAGTGGGGCAAAATTTTGAGGTCTTCGCTGCCATCTTTTTTCTTGGCCACATGTTCCATGAGCACGATCACGCGCTTGACGCCAGCGACCAAGTCCATCGCCCCGCCCATGCCTTTGACCATCTTGCCGGGAATCATCCAATTGGCTAAATCGCCCTTTTCGCTGACCTGCATGGCGCCCAAAATACTGAGATTGACTTTCCCGCCGCGGATCATGGCAAAGCTATCGTGGCTGCCAAAAATACTTGAGCCCTTGATCGTGGTAACCGTTTGTTTGCCCGCATTGATCAAATCTGCGTCCACTTCTGCCTCGGTTGGAAAGGGACCAATCCCCAACATGCCGTTTTCACTTTGCAGCCACACTTCTTTGTCTGCCGGGACATGGTTCGCAACCAGCGTGGGAATTCCAATTCCCAGGTTCACATAAAAACCATCTTCTAGTTCATGGGCCGCGCGGGCGGCCATTTGGTCTTGACTCCAGCTCATATTCAAACTCCTGATGTTTCTGTGATGGTGCGTTTTTCAATCCGCTTTTCTGGGTTGGCGTTGAGCACCAAGCGGTGCACATAAATGCCAGGCAAGTGAACCTGGTCTGGTGCGATTTCGCCTGTTTCAACAATTTCCTCTACCTCAACCACCGTGATTTTTCCTGCCATCGCCACCGCAGGGTTGAAGTTGCGTGCCGTAAAGCGAAATTGCAAATTGCCCGATTTGTCAGCACGGTGCGCTTTCACCAAAGCCACATCCGGAATCAGCGCCCGTTCCATGACATAGGTTTCGCCATCAAATTCACGCAATTCTTTACCGTCAGCCACGATGGTGCCTACGCCGGTTTTGGTAAAGAACGCGGGAATGCCTGCGCCGCCAGCACGCAGTTTTTCAGCCAAGGTGCCTTGCGGCGTGAACTCCAACTGCAACTCGCCCGCCAGGTATTGCCGCTCAAACTCTTTGTTTTCACCCACATAGCTGGAAATCATTTTTTTGATTTGGCGGGTTTCTAACAACTTGCCCAAACCAAAGCCGTCCACGCCCGCGTTGTTGGAAATCGCCGTCAGGTTTTGAACGCCGCTGTCGTGCAAAGCGTCAATCAAAGCCTCTGGGATGCCGCACAGGCCAAAGCCGCCAACGGCCAGCAACTGCCCGTCTTTGACAATGCCTTGAAGTGCCGCGGCGGCACTGGGATAAATTTTGTTCACTGCGCTGTACTCCGGTTAATGGGATAAAACTTTGAGGCGGTTACCTTGGGCTACGATACTACGTAATTTAGTACGTAGTTTTTCTTACATGGACATCGACTATCGCCAAGCCTTTGACCTCGCCCCCGTAGGCTTGGCGCTTTCGCGTAACCGAGCCATTGTGGACTGCAACGCCCATTTGTGTGAGATGTTTGGCGTCTCACGAGACCAACTCTTAGGCCAAAGCTTTCAGGTGCTCTACCCCAGCGCGGATGAGTTTGAGCGCACCGGCGAGCGCATCGCGCCCATCCTCAACCGCAGCGGCAGTTACGCCGATGACCGCATCATGCGACGGGTGGACGGACGCTTCAAAGGCGAGGCTTTTTGGTGTCACGTGACGGGCCGCGCCTTAAACCGCAGCGCTCCCCATGAAGCTGGCATTTGGAGTTTTGAAGACTTGAGTGAACGCCGCCCGGTTAAAGCCGAACTCACCGCTCGCGAGCGCGAAGTCGCCGCCCACTTGATGCAAGGTCTTACCTCTAAACTGATTGGAAAGTCTCTAGATATCAGCCACCGCACGGTTGAAATTTACCGCGCCCGGTTGATGCGCAAATTCAAAGCGTCAACCACGGCTGAGTTGGTCCACAAATTGTTAGGGGGTTAGCCATGCCTTTTTTATCTTTATATACGAATTTTCACTATGCCAAGCCTTGAAGAAAAAACAGCCCAACGGCTCACCGAACTCGAAATCAAAGCCAGTTTTACCGAAGACTTGCTCGATAAGCTCGACCAAACCGTGATTCGCCAACAAACGCAGATCAACGCGCTTATTAGCGAAATCCTTCACCTGCGACAGCAACTGAGTAATCCGCAAAATGAATCACAACGCAACCTACGCGATGATTTACCGCCGCATTATTAATATGCTTAACAACGCTTTCCTTCATTTAATCTCTGGGCTGACCGCTGCGTTGTTGGCGGGTTTATGCGCTGCGCAAACGGTTCAACCTGAATTGCCCAGTCTCGTTTCAGAAAAAAAAGGGTTGGCAGCGAAAACCTACGCTATTGCTACAGCAAACCCACTGGCCAGCCAAGCCGGATTGGAAATTCTTCAAGCCGGCGGTAGCGCGGTTGATGCAACCATCGCCGTTCAGATGGTCTTAGCGTTGGTGGAGCCTCAAAGCAGCGGCTTAGGCGGCGGTGCTTTTTTACTGCACTTTGATGGCAAAAAAACCCAAGCCTTTGACGGCAGAGAGACCGCTCCAGCCGGCGTCACACCCACGCTCTTTCTTGAAAGCGACGGCAAAGCCATGCCATTTAAACAGGCTGTGGTGGGCGGGCGCTCCGTAGGCACCCCCGGCGTACTGCGAATGTTGGCACTGGCCCACGCGCAACACGGCAAGCTGCCATGGGCGCGTTTGTTTGCGCCTGCCATCGCTTTGGCAAACAACGGGTTTGCTGTCAGCCCACGGATGGCTACCTTGCTCAAAGCGGAAACGGCGTTGAAAAACGACCCCTTTGCTGCGCGTTATTTTTACGATACCAACGGCCAAGCCTGGCCCGCCGGGCACCCACTGCGCAACCCAGAGCTAGCTGTAGTTTTACAGGCTATTGCAAACAAAGGCAGTGACGCTCTGATGGCCGGTGAGGTTGCGCAAGCTATGGTTCGCGCCGTTCAAAGCCATCCGACTAACCCCGGCGTCTTGAGCATGCAAGACTTGGTGCACTACCAACCGATCGTGCGAGAACCGCTCTGCGTACGCTACCGTGTAGAAAAATCGCCCCCAACGGTTGGCGGAAATTACCGGATTTGCGGAATGCCGCCACCGAGCTCAGGCATGGTCGCCATCGGGCAGATTTTGGGGATGCTGCAACGTGCAAATCCAAACTTAGAAACCTTTGTCGATGGTGCTCCCAGCAGCGATTGGTTACACCTTTACACCGAGGCCGCAAAACTGGCCTTTGCAGATCGGGCCCAATTTATTGCAGACCCTGCATTTGTAGCCGCGCCCGGATCAGACTGGAACAGTTTGCTCGAGCCCACGTATTTGGGGCAACGCGCCCAAAGCATCCAAGCGCAAGGGCCTGCGATCAAAAACGTACAACCCGGAAATCCCGGTGCAGTGAAGGTCAGCTTCGCGCCCATGCTCGACCAAACCGAGTACGGCACGTCGCATCTATCCATCGTTGACCGCTTTGGAAATGCGGTGGCGATGACCACGACCATTGAAGATGCATGGGGCTCGCGCGTGATGGTGAACCGAGGGCTGGGGCTGGAGGGTGGTTTTTTACTCAACAACCAAATGACGGATTTCAGTTTGACTCCAACCAATGCGGACGGGGTCCCGATTGCCAACCGAGTTGAACCAGGCAAGCGCCCGCGTTCGTCCATGTCGCCAACCTTGGTTTTTGACGCTGACACCGGTCAACTTTTGATGTCTCTGGGAAGCCCGGGTGGAGCACTCATCATTCACTTCACTGCCAAAACGCTTTACGGCGTTCTTAATGGGGGCCTAAACGCTCAAAGTGCCATTGACGTTCCTAATTTCGGCACCCTAGGCGGCCCGCTTTTTCTTGAGCAAAACCGCTTCCCAAGTGCAACCGTTGAAAAGTTGCAAGCGCTCGGACATGAAGTCATTCAAATACCTATGCCCAGTGGTTTGCAAGCGATTACACGAACTCCGAAGGGCTGGTTTGGTGGAGCCGACCCCCGACGCGAAGGGGTGGTGCTGGGAGACTGAGCGACCCTCCCCTCACTGCGCACTTCTACAATCTCTTTATGGCGATCCCGCAAACCTTTATCCAAGAACTCATCGCTCGCGCTGATGTGGTGGACATCGTGGGAAGGTACGTCCAACTTAAAAAGGGGGGCGCCAACTTTATGGGCCTGTGCCCGTTTCATGGCGAAAAGTCACCGTCGTTCTCAGTGAGCCCGACTAAGCAGTTCTACCATTGCTTTGGCTGCGGAAAAAACGGTAATGCGATCAGCTTCTTGATGGACCACGCCGGCATGACGTTCGTTGAAGCCGTCCACGATCTGGCCCAGCAATACGGCATGCAAGTGCCCGATGACGAAGCGTCACCGCAAGACCGCGCTCGCGCCCAAGAACAACGTGAAAAACAGCACACGCTCAACACCGTACTGGAAAAAGCGGGCGAGTCGTATCGCCGCCATCTCAAAGAGGCCCCAGTCGCAATTGCCTACCTCAAGGGCCGCGGCCTCTCTGGAGAAATTGCAAAACAATTTGGTTTGGGGTATGCCCCAGAGGGCTGGCGCTCGCTTGCCAGCGTCTTTCCCCAATACGATGACCCGCTCTTGGTCGAAAGCGGCTTGGTGATTAGCAACGCCGAAGAAGGCGCAGAAGAAAAACGTTACGACCGTTTTCGCGACCGGGTGATGTTTCCGATTCGAAATATCAAGGGGGAATGCATTGGCTTTGGCGGTCGGGTGCTGGGCGATGAAAAGCCCAAGTACTTGAACTCCCCCGAAACGCCGGTCTTTAGCAAAGGTCGAGAGCTCTATGGCTTATTTGAAGCCCGCGCCCATTTGCGTGACATGGGCTATGCGCTGGTGACTGAGGGTTATATGGATGTCGTGGCGCTGGCGCAGTTGGGTTTTCCCAATGCCGTCGCGACGCTAGGAACGGCTTGTACCAACGAACATGTTCAAAAACTCTTTCGCTTCACGGACGCAGTCGTTTTTAGTTTCGATGGCGACAGTGCGGGCCGCCGCGCCGCTCGCAAAGCGCTCGATGGCGCCCTGCCCTTTGCCACCGACGTGCGCAGCATCAAGTTTTTATTTCTGCCTGCCGAACACGACCCCGATAGCTTTATCCGTGCAAATGGCGCAGTGGCATTTGCCACTTACATCACGCAAGCCACCCCCCTGAGCCGCTTTTTGGTTGAAGCGGCCAGCGAGGGCTGCGACCTCAACACCGCCGAAGGGCGGGCGCATTTGTCGAGCAACGCCAAGCCCTTGTGGATGCAGCTCCCCGAGGGCGCGCTCAAACTTCAACTGCTCTCCGAGATGGCCGACATGGTGCAACTCACCAGCCGCGAGCTCAGCGAACTGTGGATGCCTTCTAACCCCAGCACACGCAAACCCGGCAAAGACAGCGCCAAACCCTACGCTCCCCGCGCGGCAAGCCCCCGCCCACGCATGGGCGTTCGGGCCCAACCGGCGAGCCGCGCCGACCACGCGACCCGAATTTTGCTCGGCCAAAGCCATTTGTGGGGAGCGCTCTCTGGCGAAGACCACAGCATGCTCTGCGAACTCCCATCGCCCCACGGGCTCTTTTTTGTTTGGCTGGAGAGTCAGTTGCATGACCACGGGCCGTTGACTTGGAGCGCCCTGCGCGAAGAACTAACAGGCCAAACCTTCGAGGCGCTCGCGCTGCGCTTGATGTCTGGCCCGACCCAACCCGGCGAAAACCAAGAAGAGGCTGCGCCGGAGTTGCGTGACCTGTTGGCCCGCATGCTGATCGAACGGCTCAAAGACCAAGAAACCCAAGCCATTGAGGCTTCAGCGAGCGATCCCAGCGCTTTGCAACGCTACCGCGACCTTCAAACCCGAAGAAAAATACTGGAACAACAGCAATCTGCAGGTATAATCCAAGATTAGCTCGGCAAGAGCGACAGCAACACCTCCGGTTTAGGCCACCCCGTGACACCGATCACCATGGCCACCACACCGCAAGGATTGCACCCCAAATGTTCGCCCCTACATCTTGCCTTTTTTGTCTCCGTTGTGTCTCCGTTCCCCTCGTTCGTTTGCCGTCTTGCCCTTAGTTTTGCCTTGCAGAACTGAGAAGCTCGCTGTCCTTTCCTGTGTATTTTTGTTGTTTTGAGGTTTCCCTATGCCTTCTGCCAAATCTGCCAAGCCTGTCCAGTCCGCCAAGAAAACTGCTAAAAAAACTGCAGTCAAGCCTGCGGCAAAACGAAAAGTAGTGGCCCCTAAAAAGGCAGCCCCTGCGCCCAAAAAGAAAGTTGTTCCTGTGCCCGTGTCGAAATCCAAAGTCGCTTCAAAAGTCAAAGTTCCAGCTAAAACCGTGGCCAAGCCTGTCGCAAAATCTTCAGCCAAAACGGCCGTAAAACCTGCGGCCAAGCCGCCCGTTAAAGTCGCCGCCAAAGTAGCGGCTAAGGTCATTGCCAAAGCAGCCCCTAAAGCGATCACTAAACCCGCTGCAAAAACTGCAGCCAAGTCCCCCGCAAAAGCGCCTGCCAAAGCCGCGCCAAAAGTTCTCCCTAAAGCCGCAGCCAAACCAGCCGGCAAGCCCAGCAAAAAAACCAAAAAAGCAGCCGGTGCATTGAACGATCCGGATATGGCGGACATTGAGGCTGAACTCGAAGCCGAGCCCGTCGCAGTCGCACCCGGCGAGAAGGTTAAGCCTTTGCGCATGAAAATCAGCCAGGCCAAGGCCCGGGCGTTGATGAAAGAATTTGGACTCGAGCAAACTATTCTTTCCGAAGAAGAAAAGGTCAAGCGTGAAAGTGCCTTTATTGAAATGGTCAAGCTCGGACGCACCCGCGGCTACCTGACCCACGGAGAAATTTCTGATCACTTGCCAGGAAAATTGGTTGAGGCTGAAATTCTTGAAGTCGTGATTGCCCAACTCAATGACATGGGTATCGCGGTGTATGAACAAACGCCAGACGCCGAAACGCTTCTGATCAACAACAATGTCGCCACGGCGGCAACGGAAGCCGAGGCTGAAGAAGAAGCGGTTGCGGCGCTCTCAACCGTAGACAGCGAATTTGGCCGAACCACCGACCCAGTTCGCATGTACATGCGCGAAATGGGAACCGTCGAGTTGCTCACCCGCGAAGGTGAAATTGAAATCGCCAAACGCATTGAAGGCGGCTTGATGGCGATGATGGAAGCCATCTCCGGCTCACCCGCAACCATTGCAGCCATCTTGAGCCTAGGCGAAGAAATCCGCGAAAACAAAGTGGTGATCACCACCATCGTGGACGGCTTCTTTAACCCCAACGAAGCCGACGATTACGTGGCCGAAGAAGACTTTGATGAATTCGACGCCGATGACGACGATGATGGCAAAGGCGGCTCCAAAGCCTTGACCAAGAAGCTGGAAGAACTCAAACGCGAAGCCTTGATTCGTTTTGACAAATTACGTGATCTGTTTGAAAAAATGCACAAGATTTACGACAAAGAAGGCCACGGATCACCCAGTTACGTTAAAGCGCAAAAAATGCTGAGCGAAGAGTTGATGACGATTCGCTTTACTGCCAAACAGATTGAAAAACTCTGCGACATGGTGCGCGGCCAAGTGGACGACATTCGCAAAAAAGAACGCGAACTGCGGCGTATCTTGGTTGACAAGTGCGGTTACAGCCAAGAAAACTTTATCGCTGACTTCAGTGGTCGCGATAAAAATGGCAACCGCGTTGCCAGCCAATTACTCAACCTCAAGTGGATTGAAAAACAAGCCGCTGCTGGCAAGCCTTGGAGCCCGGTGATGGCGCGTAATATTCCGCCAGTTCAAGACATCCAACAGCGTTTGATTGATTTGCAAACCAACGTAGTGGTGCCTTTGGATCAACTCAAAGACATCAACAAACGCATGAACTCGGGCGAAGCCAACTCACGCGCAGCGAAAAAAGAAATGATCGAGGCCAACTTGCGTTTGGTCATTTCCATTGCCAAGAAATACACCAACCGGGGCTTGCAATTTTTGGACTTGATCCAAGAAGGCAATATTGGCTTGATGAAGGCGGTTGATAAATTTGAGTACCGCCGTGGCTACAAATTCTCGACCTACGCGACCTGGTGGATTCGCCAAGCGATTACCCGCTCGATTGCCGATCAAGCCCGCACCATCCGTATTCCGGTGCACATGATCGAGACCATCAACAAGATGAACCGCATCAGCCGCCAGCACTTGCAAGAGTTTGGTTTTGAGCCCGATGCCAGCGTCTTGGCCGAGCGCATGGAAATTCCTGAAGACAAGATCCGCAAGATCATGAAGATCGCCAAAGAGCCGATTTCCATGGAAACACCGATTGGCGATGATGATGACAGCCACTTGGGTGATTTCATTGAAGATGGTGCGAACACTGCGCCTATGGAAGCCGCCATGCAAGCGGGCTTGCGCGATGTGGTGAAAGATATCTTGGATAGCTTGACGCCTCGCGAAGCCAAAGTTTTGCGTATGCGCTTTGGTATCGAGATGGCCAGCGACCACACCCTTGAAGAAGTAGGCAAACAGTTTGACGTAACGCGCGAGCGGATTCGCCAAATTGAAGCCAAGGCCTTGCGCAAACTCAAGCACCCCAGCCGCAGCGATAAGTTGCGCAGCTTCACGGACACCTTGTAAAGCATGGCTGAGTCTGCGCATTACGTCTTGGCAGGCGTCATGGGCTGGCCCGTGGCGCACTCGCGCTCGCCCCTTATGCATACGCACTGGATTAACCAGTTTGGTTTGCGGGGCGCCTACGTTGCCTTGGCGGTTGCGCCTGCCCATCTGGAAACCGCTTTGCGCAGCCTCCCTACCTTGGGCTTTGCCGGTTGCAACCTGACGATTCCGCACAAAGTCGCAGCGATGAAAATCGTTGACCGTGTTGATCCACTGGCCTTGCGTATCGGCGCTATCAACACCATCGTGGTGGAGGCCGACGGCAGCCTCACGGGGAAAAATACCGACGCTTTTGGCTTTATTCAAAGCCTGCGCGATGCCCAAGCGCATTGGCGTGGGGATGCGGGCGTTGCGGTCGTTCTTGGTGCTGGCGGTGCAGCGCGAGCGGTGGTTGCGGGCTTGTTAGATGCGGGCTGCCCCGAGATTCGACTTTGTAACCGCACCTCCGCCAATTCCCAATCCTTGGCTTCCGAATTTGGAACGCGTGTTCATGCGGTAGCTTGGCAAGAGCGCAACGAGTCCCTGAGTGGTGCCACTTTATTGGTCAACACCACCAGCCAAGGCATGCAAGGCGAAAGCGCCCTAGATATCTCTCTTGACGCATTGCCGCTCACTGCGCTGGTGAGCGATATTGTGTATGTGCCTTTGCAAACACCTTTGCTCCAAGCCGCCCGCGCCAGAGGAAATACTACCGTTAACGGATTAGGCATGCTCATCAACCAAGCCCGCCCAGCGTTTGAGGCTTGGTTTGGCGTTCTGCCCAACGTGTCTCCCGAGCTTCAAAAGGCGTTGGAAAATACTTTGCCGCCTGTAAAAATTTAATCACTGTTCAACCTACACCTATTAACCACCCATTCAAGGAAAAAACCCATGCACACATCCAACTCTGGCCTGCAATACGAAGACACCACCGAAGGCACGGGCGACGCAGCAGTCGTCGGTAAAAACGTAACCGTTCACTACACCGGCTGGCTTTTCAATGACGGCGTTCAAGGCGCCAAGTTTGATTCAAGCAAAGACCGCGGCGATCCCTTTGTTTTTCGCTTAGGCGCCGGCATGGTGATCCAGGGCTGGGACGAAGGCGTTGCCGGAATGAAAGTCGGCGGTGCCCGCACTTTGATCATCCCTCCCGCTTTGGGCTACGGCGCAAGGGGCGCGGGCGGAGTTATTCCTCCTAACGCCACCTTGAAGTTCGACGTTGAACTCTTAGGCACCTAAAGGCTTTAACGTTTCGCCGTTGTTGCGCTTGACGCCCTTGAAATAGCGCGGGCGCACCCCATTTCTTATCTACCTTCTTTTTTACGCCGAATTATTGGTATTTTCATGTCTGATCAAGCCCCCGCCCCTTCTCCATCCGCTGAATCTGAAAACCCCGAGATGCCTTTGGACACGGATCCTTTGGCCCTTGCCTTGGCAGAACTAGCCGCTTTGCAAGCCAAAAGCGCCGAATTAGCAGACCAATTTTTACGTGCCAAGGCCGATGCGGAGAACGCCCGCCGCCGCGCAGAAGACGATGTGTCTAAAGCCCGTAAATTTGCGGTTGAGAATTTCGCCGAGAGTTTGCTGCCTGTGGCTGACAGCTTGGAAGCGGGTTTGGCGATTGCCGACGCCACCGTCGAGCAAATCAACGAGGGGGCACAAGCCACCTTGCGCCAACTCACCGCTGCGCTTGAGCGCAACAAAGTGATTGCGATCAACCCCGCCGCCGGCACCAAATTTGACCCGCACCACCACCAAGCCATCAGCGTGGTCCCCGCCGAGCAAGAGGCCAATACGGTGGTTGGCGTGCTGCAAAAGGGCTACCTGATCGCTGACCGCGTGCTGCGGCCCGCCTTGGTAACCGTTTCGGCCCCCAAATAACCTTATTTTTTAGGGTTGAGGCCTTGAATTGGGCCGTTTGGGCCCTATCTCTTTCACATCTAGTTTTTTTGAATCAGCAGGAGTTTCATCATGGGAAGAATCATCGGTATCGACTTAGGCACCACCAACAGCTGTGTGGCCATCATGGAAGGCAACACTGCCAAGGTCATTGAGAACGCCGAAGGCGCTCGCACCACGCCTTCGATCATTGCGTACCAAGAAGACGGCGAAGTATTGGTCGGTGCGTCTGCCAAGCGCCAGTCGGTCACCAACCCGCGCAACACCCTGTATGCGGTAAAGCGCCTGATTGGCCGCAAATTCAGCGAAAAAGAAGTTCAAAAAGACATCGATCTGATGCCTTACACCATCGCGGCGGCTGATAACGGCGACGCTTGGGTTGAAGTGCGTGGCAACCGCATGGCTCCCCAACAGGTCAGCGCTGACATTCTTCGCAAAATGAAGAAAACCGCCGAAGACTACCTTGGCGAAGAAGTCACTGACGCGGTAATTACCGTCCCGGCCTATTTCAACGACGCACAGCGCCAAGCCACCAAAGACGCGGGCCGCATTGCCGGCTTGGATGTTAAACGCATCATCAACGAGCCTACCGCTGCTGCGCTGGCGTTTGGCCTAGACAAAAACGAAAAAGGCGATCGCAAGATCGCCGTGTATGACTTGGGTGGCGGAACGTTTGACGTCTCCATTATTGAGATAGCCGATGTCGACGGTGAAAAACAATTCGAAGTTTTGTCCACCAATGGTGACACCTTCTTGGGCGGCGAAGACTTTGACCAACGCGTCATTGACTTCATCATTGCCGAATTCAAGAAAGACCAAGGCGTTGACTTGAGCAAAGACGTGTTGGCTCTGCAACGCTTGAAAGAAGCCGCTGAGAAAGCCAAGATCGAGCTCTCTAGCAGCGCCCAAACCGATATCAACCTGCCCTACGTGACAGCGGATGCCTCAGGTCCTAAACACTTGAACATCAAACTCACCCGCGCCAAGCTGGAATCTTTGGTTGAAGAGTTGATCGAGCGCACTATCGCTCCTTGCCGTACCGCTATCAAAGATGCGGGCGTCAACGTAGCTGATATTCATGACGTGATTTTGGTCGGCGGTATGACCCGTATGCCCAAGGTACAAGAGAAGGTGAAAGAGCTCTTTGGCCGCGAGCCGCGTAAAGACGTGAACCCCGATGAAGCCGTGGCCGTTGGCGCTGCGATTCAAGGCCAAGTTCTCTCAGGTGACCGCAAAGACGTGTTGCTTTTGGACGTAACTCCACTGAGCTTGGGTATTGAGACCTTGGGTGGCGTGATGACCAAAATGATCACCAAGAACACCACAATCCCTACCAAGTTTGCCCAAACGTTTTCTACGGCCGATGACAACCAACCCGCCGTAACGATCAAGGTATTCCAAGGTGAGCGTGAAATGGCATCAGCCAACAAATCGCTGGGAGAGTTCAACCTCGAAGGCATTGCGCCAGCAGCGCGTGGAACGCCACAAATTGAAGTGTCGTTTGACATTGACGCCAACGGCATCTTGCACGTCGGCGCCAAAGACAAAGGCACCGGCAAAGAAAACAAAATCACCATCAAGGCCAACTCCGGTTTGACCGAAGCTGAAATACAGCAAATGGTGAAAGACGCTGAACTCAACGCCGCAGACGACAAGAAAAAGCTGGAGTTGATTCAGTCTAAAAACGAAGCTGATGCCAATATCCACAGCGTCAAGAAAAGCTTGACCGAGCACGGTGACAAGCTCGATGCGGGCGAGAAAGAAAAAATTGAAGCGGCGATCAAAGACTTAGAAGCTGTGATCCAAAGCGACGACAAAGAAAGCATTAGCAGCAAGAGCGCAGCGTTGATGGTGGCTAGCCAAAAACTCGGCGAGAAGGTGTATGCCGATATGCAAGCCAAAGAAGCAGCGCAAGGCGCGGCAGCCGGTGCGCAAGCAGCGCCTGCAGCAGACGACAACGTTGTAGATGCAGAAGTCAAAGAAGTTAAAAAGGGTTAAGCCTTTGCAGCGACCGCTGCGTTAAACCTGCCGCGTTGAGCCTTAAAAAGGTCTCACGCGGCTTTTCTGTTACCACTGAGCGCAGATTACACATGGCCAAACGAGATTTTTACGAAGTGCTGGGCGTGCCGAAAAACGCATCCGACGAAGAGATTAAAAAGTCGTACCGCAAAATGGCAATGAAGTTCCATCCGGACCGCAACCAGGACAACGGCGCCAAAGACGCAGAGGTCAAATTCAAAGAGGCCAAAGAAGCCTATGAGATGCTCTCTGATCCGCAAAAACGTGCGGCCTACGACCAACACGGCCACGCCGGGGTCGATCCCAATATGCGCGGCGGCGGTGAAGGTTTTGGTGGTTTTGCAGAAGCCTTTGGTGATATTTTTGGTGACATGTTTGGCCAACAGCGCGGACGCTCTGGCGGCGGACGCCAAGTCTTTCGTGGCGGTGATTTAAGTTACGCCATGGAAGTCACGCTTGAAGAAGCCGCTAAAGGCAAGGATGCACAAATTCGCATTCCCAGCCACGACAACTGCGAGGTCTGCAGCGGTACTGGCGCCAAACCGGGAACCCAAGTCAAAACCTGCGGTACCTGTGGCGGCGCGGGCGCCGTCCAAATGCGCCAAGGATTTTTCAGTGTGCAGCAACCCTGCCCCACCTGCAAAGGCGCTGGAAAAACGATTGCCGACCCGTGTACCGCTTGCCAAGGCCAAGGGCAAATCAAAAAAACAAAAACGCTGGAAGTCAAAATTCCTGCCGGCATCGACGGTGGCATGCGCATTCGCAGCTCGGGCAACGGAGAACCTGGAACCAATGGTGGGCCGCCCGGAGACCTTTATATTGAGATTCGGCTCAAGAAACACGATATTTTTGAACGCGACGGCGATGACCTCCACTGTTCTGTTCCCATCAGCATGGTGACTGCCGCCTTAGGTGGCGAAATTGACGTGCCTACCTTGGAAGGCAAAGCCGCAATCGATATGCCTGAAGGCACCCAAACCGGAAAACAATTCCGCTTGCGTGGCAAAGGAATCAAAGGCGTACGCGGCAGTTATCCGGGTGATTTGTACTGCCACATCACGGTTGAAACCCCCGTCAAACTCTCAGAACACCAGCGCAAACTGCTGAAAGAACTCGATGAGTCCTTTAAGAAAGGCGGCAGCAAACATTCGCCCACCGGCGACAGTTGGACCGACCGCCTCAAGAGTTTTTTTAACTAAAGCGGTTTAGACCACTTGACGTAAGCCGCCCCATGCCAACGCCCACTTTTCTCACGGCGGCTTTTTACCAGTTTGTTGACTTGCCCGACTTCGCGCAACGAAAACCCGCGTTGCTCGCGTTTTGCGAAGAACGCCAAGTCAAAGGCCTGATCCTGCTCGCCCGCGAAGGCATCAACAGCACCATTGCAGGCGCACCGCAAGACGTTCGGGCGGTGTTGGCCTACCTTCGCTCCGACCGGCTTTTTGAAAACCTTGAACACAAAGAATCGTGGTCAGACAAAGCGCCCTTTCACCGGATGAAGGTGCGCCTGAAAAAAGAAATTGTGACCCTCGGCGTTCCTGGCATCAGCCCCACGCAGATGGCTGGTACCTACGTGAAACCCGCTGACTGGAACGCTCTGATCCAAGACCCCTCGGTGGTGCTGGTTGATACCCGTAACGACTACGAAGTGGCTATCGGTACGTTTGAAGGTGCGATCGATCCCCACATCAAATCGTTTGCTGAACTTCCCGCATGGGTCGCACAAGCACAAGCCTTGCAAGCGCAGTCTGGCATCAAACCGAAAGTGGCAATGTTTTGTACCGGCGGTATCCGCTGCGAAAAATCAACTGCGCTATTGCGAGCCCAAGGGTTCGATGAAGTCTTTCATTTGGAGGGCGGCATCTTGAAATACCTTGAAACTGTTCCGCAGGCCCAAAGCCTGTGGCAAGGCGAATGTTTTGTGTTTGATGAACGCGTCTCGGTGGGACACGGTCTGTCTGTCGGAACCCAACAGCTTTGCCGCTGCTGCCGGCAACCGCTTCCCCCAGGAGCGCTGGAGTCTCCTGAGTTTGAATTGGGCGTGAGCTGCCCACGGTGTTTCGCAACGAGCAGCGCGGCGCAAAAAGACAGCGCACGGGAGCGCCAACGCCAATGGACACTGGCCAAGCAACGATCGCAAATTCATATCGGCGCGACCATCCCAAGCAAACCCCAACCCGATCCGTCCCATCGTGCTGATCTCTAATCCGATGCTTAACGAACCGCAGGATTTGCCAATCCTGTATTCTTTTCGTCGCTGTCCCTACGCCATGCGAGCACGCTTGGCTTTGTGGGCCAGCCAGCAGGTAGTTGAGCACCGCGAAATCGTTCTGAAAAACAAACCCGAAGCGATGCTTCACGCTTCGCCCAAAGGCACGGTTCCAGTTTTGGTGTTGCCCAACGGCACCCTGTTGGAACAAAGCATAGACATCATGCAATGGGCCCTACAGAAAAATGATCCGCTGGCTTGGTGGCCTAAAGATTCTTCGGCCCTGCAAGCGGCTCAAGAACTAATTGCGCAAAACGATGGTGACTTTAAAAGTCAGCTCGACCGCTACAAATACCCCCACAGGTTTGGCTTAAACAATGGTTTAGATTCGAGAGGAGAAGGCGCTCACTTTTTGGAAGGGCTGAACCAGCGATTGAACTCGCAACCGTTTCTCGCAGGCCCCCACTGGGGCTATACCGATTCAGCTATTGCACCCTTTGTTAGGCAATTTGCGAACACAGATGCACAGTGGTTTGAGAGTCAAGATTGGGCAAGCCTGCGCCTGTGGCTTTCCAACTTTGTGGCATCGCCTGCTTTTGATGCGGTGATGCAAAAGCATCCTGTTTACTAACTGAGCGTTTGCCTAAACAAGTCTAGGGTGCGCGTCCACGATAACTCCGCCGCTTCTGCGTTGTAGCGCGGCGTGGAATTGTTATGAAACCCGTGTTGGGTTGCTGCGTAGTTATAAGCGGTATGGCGAATACCTTGGGTTTTCAGCGCCGTTTCATACGCGGGCCATGTGGCGTTGATCCGAGGATCATTCGCAGCAAAGTGAATTACGAGCTCGGCCTTGATCTGTGGCACCTTGGCCGCGTCCACCCCTGCGCCGTAGTAAGGAGCCCCAGCACGCAAGTCGGCTCCCATCTCTGCGGCTAGGTAATTCACCACCCCGCCACCCCAGCAAAACCCCACTGCGCCTAAGCGGCCGTTGGAGCGGGCGTGATTTTTCAGAAACACGGCGCTGTTGAACATATCGCGCAAGAGTTTTTGTGGATCGAGGCTGGCTTGAAGTTTGGTGCCTTCTTCGTCATTGCCCGGGTAGCCGCCCACAGGAGCCAAGCCATCGGGCGCGAGCGCTAAAAACCCAGCAGCACCTAAACGACGGGCTACGTCTTCAACGTACGGATTGAGTCCGCGATTTTCGTGAATGACCAAAACCGCAGGGTACGGCCCGGGTTTGCTGGGCTGGACCAAATAGCCCTTCATCTGCCCCGAGGTTCCGCCTGCGGATGGGTATTGAACATACTGGGGTTTGATGCGCTCGTCGGTAAAGGAAATCGTCTGTGCTTGGGCGTAGCGCGGCAACAAGGCTTGGGCCATGGCCAAACCGCCCACGGTCAGGGCACTGGCCTTGGCCAAAAATTCCCGCCGGTCCATGGAGCTATGGCAGTACTCGTCGTACAAGGCATAAATGGCGGGATCGATGGTGGTATCAATAGGTTGGGTAACTAGAGACTTCGGCATAAAAACTCCTAGGCGAGGACACGTGCTTTAGCGGCTGCGTATTGGCGTTTGAGTTGGGCCACGTAGTCGGCAGTGGACTGCACTTTATCGATGGCGCCGATCCCTTGGCCACAACCCCAAATGTCTTTCCAGGCTTTGGTCTTGTCGCCAGAAAAATTCATTTTGCTGGGATCGCTCTCTGGCAAGTTCTCGGGGTCCATGCCCGCGTTGCGAATGCTTGGGGCAAGGTAGTTTCCGTGAACGCCGGTAAACAAATTGCTCAAGACGATGTCGTCAGAGTTGCTGTCGACAATGCTTTGTTTGTAGGCGTCTACCGCGCGGGCTTCCTCGGTCGCGATAAAGGCTGAACCGATATAGGCAAAGTCAGCGCCCATGGCTTGCGCGGCCAAGACGGCGTCACCAGTCGAGATGGCGCCGCTCAATGCAACAGGGCCATCAAACCACTGGCGAATTTCTTGGATCAATGCAAATGGGCTTTTGACGCCAGCGTGTCCGCCTGCACCAGCAGCCACTGCGATCAATCCATCCGCGCCTTTTTCAATGGCTTTGTGGGCGTGCTTGTTGTTGATGATGTCATGCAAAACCACGCCGCCATAGGAGTGGGCCGCTGCATTGATGTCTTCACGCGCACCGAGGCTGGTGATGATGATGGGGACTTTATATTTGACGCACATGGCCATGTCATGCTCCAAGCGGTCGTTGCTTTTGTGAACGATTTGGTTGATCGCATAAGGCGCAGCGGGTCGGTCTGGATGGGCTTTGTTGTGGGCATCTAACGCTTCGGTGATTTCGATCAGCCATTCTTCAAGCTGCTCTGCCGGCCGGGCATTGAGCGCGGGCATTGAACCCACGACGCCTGCGATGCACTGGGCAATCACCAACTTAGGGTTGCTGATGATGAACAAAGGTGAGCCTATGACTGGGAAAGGCAGATGGGCTAAAGCCGGTGGAAGTTTTGACATGTTGAATCCTCGTTGTTGTATGAATTAAAAAGCGTCGAGTGCCATGGCCGTCACGCTCTCTGCACCTTCCACAATGCTGTCGCGCAGGCCAGGGGCTTTGGTCAAGATGTGATCCGCGTAAAAACGCGCAGTGGTGATTTTTGCTTTCATGAATTCAGCATCCTGTCCTTTCTCAAGCGACTGCTCTGCCGCCAACATAGAACGCGCCATCTGCCAACCCGCCATTACGTTGCCAGCGAGCATCAGGTAAGGAACGCTACCTGAAAAAACCGCGTTAGGGCTGGCTTTGGTATTACCCGCTACGAAATCAATCACTTCAACCAAAGCAGCCCGCGCAGCGTCTAAGCGCTTGGCCATGACCAAGGCATCGGCGCTAGCGCTTTGGCGCAGGTCGGCGACCGTGGTTGCGACTTGGGCGGCAATCGCTTTCGCAGTTTGGCCCCCATCACGCGAGGTTTTACGCCCAACCAAGTCATTGGCTTGAATCGCGGTGGTGCCTTCGTAGATGGTCAAAATCTTGGCGTCGCGGTAGTACTGGGCCACGCCGGTTTCTTCGATAAAGCCCATGCCGCCATGCACTTGAATGGCCATCGAAGTGACATCCAAACTCATCTCAGTGCTAAAGCCTTTGACCAAGGGCACCATGAATTCATAAAACGCGTGGTGTTCTTTGCGGGCTGCAGCGTCGGGGTGGTGGTGGGCGGCGTCAAACGCTGAGGCTGCCACACTGGCCAAGGCACGACAGCCTTGAACGTAAGCCCGCATCGTCATCAACATGCGTCGAACGTCGGGATGGTGAATGATGGGGGCGCTGGTGTTCATAGAGCCATCTACCGGACGGCTTTGCACCCGATCACGAGAAAACTGCGCTGCTTTTTGGTAAGCACGCTCTGCAATCGCGATCCCTTGTACGCCCACGCCATAGCGGGCTGCGTTCATCATGATGAACATGTACTCGAGCCCGCGGTTTTCTTGGCCCACCAAGTAGCCGATTGCGCCGCCGTGGTCACCGTATTGCAAGACAGCGGTGGGGCTGGCTTTGATGCCCATCTTGTGTTCGATGCTGACGCAGTGCACATCGTTGCGCTCGCCCAAACTTCCATCGGCTTTCACCATGAATTTAGGCACGACAAATAGGCTGATGCCTTTGACGCCTTCTGGCGCACCTTGAACCCGCGCGAGTACCAAGTGGACGATGTTCTCGGCCATATCGTGCTCACCCCAGGTGATATAAATTTTGGTACCAAAGACTTTGAACGTGCCATCGGCTTGGGGCTCAGCGCGGGTGCGCACCATCGCCAAATCACTGCCCGCCTGCGGCTCAGTGAGGTTCATGGTGCCTGTCCATTGGCCGCTGATGAGTTTTTCTAGGTAGGTGGCCTTGAGTTCGTCGGAGCCTGCCGTGAGCAAGGCTTCAATAGCGCCGTCGCTGAGCAAAGGGCACAAGGCAAAACTCATATTGGCCGAGTTCTGCATTTCGCCACACACCGAACCAATCGTTTTGGGAAGGCCTTGGCCGCCAAACTCGGTGGGGTGTTGCAAGCCCTGCCAGCCCGCATCTGCAAACTGCTTAAACGCTTCTTTGAAACCGGCCGTGGCGGTGACGACGCCTTTATTCCATGCGCTGGGGTTTTTGTCGCCTTCCCAATTCAAAGGAGACAAAACGCCTTCGTTGAACTTAGCGGCTTCTTCCAAGACGGCTTGGGCCGTGTCGAGCCCCGCGTCTTCAAAGCCTGGCAACTGTGCAATCTGATCGATGCGGGCCACGTGTTCGATATTGAACAACATGTCTTTGACGGGGGCAACGTAACTCATAGAAATATTCCAGTTAGGTGATACAGAGGCGATACCAACGGCACGTAAAAAAGGCACCGCGAAGGATGCCTTTTTTACTTTTACAAAGCCTTAACCAACTCCGGCACGGCCACAAACAAGTCAGCCTCTAGCCCATAGTCGGCCACACTAAAGATCGGGGCCTCGATGTCTTTGTTGATCGCCACAATCACTTTGG
>Ga0247844_1004062_pt1 | contig 20319 bp, 18 predicted proteins | sample LaCtaG_FD_192421 | JGI IMG/M metagenome (GOLD analysis project Ga0247844, IMG submission 192421) | Freshwater microbial communities from meromictic Lake La Cruz, Castile-La Mancha, Spain - LaCruzMarch201714.5m_1 | ecosystem: Environmental > Aquatic > Freshwater > Lake | place: Spain: Castile-La... | reverse complement strand
AAGGAAAAACTACTCGTTAATGACTATGAAAAACAGTTATTAAATCAACGTAATTTAATTGAAACCGTGTTTGATTGTTTGAAACATAAATACCACGTGTGGCATACCCGCCACCGTTCAATCATCAATGCTATGACAAATTTAATAGCTGCTTTGGCCGCCTATGCTATAGAGCCATTGAAAGTATCCGCTTTTAAATTGCTCGAGAAACAAATGCCCGTGATCGCTCAGAGCTACAAAACTCCGAACTGAGATTAATCATAGTTAATTTTTTAATCACAATCGTCAAATACTCATGAAGTAAAACAGATTTTACAGAAGAAACGACGCTCTATCGCTACGTAACAACAAACTAGCATTACAATCATCTTTTTTTTAAAGTGGCGCTGTTTAAAACTGATCATTGGACACCCCTGTCTCGGTTTCAATGATCTAATTATAGGCATGAGCCAGCTTTTGCGACAGAACCACTTTATCAGGTGTTGAACTCCATCATATGTTACGAAAAAATCAACATCAGAATTCCGACAATATGACAATCTTTGAGCAACCCAATACCCTAGCTGCCTAAGCTCGCCCGGAGAATACTCGTTTTTAGATTTTAAAAACTTTTGCGACAGAACCTCTTCAATGTCACCTCGGATATCTTGCATTTGACTGACCATTTAAAAACTTATATATAAATTATAGACCAATATTTGCATTAAATAAGCGCGGTAAGCTTTAGTTTTGTTGATTTTTTAAGCGACATGCCTTGTTTCATAAGACGTAAATGAATCATGGAAAAGCTTATGATTAAGGCCAGAATGCATCTGTTTGTTTTTGTGGCGTTGGGGTTGAGATTATAAGTTGTTGCCAAAAGGCCGTATCTTTGAAACAATTGATATCATTATACTCTGTAAAGTTAAAAATTAATGATGGTGATTGACCGCGCTGGCTACAGGCTTAATGTAGGGATCATTTTAGTGAATGAATCGGGTCGAGTATTTTGGGGGAAACGTCAAGGGCATGATGCCTGGCAATTTCCCCAGGGTGGCTTAATGACCAATGAAAGTGCCACAGCCGCAATGTACCGTGAACTGGAAGAAGAAATTGGGCTTTGCAAAGTCGATGTAAAAATTTTGGGTGTTACCAAGCGCTGGCTCAGGTATCGTTTACCGCCTCAGTATATTCGCCATGGTAAAGAGCCCATGGTGATTGGCCAAAAACAAAAGTGGTTTTTATTAAAACTCGTCTCGAGTGAACAAAAAATTCGTTTAGATTTGAGCGATACACCTGAGTTTGACAGTTGGCGTTGGATTGATTATGAAGAGCCATCCAAACAAGTCATTTTCTTTAAGCAGCAAGTTTATGCTCAAGCACTGAAAGATTTAGAACAATATCTTAAAAAAAGGAGAATAGGATTGGGTTTGTTTAAAAAACGCTCATAAGCCTTACGTTCAATGTTAAAAACGCTAAAACGAATTATACAAGATGTCAGACAAGCATCATCACTGGAGCAAGCATTACAAATCCTAGTGAAAAGAGTCCAAGAGGCCATTAACTGTGAAGTGGTTAATGTATACTTGCTAGACTATAAAAATGATGATTATGTTCTGGCTGCCTCAGAAGGTTTGAATCTTGATAAAGCCTTCCAAATTCGCTTTCCTGAAGATCAAGGTATTGTTGGCCAAATTGGGCGTCGTGAAGAGCCTATCAATATTCCTGACGCTCATCAAAACCCCCATTATCTCAGTCATCCTCTCATTAATGAAATCGAGCTTCATGGCTATCTTGGTGTGCCTATTTTACAACACCGAAAACTGTACGGTGTCCTCACTGCACAACAAACGGATGAACATTATTTTGATGATGAGCAAGAAGCTTTTCTAATTACGTTGGCAGCACAGCTCGGTGGACTGATTGCGCATGCTGAGGCGACAGGAGAGTTAGCAGCACTCTCTTTGCCGCCTCTATCCACATCGGAAGAAGAAAATTCTAGCTCGGAAATTACTTTAAAAGGTTTAGGATGTGTTGCGGGCATTTCCATTGGTAGGGCGGTCGTGATTTATCCTCAAGCGGATATTGAGGCGGTACCAAAACAATTTAGCCAAAATTTGGAAAAAGAAATTGAATCTTTTACGAAAGCGCTGCTCGATACTAAAGACTATATTCAACGCTTGGGGCGACGTATTGCATTGAGTGTAGGCGAACAAGAACAAGCTTTGTTTGATGTTTATGTTGGTATTTTAGGACAAGATCATTTGAGTCAAGATGTCATTCATGAAATTCAAGTCGAGCATCTTACTGCAGAAGCAGCATTGGCAACTGTGATTAAACGCTATATCCATACATTCAATGATATGAGCGATCCTTATCTGAAAGAACGTGCCTCGGATATTAAAGATATTGGGCAACGCATTTTGGCTGAATTACAATCGGTTCGAAAAGACAATCAAATTTATGATGAAAGAACGATATTAGTCGGTGAGGAAATTTCTGCGGCCGATTTGGCTGAAGTTCCTGAAGGGGCTTTGACAGGCATTGTCTCGATTAAAGGCTCCACCAATTCGCATGTTGCCATTCTGGCTCGAGCAATGAATATTCCTGCGGTGATGGGTGTTATCGGCTTAAAACTTGAAGATGTGGCCAAACGTGCCATGATTGTTGATGGTTATACTGGACATGTCTTTATTTCTCCACCCAAAAGTCTTGTGTATGAATATAAGCAACTTTGGCAAGAAGAAAATGAGTTAAATGAAAGTCTTTTTGGGTTAAGAGATAAACTTGCAGAAACCATTGATAATTATCGTATTAAACTACAAGTCAATACAGGACTTGCAATGGATGCTGGTTTATCAATGAGTGTCGGTGCTGAAGGGGTAGGGTTATATCGCTCGGAAGTTCCTTTTATGACCCGAGATAGGTTTCCTTCCGAAGATGAACAATTTATTATTTATCGCCAAATTCTTAAAGCATTTGCTCCCCATGAAGTGACCATGAGAACCTTAGATATTGGCGGAGATAAAATTTTGCCGTATTTCCCTATCAAAGAAGACAATCCTTATTTAGGCTGGCGAGGTATCAGAGTTACACTGGATCATCCTGATGTATTCTTATTGCAAGTTCGAGCGATGATGCGTGCCAATGAGGATATTAAAAACCTGCGCATTATGTTACCGATGGTGACGACTTTAAGCGAAGTGGATGAAGCTTTGTATTTGATTCATCAAGCTTACCAAGAGCTTTTGGAAGAAGGTTGTGATATTCCAAAGCCGCCCATTGGCGTGATGATAGAAGTGCCTGCTGCTGCTTTTCAGGCACATGAATTTGCCAAAAGAGTGGATTTTTTGTCAGTGGGCAGTAATGATTTAACTCAATATTTTCTTGCCGTCGATAGAAATAATGCGCGGGTGGCTAGTTTGTATGATAGCTTGCATCCGGCTATATTGCGGATGTTAATGAAAATTGTTGAAAGTGGACATGCTGCAGGTGTCAAAGTGAGTATCTGTGGTGAAATGGCAGGTGATCCGCTTGCAACCTTATTGCTGTTGGCGATGGGCTTTGATTCTTTAAGCATGAACTCTGCAAGCCTTTTGAGAATTAAGTGGGTGATTCGCAACTTCTCCCTAAGTCAAAGTCGGCAAATTCTAGCGGATGTGTTGTCTTTGGAAAACCCGAATGAAATTCGCATTTACTTACAAGAAATTTTACAAAACCAAGGCCTTGGTGGCCTCATTCGTGCTGGAAAACACTAATTATGTTTATCTATCCTCATATCAACCCAGTTGCTTTTTCCTTAGGTCCTATAAAAGTGCATTGGTATGGCATTATGTATCTTTTGGGATTCAGCTTTGCTTGGATGCTGGGAAACTATCGATGTCAAAAACTTAAGCTCGCTTGGACGAGTGAACAAATCAGTGATCTTATCTTTTATGCAGCGATTGGCCTTATTTTAGGTGGGCGTATCGGTTATATGCTATTTTATTCGTGGTCAGAGCTGATTGCAGATCCCTTGAAACTTTTTAAAGTATGGGAAGGTGGGATGTCTTTTCATGGCGGGCTTCTGGGCGGATTAATCGGTCTTTACCTTTTTGGCAAGCATTTTCAAAAACCCTTTTTAGAGGTCACTGATTTTACAGCACCACTGATTCCATTGGGTTTGGGCGCAGGTCGTATGGGAAATTTTATTAATGGCGAGCTCTGGGGAAGGCCCTCAGACCTATCATGGGCTATGATTTTTCCTCACGTTGATCACCTGCCACGCCATCCTTCACAATTGTATGAGTTGGGCTTAGAAGGGATAGTGCTATTTTTTATCTTGTTTTTTTATACTCTAAAACCACGACCGACAGGCTATGCCACTGCATTGTTTTTTGTTTTATATAGTCTATTTCGTTTTACAATAGAGTTTTTTAGAGAGCCTGATATTCAAATCGGTTTTATTTTTAATCACTGGCTCACCATGGGACAATTATTAACCATTCCAGTATTGTTGCTGGGTATTTTAATTTGGTGGTATCAAAAATCGTATGCAAAACTATCTTAAACTTCTAAGTGATATCTTAGCACAAGGGCATTCTAAATCAGACAGAACCGGAACCGGCACGCTCTCCATTTTTGGCTATCAGATGCGTTTTCATTTACAGGAAGGGTTTCCTTTGGTGACCACCAAAAAATTGCATCTTAAAAGCATTATTCATGAATTATTATGGTTTTTAAAAGGCAGCACCAATGTGGCTTATTTGCATGAGCATGGTGTTAATATTTGGAATGAATGGGCAAATGAGCAAGGTGATCTAGGGCCTATTTATGGCAAACAATGGCGAAGCTGGGAAGGGGCCAATGGCCAAACTTTCGATCAAATTCAAAAAGTGATTACAGAAATTAAAGCTAACCCACACTCCCGCCGCTTGATTGTGAACAGTTGGAATGTCGGGGAACTTGAACAAATGGCTTTAACGCCATGTCATGCCTTGTTTCAATTTTACGTCGCAGATGGGAAACTTTCTTGCCAGCTCTACCAGCGCTCAGCAGATGTATTCCTAGGCGTTCCATTCAATATTGCCTCATATGCATTACTGACGCATATGATAGCGCAACAATGTCAATTGGATGTGGGGGAGTTTGTCTGGACAGGTGGGGATTGTCATCTCTATAACAACCACATTGAGCAAGCACGCTTACAATTGACCCGTATGCCCTATGCGTTGCCTCAGTTACAAATAAAACGTATCCCAGAAAGCATTGACGACTATCATTTTGAAGATTTTGAGATTGTAAATTATCAAAGCCATCCTGCAATTAAAGCACCCATAGCAGTATGAGTATATTGTTCTCTTAGTAGTGCTTACCTAACTGTCGTGCACAATTGCAAGCATTTGTATTTTTTAAAAAAAGCAAAGACGCTTATAGTGAAAAATTTCACTTCAGGGTCAATTTCGCCTGCCAGATCCCTTAATATAGAAAAATTTTGGGCAGTTATAAATAATTTATCATGTAATCCCTCAATATAATTATCTGCTTGTTCAGCACCCCAATGCTGGCAACTAGGCTGGGTCCATATAAGTTCATCGACCCATAGATAATAGCTTGCTTCTGTAAAGTTCCATTTCCTGATGAGCTTTTTGATAACCTTTGAAAAATTTTTGACACTGATAGCTTCGAAATTGTGCTTGAATTTTGGTAGCTGCTTGCTGTTCAATGCTGGAAAAGTTATCAACCACCTGTTTTAGCAATGGTGATTTCTCTTTAGGGCAATAGGTCATACTAAAGTTCGGTGTACAAACCAAATAAATGTCGTTTTTCAATAGGTAATGAATCTGCCCGGCATGCAATCGGCTGTAAATAATGTTGACACTCCCCGAGCCTTTTAAAGAAACCAATTGATTAAATTTTTCACTGGAATCTCGATTACATTCAATGACACTGGCTAGTTTGTCTTCCGGCAAGCCATTTTTTCTAAGATTTAGTATCATAGGATCTTTTGATACAGTATACTTTTTATGAACCCAGAACCATGCCGGATGCTCATGGTGCTCATAAGCCATTTGAGCTTTTATGGATAAAAGAAAGGCTTCATGTTTATGCCAGTTATAAATTGGACGAAGACTAAAATCAAAGGGCGTATTTAAGCGTACAGCATGTAAAGAAAATTGCGTAAGTTTGCTGGCTGCACACAAATTATCTAATGCGGATGCATAGTCAGGCACGTCAAGAGAAAGGGGTTCGGATAAGCTTTCATCGAAGCACATTTTAAGCATCTTTGGTAAGCATTGTAAAGTTTTTTTACTAGAGTTTACCGAGATAATCTCTATGCCAGAAAATACACTTCGACACATGTCATATAGAAATTCTGGCGCAAGTATGGCAATCATATCCTTGGATTTGAATGTAACACTAGTTTTTATTTCTGTAACTCGATTGCAATCTGGAACATTTTGATTAGTAAACACACTTTTTTCACGTGCTTGTGAAAAACCATCATCAAAATTTGAGCTAAAAAAAGCAAATTCCGCAGGAGATTTTCCTCCATGAACAGTCTTTCTCAAAGGAGATAATTTTGGTGGTGCTAACACAAAAACCACCTGATGCATAATACGTTGTTGGATTTCTTGATGGTAAAGTTCAGGATTGTTAATTGTTTGTAAAGGGTGATTTCGTTCCAAACTAATACCTAATACCCCAAGATACTCCTCATCAAACGCAGCAGCGTAGGCATCTTTTTTTTCTTTTGAGCTTGCATCTTTCAGATTCACATAATTAACGCAAATACATCCACTAACCGAGTTTGATTGGGCAGTCTGGTTACTTAATACATGTCTAATTTTATGGGGGCTAACTAGGCCATGCGCTCGAATAGATGATAGTATCTCATGATTAGAAGTACGATCTGTTGTTACACATTTCATTTCGGTTGGAGTTTTCATAAGTATGTTTTCTTGTAGGCATTGTGCGCATTTTATCATATGCTCTTTAATTGCACAATGATACATTTAATAAATTAACCATGCAATTGTTAATACTTCAAATTTTTCCGGATTTTTGTAATCAACTGAAGTCCTTTTTCAAACAAGGCGTCAAATAATTTTTGAGGAATATTGCCACGGTTACCGACTAATTTTTTAATGTAATGGGAGTCCCAATCTATGTTAGAGTTGATAAAAAAATTAACGCTGAAGGTGCTTGAGGATGTGGTATAAGCGTGAGATGGATGGGGTCATCCTCAATGTATATGTTCAACCTGGTACTAAACAAACGGAGGTGGTCGGATTGCATGGTAACGCTCTAAAAATTCGGTTAAATATTCTTCCTGTTGATGGTCGTGCAAATGAGGCACTAATCGCTTACCTAGCCTCACGGCTTGATGTGCCCGTGAGACAAGTGTCAATAAAAAGAGGTGAAAAGTCCAGGCATAAAGTCCTGAGAATCAAGGGCTGTCACGTTAATCTAGATAATTTGTATTTAACCGCTGCTCTGGGTAAAACCGTCAAAGACGAATTGGGATGAGTGACTTATGCAGACCAATCGTAAGGGTCGATCTCTACAAAACATCGGACTCCTTTTGGCGTGTTTTGGTGCAATATCGGCAGAAATTGCCGCAATTCTTGATGAAGTTTTTGTCTATGATGCGCTTTTAAAATCAATTGCCAACGAAAAATTCCTGCTTTTTTTTCCATGGGCGCCGGGGCCGGTCCTAACACCGTAATTTGCTGCATAGGACAAAGCACGAGCATTTTTTTTAAAAATTGCTGGATAGATACGCTATTTTTACCCTGTGCTCGCAGCAAAGCCAAATGGGTAAATGGGGGTAAATAAGCCTCTTGTCTTTGTGTCAACAAGGTTTGTATAAATGGCGAATACCCTTCTTGTAATAAAAGTAATAACAGGGGATGTTGTGGTAGATGGGTTTGAATACAAACTTCCCCTGCAATCTCTGCGCGTCCCGCGCGTCCCGAAACCTGGGTGAACATTTGCCCCAAACGTTCTAAGGCCCTAAAATCCGTCTGATAAAATCCACTATCGCCATCGACGATGACGACCAATCCTAATTTGGGAAAATGATGCCCTTTGGTCAGCATCTGGGTGCCCACAATAAGTTGCACTTTTTGTTGTTGAATACTTTCAAGGCCAATTTCCAATTGTTGGCGATTACGCACCACATCTCTATCAAAACGCAATGTTTTCGTATTGGGGAAATATTCATTTAAAAATTCTACCAAGCGCTCGGTTCCTACTCCCATGGGCACCAATTGCTTTGAAAAACAGGACTGGCATTGTTCTGGCACTTTATCTTTGGCACCACAATGATGACACATTAAACATTTGTTTTTGCGATGCCACGTCATATTTGCGTCACAATTGGGGCAATGCTTGGCCCAACCGCAATCATGGCAAAAGATCAAGGGTGAGTAGCCTCTGCGGTTAATAAACACCAATACTTGTTCGTTTTGATTTAAGTGTTTTTCTATCAATTGCAGCGTGGTTTTTGCCAAACCGTGTTCAATTGATTGAGTGCGTAAATCAATAACATGATAGCGTAATGGTATTTGATTGAGTGCCTTATGGGTTAAGGTAAGTAACTGATATTTATCCGATAGCATATTTTGATAGGTTTCAAGGCTTGGAGTGGCTGTGCCTAAAATAATAGGGACATTGGCAATTTTAGCGCGCATTACGGCGGCATCTTTTGCTGAGTAGCGAATACCCTCAATTTGTTTAAAACTGGGATCGTGCTCCTCATCAATGATTATCAAACCTAGGTTCGGTAGATTGGCAAATACAGCACTACGAGTTCCTAAAATGAATAAAACCTGTCCAGAATATGCTTTAAGCCAATTTTCAAAGCGTTGTTTATCGGTAAGGCTTGAATGAAACAGGACCCCCTCCACGCCTAAGCGCTTTTGCATTCTTTCAAATAAGGCAGTGGTCAATCCGATTTCAGGCACTAACATTAAGACTTGCCGTCGTTCCGACATCACTTTTTTCATGAGCTCTATGTAAACTTCCGTTTTGCCACTGCCAGTGACGCCTTGGAGCAAATACACATTAAACTGATCCAGTAATACTTTGTCGGTCGCCAATTGCTGCTCATTATTGAGACTGAGATCCACTGCTGGAGGCCTCGGTGGAGGTTGATTTTCTGTTTTTTCACAAAAATGTAACGCAAGCGCTTGCTCTTGACAGGCCTTGGCAAAGCCTGCTTGCCTTAGCAACGCACTGGACTGTTGGCCCCCTTGTTCCTCTAGAAAATGCACCAATTTTCGTGTTTTTTGTAGTCTTGGCGACAGTTCTTGCAAATGATGAAGATAATCCCTGGTTAATTTTAAATACAATGGCTGCAAGATGGTCAAGGGTCTTTGTATATCTCTTAAGAACTTGGGACAGGCAAGGGCTAAAATTTCAGATAAAGGCGCATGATAATAGTCAGAAAGCCACTGACAAAATTGTCGCAAATGATCATCAAAAATAATATGGGAATCTATCTGTTCAATCGGTTTTATGGTGTAAGTAAGTTCTCCTACTACTTCATATGCCCAGATAAAGCCCGTTTTTTTCTCGTTGCGAAAAGATACATAGACTCGGGAGCCAATTGGCGGTATCGAAGGATGGGGAATATAGTCATAGAGATAACCAAAGGTATTGGGGATACAAACCTTACATACCGTGGTATCGGACATTTTAAGCTATTCCTTATTTCGATGACGCTTCCAAATAAAACCCGCAGATTGTCCTGGGGCTGAAAATACTTTAACGGTTATGCCTTCAATGGCAAGGTTTTGTAATTCAAGGTCATCTGTTGTCAATTGCTGGACAAACCATCTGGAAAGTTCTTCAACAGTAATATTGGTTAATGGCATTAATGTGACATCTTCTTTTAAAAATGGCATGGTTTTGTGATTAAATTTAAAATAATAATATTCTTGATCTTCAGAAAATATCAAGTGCGGAGAATACATCGGCATTAAAAACGTTTGATTTAACTGTTTGCATAAGTCTCCAACACGTTTTTTATAATAACGGTAATCAAACTTCATTCCATTTTCACAAACCCATGTATCAACAGCAACTGCAACTTGATAATAATGACCATGTAAGGGCTCTCTTTCGGTTGCAGAAAAAATAGTAGTATGACCGGCATTAAAAGTCATAGACTCTTTTTGCAACTCCAAGGTGGTTAAATATTGACTCATTTTACAAACTCGCTCTTTTATCAAACATCATAAAACCGGATAATGATTCCCTAAAATTCTTACCCAAGGCCATCACCTTAAAAAGCTCTCCCATTTCATGGGCCTGTAATAATATTTTTACCTGTTGAGCTTGTTGCTGATAATCGCATGCATCGCTTTGGGCGGCTAACAACTCTAAAAGGCCATTGGATAATAAAAACCCTGCTTGATGGGTGTAGCCCCTAATATCAAATCCAAGCGCATCTGCAGTTTCAGCCACATACGTAAAATCCACATGAGCCGTGATGTCTTGGCATCCTGGGCGATAGAGGAAGTCAGGATGGGACCGATGGTTTTCATGACACATAATGGTGCCTTGAATTCTATCGGGATGATAATACTCTCGTCTGGGATAACCATAATCAATAAGTAATACCAGTCCTTGGTTCATACAGTGATATAAACTCTCAAGCCAGCCAGGTAACCATAAGTTCACCTCTGAACAATAAGGAGATGACAAATTTAAGCCTTGCACATACGCCTGCAACGCTTGATTTTTTGTGGGCAAGAACGTTTCTGTGAGTTGGTCGCTTATCGGGTCGATTTGGACAAAGCTTTCTAAAACCTGTTCATTCTTCCACAAAAACCGATGCACCGGCATCGCATCTAACACCTCATTGGCTACTACAGCACCAATAAATTCTTGTGGCCAAGTTGTTATCCATTCAACATGGGTCGAAAAATGTGGAAAATGCGCTTTTACTAAATCCTGCTGTTGCGCACGAAGACTAGGGCTGGGCTCTAAAATATAATACCGCTCGGGTAGCTTATGTTGTGTTTCAAGATAGCTTAATATATTCACACATAAACGACCGGTTCCTGCGCCAAGCTCCAAAATATGTTTTTTGGGCAGCGCATCCAGTACAGACTGTAGTTGTTTAGCCACCGTATAACCAAATAAGGGTGTCAGCTCTGGAGCGGTGATAAAATCGCCGGTTTTACCCAAAATGGAAGTTTTAGTGGCATAATAGCCATAGTTTGGATCATAGAGTGCTGTATGCATAAAATCTGCGAAACAACAGGGGCTTTGAGCGCGAATTTTTTCCTTGAAAAAACAATCAGGGTTTATCATAATAAATCAATTCTATATTAAAAAAAAACATGAAAACAATACTCATTACTGGAGCCGCTAAACGAATAGGAGCATTTGTTGCCAGATATCTTCATGAGCAAGGCTTCAAAATTATCATACATTATCACCAATCTGAGCAAGAAGCGCAAACACTTTGTAAACAATTATTACAAAAAAGACCTGGAAGTGCTTATTTGATTCAAGCCGATCTTTGTCAAACAGGCAGCGCAAACGATATTATACAGCAAGTGATGCAACTTACGGGTGAGCTGGATGTGTTAATTCACAATGCATCTATTTTCTCTACATCAGATGCGGATTGGGATGCTTTTTTTCAAATACATGTCAAAACACCCTACTTTTTAAGTCAAGCCGCTTTTCCTCTACTTAAAAAAAGTGGTGGCTCAATTATCAATATCACTGATATTCATGCCCAAAAGCCCAAATTACATTATTCAGCCTACTTACAAAGTAAAGCAGCGATGCATATGCAAACTGAGTCATTGGCCTTGGAATTTGCGCCACTTGTTCGTGTTAATGAAATCGCACCGGGAGCAATTATTAAACCCGAATATGAGCCCATGTCTTTAGAGCCAGCGTTATTGGAAAAAATCCCGCTTAAACAACGGGGCCAGCCTTTGGATATTGCTAAAGCAATTGCTTTTTTAATTGACTCAACTTATATCACCGGGCATACCCTACGCATCGATGGCGGGAGATTTATTCGTTCTTAGACTGTAAATATCCAAATTAAAGTTGGGAACTTACATGTTTAAACGACAGCTCGCTGATATTTTATTTCAAGGTATTTCACAATTTTCAGTGACAGTACTAACTGGCCGCGTCAAAGTGGAAAAACAACTTTGTTACGTTTACTATTTCCCAGCTTTACCTATATCAGGCTTGAATACTCTTAGCATCTGAGAATTCATGCAGCGAGGTTATTAAGACATTTTACCCCTAGGCAAACGCCCATCCATCTATATTATTAATTAAGCCTCTTTAGCCACGCCTTGTCGAATTTGTCCTAAGGCAAGCTCGCGACGAATGTGGCCGTTGGGCATAATATATAAAACGCCTGTTTGTTTGGATAAACCCGATTGTGGCATGGATTGTAGTGATTGCCAGTCCTCTATTAAACTATAGCTGTCATAGCCAAGAGCATATAAGCGGCTATAGGCATTCCAAGGTTCCGGCCAATTGCGATGACCGATCTGATGATTGAAAACCCACGGAATATCAAGAAAATACATGCCATCTAAATCCCTGTCTAAACTGGGGTTATAATCGGCGGCATAAGCAGCTGATGTCGCATAAACAGGAATATCTTGAGCATCATAGTATTTTAATAAGGGAATAATTTGTCTTGCAACTGAGGGGTAGGCCAATACAAAAATCACATCGATATCCTGGCGACGCTTCATTTCTAGCGTATCACGACCACGCTTATCTTTAGTCTTATGTTCCTGGTAGCCGAGACTATGCCGAATCAGCTGACTCATATTTTGGCCCTGAGAATAGGAAATCGTGTTGGTGATTTGCAAGCCTTGTTTAAAGGCCTCACTGGCAAAAGCAGTAGAAACTTCCTGTCCCCATGCATTATTTGGTACTATCATCATCACCCGATGGTAGGCTTTCTCATGAAAAGTATCCGCAAGTTGGGTGGCCTCATCCTTAGGTGAATAACCAAATGCAAATTTTGAAGAAGATAAAGAACGAGACACATCATTTAATAATAATGTGGGCGTTGATGTATAGGTGGCAGCAACCGCAGTGGCATCTAGCTTTGTTAAAGGCCCTACAACCACTTCAGCGCCTTCATCGATAGCACGATGGTATTGTGAAACGACACCTTTTGCAGAATCATATACCATTATTTCAGCGTTATCATGATGCGCCTGAAAGGCTTCCATAAATCCTTCTTTCACCGCATTTCCTGGGCCTGACAAGCTGCCGGACAATGGGAGCAACAAGGCTATTTTTTTAGGATGATTCAAACTTACAGGAGTGCTGAGCGCCCAATGACTCGGTTTTTTTACGATAGCTAAAGCGGGATGGTTAGGATATTGCGTTTCCCATTGGGGCCATTGCTTATTAAAATTGTTATTACGCATCATTTGCGCCAATTGCAACCAACCTCGCCAAATAGAGCCGGGTTCAGCTTCAATCAGTTGGGAATTGATTTCTGCAGGTGGCATGCTCTGCATTAAACCCCACATTTTTTGACGATTGCTTAACTGACTGCCCGGAGTCGTTAACAAGGCATCTAATTTCATTCTTTGTAATGCAGCTTCTGAAATTTGATTTTGCGTTTGATAGGCCAATGCCAATAACTCATGATATTCACATTGGTAGTATAAATCCAAACTTTCTACATCATTGACTTGAGCCAAGGTTTCAATGCAGGTGGCGGCCTGTTCTTCTAATAAATGTAATTTGGCCGATAGTATCAGTTTTTCAGCATTTTGCTGGGCATCGATGGTGTTAATTTGAGATAATAATTGTCGGGCATGTTCAGTATCCCCATCACTTAAATAGCGTCCTACCGCCAATAATTGATAGGTTCGTTTTTGGCGTTCATCACTATGGGCGGCTTGAGACAGATAATTTTCTGCAGACATTTTATAAGGACTATATGCTGAAGATAGTTCTGCAGCAGAATGAGCCAAATTAAAGTTTGACAAACAGCCTGTGGGTAAAATAATTACTAAAACCAACCACCACCTTTCAAAAAAGTGTAAAATAGATGCCATAATGTTTTCCAATTTTAAAATTTGCGTCATACCATGAGGGGCATTTTCTCGCAGAAGATTCACGGTATGCAACTATTTTATTTGAAAGCATTCCGAATGCTATATTAACATGCTTTAAAAAGGCACACAATTGGCAACATGGTGAGCATAAAAATTCTAAACTTTAAAAAACCGTGGCTTTATAAAAAGAACACGAATGAAGCAAAAAAAAGATTATGAGCTGGAAATTTAATTTCAAAAGATTTAAATTTAGTCTATTATATCCAAGCTTTATTAGCACATTTTTAGATAGGCAAACAAACATGAAATACGTAAAACCTATAAGAATTTTCAAGGCTCTTTTATTAGTTTTTCCATGCTATGCTCTTGCAATCCCAAAAACATGGCTTGCAGTGCCCGTCATTGACCCTATGGGTTATATACGTAATGTGATGTGTGAAAAAGAAAATAATTTTGCGATCGTTGAAGACGATATTCTGGTAAAAGAATATGGAAAATTTAATCCTAATCGTGAAAAAGCTGCTATTTTACAAAAATTAGGCGGTGGACGTTGGCCTCAAGGGCTTGTCCCCTATACCTTTGATCCTGATCTTCCAGAAATAACAAAAAAATCAATATTGCTGGCGATGAAAATCTGGGAAATGCACACTAAAATTCATTTTGAAAAAATAGAACCTGAACAAACCCCCACTGCCGATTATATTATTTTTACGCCAGACCAAGACCAGCGATGTTCATCGTATGTTGGACGACAAGGGGGGGGGCAACCGGTGTTGCTGGCGAGTCGCTGTAGTACGATGAATATTGTTCATGAACTTGGGCATACCATAGGATTATGGCATGAGCAATCTCGCCTGGATCGGGATGCGTATGTTCGTATTATGTGGGAAAATATCAATGAGCTTTATTGGTACAACTTCAATCAGCATATAACCGATGGCCGAGATTATGATGAGTATGATTATCAATCGATTATGCATTATTCTGCCTATGCATTTTCTAAAAATCATCTACAAACGATTGTCCCTATTCAGCGAGATGTGGAAATTGGACAACGCCAATTTTTAAGTAGTAAAGATATTGCAGCTGCAAATGTCATGTGCCAGGATTAATTTTAAAAGGTAGCCTATGATTTATCCCAACGTTAGACCCAGACGGTTACGCCAAACGGCACCTGTTCGACAATTTGTTCAAAATATACAAATACCTTATGATAAATTGGTACTACCTTTATTTATTCGCTACGGAACAGGGCCCAAAAAACCGATTGCTTCTATGCCTGGACATATGCAAATTCACTTAGAACATCTTCCCTCGATGATCTCTGAGTTAAGTGAGCTTGGATTGCAAGCGGTGATATTATTTGGTATTCCAGAAAAAAAAGATCCTAAAGGAACCTTTGGCTATCAAGACGACGGCATCATTCAGCAGGCTATTCGTATCATTAAAAAAACCACCCCAGAGATGCTGGTAATCGCCGATACCTGTCTTTGCGAGTATACCGACCATGGACATTGCGGTGTTATGAGCGGTGATGAAAAACATTTCCACATTGACAATGATGCCAGTATCGAATTGCTTGCTAAACAAGCGGTGAGTTTTGCAAAAAGTGGTGCAGACATCATTGCCCCAAGTTCTTGCATGGATGGAATGATATCTGCGATTCGAGAAGCTTTGAATCAGCATCACTTTAAAGATACGATAGTGTTAAGTTATGCCGTTAAATATGCATCTCACCTTTATGGACCTTTCCGCCAAGCGGCAGAAGGTGCGCCGCAAATTGGCAATCGACAGAGCTATCAAATGGATTATCAATGTGGAAGAGATGCAATTCTTGAATGTCAGTTGGATGTTCAAGAAGGTGCTGACATGCTCATGGTTAAACCCGGGCATACCTATTTGGATATTATTTATCAAGTCAAACAACGGTTTCCCCATATACCCCTAGGTGCTTATCACACCAGTGGCGAATTTGCTATGATCAAAGCCGCTGCCTTACAGGGCTGGATAGATGAAAAGAAAGTGGTGCATGAAATTATTTGTGCCCTACATCGCGCAGGAAGTGATTTTATTTTGACTTATTATGCCAAAGAAATACTGGGATGGCGCCTATGAGTGCATGGGGATACAGATGCCTTTAAAACTCAATGCTAAAGGGGCCTTTTATCTTTACTTAATGGCCCACGTGATCATTTGGACCTTGGTGCCGACTTTAGATAGGCATTGTCAGCATCATGATATGTTGGAAGGCATCACTCAGGGGCTTCAATACCAGTGGGGGTATATTAAGCATCCTTTTTTATCAATGTGGTTGATGGCCGATGTGTACCGTCTAGCCTATCACCATGATTGGGTCATCTATCTGTTTGCCCAAGGTTTAATGTGTATTTGTTTTTACTATATTTGGCAGCTCGGTCGATGTTTTTTACCCAATGGACTTGCTTTAATTGCCACCATACTAACGCAAGGTCTTTTATTTTATAATCAGGAGTCTTTTAATCTCAATCCCGATAGTTTTCAACTGCCTTTTTGGGCCGCTATAACCTATTATTTTTATCAAGTCTTAACGACAAATAAAACTCGTGACTGGATTATTTTGGGCATGTTATCGGGCTTAAGTTTTTTAATTAAGTATCAATTTATTCTTTTACTTATCCCCATGCTTGTTTTTTGTTTATGGCATGAAAAGACACGACGTACTTTTAAAAACCATCGGTTTTATCTCAGTATTGGTTTGGCTTTTCTTATTATTTTGCCGCATTTGCTATGGCTTGTAGCACATGATTTTATTAGTATTAGTTATGCCTTAAATGTTGCCAAATCATATCCTAACGACGCAAAAATCCCAGGTTTTATGGAGTATTTAGTCAATTCCACCATTTTACTTGTTTTAGTATTTGCACTGTATATCCCTTTTTATCTCAGTAAAAAACAATCACTGACGGTAGGCGTGTTTCAAAAGCATTTTATTTGGTTTGCCGCTTTTGGCCCTTGGTTCACCACTTGGGTCATCACCGTTGCCAGCGGTGATCATATAGTCTCTCGTTTGATGACGCCCTATTTTTCTTTTATCGGCTTATGGATAGTATCGATGTGGCCGCCGATATTAAATAAACGCGCCGTGGTCTGGTTTTTATTGCTTGTTACGCTGGAAATTTTGATTTTGGTTGTCATTCCTTATCTACCTATTCATCAAAATAGCAGTAGTGATGCCTATTTGCCCAATCCTGAAATTGCTCAATATTTAGAAAAAATCTGGGCCCAACATTCCTCACAACCTTTGCCGTATATTGGAGGAACACGTTATCTTGTTTCATCGGTGGTGCCTTATTTTCATGTACCGCCTAAGCCTTTTTTTAGCCTGAGTTCAATCTCTAGTCCATGGATTCATGTCGATGACTTAAACAAACAAGGCACTATTTTTATCTGGGATATCCAAAAGCAATATTCATGGGATAATGAAAGTCAAGCAGAGGCGATGATGCCCAATGATTTTTACCAGCGGTTTCCTATGGCGACTCCAGGCGTTGATAAAACATTTTATCGTTGGAATAAAGCCCACCAGCCAGTCGTTATCACCATTGCCATTTTACCGCCGCAACGATAAAAAAGGAGATTGAGGGTGTCGACAAGAATTTATCATCCTGAAATTTTACAGCAAGGGCAAATCATTACCCTAAGCGACGAGGCGTCTCATCATCTTCTAATCGTGCTCCGTTTTCAAGTCAGTGACACTTGTATCTTATTTGATGGTAAAAACACTGAATATCAAGTACAAATATCCTCTATAATTAAAAAGAAAGTCCAGGTATTGGTGATTGGTTGTGAACAAGTGAATCGAGAATCCCATTTAAAAATTCACTTAGCTCAGGGCATTGCCAAAGGCGATCGCTGGATTTTTAGCCTACAAAAAGCAGTGGAACTGGGCGTTGATGCCATTACACCCTTGTGGACTCAACATGTGTCATATAAATGGGATAGAAAAGTAGATGAAAAGAAAATGGATCAATGGCGGGCCATTTTAATTAGTGCCTGTGAGCAGTCAGGAAGAACACAAATTCCTCATCTATATCCTATGCAACAATTTCCTCAATTTATTGAAGACCATGTGTCTGAGAATAAGTTTATTTTACAACCCTCTCATGGAAAGCATTGGCGAGAATTGACATGGCATATTTCTAAACAGTTAACTGTTGTCATTGGCCCTGAAGGTGGGTTTAGTGATGCTGAATATCAGTTGGCATTACATTACCAATATCAAGGAATAACCCTAGGTCCTCGGATCCTTAGAACAGAAACAGCGGTAGTTTCTGCGTTAACAATCTTGCAAGCGCTGCATGGTGATCTATAATAGACTCTGGTTTAATTCCAATTAACATTATTGAAGGTGAACATTTATGAGTGAATTTGTCAAAGCCATCACAGACAGTGCTTTTGAAAATGATGTGATAAATAGCAGTAAACCTGTGCTTGTTGATTTTTGGGCAGAATGGTGTGGTCCTTGTCGAGCACTGGCGCCAGTATTTCAGGAAGTGGCTCAATTGCATCATGATAAAGTGACATTCGCAAAAATCAATATTGATGACAATCAACAAACCCCGTCTAAGTATGGTGTAATGAGTATTCCAACACTGATTTTATTTAAAGATGGTCAAGCCATTGCAACGCGTATGGGCTTGCTCTCCAAGTCAGAACTGAGTGCTTTTATTGAGAGTAATATTTAAGTTTAAATACAGTCACTTGTGTTCGCCTAAGTGACTGTGACGTTTAATCTCTCTAGTGTTTTTTTGGGATGCGCGTTGACTCATTTAAAAAGGTAACCGAAGGTACCAATCGTTGACTCATAATTGAGGTAACCCAAATAGAATCAAAAAAAAATAAAATTAATTATTGTAATCAAATTTAGTGGATGTGGGTGAAGTGTGGGCAAAGCTGTGGGCGATAATGTGGAAAACGTTTTTTGTTTTCCACATTTCGTCCATGGTTTTGTCCATATGTCCCGAAGGGTCATCCACATCCTACCTTAGACTCGTTGCCTCACATTAGATGTTACCGTAACGAATTTAAAAATCTGTTTTAGCTTTTGTTCAATGATCCGTTTTAACTCAAATGGATTAAGCGTGGCATGTTGTTTTTCCAGTCTGTCTTTAACATCCTGAGAAATGTGCTCGGACTCCATTAATCGCTGGTACGGTGTCATAGGCGTATCATACCGCTTATAGTAACGGGAGTTAATCTTTTTCTTTTCGATAAGCTTCATTGTTGGGCAAAAATGATTTTGATAAAGGCTCCATTCATTCTTGTATAAGTCATTCATCAGCTCCACCAGGCATTCTTTTTCAAATCGATCATATCCAAATAAATGACGAACATGTGTCCAGTTTTTTTGCTCCACATGTGCATTATCATTTTTACGATAGGGTCGTGAACGAGTGAACTGCACTGGCGAATCTCGGCGTGCAAAATAGCGCATCAAATGATAATTCAAAAACTCTGAACCGTTATCACAATCAAAACCAAGTATATGAAAAGGGAGGTTTTTTTCTATGTCCTCAATCTGATTTCGTACCCCATGGGAGCCTTTGTTCCACGTCGCTCTGTTTTCAGTCCACGTGCTTTTGATATCAGTTAATGTGAGGCTCCAAACAAAGTCTCCAGCAAGCGAATTACCACAATGCGCAACAGTGTCAGCCTCCATATAACCCGGTTGGGTAACGTCCCAATGATCGGTCTTTATCGGTATTTGGTTCTTCAGCAAACGCCCGGGTTTGGTGCCAGACATACCCTTGCGTGGATACTTAAGACGAACCGGCTTTAAGATGCGATCTATCGTTGATGGACTAATACTGTATAGCTGACCACGAACTAAATCATCAAGCAAGCCTTGTTCGCTTTCATAGTGAGGCAACCATTCCCGTAGTATTATTTTTAGTTTCTTGCTGCATGCTTGATCACTAGCAAACCAAATCGCTTTTAATGGCTTCATAATATTTAGCGCATCATATTTTGGTTTTCGTCCGGGACGACCCCGTTTTTTCTTTTGTTTTTTTCGAAGCAAGCGAACAGCGTATTTTCGATTGTATTCACATACTGAGCAAAACTCGTCTAAAATTGTTGCCTTCTGTTTGCGTGTCGCTCTTTTATATCGCTTTCGTATCGTTTCAAGGTAAGCTTTCTTCTGTTCCAGACTCATCATTCCAGTAACCTCCTCGGTTACCTTTAATATGAGTCAACGATTGTTTTTTTCGCTACCTTCGGTGACATTTAATGTGAATCAATTCGG
>Ga0247844_1004061_pt1 | contig 20320 bp, 20 predicted proteins | sample LaCtaG_FD_192421 | JGI IMG/M metagenome (GOLD analysis project Ga0247844, IMG submission 192421) | Freshwater microbial communities from meromictic Lake La Cruz, Castile-La Mancha, Spain - LaCruzMarch201714.5m_1 | ecosystem: Environmental > Aquatic > Freshwater > Lake | place: Spain: Castile-La... | reverse complement strand
ATCGAACCCGACGCCCTGCCTTTTGCGGCCGAAGAGATGCCGCAGGTCTTCACCGAGTTTCGCCAGCGCATCGAATCGGCGCGACTCAAGCCCGAGGCACCGCTACTCGCACCCACCCAATTGCCTAGCCCTGCGAACGACACCTTGATCGCCTTGACCACTTTGCCAGGTTTTATCGATAACCCCTTCACGCTAATGCAAGCCCACATCGAGAGCGATGCGCAAGATGACTCGCATGTGTGCTCGAACTTTCCCTACACCCAAGCGCAGTGCCGGGGCGGGGAAGCCAGCGCTCTGGCGCACCTGCAAAACTACCTCACTCCGCCTTGGCCCGACCGCTACAAACAAACCCGCAACGCCTTGCAAGGTGAGCACACCAGCAGCCACTGGTCGCCCTGGCTGGCCACGGGGGCGGTATCGGCCCGCCGCATTTGGGCAGATCTGCACGCCTACGAACAAACCCACGGCAGCAACGACGGAACCTATTGGCTGTGGTTTGAGCTGCTGTGGCGCGACAACTTCCGCATGCTGCACCTTCAACACGGCCCGCAACTTTATGCCTCGCGGGGTTTGTCAGGCTTGTCTAAGCCCAAACACTTTCCCAAAGACTTTCAGCGCTGGTGTTTAGGCCAGACGGGGGAGGCGATTGTTGATGCGGGTATGCGCGAGCTGGCTGCTACCGGCTTTACCTCTAACCGGATGCGACAGATCGTGGCGAGCTATTTGGTGCATGACCTTTCATGCGACTGGCGTGCGGGCGCTGCTTGGTTTGAGTCACAGCTGGTGGATTTCGATGTCTGCAGTAATCAGGGTAACTGGCTGTATATCAGCGGCCGTGGAACCGATCCAAGAATGGGTCGGCGTTTTAACCCAACCAAGCAATCGCAAGACCACGACCCGCATGGCCATTACCGAAAAATCTGGCTCTAAAGCAGCCGATTAGCTTCTGGGTTCCATCCAACTTCGAGGAACTTAAACTTCTAAAGCTTGTGCGCCTTCAACTAAAAATCGCACGCGTCGAACGCCATTCCACTCATCCGCATCCAAGCGGAATGCCAAAGTCACCTTGGTCGGCAAGGGTTCGGTATGGCTGAACCAAATGGCATCAATGGGTTGGCCTTGGTGTTTGAGCTTGAGAGCCAAGTGTTTTTCACCCACCAAGCGCTGAGAAATAATTTCAACCTCTTCGCTAAACGTAGGTGCAGCAAAGCCTTGCCCCCAAACTTCATGGTGCAATGTGTCTACTAAATCGACCCGGCGGTATTCGGGGGCGAGCGGCCCGTCGGTGGCAAGTTGACGCTGCAAGGTAGCAGCGTCTAGCCATTCATGTGCGACTTCGCTCAGCGCGTTTTCAAAGGTGTCGAAATGTTCTTCTGCAACGGTACAGCCTGCCGCCATCGCGTGACCGCCAAAGCGCAGCAGCACACCGGAATACCGTTTGGCGACCAAGTCCAAGGCGTCGCGCAAATGAAAACCTGGAATAGATCGCCCTGATCCTTTGAGTTCATGCTCTTTCCCGGGCGCTTGGCTGGCCGCAAAAACGAAGGCAGGACGGTGCAGCTTGTCTTTGATGCGTGACGCCACAATACCCACCACGCCTTCATGAAAATCAGGGTCAAAGACGCAGATGGCGGGCGGCGGCTCGTCACCTTCGTCAAAGAGGGATTCAGCGACTTGCATCGCCTGCTCGCGCATGTCGCCTTCAATCACGCGGCGTTCGCGGTTGATGGTGTCCAACGTGCGGGCCAGTTCATCGGCGTGGCTAGGGTCGTCCGTCAACAGACACTCAATGCCCAACGTCATATCAGACAGCCTGCCCGCTGCGTTGATGCGCGGGCCCAAAGCAAAACCAAAGTCAAAGGTGGTGGCCGTCGCTGCTTGGCGACCGGATGCGACAAACAAACTGGCCATGCCGGCCGGCATCGCTAAAGCACGAACGCGTTTGAGTCCTTGGGCGACTAATCGGCGGTTATTGGCATCGAGCTTGACCACGTCTGCGACCGTTCCCAGCGCCACCAAAGGCAACAAGGCGTCGAGTTTGGGCTGTTGGGCTGCGTTTGCAAAAACACCGCGGTTGCGCAACTCAGCGCGAAGGGCCAACAGCACATAAAACATCACGCCCACCCCTGCCAAAGCTTTACTCTCAAAGGTGCAGCCCGGTTGGTTGGGGTTCACAATCACATCTGCGGTTGGCAAGCTTGCTGCGGGTAAATGGTGGTCTGTGACAAGAACTTGCAGACCTAAAGCTTTGGCGTGGGCCACGCCTTCCATACTGGCAATTCCGTTGTCAACCGTAATCAAAAGATCAGCGCCTTGGTCAAAGACCCGCTGGGCTATCGGAGCGGTCAGCCCGTACCCGTCTACTACTCGATCGGGCACTAAATAACTCACGTTTTTGGCTCCGAGCAGTTTCAGGCCGCGTACCGCAACCGCACAGGCCGTTGCGCCGTCACAGTCGTAATCAGCCACGATACATAGGCGCTTGTTATTTGCAATCGCATCCGCCAATAAAACGGCTGCGCTGGCAACCCCTAGCAAGGACTCAGGTGGCAGAAGCTTGGTCAGTGCGTTGTCAAGCTCATCGGGATGTTGTACCCCGCGGGCGGCGTACAAGCGCGCGAGCAAGGGGTGAACCCCCGCTTGTTCAAGCGCCCAAACGCTACGCGGAGGGATATCTCTGGGGGTGATATTCATAGGGAGAGGAGGGTGGAAGCCACAGAGGGCGGTTGAATTCGGTTGCGCAAACGCTGCCACAGGTTTTGGGGCTGGTACCCAAAGGTTTGCGCTTGGGTTGCGCCGCAGAGCGAAATTTGCGCTTTCTGTACATCAGACAAAAGCGCTTTCAAAGACCCTTGGTCAATCGCATGCCAAGCCGCCATCCATGCGTATGCATCATCCCGCAGCGCTGGCGCTTGTAAGTGATTCAGGACTTCTACGTCTGGCAACGAGGGCAAGCTGCTTGCGGCATCGGTCAAATTTCCGGTGCCACTGAGCCAAAACGAACTCACTGGCAAAGCGCCGCGAGCGGTTCGCGCATCGTTGATAGGGTGGGTATAGAGCAGCATTTGCATTTCGTTTTGCAAACGGCGAATCGTCTTGGCTTGGGCTTGCCTTGGAATCCATGGGTCAACAGGCTGCCCTCGAACGCGCTCTAGAGATGCGCTCGGAAAATCACGTAAAAGCGGTCCTTGTACGATCCAGGTTCCTGCGTCTAACCACTGCAAGGTCAGCCCGTCTTCTAAAAAGTAGGGCGCCATCGCTTGCATCAAGGCCTGGGATTCAGAATCTTCAAGTGCAAGCTCGGTTGGATCGGTCATCGCCACATGGTCCGCTTGCACCTTAAGGTGACACGGCGTAATCAACGCACTGTCGGAGAGGCCAGTTTTCAGCGCAGCCCAAGGAATGAGGCCATCGGCAAATCGGTCACCGGTCGCAATTCGCTCCGACAAGGTCGATAAATCAGTGCTAAGGCCGTTGATCTTGGAGGCCAAAGACATGGCCAAAAGTAATTGATGCAAGTGGGGCAGTTGTAGCTGAGCCACAGCCAAACGGCATTGGTTTCCAAGAGGGGCGGCAAACGGAATCACGAGGTGCATCCTTGCATTGTCTCGCACTGGAAAAACCCGGCCGCACAATGCCACAATATCCGGGTGAAACAAATTCCTTACGAACTTCTTATCGGTTGGCGTTACACCCGCGCGGGCCGCTCTACCCGACGTAACGGCTTTATCTCGTTTATTTCGGGCGTGTCGATGTTGGGTATCGCCTTGGGCGTGGCGGCGCTCATTATTGTGCTCAGCGTGATGAACGGATTTCAAAAAGAGGTTCGTGATCGCATGCTCAGCGTGGTCTCTCATATTGAGATTTACGCCGCCGGCGGTAATGCCCTAACCAACCCTGCGCAAACCTTGTTAGAGGCCAAATCCAACCCCCAAGTTATTGGGGCAGCTCCCTTTATTGCCGCCCAAGCGCTTTTGGCCCGTGGGGACGAAATGAAAGGCGCTTTGGTTCGCGGAATCGATCCGGCTTTAGAACATGAAGTTACCGATTTGGCGCAGGGCGCTCAGCAGCAGTTGCTTAGCCAACTGGTGCCCGGTAGTTTTGGCGTGGTCTTGGGCAACGAGTTGGCCCGAAGTATGGGCGTGGTGGCCGGTGACAAAGTCACGCTGATTGCCCCGAGCGGCCAAATTACACCGGCAGGCGTGGTACCCCGCTTAAAACAAATGACCGTCTTGGGAACGTTTGACTCCGGACACTTTGAGTACGACTCCACCTTGGTCTTGGTGCACTGGGAAGATGCGGCCAGGATTTTTCGTTTAGAAGGGCCAACGGGGGTTCGCTTGAAGTTACGCGATCTCCACCTCGCCCGCCAAGTGGCCACCGATTTAAGCAAATCATTAACCGGCGATTTGTTTTTGCGCGATTGGACCCGCCAAAACCGAACCTGGTTTGCAGCAGTCCAAGTAGAAAAGCGGATGATGTTTATTATTTTGACCCTGATCGTTGCAGTGGCGGCGTTTAACTTGGTGAGCACCTTGGTAATGACGGTCACAGACAAGCGGGCAGACATCGCCATCTTGCGCACTCTAGGCGCCAGTCCTGCAAGCATCATGGGGATTTTTATGGTGCAAGGGGCGATGGTGGGAGTCATTGGTACGTTGGCTGGGCTTGTTTTGGGTTTAGGTATTGCTTTGAATATTGATGTGATCGTCCCGGGCTTGGAGCATTTGCTTGGGGCCAGTTTCTTGCCCCAGGATATTTACCTTATCAGCCGCATGCCGAGCGACCCGCAACAGGCCGACATTGTTCCTGTGGCTGTGATCAGTTTATTGATGGCCTTTGTAGCGACCCTTTACCCGAGCTGGCGAGCCTCGCAAGTCAATCCTGCAGAGGCCCTGCGCTATGAATAAATCCACGACCATTTTGTTGGAATGCAAGGGCTTAACCAAGCGTTTTGTTGAAGGCCGCTTGGATGTATCCGTCTTGCAAGGGGTGGATTTGCAAGTGCAGCGCGGAGAAACGCTGGCGATTGTAGGAAGCTCAGGCTCCGGAAAAAGTACTCTCCTGCATTTACTTGGTGGCTTAGACGCGCCTACCAGCGGCAGTGTCACTTTGTGTGGCAACAAACTAGCAGGGCTGGACGCAGCAGCGCAAGGGCGCCTTCGCAACGCCCATCTCGGTTTTGTGTACCAGTTCCATCACCTGCTTCCAGAATTCAGTGCCTTAGAAAACGTAGCCATGCCTTTGACCATTCGCCGAATGGACGCGGGCCAAGCCAAGGCCCAAGCGCAAAGAATGCTCGAAAGCGTTGGCTTGGCAGATCGCATTCACCACCGCCCAGCCGAACTCTCCGGCGGTGAGCGCCAGCGCGTGGCGATTGCCCGTGCCTTGGTGACCCAACCTGATTGCGTTTTGGCCGATGAGCCGACGGGCAATCTCGACCGCACTACGGCCGATGGCGTATTTGAATTGATGATGCGCTTAGCCAAAGAACATGGCACCGCTTTTGTGGTGGTGACCCATGACGCGACATTGGCAAGTCGCTGCAGTCGGCAGTTACTGCTGGACCAAGGCCGCTTGCAAACGCACTAATGTGGATTGATACCCACTGTCATTTAGACGCAAGCGAGTTTGATGCAGACCGTGATGTAGTACGCCACGATGCCCGTCTCGCGGGGGTAGGTCACTGCGTGATTCCTGCGGTCGGCGCATCGAACTGGAACACGGTGCGCAAGTTGGCGCACCGATTCAATGACGCGTATTGTTTAGGCATCCATCCGTTGTATGTTGAACATACCACAGAGGATGACTTGGTCTTACTGGAAAAAGAAATCCACCAACATATCGGAGATGAGCGTCTTGTTGCTGTGGGTGAAATAGGATTGGATTACTTTGTACCAGCCCTCACACAAAGTCCATTGCGAGAGAAGCAGGAGTTTTTTTATCGACAGCAATTGCAGTTGGCTGCTCAGTTTGAACTGCCGGTGGTGCTTCACGTTCGCCGCAGCGCTGACCGCTTGCTTAAATTTTTACGAGAAGTGCGTCCCACGTCGGGCCGATGGAGCGGAATCGCCCATGCGTTCAATGGCAGCGAGGTACAAGCGCAGGCTTTTATTGATTTGGGCTTCAAGCTCGGTTTTGGTGGTGCGGTCACGTTTGAGCGAGCCTTGCAATTGCGCCATTTAGCAACGTCGTTGCCACTTGATACGATGGTTGTGGAAACCGACGCGCCCGATATCGCCCCCCATTGGCTGTATGCCACCGCGCTCATGCGCTCCCAAGGAGCGCCCCAAGGTCGAAATTCGCCGTCTCAAATCCCACGCATTGCTGAAGTGATAGCGCAGTTACGCGGGATCAGCGTTGAAGAATTAAAAGCAGCGACGACCTTTAACGCACAAGCCGCATTGCCCCGCTTGGCCGCACTGTTATAAACCTCCATGCTTAAAAAACCCATACCGCTCATTGCTTTTCCTGAAGTTAATTTTTCTGAGGAAGGCCCCGTTCGTCATCTGCACTTAGGCAGCGAGTGGATTCAGGGCTCGATGCTTTTAGATGAACCCAACGCACTCGTGCATGAATACATTCAGCGCATGATGGCGTGGCTGTTACTAATCGATCCGACGACTGCGCCCCAGCGCCAAGCTGTGCAACTCGGTTTAGGCGCAGGCTCCTTAACCAAGTTTTGCCACAAAGAGATTCGAATGCACACCACGGCGATTGAACTCAATCCCCAGGTTTTGCACGCATGCCGCGGCTGGTTCAAGCTGCCTGCTGACAATGCACGCATGCAGGTCATCTTGGAGGATGCAGCACAAGAGATTAAAAAATCCAAATGGCTGGGAGCGGTCGACGCATTGCAAGTCGATTTGTATGACGAAGAGGCCGCAGCGCCCGTATTGGACAGCGCTGATTTTTATGCGGACTGCCGCAATACCTTGACGGCAGAGGGTTGTATGACAGTCAATTTATTTGGCCGGTCATCGAGCTTTTCTAAAAGCGTGGAAAAAATTTCAGCCGCTTTTGGACGCGATGCTGTTTGGGCTTTCAAGTCCACAAGGGAAGGCAATACCGTGGTGCTTGCGCAGCGCACGCCCAGTCGACCCAGTCGCACCGTGTTGACGGAGCGCGCTGCCTATATCGAATTGCATTGGGGTTTACCCGCAGGTAAATGGGCCAAAGGATTTAAACCGATTGCACAATAGCGAAATCAGTTCGCGCCCAAGCGAGTATCCGAAGTTTTTCAGTGCAAAATCAGAGGCATTATTCCTATAAGGGGCTAGTTTGTGAATATCAAAAGTCAAAAAGATTTTTTCTCCGGTCTCATGTTTATGTGCGTGGGCGTAGCCTTTGCATGGGGCGCCAGCAGTTACAACATCGGGAACGGTGCGCGGATGGGGCCTGGGTACTTTCCTCTGGTGTTGGGAGTTTTATTGTCAGTGCTTGGTGGTGTTATCACATTCAAAGCCTTGGTTGTCGAAACTGTCGATGGTGAAAAAATTGGCAGCATTGCTTGGAGGCCCTTATTTTTTATCATTGCGGCCAACTTGGTATTTGGCGCATCCATTGGAGGTCTTCCAAGTATTGGAATGCGCCCCTTAGGTTTGATTTTTGGAATTTTTGCGTTAACGTTTATTGCTAGCAATGCAGGCGATGAATTTAACTTGAAAGAAGTCACGATTCTGGCTTTCATCCTTGCGGTTATCAGTTATGCCGCCTTCATCTTGCTACTGAAACTGCAATTCCCTGTGTGGCCTGCATTTCTTAACGCTTAAGGAACCTAAGCCATGGAATTATTTGACAACCTAGCCCTGGGTTTCGGCGTAGCGTTCACGCTACAAAACCTCATGTACGCCTTTATCGGTTGCCTTTTGGGAACGCTCATTGGCGTTTTACCTGGCATCGGACCCTTGGCCACCATTGCGATGCTCTTGCCTGCAACCTATGCACTGCCACCGGTTGCCGCACTCATCATGCTGGCGGGTATTTACTACGGTGCGCAATACGGCGGCTCAACCACCGCGATTTTGGTGAACTTGCCGGGCGAGTCCTCATCCGTAGTTACGGTTATCGATGGTTACCAAATGGCCCGCCAAGGCCGCGCAGGTCCCGCGCTAGCGGCTGCGGGACTAGGTTCTTTTTTCGCTGGTTGCGTTGGTACCTTAATCTTGGCCGCTTTTGCGGCACCTTTGACAGAGTTGGCATTTAAATTTGGCCCTGCCGAATATTTTTCATTGATGATCTTGGGCCTCGTGGGCGCTGTGGTGTTGGCCTCAGGCTCCTTGATCAAAGCCATTGCGATGATTATTTTGGGCCTCTTGCTCGGCATGGTTGGTACTGACGTGAACTCTGGTGTCGCACGCTACAGCTTGGATATTGCTGAATTGACCGACGGTATTGGCTTTATCGTGATCGCAATGGGCGTGTTCGGTTACGGCGAAATTATTAGCAATCTTTCTAAACACGAAAGTGAGCGAAAAATTTTCGTGGCCAGTGTGACGGGATTGATGCCAACCAAAGAAGACTTTAAGAATATGGTTCCGGCAGTCTTACGCGGTACGGCTTTAGGCTCCTTACTTGGAATTTTGCCAGGTGGAGGTGCCGTGATGGCGGCCTTTGCGGCCTATACCTTGGAGAAAAAAACGAAACTTCGGCCAGGTGAAGTGCCCTTCGGAAAAGGCAATATTCGGGGGGTGGCTGCGCCTGAGGCTGCAAATAATGCGGGTTCACAAACCTCATTTATCCCGTTGCTCACATTGGGGATTCCGCCCAACGCGGTGATGGCGCTGATGGTCGGTGCAATGACGATTCATAACATCCAACCCGGCCCCCAAGTGATGACCAGCAACCCGGAGCTGTTTTGGGGCTTGATTGCTTCGATGTGGATCGGTAACTTGATGCTCGTCATCTTGAATTTACCTTTGATCGGTATATGGATCAAATTGCTGTCGGTTCCCTACCGCTGGTTATTTCCTGCGATCGTGCTTTTTTGCTCTATCGGCGTCTATTCCACCAATAACAATACTTTCGATATTTGGATGGTCGCTATTTTTGGCGTCATTGGTTATTTGTTTATCAAGCTAGGAGCGGAACCCGCACCCTTGCTCTTGGGTTTTATCTTGGGACCCATGATGGAGGAGTACCTGCGCCGCGCTTTGTTGCTTTCTCGCGGTGACTGGAGTGTTTTTGTCACTCGGCCTTTGTCTGCCAGTTTGTTGGCTGCAGCGGTAGTGTTGCTGGTGGTTGTATTGATGCCATCCGTCAAGTCCAAACGAGAAGAAGCCTTTGTTGAAGACTGAAAGGCCTCTCTAGTTAAACTTAGGGTTTGAGATCGCTGGCCAAAGAAGCCAGTGTTTCAGCGGCAATGGCGGTGTGTGCTGGGTAGTTGGTGTGATCGCAACCCAACTTGACCCCTGCACCGGCCTTTACAGCCGCGCACATGGCCGGGTTGAGTTCGAAACGAACAAAGTGAACGGCCGATGTTTTTTCATCGTTCTCGCGGTCTAAATCTTCGTCTGCAATCGCGTAGACCCGCGCTTGGCCTTCTACTTCTACAAACATGCGGTCTTCCACCCCAATGAGGCGGCCGAGTTCGCGCTTGCGTTCATTGATATCGGGGTATTCCAAAAGCATGGTTGCCTTCCAGTTGTGCCCATCGGGCATCAACGGGGCATAGGCTTCGATCTCTTGCAGAATTCCGTCTTCTTCAAAAATCTTTTCAATGCGCAGCATTTCTTGAATTTGATAGCGAATCGTCGTTTCGCTTTCAAACTGCAAGTTGATGTTTTCGCCCAGCTGAACACTGCGTAATTTACGGTGCGCCATCACCAAGGGCTTGTTGGTTTTTCTAAATTTGGTGTATGCCTCTAAGCTCATGAGGCTCTCAGGGGTGATATTTCCGGTTAGTTGCATCGTGGTCTTTCGTGATGATTATTTGAGTCCGTAGGCTTTTGCAACCAAACTCAAGGGGTGTTGTAACTCTGGAGCGCCTAGGCCGTTGACTTCAAAACCTTGGGCGATGTGGTGGCCGCCCAAGGGGCAGTCCGAACTGATGAAGTCAGGTTTGCTTCCGTCTTTCATATTGGCCATGGCTTTAAACAAGGGCTTGCCGATCTTCATGGATTGCTGGTGGTACGCTTTTTTCACGCCAAAGGTTCCCGCATGGCCCGAACAGCGCTCTAGTGTGTTGATCGTAGTCTCCGGGATCATTTTGAGCATTTCTTCGGTTTTTTTGCCGATATTTTGAACCCGTCCGTGGCAAGGGATTTGGTAGCTCACGTTCCCCAGTGGGGTAGTGAACTCGGTTTTCAAAAAACCATCGCGCTTACGCTGCATCAAGTACTCAAAAGGATCCCACATGTGTTTCTTGACCAACTGCACATCTTCTTCTAGCGGGAACATCAAAGGAATTTCTTGCTTAAACATCAAAGCGCAGCTTGGCACTGCGGCCAAGATCGCGTAGCCTTCTTTCGCGTAGCGGGCAAGCACAGGGATATTGGCTTCTTTAGACGCGTTCACTGAGTCCAAGTCACCCAGCTCGAGTTTGGGCATGCCGCAGCATTTTTCTTTGTTCACGATGACATAGGGAACATCGTTGTGGTCAAGAATTTTTAACAAATCCATGCCAATACCAGGCTCGTTGTAGTTGATGTAGCAGGTTGCAAAAATAGCGACCTTGCCCGGTGTTTTAGCACCGTCTTGAACCACCGTAGCTTTAGCCTTGGGTGCGCTGGAACGAAATTTCTTAGTGGCTAAGGTGGGCAACCACGCATCTTTGTCAACGCCAAGTGTGGACTCCATGACTTCGCGCGCAATGGCGGTTTTATTGATTGCGTTGACAGCCTGAACCACGATGGGAATACCGGCAAAGGAGCCATGCAAATCCGTGCTGGCTAGAAGTTTTTCACCGGCGCCCACTTCGCCTTTTTTGAACTTAATGGCTTTGGCGCGCAGCATGGTGTGCGGAAAGTCCAAGTTGAATTCATGCGGTGGCACATACGGGCACTTGGTGAGGTAACACAGGTCGCACATATAGCATTGGTCAACGACTTTCCAGTAGTCCTTTTTGTCAACGCCATCGACTTCCATGGTCTTGCTCTCGTCAACCAAATCAAACAGCGTTGGGAACGAACCGCACAGACTCACGCAACGGCGGCAACCATGGCAGATATCAAAAATCCGCTCCATTTCATGGAAAACGGATTCTTCGTTGTAATAGTCCGGGCCTTTCCAGTCAATCGGGTGACGGGTGGGCGCTTGGAGGTTGCCTTCTGTTGCCATGGGGGGTCTCAATAGGGGTAAGGAGGGAAAAATAAGCAGAGGGAATGTTCTGAATTGGGTGCTGCAAGCAACACCCAAAACGGACGATTCACTCAGAAGGCCTCGCAGAGGCCCTCAGTGAAAAATCAATCGACTAACTCAGCCAACGCCTTGGCGTAGCGATTAGCGTGTGAACGCTCTGCTTTTGCCAAAGTTTCAAACCAGTCAGCCACTTCGTCATGGCCTTCGTCACGGGCTGTTTTAGCCATGCCGGGGTACATGTCGGTGTACTCGTGGGTCTCGCCAGCAACGGCTGAGGCGAGGTTTTGACGGGTGGCGCCGAAAGGCATGCCAGTTGCGGGATCACCGCACTGCTCAAGCCATTCGAGGTGACCGTGCGCGTGGCCGGTTTCACCTTCAGCGGTCGAACGGAACAATGCAGCCACATCGGGCTGGCCTTCAACGTCGGCCTTGTTCGCGAAATACAAATAACGGCGGTTGGCCTGTGACTCGCCTGCGAAGGCGGCTTTCAGGTTGTCTTCCGTTTTGGAGCCTTTAAGTGCTGCCATGGAAATCTCCTTAGGGGTTAAAGAAAACGCATTTGCTTTGAGCAAAAATTTGCCAAAGACCGAGTTAGCTTAACTGCCTAATATGACTGCGTCTAATTGGCTCGTTCAATGCCTCTGATTGAATAAGCCTATTGATAAGGCGTTATGCAAAGAGAGCGTCAAAACCGCTTGCAGGCTCAAAACGCTTGTTTCGCCAGTAAAGACGCGACGGTCCGGGCAGGGCGCGTTCAGTGACGAAGTGGCGCGCGTCTCCGGGGTAACAAATCACCCGTTCCTCGTTTTCATTGAAAGCCTCAGGCATCACCAAGGGCGGTGGGCGCAAAGCCGCTTCTTTGAGTACGCTGGCAACCGAAGCATGGCGCGCTAAATGCGCCAAGCTCATGATCTGTGGCGGGGCGAGTTCAATATCGCGGCTCCAATATTGCTCCAAGGCCTTGCGCGGTTGCAGCCAAGCGCTTTCAGTGGCTTCTACGTTGTCGTGTTGTGCGTGCTGCCCATCGGGCATAGCGGCTACGAAAAAGCGGGTGTCAAAGCGCTTAGAGGTGACCGAAGGCAACTTAGGAGTGACCCAACGAACCCAGGGTTGGACCGCGCTGGTATGCAGTTGCAAAGCGTTGGCCGCTAAGCGTTCATGAAAACTTCCAGAGGGTGGCTCTTTGGTATCTTTGTAGGGCTTGCCAAATAAAACGCCAGACTCTTCAAAGGTTTCGCGAAGGGCAGCCACATACAAACCCAAAGCCGTGTCCTCTTGCAAAGTGGGTTCCCCCAGGGCATGCAGCATTTGGGGGAGGGCGAGGTCAAAATGCGGAATGTGCGATGGGGCGCAATCACTGGCGTCCAATTTCCCGCCTGGAAATACATAGGCTCCGCCCAAAACATCCGACAAGCCATGCCGTTTGACCAAAAATACTTCCAATCCGCCCGGGCTATCGCGCAGCATCACGACGGTCGCAGCGTCGCGGGGTGGGTGGGTTGGGATTTCAGAGTTCAATTCCATGGAAGTCACATTCATTGCAAGAGTCAGTTAAAGCGAGATGCATATGCAGTAGAGTATCTTCAGTTCATTATTGCGAGGATAAGTATGACCGTTGATTTCAAAAACCGTGTCGCCATTGTCACTGGCGCTGGCGGCGGCTTGGGTCGCCTGCATGCTCTGGGCTTGGCTGCGCGAGGTGCCAAAGTGGTGGTTAATGATTTAGGTGGCGCTCGCGATGGTTCTGGCGGCTCAGTCACGCCTGCGCAATCGGTTGTCGATGAGATTCGCGCGGCCGGGGGAGAAGCCATTGCCAATGGCGCGTCGGTCACAGACTTTGCAGCTGTTCAAGCCATGGTCAAGCAGGCGGTGGATACTTGGGGGCGAATCGATATTTTGGTGAACAACGCAGGAATCCTTCGCGACAAAAGCTTTGCCAAGATGGAGCTTGAAGATTTTCGGCTGGTGATGGATGTCCACTTGATGGGTGCAGTGCACTGCACCAAAGCCGTTTGGCCGCACATGGTGGAGCAAAAATACGGGCGCATTGTGATGACCACTTCTAGCAGTGGTTTGTACGGCAACTTTGGCCAAAGCAATTACGGCGCTGCCAAAATGGCACTAGTGGGCTTGATGCAAACGCTTTCCATTGAAGGGGCGAAACACCATATTCATGTCAACTGCTTGGCTCCCACCGCCGCAACCCGCATGACAGAAGATTTAATGCCTGTGCCCGTGTTAGAGGCGTTAAAGCCCGAGGCTGTTGTCCCGGCGATGCTGGTGTTGGTTGCTGAAAATGCACCTACTCGGACTATTTTGTGTGCCGGTGCGGGAAGCGTAGAGGCGGCCCATATCACGATGACGTCTGGAAGCTGGATTGGTTTGGGCGACGAAGCTCCAGAGCGTTTGCAAGCAGCGATGGCGCAGGTGATGGATTCTTCACAATCGACCGTGCCCGCCAGTGGTGCGAGCCAAGGGATGCATGAAGTGGCGCGCGCCATGGAGCATCTCGGTAAATAAAACATTCATGGCTTGCAAATAGCCCTTTGACCCTCATTTGTAACTGTGGTGTGCTAACTTAGCAACTGGTTGACGTAAAGAGAGGGCCTATGGGCATGGATAAAACGACACAGGCCCCAAGCGGTCTGGGCAAACAGCGAATTTTAGGAATTCGCCGTGGGATAGAAAAAGAAAGCCTGCGCACGCACAGCAACGCAGCGTTGGCAATCAGCCCACACCCTGCAGCTCTGGGCTCAGCCCTGACCCACCCGCATATCACCACCGACTTCAGCGAATCCCAAATCGAGTTGATCACTGGGGTTCACGCAGGTATTCAAGACTGTTTAGACGAACTGCGCCAGGTTCAAAAATACACCTTGCAATCGATGGGTTCCGACATGTTGTGGGCTTCCAGCATGCCGTGTGAACTACCTGCGGATGAAGATATCCCATTGGGCCAATACGGCCACTCCAATGTGGGTCTTGCCAAAACCGTGTATCGCAGTGGTTTGGGCTACCGTTACGGTCGCCGTATGCAGACCATCTCCGGCATTCACTACAACTGGTCTCTGCCCGATGTTTCAAGCCAAGACTATTTCGGGCTGATCCGTAACTTTCGTCGCCATTCATTTTTGTTGATGTATTTGTTTGGGGCCTCGCCAACGGTCTGCTCTTCGTTTGTAGAAGCCCGCTCCCATCCATTAAAGGCCATGGGGTTAAACACCATGGGCTTGCCCTATGCGACCTCGTTGAGGATGGGGCGCTTAGGCTACCAAAGCGATGCCCAAAGCGCATTGGCTGTGAGCTACAACAGTTTGGAAGGCTACGGCGCCTCCTTGCAACACGCGCTCACTGCGCCTTACCCCGCCTACGAGGCCATTGGCGTTCGCGCAGCAGACGGAAGCTACCGCCAACTGGGAACGAGCTTGCTTCAAATTGAAAACGAGTTCTACGGAACGATCCGACCTAAGCGCGTTATTTTTCAAGGGGAGCGACCACTGCACGCACTGCGCGAGCGCGGCGTTGAATATGTGGAAGTGCGCTTGATGGATCTAGATCCGTTTGAGCCCTTAGGAATTAACGCCCAAACCTTGCGTTTTTTGGATGTGTTTTTACTGTACTGCCTCACCCAGTCGAGCCCTGACGATACGCCGCAAGAAATTGCTGCCATGGCCCGCAACCAACAGCGCGTAGCAGAGCGCGGACGCGAGCCCGGCTTAGAGCTGGAGCGCGATGAAAAACCCATCGGCTTGGCTGTTTGGGGCGAAGAGATTGTTAAAGCCCTAGCCCCGATTGCAACAGCCCTTGACGCGGCTCATGGAAGCGCTGATTACAGTGCGTCGCTAGCCATGGCCGAGCTGGGCCTGCGTAATCCAGACACTTTGCCATCTGCCCGCGTGTTGCAGGCCATTGAAAATTCAGCAGAGGGAACGTTCGCGAGTTTTATTCAAGCACAATCTTTACAGATCAAAACATCGGAATTGTCCCAAGCGTTGACCGCGTCCGAGCTGGCGCATTTTCAAAAGTTGGCTGATATTTCCCATATCGACCAGGCCCGCAAAGAAGCCGCCGACAGCATGAGCTTTGAGCAGTATTTACAGCAATACCTTTCTCCTGATCGCTTAGGTACTCCCGCCGCACGATAAAATACCGGATGGCTATTCAATGGTTTCCCGGGCACATGCACCTCACGCGCAAAGCGATTGGGGAGCGCATCAAAGACATCGACGTCGTTATTGAGATGCTGGACGCCCGCTTACCGGGCTCGAGCGCCAATCCCATGTTGGGTGACATCACCCACGGCAAACCCACCCTCAAAGTTTTAAACAAGCAAGACTTGGCAGACCCCGAGCGCACCGCTTTGTGGTTAGACCATTACAACGCGATTGACGGGGTTCGTGCCTTGCCGCTAGACGCCAGCATGACAACCCCCGCAAGGGCTTTAGTGGCCGCTTGCCACACTCTCGCTCCCAACCGGGGCGGGATGGCCAAACCCATGCGGGTTTTGATTTGCGGAATCCCCAACGTCGGTAAATCCACGCTGATCAACACCCTTAAAGGCAAACGCGCTGCCAAGACGGGAGATGAAGCCGGAGTTACCAAGCTTGAGCAACGCATCACCATTGCCGATGACTTTTATCTCTACGATACGCCGGGCCTCTTGTGGCCCCGCATCATCGTGGCAAAAAGCGGCTACAACCTTGCCGCTAGCGGAGCGATTGGCCGCAATGCGTTTAACGAAGAAGAGGTCGCGCTAGAACTGCTCGACTATCTGCGCCAAAACTACCCCAAGGCTTTAGAAGAGCGCTACAAAATTGAAAACGCTACGGCGCTCAGCGATGAAGAAATTTTAGAAGCCATAGGCCGCAAGCGCGGAGCATTGCTTTCTGGCGGGCGTATCAATCTGCAAAAAGCCGCTGAGATCGCCATCTATGATTTCCGTCAATCCAGCCTAGGCCGTTTGACTTTGGAAACTCCAGATGAGTTTGCGCAATGGTTGGTGCTGGGGCAAAAACTCGATGCCGAGCGCCAGTTAAAGAAAGACGCCATCGAACTTGACCGGCTGATTCGATTCAAAAAAATTCCCCGTCCCAGCCGCACCGAGCAGCCCAAAGACGAGGAAGACTTTTCAGATTAAGGCTTAGCCGTTGCTGCCGCTTTGCGGTCTGCAGCGATGCGCTGAGAGCTCTCACGCTCCCCAAGCATCTTGATATAGGGCTTGTAGTCAATCCCCGCCGCAAGCAACAAGTCTTCGCCTAAAACACCGCGGGTGGCCATGCCAATCAGCGGTAGATTGCTAAACGCGACGCAGTCGGCCAATGTGAAGGTGTCTCCAGCAATGAATGGTGAAAATTTCACCAAGCGCTTAAAAGCCTCGACATTGCGAACCAGTTGCTTCTTGACGTTGGCTTTTAATTCGTCGCTCACCGTGCCGCCAAAAAAAGCCTGACCATAGAGCTCACGCGCAACCAACTCAAGGTGCAGGTTGATAAAAGTAATCATTTCGCGAACCTTGGCCGCCTCAAACGCATCTTTGGGAAGTAGGGGATGCGCGGGGTATTGGTCTTCAAGGTAATCCAAAATCACCGCGCTTTCACACAAAGCACCTTGCGCTGTCTTGATGAATGGAACCTTTCCTAAAGGCGAAGCGCTTAAGACGGCTTCATCTTTGCTACGGGTAAGAACATGCTCCTCGGTAAAGGCAACGCCTTTTTCAAGCAAGGCGTGTTTGACGATGTTGTAGTAGTTGGAAACGGCAAAGCCGCACAGTGTGATCATTTTTTAGGCTCCGATGGAGTAGAAATTAAAGTTTCGGTTGGGGTTAGCTAACTATTTGGTCGTACTGGTAGCGGCCAAATAGGCTTTCTTTAAGTCCCGGTACTCTTCGCAGGACAAGGTGCAAATTTTATCGAGGGCATCCAGATGTATCTTAGCGTTAGCAAGTTGTGACATTTGGATATACGCAATGCCAATGTATTCATGGGCGCCGCGGTGTTTGGGATCGATCTCCAGAGCCTTTTTGTAGGCTATGAGTGACTCATCGTAGCGTTTGAGATTGCGGTAGCTGTAACCTAATAAATTGAAACCATCAGCGTCATTTGCAGTGTTTTTTGTGTAAGGCTCAAGAACGGCAACGGCTGCAGCCCAATTTTTTTTCGCAATGCTCTCTCTGGCTTTTTGTAACTCAAAAGTCACAGGCGCTGGTGTGGTATCTGCGGCTAGTAATGCAACGGTGGGATTGAAAAATACAAAAAAAACAAGCACTAATTTGTACATAAAGAAAGCTTTCTAAAAGATTGTTCAACGGACTCTACTTGCTGGTTTATAGCAGGTTACCAAAATCCCAGATCGATACAGGGACGAACGGATTAAAGAAAAACGGAGACCTGGAAAGCCCGCTCTACGAACCAGACCAGGGCTACGAAAAGCGCGATCCACGATCCACCGCGAAAAACTACAACTTGATAAAACTTGCTCTTGCGAACGAGAAATGCCAGTGGTAAAAAAACACCCACAATCACCAGCTGCCCAAGCTCAACGCCCACATTAAATCCAACTAAGCTCAGCGCCAAGGATTGCGTTGGAAGCCCAAGCGCGGTTAACACACTGGCAAAGCCAAAGCCGTGAATCAGGCCAAATAGAAAAGCAGTTTGCCAGCGGCCTTCAAAAGAGTTGGTTAAGTTCTTCGCCGCTACGTAGATTACCGACCCAGCGATCGCTGATTCCACCCAACGACTTCGCAGTTCTAAAATTTCCAGCGCAGCCAATGAAAGCGTAATAGAGTGGGCTAGAGTGAAAGCGCTGACGATCCCTAAAACGCCTATGGCCACGTGCTTGAGATCAGACACGTGGTTTGTTTTAGTTGATCCTTTGGCTAACACGGCTGGAAGAAGCAGGCACAGTAAAAACAAAATATGGTCGAATCCGATCCATATATGCCAAATGCCTTCAGTGACGTATTGCAGAAACTGCACGCCAGAGGATGCAAGGGCAGTGAATTGTTGAGATGCGTTTTGTGGTCCTAACACCGCACTGTGTTTGGTGCCATCGAGATCGAGATTGAGCAAACCTCGGTGCTGCGTGTCTATGTCAAATAGAAGGCTGTATTGGATAGAAAATACTCCCTCAGCGGCCGGACACTTTCCATCGAAATACAAGACCGCGTAATTGCCATCGGTATGTTCATCAACTTGTAGGCCCGTGGGTTGCAAAGTGCAGACGCCACCTCGGCTCACGTTGAGCCGACTGTACGCCCAAGCTTGTAACTCCCGTTGTTTTTTTTGAAGTTCGCCCCAGCTTATTTGGTCGTCGCTGTTTTCATCCAGCCCGATCGCAAATTGAATGTCTGGCAAATAGATGTCCCACTGCGCGGTTACTTTGTCGCCCGAAACTTTCAGCGTCAGGTAGCTGTCACTGGACTTGTGGGCCAGCACAGGTCCTACGAGAACGCTAAAAAGACCTAATCCCAGAAGAATCGCACGGATGGAGCCCGCCAACCGCATCCATTGCGACCAATGCGTCCACCAAGTTCTCATTTGCCAGCCTCTTTGGATAATGAAAAAAAGCCTGTTTGCGGATCAATACGAAAGCCTTCAAAGCCACTCTCTTTAAGCCATTGCTTTACTGGGCTTGCGCTCTCGGGCATCTTTGCTGCTTGTGCGGCCTCCAATAAAATTCTGGCATCTCTGGGTTCTTTCTGAACCTTATAGTTTGCTTGCGCTAGTTTGAGTGCGCTGCTTGGGTTTTTCGCTAAGTACAGCTGAAATCGTGCCTCCTCGGCTAAGTGGGTGCTATCGCCCCGAAAGCGCGTCGCGTTAAATCGTTCCTCTAGTTTTTTACTGATCGCCTGAGTTTCAGGATTTGCCAATTGTTGGTACGCTAAAGCCAGTCGCAGCAGCAAGGGGTCGGATGCTTGCATGGGCAGGAGAAGTTGAATGACTTCCTTCGGCCGCTTTTGATCTAATAAGTAATCACTCCAAGCGGCTAAAAGGTACGCGTCTTTTAAACCTAAGCCCAATGCGTTGCGATAGTTTTTTTCAGCCAAGGCAAGATTCCCTTGCCAATGCGCAACTTCAGCTAAGCGCGTGAATAACCAAAGCCGATTGCTTGGGTTAGTGGAGTTAGCTAGGCCACGTTCTAGTTCCCGATAACCCATTACAAGATTGCCGTTGTAGGCGAGCGCAAGGCCCAAGCACCCCGCTTGCAAGGTGTTGGCTTGAAGCTTTCCCAACGCAGCGCACTCAATCTTTGCCTTTGCATAATCCGCCTGGACTAAAAATATCGCGGCCCTCCACGCATGGGCTTCTGTTAGATCGGGTTTCGCAGCCAAGGCCAGACCAAAATCTTCAATGGCTTGAGGGAACGCATGCCGGTACTGGCGCAAAAGCCCCCGAACGAAGAGCAACTCCGGCGGAAGTTCATTGGGGTAGCGCATCACAAGCGCCTCGGCATAACCGACATAGCGCGGATCGCCAATCTCTAAAGCGATATCAAAATACAGCTGCGCTAGGTCAGAAATGGTCTTTACATCCGTAGGCGACTGGCGCAGAGTCGACTGGTATTGCCGAATTTGGCGGGCCTGGGGGTCATTGGCTTTGACGGGTAGTTGTGTCAAAACCTCCGAGGCAAGCTCTGGAGTTCGGGGAGCAGCCCCACATCCAAAGGAGGTAAAAAAAATCAATAACCCCAGGCTGGTTGAGGTTATGAATGAGGATTTATTTATCAAACCAAGCTGTTTAATAATGCGCTCGCTACCCAGCATAGTCTCTCAATCATTTATTTAAAGGTACAGCATATGACGAAAGTAATTTCCCTGTTTTTGGCTTCTATGTTGATCGCTTCTTCTGCTATCGCAGGCTCTCACGGCGGCGCAATGAAAGAAGAAGACAAGAAGAAAATGGAAGAATGCAAAAAAGCGGATCCAGCCAAAATGGATGCCAAGATGAAGGCAGATTGTGAAAAATTGAAAGCGATGAAGTAAATCGTTTTAAAGCGGCGCAAGAACTCTGGTTCTTGCGTCGCT
>Ga0247844_1004053_pt1 | contig 20361 bp, 21 predicted proteins | sample LaCtaG_FD_192421 | JGI IMG/M metagenome (GOLD analysis project Ga0247844, IMG submission 192421) | Freshwater microbial communities from meromictic Lake La Cruz, Castile-La Mancha, Spain - LaCruzMarch201714.5m_1 | ecosystem: Environmental > Aquatic > Freshwater > Lake | place: Spain: Castile-La... | reverse complement strand
AATAGTGTCCTTTATATTTGCAAACCTAGCAGCTCACAACTTGTTACGATCTGTTTGAGACTGACTCATCTATAACTCCGGAAAATTGATTTCTTTATTCATCACTGTTCTGTGTAACCGCCTGAATTATTTCTGATAGTTTTTAACTAACTTTTCAGCCTCATGGATTACCTTGGCTTTAAGTTCGTCTGGAGATATCACTTTGACATCTGAACCATGACGCAATATATCCATGATCAGTTCACGTGCATCGCTATAGGGCACTTTTAGCTCATAGGTGCCATCACTCAGAAATTTACTTTTCTGCTGAGAATGCCATCTCTCTGATGCGACCCACCTCGCCTTTTCCGGTGTAAAGTGAAGTACAGCCCACTGAACATCCTTGCCAGAAAAGATGCCATAACCTGATCCTAGCACCTCGTTCAACTGTCGATCAGAGATATCTTCCGCTTTTTTCTCTAATATTTCAGCGCGTTTAATCGCATCCACAGAAAAGCTTCTCAGACTGTTACGTAAGTGGCACCATGCATCTAGATACCAGTTATCACGGTAATAGATGATGCGTTGAGGAGAAATCTCACGCTGCGTGACTTCATTCGTGCCTCTGGCATGATAATCAACCACCAATCGTTTCCTTCTTAACAATGCAGATCCAATTGCCTGAAAATGATCCAGATGGAAATGCCGAGCACCCACCGTTTCAATCTTGATTCGATTCTTAACTTGCTCTACAGAATTATCTGCCGTCCCTAATAACGCAATTAATCTTGATAGCAAAGGCTTGATATGGGGACCAAGTAGCCCCCCTGTGTCCAAACCTGAAAGTAAATGCTGCATGGTCAATAATGCATGGATTTCTTCAGCTGAGAACCATAAACCTGGCAACTCATACTGAGTCCCTACAGTCTGCTTTTCAAAACGGTAACCACCTAATTCTTTATCATAAACAATCGGCGCATTCAGTCTATCTCGCATATAGGCAAGATCTCGCTTGAGCGTAGCTGGAGAAACCTCTAGTCTTTCCTGAAGCTCCTTGAAGGAAACACTCCGCCGGTCATTCAACAATTGGTCTATCTGGTAAAAACGCTCATTGATGCTCATAAAGGCCTAACTCTAGTGGAATTTGTATTAATCAAGTTGTCGATTATCTGCAGTCATCATGCACCAATATCATTAATATTACTAGCTCATTCCATGAGCTTTAGATACTTCATAATAAGTGTAAGTTAAAAAACCATCATGAGGTGTCAGCATGGATATGCCAGCAATTTCAACAAGAAGCGGCAGAAGACTTTATCTGCAAAATCCTAGCCCAGCGCAAATTCATATCAATGATATTGCGCATGGCCTAGCGCATCAGTGCAGATTTAATGGTCAGACTAACAAATTCTATTCTGTAGCTCAGCATAGCGTTATTGTCGCGTCAATGTTACCACCCGAGCTAAAACTTGCTGGGTTACTACATGATGCAGCGGAGGCATACCTTGGTGATATCGTACAACCTCTGAAGGAATTACTACCTGACTTTGGATTAATTGAAGCAAAGTTTACAGAGGTCATAGGCCAAAGATTTAACGTTAATCTACAGCATCATGATGCCGTTAAAAAAGCCGACCTGATTGCACTAGCAACGGAGCGCAGAGATTTAATGCCAATGGAGATCGTGGAATGGCCTAGTTTGGTTGGCGTCAATCCGTTATGGAAAACAATCAAACCTCAAAATCCTGATCAAGCTAAACTGGAATTCCTGAGTTTATATTTCAAATTGACTGGAATAGCGCAAAGTAAAACATTATCAATCTTCAACAGGTACATATTTGTTCCGCAAGGCCTACGAAAAATCATTTCAATCTAGACTGCATGGTCGAATTACTCTAATCTGATTGAGCAATAGCAGAAAAACACAGTTAAAAAAAGAAAATCTATAAAGCGGTTATCAAAAGTTTTAGGAAGTAAGTTATGGCAATTCAATTAGAATTTATCGATTTTATTGTTCCAAGATCGGTGATCGAAGAAAAGTACCCGGGTGGCTGGGTTCAGTGTTTAAAAGATCATAAAAACCTGATCGGCGGTCGCGTCTGGTATGACGAGCACCTTTTTCGCGATGGTGCGATGAATCCAATGGATATCGAAGCGCTAGTAAATGAATGGCAAAGCCTAGGATTTAACACCCATAAAGAGGATAAAGACGGCATGCCGATTGAGTGGCTGGATGTATGCGTATGTGAATCTCTAATGAACGGCCCTACGTTGGCATGTGCCTGGCTTGATGTAGACTTGGATACACGGACGGCAAGTTTAAAAGGTAGTAATCCAGACAATTCTTTATAGATTCATTAGTTGGTAGAAGACTTACACTCTCTCCATTCGCTCGGAATTATGTATGCACAACTAACTTTAACCAGTACGGGTTAAAGATTCAGCCATTTCACCAATTTCTTTCGCCATCACAATGCGTGTTAGCCAATGATCCGGGATACCATCCTCACCATAAAAGGCCCCTGCTACTTGGCCAACTATGGCGGCTGTAGTATCCGCATCATCTCCTAGATTCGCGGCAGCAAGCACGGCATCCTTGAAATTGTCTGTATGGTAGAAACACCATAATGCAGCTTCAAGGCTATCAACCACGTAACCGCTTCCTTTGATTTGATGAATGTCATAATCAAAATAAGCACCAGTAGCAATTAACTGAAGCTTGGTTGACAATGCCTGACCAAAATCAAACTCATTATTTACCAGCACTTCATCTTTGCTAATCGTTCCATTTAAGGCGCGAACCAATACTCCTCCAAAAACCTTACTGGCTTCTAGGCACTCGATTGCACCATGTGTTGTTTTTGATTGCTCAGCAGATAAGTGAATGGCCATTTGTATATCATTTGCATACATGATTGGTACTGGTGCCAACCGCATAATGCATCCATTCCCTGCGCTTCTTGGATCTGTCGATCCAGACTCTGGGTTGCCAGTTGAATGATAGCTGTTCAACGCCCTGCGCGTTGCAATACCAATATCGAAACACCGTCCTGTACTACTCATGTATCCGTCACGATGCCAGCGCGTGTACCGCTGAATCTGATCATCCAAATCAAATCCTTTTTCAAGCAGACTTGCTCCTAGGCAAAGAGCCATAGAGGTGTCGTCAGTCCACTCACCAGCTTTCAATCCAAAAGGCCCTCCGCCAACCATATCCGTTACTTCGGGGAAACTTCCTCTCGGCATAAATTCCACGGTCGTTCCAACAGCATCGCCTACCGCCAATCCCAAAAGGCAGCCGCGTACACGTCTAATTCGGTCTAAATTCATATATGTTAGGTCTATTCAATTGTGTTGACTCGTTATGGAAGGCTGCGTTATCTAATGTAGCAAGGTAAAAAAACTAAGGCTTAACACCAAATCTTAGAACAAGATCTTCTCTATAAGTATCGAGCACCCATTTTGACTTGTTAATTAAAGCGTCGTAATCATTCATTAATGTATGAAGTGTTTTGAGATTGTTTGTTGCTTTACTCAGCTGTGAACTTACAATCTCTTTTCTTCGAAACACTTGTGATTCAACTAATAGACGATGGCTTGTCAGATGAGACATTACAGCCGCATGAAAATCATTGAGCTCATACGTGTCTTTTATATCATTTGCTTTCAAAATGAATGCCAAAGAGCGCTCATCAAACAAGTTTCCATGGTCACTTTTAGGCACAAAGTTAGTGATAAGGGTTAGTTGGTCATATCCTTCAAATAAGCACTTTACTAACTCGCTCATTAACTTGTAGTTTTTATGCGTAGCGTTATTCATCACTTCTGCATTGATGTCTATCATATGCACATCGTGAGCCTTGAATAGCTTTTTCACATTGATCTGAAGATCATGTGAATATATCAACAGGCTTTTACTCATTTGCAACCCCGTGAGGCACATGACCCGTTGCTAAACGCTCTGCTGCAAGTGATTGTTGTACATCTTCTGGGTTAAGCATCAACAGATACAACATCATTCCTGACTTTGGTTTTTGTGTAATTAACAGGAGGGTATTCGCAATGATTTTGAAAATACCACCACAGGAACTGGCCTTCTGCCTTCAAAAGACTATCGCCGTAAAGTCCATAGGGTGCAAGGGTAATACGAATAGGCCCATAATGAGACAAGATATGCTCATACTTCATGCGGTTAGCTGGGGAGGTGGCATGGAGTCCGGCAGATACGAGGTACCTCTGCCTGAATGTGCCTTTGGTTTGACCAATGTATACTATGTCACTTTCTCCCTTCAAGCGCGGGATTGGCTTTTCGGTACGTAAAATATAGATGATATTTTTTTCTATGCCTGCTGAATCATTCCCGTATACCCGCTTAAACGTCTCCTCATCGACTGATGTAATCCGCTCAGGTAAAACTCGAAATTGATTCAAAGTATCATAAAAATTGTGTGCGGCTAATAACATAACTACGCTCCCATGATTTGTTTTCTACGCATAACTTTTATAAACCAACAATAACATATTTGTATGTGGCAACTGGTCAGACTTGGTGATATTCATGATGCTTAAATAATCTTCGTTTGAATGCGACTGCTGAATCAAACTTGTTGCGTTTTCAAGTTTTTTGCTAAAAGGTAAATCCTCATTTAACAACATCAAGCTGCTCATGATTTTTTTCTGATTTGACCTGGCTTGGTTAGCAAGCTCATTAAAACTGATGTACTTTGCTTCGTTACCATACTGCAAGGCCATTTTCATGTCAGTCCAGTCTGTCATAAAACACCCCATTTGATTGGGTACGCATACCATGCCAAAAATGAATAACAAAAACCTTGAAATCAACCCATCTTGGTCGGTTGTATGACCTTCAACTGTTATCCAATGTATCTCTTTGCATTGCCTTGCTTCTACCTTCTGGCTATTTGTACAGTCAACCGCTGTTGGCCAAATCCCTACTTTTAACTTTTTAGCTGTGATTACTTCAAGATAAACCTCAGACGTGGGGTCAATATTTTCTGCCTGAATCCAGGTGAACTCCTCACTGGAATATCCATGCATATTTTTTTGCCAAATCGATTTCACATGTTCTAAATATATTTCATCGCATATGAATGGCTTTTGTTTCGATATAAATTGAATACGCACGATAAGATTTCCTTGAGCAACAAACTAAAAACCAATCGCCTTTTTAAGTCCATTCGGTTTTGCATGACACTCATCTTCCAGCATGCTCACTAACGCGTCTGCACTATTCGCTTTGATCAAACGTAGTTTTCTTCTGACTGCCGCAAAGTCACCCGGGGTTAATAAATTAAGTTTAGCGAGTCGATTACGCGTAAAGCTATCAAGATTGATGTCGTATTGACCGGCTAACGATTCAAACATGGTCAACACCTGCTGAGGTTTCATATAATCAAATTTCAATTTGATGTCGAAACGGCGCATTGCTGCACTATCAATCGTTTCCATAAAATTTGTCGATGCAATAAATATCCCGTCAAACGCCTCTAGTTGGGTCAACATTTCATTGACAGCGCTAACTTCCCATTGGCGCTGCGCCTGCTGGCGATTGGATAAAAAACTGTCGGCTTCATCTAGCATCAGCACTGCATTTTCTTCTTTGGCTTCGATAAACATATCTGCCATATTGCGTTCAGTCATTCCGATAAAAGGTGAAACAATGTCTGAGGCGCGTTTTGATAACAGGGGCAAATCCAGAATCTCAGCGATGTGTTTACCAAATGCAGTCTTGCCTGTGCCAGATGGGCCATACAAGCAGATTCTTGCTTCATGGTGCTGTTTCAAGCCCTCGCAGATCGACTCAACCGAGTAATTCGTATTCAATACATCCAGTCTGTAATCTAGCGCATCACCACTTTTATTGAATGATGGTCTTGCATAGCCCATAGCCTCCACGGTATTGCTCAACATTGCATGTAAATAGCTTTCTGTTTTTGACTGTTCCACAACATGACCGGAGACCTTGATCACATTAACTGAACGTTCAACAATTGCCGGGACGATGGCTGGATTCTCAGCGATTTGTTTTTTCCACTGCGAACTGACTGGCAATGAAACCAAATAGTGCGTTAACACCCTTTCACGCACGCTACGTGGTGGAGAGTTTAGTTGTAATACATAGTCAAAACGTCGTATATAAGCCGGATCCATCACATGGATATTGTTAGTAATCCAGAAAGCCGGGACAGGGTTATGTTCAAGTACGTGATTGACCCAGGCTTTGTTGCATATTGGTTTTGATGCCTGATTATCCTGTCCTTTGAATACATCCTCAACTTCATCAAATAGAATACAGGATGCATTTTGTCTTTCACATAGCATCTGCCCAAGGCGAAAGGCTCTAAAACGCTCCTTGCTATCCATTGGTGTCGCTTTTTTGCTACCTGAAGCAATCTCATACAGCGACAATCCACTCAATGCACATGCCATGCGGGCAAATTCCGTTTTGCCGCTACCTGGCACACCGTACAACAATATATTGACTCCTCTGCGCTTAACCTCACTGGCTTGGCGCAAATAGTCTTTGATGATTGAAATATCTTTTGCAAGATGCGGGTAGTCTTCCTGTGTCAATTTAGGCTTAGGCGAAAGCTCGATAATGCTGCTCAGAATCTCTTCCGGGTTGTCGTGATGCATATGCAGACCATCCACCAAACCTTTGAGCAATTCAACTTTTAAGGAGAAATCAAATGAAAGCGTTGAATCCAGCGACAACAAACCAGACATAGACAACAGACCATTGGGATTTAAGGCTGCTCGCACATCGGCTGCATTTTCTTCAAGACAGATGCTGTACAACCTTTCCAGACTCTTTGCATTTTGCGTACCTAAGTAAGACGTAGCTAATTCTAATAAATGTATTGCAGATACACTTACAGTGAAATGTAAGATTGCCTGCTCGGTTTTGTTTAGGCCGACGATTCGGCAAAGTGATGCAACATTGTCTTTTAGTGCCAAATCTTTATATTGAAATTGCAGTTTGTTTTGTTCTGCTGCTTCCCAATTTTTAACTAGCTGATTACGAATATCATTAAATTGAAACTTTTTTGACGACTCACCACGCAAGTATTTTTTGAACCCCAAAACATCGGCCAAAGTATCATCACGAAAATCTTTTTCGCGCAAAAAAGATTTATATCCGCCTAATGGAACAATAAGGCGATAAATCCATAGCAAAACAATGTCATTGTCTTCGAGTTGATTGTCGGGAGACATTTCGTGCTCGTTTTTATATTCACGTAAAGCTACTACAAGTGGGATATTCTTATTAGACGTGGCCATGTTAGTCAGTGCTCATATATCAGTATGAGCATACTAATCCATCGTTGCGACAATTTATGTCGCATTTATTACTAATGCTTTAATTAGCATTAATATGCACTTTTGCATTAACTGGGCAATCATTAATAGATCAAGGCAGCTCTGATTGCATATTCTCATACCAACTGACCACTGATTCTCATGACAACTGACCAGCTATGCTCATTTCCACTTACCAGTTGTTCTCATTGGTCCTGACCATTAAATAAAGCTGTGCATATCTAGAACACCAGCTTTGTGACGGTGTCAAAGATTATGACTGCAATCTGAGTTTTTGATATTCATTCTACTTGAATTGTCAAAACAAGCGAGATACAATGTAACTCAATTTATATGGAGTACATTATGGCTACTACAAGCATGGTACATGTTCGGGTTGATGAAAATATTAAACTAGAAGCTACAGAAACATTAGCGCTAATGGGGCTTTCTGTTTCTGATGCTGTGCGCGTATTCTTAACGAGAGTAGTCGTTGAGAAGCAACTTCCTTTTACTCTTAAAGTCCCAAATCCAGAAACTCATGCAGCAATGATAGAAGCAGATGCTATTGCCAACCGACACAAAGCTCGTTTTGTAACTGCTGATGAGTTGTTCTATGACCTCGAAAAAAACAGCATCAAGTAAACGCGCCAGGATTCCGCGTTCAGCGGATTATACAAAGTTTTTTCTCAAAGACTGGGAGCGCCTATCGCATTCCGGTCGATACGACATGAATAAGCTTAAAGAAGTTATGCTTCTCTTAATAGCCAATGATGCTCCACTTGGGTCGGAATGGTTAGATCATCCTCTTGGTGGAGACTGGGATGGTCATAGAGAATGTCATGTAGGTGGCGATTTCTTATTAGCCTACAAACTCGACAATAGCAATAAGATTGAGCTGATTGTATTTGTTCGTGCTGGTACTCATGCAGATTTGTTTGAATAATCATAAAATCTAATCTAATTTTTTAGCTAAATCTGTGTTTACTTCAAAATGAATGGCCAGTAGTCATGAGAATCACTGGTCAGTTTGAATAATAATTGGCGGTCAACTGGATGAGAATACTCATCTGATATTCAAGCAATTTCTGCTTGTGGGGTTAAGTCTGAGTATGGCACTCTAGAGGTTATTTCAAGAATATGTTTAAACATTAATTCGTTATTTTTCGGATCACCTTTATCATTTAAATCGATAGTGAGATCAAAAGGAATAACATCCAGTGTTAGCGTGTCATCAAATTTAAATTGCTTTAATGGTGTATTAAACTTTCCCCAGTGTGGATATATCAGCACTAACTTACCGTTCTCATGCGATTTAAAGTATTTTTTACCATAAGCAAACATTTGATACATATCGGCCTGACTAATCCCTGATTTTGGGTCTTCATTCCCATTATCGTATTGCGTATTCTGATCTATTAATTTCCATTTTGTATCCAAAATCACTAGCAATTTAGACTTGTCATATATAGCCAAGTCTGGCTTAAGTAAAAATGCTTTGGGGCTACCTAATAAGTAATGTTGTTTCAACTGGGTTTTGACTTCATAGCCTAAATATTTTTGTAAAATCTTGGCTACATATTGCTCAAACAACTTTTCCATTGGAAACAAAAATGAAATGCCGGCATGCTTATCTTTAAGGGTAAACGGGCTTTGTTGATTCAAAATTAGCTTAACCCAAGGCAAAAGGGCTCGATATGAAATCATATCTCGCGTATTTTTCCATAGTCTAAAATCTGCTTCGTAATTATTTGATTTAGGCACATCATTAAAAGCAAAACGTAACTCTCTGACCAGTTTTTGATTATCAGAACTGCCAATCCACTTTGACACTTGAATTAAAGCAGAATGGATTAAACGATTTTCCGCCCGATTCTCAGAAAAAATATCGTAAGTAATTTGAAAAAGATGTTGTTTACCGACAGGTTGCCTTAATTGCTGAGCTACTTGTAATTGACCTTTTAAAAATGGTTCTTCTGACTCAATGCGATGATAATCCTTTCGGATACCCTGCCGCACCACAGATGCTAATGAAGATAAAAATCGGCTAATCAATACTTCTGGCAATGATTTTTGATGTAACTGCAATGAAGCATCTGTGGTTTCAATAAACGGCAACTCATCCGCCACGTAGAGTAATTTTATAAGTAACTTTCTCGTTTCCACTACATTTTGACTAGCCTCAGTCGTTTTTGGCAATATTTCGATATGCGTGCCTGAAGGTGTTGAAACTACCCCAACAAAATTAACCACCTGTAATGCTTTCTTGCCATTTCGGGAAGCTAAACGTATAAAACGATTATTCTTTTCATTACTAAATGCAGATTGCTCTAAAAACGACCAGTCTGCACTACTCACATAGCAACAATCAATGCTAGATTCCTTTGAGTCAGCATCAGAACATAAAATGTAGCCATACTCTCGTATGCAGCAATTACTCATCGACTGATGCACTCTGATAAATAGCTTGATAGGTGCTAGGCACTTTTAGCTTCTCATCTACTCTGCGATAACTCTTACCTAAAGACTCAAAATCAGGACCGAGATTGCTAAACTTATGCTCTTCATAAATAGCAGATTTACCTAGTACCTGCGAAATTTTTTCCCAATCTTCAAAAAAATACTCCTCTAACAGAGGCAGTATGTTATTTCTGAAAATCTTTGCAAGATCATCAACATTAGACTTTTCTGTTAACTTCATAAAAAAAGCATGGCCTATCGTGTGCTCTCTGTCATACAAAGCCTCAATCCGCTCATTAATTTTAGTTAACAGTTTTTTAATATCCACGCCGTCAATATCACTGACTTTAATCTCTTCAGCCTTTGGCATCATTTCAATAAAATCAAATCGGCGTCTTAATGCAGTATCAATTAGCGCAAGCGAACGGTCTGCGGTATTCATGGTACCTATGATATATAAGTTATTAGGTACCGAGAAAGAATCACCTGAATAGGGTAAGGTTAATTCAACAGCTTCAACTTCGCCAGCTCGCTTGGTTTTTTCGATAAGCGTAATTAACTCCCCAAAAATTTTGGAAGTATTACCTCTATTAATCTCGTCGATAATCAACACGTAAGGTTGATTTTGATTTTCTCTTGCCTTTATAACTAATTTCTTAAACACACCATCTTTTACCGGATAACTCAATTTACCTTCGTTAGATTCAGCACGAATGCCTTCTACAAAATCTTCATAACTAAAGCTCTGATGGAACGTAACAAAAGCAATTTGTCCATTAGATTTAAATTTATCGAATCGTGGCTTTTGCTCTTCGAATTCCCCAATGGGTTCATTAGAGTTTTCAAGAATCTTCAGTGCAGCTTTCACGGTATTAAAGGTTTTACCGGTACCGGGCGGTCCATAGAATATTTGATTTAATGCCATTATTATTCTCTCCACACCCGTAAGCTCATTCAGCAAGCTATACGTTTTGTTATTCAAATCATTCAAAGTTAAGTCAAATGCCGGTTTTAGTATTTTTGCTTCAAATTCCGTCATGGATTTTTCTGGGACAGGATTAACCGAGCTAGCATTCTGAGGTTTCCAACCTTCCTTGCCATCTACAGATATTGATGGAAAACCATCACTTAATTTTTTAATAGGCTTATACTTGCGCATAACCCAGTTTTTATTTGAAAAATTATCAGGTGTCTTTTCAGGTTTTGCATCATCAATTTGGGCGAACAATACAATCTTTTGATTCCTTACAAGGTAGAAATAATCTCCCTGTTTCATTTGAAGAAACTTTTTTCTTTGATTATGCTCTTGGTCATACCCTACAGAAATATAGTGATTGCGGTTTAACCAGTCACAATCATCATCACTTATAACATTAGTTTTTCCATGAGATATTTTCCATACCCGATAAGGCTGCTGAACTTCAGTATCGCCAACAATGGCTTGAGCATCAATTCTTAGGTCTGATATCATTTGATCGTATTGAAATTCTGAAAAAAATATTTGTTTAAGTGGTTGCAAACCTTTTTCTGAGTGCCTACGCAATCCATAAGTTACCTGATCTCCTGAGAACTCAATAAATAACTGTAACGATGAACTTTGGTTAGATTGCTTATTATTGTAAATAGCGATCCAGGCTCTATCAGCTCCAAAATTATTGGCTCCATCAAAATCAACCGTCTTGTACTTTGCAAACTTATCTAAATCTGTTTTAGATATCACATCTCTGGCTATTGCTATTAGCTCAGAGTCAAGTTTTTCTGTGTACAACAAAGGTAAAAACAAACTGAAATAGGACTTCCAAGAATGCAGAATATTTGTATCATATTTTTTTTCAACTTCTGCTTTAATAGCCTCGACACTCTCTTCAGAAACCCTCTGTTTTGCTAACAATTCCTTAACGACTAACAATCTAATTTTATTTATTTTCTCAGGCTCCGTAGCCTCAAGTCTTTTTTGGAATTCAGTTAGCACCTCTGCAGAAAGCCCATTTAAAAATTCAATAACATTCTTTCTCTCCTGCTTATCATCAACATTTATGATTGCCTGGAGCTTTTTTGATTGGTTTAGGATTTTTTCTATTTGTGCTCTCATTGCTGTCCTCTAAATATGCTTTAACTAACTTTATTATTGGTTTAAATTCTTAATACCGCTCGGCACATGCCCAGTTGCTACGTGTTGTCTTGCTGAATCACAGTGTTTACTTTGATCATCAAAGAAAATATCTGCATCAAAGGCTTTTAAAAATGGGCCTTTGTCCAATCCACCCAAAAATATCGCTTCGTCTATCCGGATATTCCAGTCACGCAGGGTGCGGATAACACGCTCATGTGCAGGAGCCGACCTTGCGGTAACTAATGCTGTGCGGATTGGGCTTTCTTCTGCCGGATAATCTGCCTGAATATGGTGCAGCATTGCCAGAAAGTTTTTAAACGGGCCACCTGATAATGGTGTTTTAGCCGCTTTGGTTTCATTTTCAGTGAACGCCTCTAGGCCTTGCTCTTGGAAAACACGCTCTGCTTCATCTGAAAATATCACGGCATCTCCATCAAAGGCGATGCGCAGCACATCATCTGTGCTGGTTCTGATGTTGGATGGCAATATCGTTGCAGCGGCCAAGCCAGAATCCAGCGACTCCCTCACATCGTCCACATCGGCAGATAAAAACAGATGCGCACCAAAGGCAGAGGCGTAAGGAAATGTACTTTTGCCACGGGTAAAAGCTGCACGGCTAATGTTTATGTCATGATGCTTGATAGAGTTGAATACTCGCAAGCCTGTGTCTGCACTGTTTCTGGATAACAGAATTACCTCAACATTCGGCTCTTTTGGGTTGCGATTATTTAGCGCAAGCAGCTTTTTAACCATATTGAAGGCAATCCCCGGTGCTAAGGGTTCTTCTTCTCGGGATGTTTGGTAATCGCAATAGGCGTTCACGCCTTCCGATTCAAATACGGCGTGACTCTCGGCAAGATCGAACAGTGCGCGTGATGAAATAGCTATGACTAGTTTTTCACGCTGGGCATCGGTGGGATTCATAGTGATTTTTGATTTTATTGTTAAAGTGAATATACCTGTTTATATGATGAATGTCTTATAAATGTGCTGGGGGATATTTATAATACTGCTTTAGTGCGACAAAATAAGTCGCATCACTCGCGTTCTTGCAGTCACTCATTAAGCTGGGCTGTTATACTGCAACGAATACTTTTGAGGTGATGGCAAACATGTGTTTGGTCACCAATTACTTAAATGGAAATGATGACCTATGTCTGGTGTAAATGAAACCCTGCTTAGACAGTGGCAGATGCTACGGCAGATTCCGCGTTACCCGGGAAAAATATCGGCACGTGAGCTAAAAGACAAACTGGAGCAAGATCAATTTGAAGTTAGCAAGCGGACTGTAGAGCGTGATTTACAGGAGTTATCGTTAAAGTTTCCACTTACGTTAGATGACCGAGATAAACCCTATGGCTGGAGCTGGCAGAAAGATGCTGCGGCTTTTGATTTGCCGGGTTTGGGACATCATGAGGCACTAATGCTCAAGCTGGTTCAGGCACATCTAAAAAATATGCTGCCAGCATCTACGCTTGAAGTAATGGCCCCGTACTTTAACAGTGCTGAACAGCGCTTGAAGTCTATCACTCCAGATAATAAGGTTTCATCTTGGCAGAACAAAGTGCGCTCAGTTTCAGCGATGCAGCCATTACTCGCCCCAGTGATCAATGAAGCTGTGCAGACCAAAGTCACGCAGGCTTTATTGTTAGACCGTCAGCTCAAAATCACGTATCACGCCCGAGGTAGAGAGGCCAATCAATACAGAATCCATCCTTTGGCACTGATACAACGTGGCGCGATTACTTATTTATTTGTACGCATCAATGACTTTGAAGATACGCGCCTTTTGGCATTACATCGCATTCACGAAGCAGAGATACTCAATGAAAGTGCGATAAAACCTGAAGGGTTCAACATTGATGCTGAAATCTCAAGTGGACGATTGGGCTATGGTGAAGGAAACTCGTTAAAGCTAGTTGCCAAATTCACTCTTGAAGCCGGTGACCACCTTTATGAAACGCCGCTTAGCCTTGATCAAGTCATCGTAAAAGAAGATGACGAGCTAATGGTCACAGCCACCGTCGCAGATACACCACAGCTGGTTTGGTGGCTACTTGGCTTTGGCGACGGCGTTGAGGTTTTGGAACCTATTGCGCTTAGAAGTGATATTACTGAAACACTTTCCAAGGCGGCCAAAAAATATCTGCTTTAATCAGTGTATGATTGCTCTTCAGCTACTTTGCAGGCACGCTCATAAGTGAGCAGCAGAAATTCAACGCCTTTATGTTTGATGACACCGTCAGTGTCTTCAAGATAATCAGCTACTTTCTGATACTGGGGATTATCCAAGTCATATGGAATATCTAGGTAGATACTTTGATCTGCTGACATATACCCTGAGTTTGAAAAATAGCCTGTACAATCTTTATAGGGAATAGCATTCTCATTTAACCAAGTGATAATCTTTTTTCTAGTCGCAGTTGGAAATTGCCCACCTAGTGGATCACCAAATCTTAGAAACAACACATCCCGTTTCTTATCGCGACAAATCTTGTCAATATAGTCTACTAATTGCGGCATAAATCAAAGTCTCTCATCTCAGTAAAACATCTATATCAAATTAATTAAAAGTCAGCGCTAAGCTTAATAACTAGAATTTACATCATTTTCTGAATCATGTTGAACTCAACTTTTTAATTTTGAAAATCGCTGATAATAAACTCTCACATTACCTGTTTTATTGTTTGTCATAAAAGTCTCGGTGAGCATGTAGCGTGTATTAAATATGGAAATTACATTTAACACGTTACATGCGTCACATAGTGTCGCACCAGATCTATATAGTGGCTTCATGAATATTTCAGAGCATCTCACAATGGAGTCCAAATAAATGTCACTGGGTTCAACTGAAGCACGGCAAGCAAATCATCAGTTAATCGAAATCAGGAAGCTTAAGTGTGACTTTGCATCGATAAATGATTACCAAGAGTTTCAAGCTGAAATGTTCAGCATGGCAATTCAACCTTGGGTAAAAAACGCAGTTCAATTTAAAGATGGCACTGAGAATATTCCCGAAGGTGTATGGGCAATGATTGGATGCGAAAAGACAAACAGCGGAGTTTCTAATTTAGTTTTGCTTGCTTTCGCGGAGCTGTATTTTGAGGAGAATGTTAAAACTACAGTGCCTTTTGAGAGTGTAAGCAGCTTCGATGAATGGGTAGCTCAATTCAACCCCAAAACTATGGGGGATTGGTTAATGGTGCCTAAACTGTTTTTTATGTATCTCAAAACCGGGCATAACTTACCGGTATTAACTGCCACGCCAGACCCTTGGATTGATGCAGTATTACTCGAATCAAGAGGCATGTTGATGTGGTCTTATCAGTTCATTGAATTAATCCGCATGATTGGTGATGTTGGCATCACCGAGGCAACCAAAATTCATTCAAGATATTTAATGATGCAGCTTAAACATCGGGAAATTTTAGAAAAAATCTACTATTCACCTACTAATCAAACGCTCATGCAAATATTTAGAGAGCGAACCGTTGGCATGCAGCATTTAGGTAGCCCGGATTATTTTTTCGCAGATTGGCTATCAAAGCACTACCGCCCCGCCAATCAGATTCACGCAGTCTGTGATGATCAAGCCACCTAAATTAAGCTGCTCGTGATGGCTGTTTTAGAGGCAAAGCGCGGTATGATTTGGCTGAGTTTAGATATAACAATAATTTAAAATAGAATTTCTATTAAGGACAATGAATGAATACAGATAATAAATTTGCATCCTATATCGAGTTGCAAATTGAAGCAGAAAAAGCCTTTAAACATATGCAAGAAAACACTGAAAATGTCCTTGAACTTGCTACCATGGGGCACATATTTCACTTAGGGTTTGATTATGGATGTGCCTTTGTAGAGATGATCTCTGGCATACAAATCAACGAGGAAATATTGGACGCAGAGCCACATACATCTATTGCTACTTATCTGCCTTACGATATTTTAATAGACTCAACTACAGTTGAAATATTCACCTCAGGGTTTATTAATGGATATTGTTTCTCCAATGAAATAGAAGTTTCTGATCTTACCTTTGATTAGTGCGTGAATGGTGCTCAAAAAGTAACGCAGCTAAAGTTGGCATTTTGTTTGTAGTGAAGGATCACCTGCTTATTGATGCAGCAATGCTGGAGTAAGATGAGACTAATGCTAAGCGTTGCTTCACCAAAGTTGAAATTAAAAATCGCCGTTGCATTTCGTTTGCCGGCATATCAATTAGAAAAAGATGAACATTATCAGGACGCAACTGGTAACCCAGATTATTTGGACTAATACACTATGAACAATCCATCCCCTAAACGCCACGGTTTATCAAAGTCGCGCATCCTACTGCACCGCCAATGCCCTAAACGCTTATGGCTGAAAGTTCATCGCCCTGATCTCGAGAAAGTAGATGATAGCAACCAGGCACGTTTTAATACCGGCACTTATGTAGGTGAGTTGGCGCAACAGCTTTACCCTGACGGGGTATTGATTGCTGGTGACAGTCTAGTTCAGGCAGTAACCGATACACAAGCTGTTCTGGCTGGTGAGAAACGTCCAATTTTTGAGGCAACGCTGCAAGCTGATGGATTATTGATTCGTGCCGATTTAATGCTACCTGATCAAGATGGCTATCGCATGGTAGAAGTGAAATCATCCACCAGTGTTAAAGACTACCATCTTACTGATGCTGCTATTCAGAGTTGGGTAGCACAGCAGTCAGACCTTATATTAACAAGCGTGGAAATTGCACATATAGACAACACCTTTGTTTATCCTGGCGACGGTGATTACCAAGGGCTATTTCATTATGCTGACGTCAGTGAGCAAATTTCAGAAATGAAAAATGAAGTGCCTGACTGGATCAAAGATGCACAAGAAACCTTATCTGGTGACGAGCCCTGTATTGCTGCAGGTGATCAATGCAACAGTCCTTTCCCATGCTCATTTATTGAATACTGCTCTCCGCAAACTGACCCAGAAGATGCCTTTCCACCTGAAGTTTTACCTCGGAACGGAAATCTGGCAGCAGCTCTGCGTGCAGAAGGTTATGCGGATTTACGGGATGTGCCCGAAGAACGTCTGAGCAATCTGAATCATCAGCGTGTATGGCGTATTTCTAAAACCGGAAAAGCCGAATTGAATTCTGAAGCAAGCAAAATAATTGCAGAACTTCCTTATCCACGCTATTACATTGACTTCGAAACCATTAACCCCGCTGTGCCAGTATGGGCAGGAACACGCCCTTATATGCAAGTGCCATTCCAGTGGTCATGCCATATTGAAAAAGCTAAGGGCGCGATAACACATGCTGCATTTCTGGCAGACGGTCAAAGTGATCCGCGTCGCCCATTTGCAGAAAGCTTAATTGAAACAATAGGCACAGATGGGCCAGTCATTGTGTATAACGCCCCATTCGAGCGAAGTCGCATGCAAGAGCTTGCCGATTACTATCCTGATCTGGCACCTGCGCTGAAAGCTGCGATTGATCGTATTGTGGATTTGTTGCCTATTGCACGTGAACATTACTACCACCCTGAGATGCGTGGCTCATGGTCAATCAAAGCGGTATTACCAACAATTGCACCTGACTTGGCTTATGATGATTTGGAAGTCGCAAATGGTGGCATGGCACAGGATGCATTTGCTGAAATGATGCGCCAAGAAACCTCACCAGATCGTCGCCAGCAATTACATGATGCACTTTTGTTATATTGCGAACGTGATACGCTGGCTATGGTGCGCATTGCGCATTATTTTGAGAACGGAGCTTAATTGAATGTATATATTGCATGGCTGTTTTGTCCCTGCTTAAACGTGCTAATTTGAATAACAGGGACAATAGAGAAATTTCTATTAAGCCCCTCACATCATTCGTTACCCAAGATTTCTAATCGCCGACTTACTGGATTATTAGCATTTGCAATTTTTCTAGCCGTTGATATCCAAGCCAGCGCTTGCTCATTGAAAATTCCATATTTTTCCAGATATTGAACTTCAAGATAGTTCAAGTAGCTTTCTAATTGCTTGTGAAGTTTAAATAGCTCAGATTCTTGCAAGGCTTCTTTATAGATGGATTGTTCCAAATAACGCCGGCTCTCTCGTTCCCTAAATATTCTTGTTTCTTCTTTACGGATCTCTTGCCTGGCCAACTCATCAATCCTGGCTTGTTTTTGTCTTGGCACTAGACTGATAAATTCATGAATGATGCTTGGCAACTCAAGCTCAATAAGTCTTTTCCCATCCGTCCAATTTCTGCCCAAACGTGCTTCCGCTGCATATACTGAAAATGTAAGCTTTCCTGTTGCTACGGGCTTTTTGTCAGGATACATAAGCCGCTCTAGTTCAGTCATCTTTTGCGGGGCTTCAGCAACCTGATACTTATAGCCCTCTGAAACCATAAAGGTAATAGTTTCATTATCTCTAACAGCAACGACAGCGCCTTTGACTTCTTTATTTTTAATGGGTTGAATTTTGAATCCATGTTTTTCCAGCTCTATCACCAATGCATCCAAGAGGTTCAACGCTCGCACTAGAAGTGCTTCTGAAACTGTCACATGAAAACAACCAGCCTGCTGGCACTGAAGTCGACCCCGATAAATTGAATGAATTATCGAGTAATAGTCATTGGGCAAAGACTTTGATTTTTTAGCCTGATCTATTTTTTTAATGATTTTGTCAAAATACTGCTGAGTACTTTGAGTGATCTTATGTGGAGAAATAATCTGATCTGGAACAGATATAACACCTATTGTTTCCACCTCAGACTTTTCTTGAGCGAGTAGTTTTTTCTTCTGAAGCATGTCCTCATCTGTTATCGATTTTCTAGGTGGGATGTATACAGGGCCTTCTCGGTGTGGATTAGGCAAAGGGGGGTTGGAAACTTTGAATCCAGCACTGACCTTTGCCCAGTATCCTCTTGGCGGTAAAGGGATATTATGTCGCCGACAAATTTTAGAAAATCCAACATCGGAAAAACCATATTCCTTCGCCAAACTGAGAATAGGTTTACTCCATACCAAATCATATAACTGACGCCGTGAAAGGTTCATATTAAACCCCATCAAGTAAATGAATAAAGTTTGACTTAAAAATGACACAATCCAGTTTAGTCGGGATATCTGGTTAAGATAAATATTCCTTTAGACTGCCATTCAGCCCATTAAAGTGCATCTTAATTACTCGATTTTATGAGTATTCTTGTAAAAGGATACTAGTCATTCTTTAATGAATACCAAAACTTGAACCGATTTCGGCTACAGCAGCGTAGATTCACACTTGGATTATTGCTTCTAAAGCTATATTGAAAATATAATTACTTATGGTGCCGAAGCTGTGGTTCTGCATAACCCTCAAATCGAATCCATATTTAAGTAGCCAATGCAGTGGCTGCTTTACCGCTTAATTACCCCCATTACGCTTTGCCTTCCGCCAATCCCAGGGGGCCATAGGATTTGAGTCCGCCCAGAGACCTCTTCTGTAATTTCTGGCATCCTCTTCTAGCGCATATAGATGCCCATATCCTTTGGCGTACTTACGATAAACCCAAGCAAATCCAGATTGAATCATCGCTTCATTAGCATTGATGCCGTCACATTCAATTTCACCTACGGAACGCCCATAACGATCAACACTGATGACTTTGACGCTGGCATTTTTACCAAAGCATATATCTGAGAGTTTTTGTTTGGCGCGCTGACCAAACGGTTGAGCTTTTTCTGGAGCATCAATTGCGGCCAGTCTTATTTTAAATTGCGTATTGCTAGCATCCAGTATAGTCAACGTATCTCCATCGGACACCCCAACAACACGACCAGCGATTGTTTCTCCATGCGCAATCACCGAGAAAAAGAGAATGAAACCAAACAATATTTGGCGAAGAAGATACATTTTCATGATTATTTTTAGGTACCTAGTTAAATTCAGTGCGATGGCTTTGTGTCAAATCCTTGCACAATCCCACCCAGCACTCCCACCATAGTCTCCAAGCCACTCGACATCAAATCAATCTGTGCTTGATTGGGCGTTTCAGCATAGGCCACCTCAAGAGTTTCATCAAGCGGGAGAGAGCCATATACCGACTGATAGTGCGCAAGATAAATCGCAAGCAACCTGGCACATTCTGCCAAATCTTCTTTAGTCGCCAAACTCGCAAGTTGATTAGCTAATGTCAAATATTGGTTGAATCTGTACATGTCAGTCATGGACAATACTTTCTGATTGATGTGGCATATGAATGATTCTTGGCCAGCGGTCATGAATGTAACTAAATTCTGCTGGCGTATCCGTCGTAACAACATAGACTCTGGCAACATTCTCATGAACGGTGAGCAACCCTTGCAGCACTTCACCCGGTTTCATATCAAACCAGTGGCTGACTTTTTCAGCATCCTTCTCCATAAATGATTGAATGGGGAGCAATACAGGATGTAGATGATAATGTTGCCATTTGCCTTCTTTGATCGAATCTAACCTAGCCCACCCGCCATTCGGGAAATACT
>Ga0247844_1004046_pt1 | contig 20379 bp, 18 predicted proteins | sample LaCtaG_FD_192421 | JGI IMG/M metagenome (GOLD analysis project Ga0247844, IMG submission 192421) | Freshwater microbial communities from meromictic Lake La Cruz, Castile-La Mancha, Spain - LaCruzMarch201714.5m_1 | ecosystem: Environmental > Aquatic > Freshwater > Lake | place: Spain: Castile-La... | reverse complement strand
TTCGCGATGGGGCTGTTTCTTCAACAAAGCAACCAGCAGGGAGCGATCGACCAAGCGGTTGATTACTACAAGAAGGCGGCTGACAGCGGCCAGCTCCACGCCATGAACAACTGGGGCTTCATTGTGGCGGCCTCCAGCCAGGACGAGGCCAAGGTCAAAGAAGGCGTCGCCTCGATCAAAGCGGCTGCCGACAAGGGGTTCAACCCGGCCCGCCGTAACATGGCCGCGATGCTCTTGCGGGGGATGGGTGGAGAGAAGCAGGATGCCGCCGGAGCGCTCAAGCTGCTCGAAGCCGCCGCCAACTCCAAGGATGACCAAGCCCAATTCGAACTCGCCCAGTACTACCTGGGTGGAGGGGGGGCCGACAAGACCGACGACACCAAGGCCTGGGATTGGCTGAACAAAGCAGCGGATGCCGGCAACCCCAATGCGCTGGCCGCGCTCGGATCCGTGCTCTTCGACGGCAAGAAATTTGGTTCCAAGGAAATCAAGGCGGATCCCACCAAAGCAGTGGAGAAGTTCACCAAGCTGGCTGAACAAGGCGTTCCCGCCGGTTTGCGCACCATGGCCGAGTTGCATCAAGGTGGGCTGGCCGGAGTGCCCAAGGATTTCACCAAGGCCCTCGATTACTTCGTGCGCGCTGCCCAGGGCAACGACGCCGTGGCTCAGGTACGCTTGGCGACTTTTTATGACCAGGGCGTCGATCTCGATCCCAAGGACACCAAGATCGAAGTCGCCCCGAACGCTGCCGCTGCGCTGGAACTGTATCGTTTGGCCGCTCAAAACAACGTGCCCCTGGCCGTCTACAACGTCGGGACCTTTTACGAAGCCGGTCGTGCGGTGGACCGCGACATGCAGAAGGCGTTCGCCTTCTTCCTTCAATCGGCAGTCAACGGCTTCATCCCCGGCATGCAAAAGGCAGGGGTTTACTACCTGAACGGTGCGGGCACGCTCAAGGATCCAGTGGCAGCGACCAGCTGGTTCACCCGGACTGCATCCGCCGGACTTCCAGAAGGCCAACTCAGCCTCGGTCTGATGGCCGAAAACGGTCTGTTCATCGGCTCGGCGGACACCACTCCTTACCGCACCGCTGCCGACCAATATTCCGCAGCGGCCGATGCCCCATCTGCGGCGGACGCTCTACGGATGGAAGCGCTCCTGCGCTTGGGCGGGCTATACGCCCGTGGCCTCATGGTGGCCGCTGGTTCAACTGCGCAACCTGAGCCGGAAAAGGCATACAGCTACTTCAAGCAAGCTGCGGACATCGATCCCTCCAACGCACTGGCCAAGTCCGTGCTTGAGGAAGTCGGCAAGCAGCTCAAGCCGGATCAAATCACCAAGGCTACCGCCGCTGCGGAACAGATGAAGAAGGACCGCGAAGCCAAGAAACAAGCTGCCGCAGCCGGACAACCTTCCGCCGCCGCTGCCGCAACAGCTGCCTCTCCCGGGCAGCCGGAAACGGCTCCGGCCGATGATGCCGCGAAGAAGCCCGGCGGATTCCGGATCCCTGGGTTGGGTCGCTGATCCTCTGGTATTTTGGCGCCAGTTACGGCCTTCTAAAGCCTTGGCTGGCGCGGCTCCGCCTCTCTAGCGAGGCGCTACGGTCGGAGGAACCAACTCCGGCCTTTTTTACAGATCCACCTCAGCTAGTCCGCGCGTTTTTCTCTCCGGCCGCTCGGCGGCGAGTGGCTTAAACCGGGAGTGGTGAAAAGCCACCTCGCAGTTCCGCCCGAAGGAAGGATTTACGATCTCAGCCAAGAGGAACCCCAGCCCGAGCACTCCCGTCAAGCCGTTGGGCAACTCCCCTAACCAACGGATGGTGTAGGTCTCCCCTTCCACAGGAACGTGATCCCCCCATTCATAGAAATGGGAGGGGAACTTCCCGTTCACGCAAACCACGCGTTGTCCGACGTACCAGGTCATGGTTCCGCTCCGGTGCGCATCCTACCCCTTTTCCGACCCGCACGGAATCAAAAAATCTTCCGCACGCGTCTCTCCATCCGTGGTATCTTCGGACTCCGGGTTCCCCTTTCTACGTGAGCGCCTCGACCATTTGCTTCGCTAACATCAAGGGGGGAGTGGGCAAGACCACCCTCGCCATCAACGTGGCTCACGCGTTGGCCACGGAACTGGGCCGCCGGGTGCTCGTGGTGGACATGGATCCTCAACTCAATGCGACCACCGCGTTGCTGCCTTACGACAAGGTGCAGAGCTACCGGCAGACGCACGGCTCCGTCTACCAACTCTTCGATCCCCGCAGCACCGGAACCGGACTGGACCCCCATACGCTGAGCCCGGCCGGAGCAGTCCTTCCCGTGCCCACCGGCAAGGGCTTCGATCTGATCCTCGGCGCGCTCGACACCGCTTTCCTGGAACTCCGCCTCCCCGGCAACGGTCCCAATCTCGACTTCGAAGCTCTGCGCGACGGTTTGCGAGCTTGCGGAGTGTTCGAGCAATACGACCACATTCTCATCGACACGCCGCCGACCCCTTCGGTCTACTTGGTCGCCGCGCTCAAGGCCGCCACCCATTTCGTGGTTCCGACCCGGCACGATCACCTCTCGATTCAGGGCCTCGGCCTCTTCGCCCGGGTTTACAAGACCTTGTGCGATCACCGGGATTATGCGATCACCGCGAAGCCGCTGGGCGTCGTGCTGACCTTGGCTCAGAACGCGGCGCAAGAACGGGAAGGCCGCATCCGGCTGGAGAAAATCTCCGAGAAGGCGGATTACTTCCGGCCCGAGTTCTTCGACGTCTTCGACGGCTGTCTCCCACTTTGCGCGGCGATCACCAAGGATCAGGCGGATCACCGCCTCATCCTCGAACTGCGCCGTTCCACCCCGGTGAACAACGCCGTCACTTCGCTGCGAAAGATCACTGGCGAACTGTCCCGCAAACTCGCAAGATAAGAACTCCATCGCGTCATGGCCAAACCGGATCCAGCGGCCACCGTAGCCGGCGAATTGAAGCTCCTCCTCCGCAGCTACCCGGAGGTATCCCTTGCCGACCTGGCGATCGCCTTGCAGGGCACGCCCGTCGCAGCTCAGGCTTCCGGCTCCTGGGAAAGCACGATCGAGCCGATTCTGCGATGCGCCGCCGCGTTTGGCCATTCGCGTAACTTCGCCTCGAAGCGCGAGGCTCTTCGCATCCTTTCCGATGAACTTGGCGTCCCGGCCTCCTGGACGAACCTGAATTGGAACCAGCTTCCCAGCATCGCCGCCGCAGCCCTGCTTCCCCATGGATCGGGCAAAGCCCTGGAGATCACGCAACGTTACCGGTTCGGGGTATCCCATCCGTCCGCCTCTCGCGCGGGGGGAGCGGACGAAACGGTGGAGGCCACCGTGGGGATCATCCACGCCAAACACACCTGAGATGCCCGGTCCGAATTGGATCCATGTGGAGCAGTTTGCGAACCGCTTCAGCCTGTCCAGCAACGCCTCCCAACCGGAGATGCGGGCGCTCTTCGAGCCCTCGATTGACTTCTCCGCCAGCCTCATCGATATGGTGGCCGAGTTGGACGCGCGGTGGGATTCCGTCAGCGGGTTCGACCGCCCCAACGCCCGGACCAACCTGATGCGGGCCGCGCAGCATCTGGTCGAAGCGATCGTCGCCGCCTTGGCCGGGATCTATGTGAGCAGCAACGTGATCTACCGCTTGAGCGTGGAATCGATCCTGCAGGCGATGTACACGGACGAGGAGATTCTAGAACGGATGGAGCCGGAGCGGCGCGCCAACGTGGTCCAATTTGATTGGGACATCGGTGCCGGAGATTACCGCCGTATCCTCAGTCAGTCCAACTCATTGCGGAATCCCGCCAGCCGCCTCTACACCGTCTACCGCTCGCTCTCGAAGGTCGCTCACGGCGACCAAAAGCTCTTCGCCGGGCTCGACCAACACCTCCACGCCCTTCCTCGCTACGTCCCTGGGGAAGCGAGCCTCTTGCGGGATCTGATGCGCGAGGGAAACGCCGCAGCGGGGATGCTGATCCGCAAGCGCTTCCGGTCGTTGTTCCACGTGGCCAATTTGGAGCGGGTGGCGAACTTCGACCGAGTGGTCCGGGAGTTAGGGTGAGCTGATCTCACCCGGATGGACCGGTCCATGTCCCTCCTCGATGCGTCCTATCCAGCCTTCGCCAAAGGATATCGCGAGGCACGGGTAATCGTCCACCAAGCGGCGGCAGCCAGGGACGTAGAAGCCGCGAAGATGTCGAAGCAGTGGACCGGGACGGGTTGGAGAGGTGAGGGAGTTCAGAAAGCCCAATTCCCTCGATTCGTGGATTCACCTGCTTGGGTTCAACGCTACTCGTCAGCCGTCGAGCGGGGCAGGGATGGCAGCAGGCGATTGTTCGCTGGTTGTGCTGTTGACCGGAAGTGCAAACAATGGGGCTTCCAGACCATATATCACTTCATGCCGCAGAAACCGGAAGCCCAGCTTATTTATAACGCGTAGGGAAGCGGAATTCTCGGAGTGCGCGAATGCGTAGATGGGCGACTGGGAAAAATAGTCACCGGCAACCTCAATCCATCTCCGCGCCACCTCCGTAGCCAACCCTTGGCCCCAATGCGAGCGGGAAAGCCGGTAGCCCAGCTCTACTCGCTGATTATCTGGCAGAAAGAAAAAACCAGAATCTCCGATCATGCATTGCGTGTCGCGATCCATGATCACCCACTTGCTAAAGCCGTGCCTTCTCTGGTGTTCGATATAGCGTCGGATTCGTGCAGTGGTATCTTCGATCTTGAGATCGGGGCCGGAAGGGTTATAGCGCATCACCTCAGGATCACTGAACCATGAGAACGCTGCCGATGCGTCACTGACATCGAATGGACGCATGATCGTGCGTGAAGTCTCTACAACTTGGCTCATGTGTCTTTCTGCGAAGATTGCTATTGAGCCTACCGTTGCAAGGGAATTTTGGCGACTGGGCACGGTCGCACCGCAGCTCAAACCCGATCCTTCGTGTCCCTTCGCGCTCTTCGTGGTGACATCCTTTTGGCGCGGTCTGTTGCGAACGTCTCAGACAGCCTGACCCGTGGAGGGAAGTGAAGCGACTGTGAGGAAACGACTTGAACCAAGGTTTCTCAAGCCTGAAGGGCTTGCAAACTCCTGCCCAGGGTTTGCAAAACCCTGGGTTGCCGGACAAGACAAGGGGCCAACCTCGAAGGTGGTTGCGTAGGTGCACCGTGCGCGAGTCCGCAACGGCCTTCGGGGGTGGAACCGGGGGCACTGATCGTGTCCCACGGTTCTCGGGAACCCTGGGCTTGGATCCAGAAGCCCGTCGGGCTTCGTCATCGGTAACGACTCTACTTCTTCGCCCCCGGCTTCGGCAAGGTCGCCTTCACGCTCTCCCAGGCTGGGTTCAAGGTCGCGGACCGCACCGAAAAGTTGCGCAATTGGATCGATTGACCAGCCGCCGTGAAGCCCGGAGCCGTCTTCGGCGTGGCGAACAGGGGATCACTGCCCCAGGCGACCAGATCATCGACTTGGCCGACCATGGTATCCCCCACCATTTCCAGGTGGATCTTGTGCCAGGTGCCCGGCTCAAACTTTTTCGGGAACACCCCGAAGGTGATCGCCTTGTCGGGCCCATCGTGGTCGTTGTCGTCCCGGCGAATGGTCACCGAACTCGGAGTGATGACGATGCGCGCCATGTGATCCTTGACGGCGTCGATGCTGAGGCTGGTCGACTTGGCTCCGGAAAAACAGAACTCGGCATCGATCACGAAATCCGTGAGCTTCTGGGTGAGGCGAATCACGGCACCGTGCTTGTCCGCAGGAATCTCCGAACCGCGCAAGGAGCCCTCAACCGCCTCCCACTTGCCTTTGGCGGCCTTCCACTCCGGGCCGGGAGCGGCGTCCAGCTTGTTTTCATAGAGGACGGGACCAGGGATAGCGAGCATCGGCTTGTCTTCAGCGTGGGCAGCAACTGAGAGGACGACACCGAAAAGGAACGGGATGCGGGACAGGATTTTCATAGTAGATGGTCCGCGATCGAATCGATCTGGACGAAGTCCATGAACCGCCGTTGGCCTGCATAGTTGCTATTTATTCTGATATTTCTCTTGAAATATGTAAATAAACTTAACATTTTGGAAGTGCTTACTTTATCCCCCACGATCGATGCAACCCCAGCGCCTTCCTGACTCAATCGATCCACTCGTCGCCGTGTCCCTCCGCGTCATTTCGAAGCTGACTTGGCACGGGGAAAAGGAGGGCGCGACCAACATCCGCCAGGCACTCGAACCCGCCCTGATCCGCCATCGTGAGTATCAGGCGCTCAAATCGGAACCTGGCAATGTGCTCCTTCCGGCGCTGCATCGGGCGGATGCCGCCATCACGAAATTCATTGGCGCGAGCCGGGCCGCCTTCCGTCCCCATTTCGGCCTGCGCTGGAGTCCTGCTTGGGCCAGCGTCGGCTTTGTCAACGGCACCCTGGCCGTCCCCACCTCCTACTCTGGACGGGAAAACCTCCTCAATCATCTCAGGAGCTTTCTCGCGTCTCATCCTGAACTTGAATGCCAGGAACGCGACGTGACGGCCGCGAAAGCCACCCAGCTCCTCGATTCGCTCCACGCGGCCCGGACCGCCCTGCGAGGGCACACCACCCGCCAGAGTGCCGCCAAAGCAGCCCGGAGGAAAACCTGCGTCCTTCTCCGCAAGCGCCTGCGCACCACGATCGCACACGCTGGAGTATGATCTCAGGTAGCGCGGTTGGTCCTCCAACCGCCTTCGGGGCGACGCCAGCGCTGGACCAACTTCCGACCCGGGTTAGATTGAGGGTGCGATGACCGAGCGCCCCTGGAACACGATCTTTCCGCCTCCGGCCCGGCTGGCCGCTCCGTTGCTGGTCCTGGTGTTCGGGCTCGCTATCCTTTTCCTCAACTACCGGTGGAATCTCGCCGATGACCTGGCCCGCGGCAGCGCCACGTTGCGGGCCGATGCCACCGCGACCGGACAACGCCTGGCACGCCTGGGAGGAAACCTGAATTCCCCGGGCGGGATCGCGGCCTTGCAGGCGGATCTGGCGGTTTCCGTGGAAGCACCGGACTTGGCGCTCGCGGCGTTCGTCGACTCGGTCGGATCGGTGCTGGTGAGTTCCTCCAGCGAACTCAGCGGACGGGAAGCCCGGCTCACCTTTTTGCGTGCCGCCACCAGCCTGATGGAGCCCACCGCCGGGAATCGGGTCGCGTTTTCGGAAAACGAGGAACAGCTCTACGCCGCCTTCCCCACGCTGGGGGCGAACTCCTGGGTGCTCCTGGTCTACGACCGCTCCGCCACTCTGGCTACGGCGCGGGCCGCTGCGTTGCGCAGTCTCCAGTGGTCGGCCCTGGCCAACGGAGGACTCTGTCTGGCCCTGTGGGCCGTTCTCCACTACGGCTTCGCCCAACGAATTGGCCGTTTGGCGGAGATGGCTCGCGATTTCGCCGGGGAACGCAAACCACTCATCCCGCTGCCCGGCGGCGACGAAGTGGCGGACCTCTCGCGTGCCTTGGGCACCATGGCCACCGACGTCATCGCCCACGAAGCGGCCCGTGCCCGCATGGAAACGCAGATCCTCGAAGCGGGCGAAGCCGAACGCCGCCGGATCGGCCACGAATTGCACGATGGTTTGGGACAACGTCTCACCGCAGTCGCTTTGGCGGTGGATGGGTTGGGGCCTTTCCTGGATCGCGATTCCGAAGGTGCCACCCGAGCCGCCGAAGCCGCCCGCCAGATCCGAGAAGCAATCGCGGAAACCCGCCGGCTTTCTCATGGATTGGCCCCGGTCGGATTGGAATCAGGCGGATTGGCGCACGCATTGGAGAATCTGGTGGCCGGTCTGAACGCCGCCGGGACAGTGCGGGTCGTCTTCGAAACCGAATCCCCCGCGCCCGATTGCTCCACTGAGGTGGCCACGCAGTTGTTCCGAATCGCCCAAGAAGGCGTCACCAACGCCCTCAAACACGCCGCCCCGGCCGAGATCCGCATCGGCCTGCATTCGGAGAACGGCGCCGTCGTACTGGAAGTGGAGGACGATGGCGATGGCATGGCGCAGAAGCCCAGCGGGCAAGGCCTCGGCCTCCGGGTGATGCGGCACCGGGCCCTATTGCTGGGCGGAACGCTCAACCTGACTCCCGCGCCCGCCGGTGGCACCCTCTTGAGATGCCTAGTCCCTGGAAAATCATGAACGCGCGCCCACCATTCCGCGTCGCTTTGGTCGACGATCATCCGGTGATGCTGGATGGCTACCGCAACATGTTGGCCGGGCAACCGGGGCTCGAAGTGTGCGGGACCGCCACGAACGCCGCCGACGCCGTCACTCTGGTGGAACGGGCCGGGCCCGACCTGCTCGTGACCGACCTGACCCTCCCGGGTCGCAGCGGGCTCGACCTCATCAAGGACCTCGTCGCATTGCGTCCGGATTTGCGGATCCTCGTCATCTCGATGCACGACGAAGATCTCTGGGCGGAACGCACCCTCAAGGCGGGGGCCAAGGGGTACGTGATGAAGGAGAGCGACAGCGCCACGATGATCTCCGCGATCCGTCAGGTTCTTGGTGGTGGCGTTTACCTGAGCCCGCAACTGGCCGCCCGAGTGATCGGAGCCTTCGCTAGCTCTCGGCCGCGAGGCTCCGAGCATTCACCCCTCGAAAAGCTCAGCGACCGGGAATTCGAAATCTTCCGCCTCTTCGGCGAAGGCCAAACCGCCAAGGAAATCGCCTCGCGACTGAATCTGAGTCCCAAAACAGTCTCGGTCCACCGGGACCACATCAAAGAGAAGATGGGTTACCAGACCAGCGCGGAAATGATCCGGGAAGCGGTCCGGTGGGTGGAATCAAGTGGGTGAGCCGCAGGTGCGCATGAAAGTAGCGGGCTTAGCCAATGTTTCAAAGAGACAGAAGCAAATCTCAGGTAGCGCGGTTGGTCCTCCTCAGAATGGAAAGCGGAATGTTCGCCGCCCCAAACCGCCCGCCATTCACACGCGGGTAGTAGGGCACCCGGGGCTCGTCGGCCATCCATTCTTGTTCTGGACGGCCCGGGATGCCAGTCCTAGGCTGCGCTTTCAAGCATGAAAGCCGTAACCTGGAGCCAAATCGCGAAATGGGCCGGGGGGCAACTCCTTCAAGGGACCCCTGCGGAGACCGTCGCCGCCCTTTCCACGGACACCCGTGCGCTCAAGGGCGGGGAGTTGTTCGTGGCGCTCAAGGGCGACAAATACGATGCCCACGAATTCCTGGGAGAAGCTCTCAAAGCGCCCATCGCGGGAATGCTGCTCCACGATCTGCCGTTGGAAACGGAAGCCTTTCGCGGGGCGATTGTCCGGGTCCGGGATACCTTGACCGGCTTGCAGAGTCTGGCCCGGCACTATCGGCGCTATCTCGGGATCCCGATCGTGGGGATCACCGGGAGCAGTGGCAAGACCTCGACCAAGGATTTGGTGCGCGCCGTGCTCGCGGAGCGGTGGAAGGTCGCGGCGACCCAGGGGAATTTGAACAACCACATCGGCGTCCCCCTGACTCTGCTATCGATGGACGAGCAGACCGAAGTCGGCGTGGTCGAGATGGGGATGAATCATCCGGGTGAGATCGAGGTCCTCGCGGAAATCGGTGCGCCAGACGGCGCGATCATCACCAATGTCGGTGTCGCACACATCGAACACATGGGGAGCCGGGAAGCGATCGCTCTGGAAAAAGGGATGTTGGCCGAGGCGATTGAGCCGGGTGGCTGGGTGATTCTCTCTGCGCATGACGACTTTACGGAATCGATTCGGGCGCGTTGCCGGGCGGAGGTGATCACCGGCGGCGTGGGCATGGGCGATGTCCGGGCCAGCGGGTTGGAGATTGACTGGGACGGGGTGAAGTTCGACCTGAGTTTTGGGGGACACACCGTGTCCGCATCCATCCCGGTGCCGGCGGAACACATGGTGCGCAATGCGACCCTGGCGGTGGCGGCGGGACTGCGGATGGGCCTTTCCTTGGAAGAAGCGGCGGCAGGGGTGGGGCAAATTCAGCTGACTGCGGGACGGTTGCAGCGCAAGCTCGTGGCGGACATTCCGGTCCTGGACGACAGCTACAATGCGAATCCGGAATCGGTCAAAGCGGCGCTCCGGACCTTGCGGGAACTCCCGGTGCGGGGACGGCGGATCGCGGTGCTGGGCCGGATGGGGGAATTGGGCGAACACGCCGATGAACAGCATTGGCTCGTGGGCAAAGCCGTCGCCGAGAATGGCATTGACATTCTGGTAGGAATCGGTGAAGAGGGGGCGCGGTTGGTAAGCGGCGCGGGAGAAGGTGTGGAGGCCTTTTTGTTTGCGGATCATGCACAGGTGGCGAAATTCCTTCGGGAAAATGCAACCGGCGAGGATCTCGTGCTTCTCAAGGGGAGCCGGTCCGCCCGCATGGAGACCGTCCTGACCCATCTCAACGAAAGCGCCTGATGCTTTACTACCTTTCGCAATTCAGTGATCAATTTGGTCCCCTCCGGGTATTTGAGTATGTGACTCCCCGGGCCGGTGGAGCCTGTCTCACGGCTTTTTTGATCAGCATGCTGTTCGGGAACCGGGTCATCCTTAAACTGACTGCCCTGAAATTTGGGCAGCCCATCCGGACGGCGGAAGAGGTTCACAAGTTGCACGAGCTGCACCAGAGCAAGGGCGGCACCCCGACGATGGGGGGCGTGTTGATCATCGCCTCCATCATGGGCGCGGTGCTCATGTGGGCGATCCCGACAAACCCGTTCATCATCGCGTTGACGATCGTCCTTCTCGGCTTGGGTCTGCTTGGCTTCCTCGATGACTATCGGAAGGTCAAGAAACGCAATACCGCCGGGGTAAGTGCCCGGGGCAAGCTGCTTCTGCAGTTGCTCGTGACCGGGGGCGCGGCCGCCTTTCTCCTGCTCCATGATGCCGAGACGCGGAAGTATCTGGAGCCGATTTACGTTCCCTTTCTGAAGAATCCGGTGGTCGGGCTCGATCCCTCCCAAGCGGCGTTCGCCCTGGCTCCTCAGGTGATGTTTGCGGTGGCGATCTGCTTCTTCCTCCTGGTGATGGTGGGCGGATCCAACGCGGTGAACCTGACGGACGGCTTGGATGGGCTTGCCATCGGGTGCATGATGATCGCCTCGATGTCCTACGCGATTTTTGCCTACGTCACCGGGAACGCGAAATTCGCCGAGTATCTCTTCCTGCCGCATCACTCCCTAGTCAGCGAGGTCACGGTTTTCTGCATGGCCACGGTCGGTGCCGGGGCGGGTTTCCTCTGGTTCAACTGCCACCCGGCTCGGGTTTTCATGGGCGATACCGGTTCTCTTTCGCTCGGTGGGTTGCTCGGGATGATGGCGATTTGCAGCCGTCAGGAACTTTTGCTGGTGGTCATCGGCGGCGTGTTCGTCATGGAAGCGATGAGCGTGATCCTCCAGGTGGGCAGCTTCAAGTTAACCGGCAAACGGATTTTCCGGATGGCCCCGATTCATCATCACTTTGAGCTGATGGGCTGGAAGGAAACCAAGGTGATCACGCGGTTTTGGATCCTGGCCATCATGTTCGCGTTGGCGGGCCTGGCTACCCTTAAGATCCGTTAGAGGCGTGCCGATGATCCTAAAAAAGAATGTAGGAACCACGGATTGCGCGGATAGCACGGATTCTCAGGGGGATATGACGAATGCACCTTTCACCCGCCAAGTGAATGTTCCGGCAGGCGGACCTCTCGTAATATCCGCGCCCATCCGTGTCATCCGTGATTTTCAACCCCGTTTTTAGCATGATCGATCCGGCGAGCAAGGTGGGGTGCATCGCAGTGCTGGGGGCGGGGCGCTCTGGCAAAGGGGCTGCCGCCTTGGCGTTGCGCCTGGCTGAGCGGGTCGTGATTCTTGATGGCGCTGCGCCAGAGAAGCTGAGCAAGGCCGCTGCCGACTTTCGCGGAATGGGGGCGGAGCCCGTTTTCGGTCCGGAAGCCATCGCTTTCGCCGACCCGGTGGATTACGCGGTGCAAAGTCCGGGGATCGATCCCCGACAACCGATTGTCCGGCAGTTTACCGATCGGGGCATCCCGGTGATCGGCGAGATTGAGTTCGCCTCCCGGCACTTCCGGGCTCCGGTGATTGCGATCACCGGGACCAATGGCAAGACCACGACCACGGAAATGGTGGGAGCGGTCCTGCGCCACGCCGGACTCCGGGCAGAGTGCGCGGGGAATTACGGCGTGCCGTTTTCGGAGATTGTCCTCTCCGAAGAACCGCAGGATGCCGTGGCCCTGGAGGTCAGCAGTTTCCAGTTGGAACTCCTGGAGCAGTTCCGGCCGCGCGTCGCGGTTTGGCTCAATTTCGCGCCGGATCACATGGATCGTTACGAGACGATCGAGGAATACCGGGATGCCAAGATGCGGATTTTCGAGAATCTCGGTCCCGAGGAACTCATCGTCATTCAATCTCCCATCGCGTCGTTTGCGGACGCGTCCCCGGCGCGCAAGGTCACCTTCAGTGCGTTTGGCGCGGGGGACTACACCTACTCGGATGGATGGATCCTCAGGGGCGGCGAGCGAATCTTCGATTTCTCGGCGACCCGGCTTCGCGGAGTCCACAACGCGGAGAACGTCATGGCGGTTCTGGCGATCGCCCAGGAATTGGGCATTTCCGCGAGCACCGTGGCAGAGGCCTTGAAAGCCTACGTCGCCCCGGCGCATCGCTGTGAACTGGTCGGGGAGATCGATGGCCACGAGTTCATCAATGATTCCAAGGCAACCAACCTCCACGCCTTGGAGAGTAGTCTCCGGGGACAACTGGAGCCGGTCATCCTCATCGCCGGCGGCAAAGACAAGGGGTTGGACTTTACGGAGATCCGGGACGCGCTTTCCGGAAAAGTGAGCCACGCGGTGCTCATCGGGGAAACTCGGGAGCGGATCGCTCAGGACTGGCAAGGGGTGGTCGATTGTTCCCTGGCTGGCAGTCTGAGTGAAGCGGTTGAAGAGGCCTTGCGCCGGGCCCGTCCAAAGCAGGCGATCTTGCTCTCGCCCGGCACGTCGTCGTTCGATATGTTTACCAGTTACGAGGATCGCGGCGATTCTTTCCGTCGCGAGGTTCAACGTCTGCAATCATCCTGTGGCGCCGGGCGGGAAATCGTTTAAGATTTCTTACCCAACCACCCGATGAAAGCCAATCCCCGACGTTCCGCCCGCCCCGCGCGGCTCGCCGCCGCCATCTCCCGTGACGATCCTTTCGGCATGGAGGTCGAGAAGGGGCCCGGGTTTGGCCGGGTAATCTTTGTTTTTCTGCTCCTCCACGCCGTCGGTATTGGCGGCTTCGCGGCCTACAAATGGCTCAACCCGGACGCGCCCGCCATCGTCGCGCCTGTGGTCCAGCCCGAGGCCAAGGCGGAAAGGCGAAGCCCTGCGCGAGGCAAGCCACCTGGAAAGCTCGACGTGGATGAACTGCTCGCTCCCCGCCGGACCAGCGGTACGTCCATGGTGGTCGATCATCCGGAAATGCCCGGTTACAAGCGTTACCGCGTGGGAGAAGGCGAGCGGCTGGTGGAGATCGTCCGGCAATTCCGCGCCAGTGTCGCGGAAGTGGAGAAGCTCAATGGACTGAAACCGGGGGATCCGTTGTTCACCGGACAATGGCTGACGATCCCGGACAACACCGGCGGGGGGACGGCGGCGTCGGCCGAGGCCACCCCCATCAAGGCGAAGACGATCGACGAGCCCACGGAAAACAAGGCGGTGACGAAAGCGGCGATCGTCCAAAGCAAGACTCAGGAGAAGGCACCGGCCGAGCCTGAAGCAAAACCCGTCTTGCCTCCGCCTGTGATCGCGCAAAAGCCACCGCAAGCCGGAGAGCAACTGCAAACCCGGCCGCCCAAGGCGCTCGCCTTAAAGGTCTATAAGGTCGTCAAAGGGGACACCGCGTATTCGATCGCCCGGCGCCACAATGTGGACTTGCAGGAACTCCTCCGGATCAACGGCCTCAGCGATCCGCGGCAACTGCGGGCGGATCAGGTCATTCGCATACCCTAACCCAGAGGTCTGGTTGCGCCCATTGATCATGCTTCGGGGAATCCGAGAGAACGTTCTGGCTTTGGCTCTATCCGTGCTGGTGCTCGCCGTAATCGGTGTGATCATGCTCTTCTCCACTGGAACCTTCAGTGCAGGAGCGGCCCCTGGTGACCTCTATTTCGACGGGAAGCGGCAGATTCTTTGGATGAGCTTAGGCCTGCCTTTGGCGATTTACGCTGCGTTGGTGGATCTCCGTCTCCCTCGCCGGTTCGCCTTCGTCGTCCTGGGGATCGCCGTGCTCTTGCTCCTTGGCTGTTTCGTCCCTGGGATCGGCCGGGAGATCAATGGAGAGCGACGCTGGGTGGATCTTGGGATGCGCTTCCAACCGTCTGAGTTCGCCAAGCTGGCCCTCGTTTTGGCCTTGGCCACCTGGTTCAGCAAAGACCGGGGGCGTGGGCTCTGGGCGAATTTCATTTTCCCAACGGTGCTTGCGGTAGTGGTCCTTGTGCCCGTGGCGCTGGAAGTGGACATCGGCACCACCGGCGTGCTTGCGGCGATGACTTTCGCGATGTTCTACGCGGCGGGAGTGGACGGACGCTGGTTGACCGGCGCAGGTGTCGCGGCCGGCCTTGGATTCGCGGCCTTGATCGTCCTGGTTCCGGGGCGGATGGAGCGCGTCTGGGCGGTTTTGCAGCCGGAGCAACATGCGCAAGGAGTGGGCCTGCAGCAGCGTATCGCGGAAGTCGCCCTGGGCAGCGGCGGGCTCGAAGGCATGGGTCTGGGAGCGGGACGCATGAAAATGCTTTACATGCCGTTCGCCCACACGGATTTCGTCTTTCCGATGATCGGTGAGGAACTTGGATTGGGCGGGACTCTGCTCGTGTTGACTTGCTTCGCGGTGTTCGCGATGGCGGGCCTGGCGATCGCTGGAGCGGCTACGGACCGGTTCAGCCAAATCCTCGCGGTGGGGCTGACGGCCTTGGTGGCCGGACAAGCGATCCTTAATGTCGCGGTGACCACCGGGAGTTTCCCGAACACCGGCCTGCCCTTGCCGTTTGTCAGCTATGGCGGCTCCAATCTGGTATCGTCGCTCGTGGCCGCCGGATTGCTGGTCAATCTCGCCCGCCATCAAACTCGTGTCGCCGGGGTGCGTGCCCCTTGGTGGGCCCAAGATCCAACAAGCACGCCGCCTACCCCAGCCTGACCATCATGGAGAATTCCTTTTTGCCGCCACTGGATTCCCCCGGAGTCCTCATCGCTTGCGGGGGGACCGGAGGCCATTTCTTTCCGGGCATCGCCGTGGGAGAGGTGCTCATGCGCCGCGGTCACAAGGTGATCTTTGTGATCTCGGAAAAGGAGATCGATGCGATCGCCGCGTCGGCGTATCCGAACTACCGGTTCGAGAAGATCCCCAACTTCGCGATGCCGAAGCCGTTTTCTCCGCAAATGATTCCCTTCCTCATGGCATTTTTTAAAGGGGTGATGCTGTGCCGGAAGTGGATCCGCGAGATCGGGGCTAGGGCGGTTCTGGGCATGGGCGGGTTTACCTCGACGGCACCGTTGGTGGCGGCACGGACCACCGGATGCGCTTCCTTTATCCACGAGTCCAATGCCATCCCGGGCCGGGCCAATCTCCTGAACGCGCGTTTCGCGGACGTGGCCCTCGTTGGATGGGAGGCTTGTCGGCGCTACTTTCCGAAGGGCAAGACCCAGGTTGTCGGGACACCGGTGCGGCCTTCCGTCGCTTCCGGGCAAAGCCCCGCAGAGGCGCGCGCCGCCTTTGGTTTGGATCCGGAGCGTTTCACCGTGATGGTGATGGGCGGCAGTCAGGGGGCCAAGGGGATCAACGACACCGTCACCGGAATGCTGGAGCATTTCAACGCGGAGAAGGTGCAGTTCCTCCACCTCGCTGGCCCAGGCAACGAGGCCAGTGTCCGCGAGGCCTATGATCGGGAGGGAATCACCGCGTATGTGGCGGAATTTTCCAGCGACATGGGCCAAGTCTATGCGGCTAGCGATTTGGGTATCTGCCGTTCCGGGGCTTCCAGCTTGAACGAAATGGCGGTGGCCGGACTTCCCGGCATCCTGATTCCCTATCCGCATGCCGCCGACGATCACCAGAGCCGCAACGCCGAGGTCTTTACTGCTTCGGAAGCCTGCCTGGTGCGATCCCAGACCGATCTGAATTCATTGGACTTGGCTCAATTGGTGGCGGAATTGGGGACCGATCCCGAACGCTTGGAGCGGATGCGGGAAGCGATGCTGGTGCTCGCGCCATCGCGCTCCGCGTTGACGATTGGAGATTTGATCGAGGAAGCAACATTGGAAAGGGCCGCCAAGGCAAGGAAGTGAGCGTCGAGATTCTTCAAAGGCTTCGGGATCCTCGGAGTGCCCCGTTGCGAGTTCATCTCATCGGTGTGGCGGGCTCCGGCATGAGCGGACTGGCTTCGCTACTCATGGGGATCGGTCACCAGGTGAGCGGCTCAGACAAGGTTCGTACCGTGGAGACCGACCGCTTGGCCAGCGTCGGATTGAAGTTCTTTTCTCCGCAGGGGCCTGACGAAATCGAGGGCGCGGATCTTGTGATTTACTCCTCCGCGATCAAACCCGGAAACGTGGCCTACGATGCGGCACGCGCCAAGGGAGCTGCCATGGTGCGCCGCGCGGAAGCCCTCGCCGCGATCATGCAGCAGAAGCGGGGGATTATCGTCGCGGGCACCCACGGCAAGACGACCACCTCTTCGATGGCCTCGCACGTTCTCCGGAGTGGTGGCCTCAAACCGTCCCACTATGTCGGCGCGGAAATCCCCTTGCTCGGCACCAACGCCCATTGGGAGCCGGGGACGGATTACATGGTCGCGGAGGGCGACGAAAGCGATGGCACCCTGGCGCTCTTTCATCCGGAGCACGCCATCATCCTCAACATCGAGCCGGAGCACCTCGACTACTACAAAGACCTGGACGAGATCAAAGCGGTCTTCGAGCAGCTCATCCGGCAAACGTCCGGCTTCTTCATTTACTGCGACGACGATCCGGGAAGCCGATCTGTCAGCACCCAGCACAAGCGGGCGGTTTCCTACGGCTGGAACCGGAGCAGCGATTACGCGGCGGTGAATGTGCGGGAGCGGCGGGGCACCTCCTCCTTCCACGTCCTCCGGCGCGGCGAAGATCTCGGCGAAATCGAGCTCGGCATTCCCGGCCGTCACAACGTCCTCAACTCCCTGGCGGTGGTCGCCCTGGCCACGGAACTGGGTCTTCATTTCCCGGTGATTCGCGCCGCGATGGGCACCTTCCGGGGAGCCAAGCGCCGGTTCGAGGCCAAGTATCGGTCCGAGCATTGCCTCATTTACGACGATTACGGGCATCATCCGACCGAGGTGCAAGCCACCTTGGCGACCGCCCGATCCCTGGAGCCAGAGCGCGTGCTCTGCGTGTTCCAACCGCACCGCTATTCCCGGACCAAACTCTTGCGCAACGAATTCGGCCGTGCCTTCGACGCCGTCGATCAGCTCTTGGTCCTCGATGTCTATGCCGCGAGCGAGCCGCCCATCCCCGGCATTTCCGGTGAGACGATTTGCGAAGCGGTCCGTGAATTTGGCCAGGCCGAGGTGCAATCGACCCCCCGCAAGGAACAGGCGCGCCACGTTTTGGGGAATCTCATCCGCAAGGGGGATCTTGTGATCAGCCTGGGGGCGGGGGATGTCCACGAAGTCACCACCGCCATCGCCGCCGATCTGGAAGTGCTCGATCGCCTCCGGGCGTTCGTCGATGACGAGGACGCTGTCTTCCGGCTCTATGAACCGATGAGCCGCCACACCACGATCCGTATCGGCGGTCCGGCGCGCTATTGGGTGGAACCGACCACGATCGCGGGGTTCTCCCGGCTCGTCGCCGGCTGCCGGGAGATGGGTTTGCCTGTCCGGGTCATCGGCCGGGGTTCGAACCTCCTCGTGCGCGACGGCGGGATCGATGGCGTGGTCATTCATCCTTCCGGCGGCGACTTCGAACGGGTGGATGTCCGGGAACATTGGATCGAAGCTGGCGCGGGCGCGCGGTTCAAGAAGTTGGCCTCCGCCGCGCAAAAGGCAGGCTTAGCGGGCTTCGAGTGGATGGAAGGCATCCCTGGCAATGTCGGCGGCGGCATTCGTATGAACGCGGGGGCGATGGGCACGGAAACCTTTGATCAGGTGGTCAGCGTCACCTACGTTGATCCCACAGGGGAACTCCGCACCAAGACCGCGGACGAAATCGCCTTCGCCTACCGCAACGTGCCGGAGTTTACGGAGAATTTTGTGGTTTCCGCCGTTTTCAAGGGAGTCCCGGGCGCGTCGGATTCCATCCGGGAGCTGATGGAATCCTCAAAGCGCAAGCGCAAGGTAAGCCAACCGGCGGCGGCCAGCGCGGGTTGCATCTTCAAGAACCCGGAGATTTGCGGGGCGGGCAAACTGGTGGATGAACTCGGGTTGAAAAACACCACCGTGGGTCGCGTCCGGGTTTCTGAGATTCACGGGAACTTCATCGTCAATGATGGGGGAGCCACCGCTGCGGAAGCGTTGCAATTGATTGCCCTCATCCAGGAGCGGGCTCGCAAGGAGCGGGGCGTGGACCTGGAAACGGAAGTGCAGATTTTGGGAGAAAACGCCCATACGGGCTAAGTGAATGAAGTCTTTGGCTGATCTTGGAATTGTCGTCTTGGCGGGTGGCCCGGGCTCCGAACGCCTGGTTTCCCTGGCCTCCGGAAAAGCGGTGGTGGAAGCGTTGCGACCGCATTGTCCATCCATTCAGTTGTTGGAATTGGAAGGTCGGGAGTTCGAATTGCCGCCGGGAACCGGTCTGGTTTTCAACGTCATTCACGGCACCTTCGGGGAAGACGGGGAATTGCAGGCCGAGCTGGAACGGCGCGGCGTTCCCTACACCGGCGCCGGAGTCGCCAGCAGTCGGCTCGCCTTCGACAAGATCCGCAGCAAGGAACGGTTCATCGAGCGCGGCGTCGCGGTGGCCCATCATGAGGTGATTGCTGCGGATCCCACGTTGCCTTCACCCATCGGATTTCCCTGTGTCGTCAAACCTCCCTGCGAGGGGTCAAGTGTCGGCGTGCACATCCTTCAAGATCCGGCGGCATGGACCAGCGCGGTCGAAGATGCGGGGCGTTACGGGGCCACGCTCATGGTGGAGGAATACGTGAAGGGCAAGGAACTGACCGTCGGCATTCTCGGCGACCAAGCCTTGCCCGTCATTCATATCCAACCTCTGGACGGATTCTACGATATCAATAACAAGTATCCCTGGCTCAATCAGAAGGGATCCACCCAGTATTTTTGCCCGGCGAACCTTCCCGATGACGTCAGTCAGGCGGTGCGCGACGAAGCGCTCAAAGCGCATCAAGCCCTGGACGTGGAGATCTATTCGCGGGTCGACCTCCTTCTCGACGACGCCACCGGCCGGATCGTCGTCCTCGAAGTCAACACCATCCCCGGGATGACTTCGTCCAGCCTCCTCCCCAAAGCCGCGCGCGCCGTGGGGATCGAGTTCGACGAGCTCTGCACGCGGATCGCGCTGGAGTCGTTGCGGCTGCGCGGGGCGTGAGGGAGATCTCCGAACCCGTCGGTAATCAAAAATCCTCAATGCGGGACGTCAACGCACAGCCGACGCGTTCGGCGTGCGCCGCCTAGTTAACGGGTAACTCCCGGCTTCGCGGGAGCTACCTTGGGGGTTCTGCAGTGAGTGCCATGTCCTGTAGAGGCCGTGTGACCGATGTCGACTGTGTCCGTGAGGTCGGTGGCCTGCAGGTAGTTTCCAATCCAACTCCGTTCAGTGAACTTAACACCCAGCCAATCACCGCTTTAACAACACAGATTTGTTCGATTCATCTCATCTCAATGAGAACCACTGCATGTTCCGGGATCCAGTATTCCCTCTCGTGCCCCTTCCGTTGATCCTTAATTAAAATCCCCTTCTTATCGACCTTCTGAATTGTTCCAAATATACTTACTTCATCCCCCTTCGAGGAGTCTCTCCTTATTTCGACAATACAATCCCTACCCTCAAATTTTGCAATCTCCGCGTCAATAAGGGTTGCCGAATGCTGCGGTTCCGAGCAGCCCCATAAGCAAAATGCTACAAGAACCAGAAGAATAGACATCTTTTTCATTTTCCTGGGTTTAAGGATTCATGCGCAGAACGTTCCGCGCGCTGGCACCCGCTACCTGGAGCGCCTCGCCGAAACAGGTTTGGGGCTTCTAGTTACGAGGCCCATCTGGACTCACGGCGGGTAGCGGGTTGTCCAGTCGCGCCTTGTGTGTGCCCAGCATGGGCGAGTTGCAAATGGGGTTTGAGTCCCCTGTGGGAATTCCAGAGAACATGAAATGTCAAAACCACTATCTGAAGCCAACTCGGGAAGGGTGACCGACTCGGGG
>Ga0247844_1004045_pt1 | contig 20379 bp, 13 predicted proteins | sample LaCtaG_FD_192421 | JGI IMG/M metagenome (GOLD analysis project Ga0247844, IMG submission 192421) | Freshwater microbial communities from meromictic Lake La Cruz, Castile-La Mancha, Spain - LaCruzMarch201714.5m_1 | ecosystem: Environmental > Aquatic > Freshwater > Lake | place: Spain: Castile-La... | reverse complement strand
GAGCGCGATGCAAGCCGGATTTTGCGAAGAAAAATCGTCGCCATTTTGGAGTGCGTTGGATAATCCAAGGGGGAGCCTGACTACTATGAGCAATCAATCTCCCACTCCTGCGGTTCTTGCGGATCAAGCAAACCCTTTTTGCAATGGGCTTGGAATGCCCTTTGTGCCTGTGCCGCGCTTTCAGACACTGGTCGGCATCTGGCCGGCGCGAGTGCGCGATTATGAGGTGTATGCCTCGGAGCAGGGCGTTGCCATGCCTGCCCAAGCACCGACATCCGCGCCAGATCACCCGGTGGTGAATATCCTCTGGAAGGAGGCGATGGATTTCTGCGGGTGGCTGACGGCGCGTGAGTCGGGGGCCGGAAAACTGGCCGAGGGTCTTGTTTACAGGTTGCCGACGGATTTGGAGTGGAGTGCCGCCGTGGGGTTGCCTCACGAGGAGGGAACTCGTCCGGACGACCGCAGCGGGAAGCTTGATGTCTATCCTTGGGGTTCGCAGTGGCCGCCACCGCGGGGTGCCGGGAATTACTCTCAGGAACTGGAGGTCGATGACTTTGAGTTCACCTCGCCGGTGGGAAGCTTCGCGCCGAACGAACTGGGGATATTCGATCTGGGCGGGAACGTGTGGGAGTGGTGCTTGGATTACACCGATCGCTCGAACGAGTGCCGCGTGCTGCGGGGGGCTTCATGGTTCAATGGCTACCCGGACCGCATGAAATCCTCTTTCCGGAACGATCTCGGCTACCCGGATTCGCGGTATACGAGTTTTGGTTTTCGCGTGGTGCTGGGGCGGGCCGTGGCGCGCTGAGATTGTTTTTGCCCTTGGCCTAAAGGGAGGTCTCTGCGCGCGCCAGCAGTTCGATGAACGAGGCGGAATCGGGCGATGCAAGGAGATCTTGGACGAGGTCGGGCTTGCTGCAGAGCCGGGCGATGGTCCCTACAACACGGAGATATTCGTTGCTAAAAGCCGCCGGGATGCCTGCGACGAAGACGAGGCGGATTACTTGCGTGCTGCCGGGCAACGGAATTCCCGCACTCGAGCGGCCGGCGGCCATGACCAGTGATCCGACGGCATCCGTGCGTCCATGGGCGATGACGATGCCGCAGGCGGGAGAAGAAACGGCTGGCGCATCCCGCTCGATCACGGCGGCGCGGAGGGAATCCCACTGGTGGATTCGCAGGTCCCCTCGGAGCGAGGTCAGAACCTCCTCGATCACTCCCGCCTGGGTGGTGCCGTTGAGCGAAAGGTTGACATGGCCTGGTTGGAGGATTTGGCGAATGGAGATCATATGTTGCTGCCGGTCCATTTGAGTTTTTGACGGAGAACCTCGCTGAACGGTCTTTCGGGAAGCGTGGCCAACGGGAGTGTGCGATCGCTTTTTTCAAGCCGGAGAGTGTCGCCGGCCGACATCGGGCACCAACTCAGGGCATCGACGGAGACAAAGACCGTCTGCCCGGGTTTTGCGACTTGGATTTCCACCACCGTGCTGTCGCTGATGACCACGGAGCGGTTTGTAAGAACGTGCGGGCAGATGGGAGTGATGACAAAGGCGCCGGAGTCCGGCATGAGAATCGGGCCTCCCGCCGAGAGGGAATATGCGGTCGAGCCGGTGGGGGTCGCGACGATGAGACCATCGGCATTGTAGTCGGTGAGGGGCAGCCCGCAGAGGGCGACGCGCATTTGAACGAGCTTGGAGCGCTCGCCGCGGCTCACAACAACATCGTTAAGCGCAAAAAGCGTGTTGCTCTCGCCCGTGGCAAGGTGGAGCTCCGCCCTGAGAAGTGTGCGGTGGCTGAGGGTGAAGTCCCTGTCGCGGATGCTTTCAACCGCGCGATGGATATCCCCCGAGCCGAGGCAGGTGAGAAAGCCAAGGGTGCCAATATTGATGCCGAAGACAACGGGGAGTTTGCCGGAGAGTTTTTGGACAACGCGAAGGATGGTGCCGTCGCCGCCCATGACCGCCAAAACCTCGCACTCGGCGGCGAGTGCCATCTCATCCAGGGAGGACGTTCGGCCAGCGAGCGGAGCGGTGTTTTTATGCAGAAGGAAGGGGATGTCCAGCCTCTCGAGTTCCGATATAACCGAGCGAACAACGGTGGCTGCGGCTGGTTTTTCCGCATGGGCGAGGAGACCTATCATGGTCTATCCGGTGTCTGGGCGAGGGAAGGGTGAGTCCGCATCTTGTGCAGGGTTTTCATGGAAAAACGTGGGCGTCAGTAAGACAAACGCCGCGTGCAAAAGCAACGTCAACCTGACGGGAGCGGTTCCGGCATTTCATCTTTTAAAAAGGGGTTGGTTGCGTTCGGTCGCAACGCGCGGGATACTGCCCGGCTATGCCGTTTGAGTTGGAGTCGAGTTATGAGCCCCGGGGGGACCAGGGGCGGGCGATCGCGAATCTCACCCGCTCACTGGGCGCGGCGAACCGCCACCAGACGCTTCTTGGCGTCACAGGCTCGGGCAAGACATTCACGATGGCGAACGTGATCCGCGATCTGGACCGTCCGACACTCATCATGTCGCATAACAAGACCCTCGCCGCACAGCTTTACAGCGAGTTTAAGCAGTTCTTTCCGCACAACGCGGTCGAGTATTTTGTGAGCTACTTCGACTACTACCAACCGGAGGCCTACATTCCGCGATCCGACACCTACATTGAGAAGGATTCGTCGATCAACGAGGAGATCGAGCGGCTGCGCCTCTCGGCGGTGAGTTCCCTCCTCACACGCCGCGACACGATCATCGTTGCGAGTGTCTCGTGCATTTACGGTTTGGCCTCGCCGGAGGATTTTCTGCAAATGCTCGTTACGATCCGCTCGGGGCAGCGCCTCACACGCGAGGAGTTCCTCTCCAAGATCGTCGAGATGCTTTACGAACGGAATGACATCGCATTTGGGCGCGGCAAGTTTCGAGTGCGCGGCGATGTGGTCGAGGTGCACCCGGCGCAGAACGAGGATGAGGCGGTGCGAGTGGAATTTTTCGGCGATGAAATCGAGCGCATCAGCGTGTTCGATCCCCTCACCGGGAACGTGGGTGCTGTGCTCGCAACCTTCACGCTTTTTCCCGCCAAGCAATTTGTTACGCCCCACGACAAGCTCAAAACCGCCATGGGCGGAATTCGCGCGGAACTGGAGGCCCGAGTGGCAGAGTTCGAGCGCCAAAGCAAATTCATCGAGGCCCAGCGCATCCGCATGCGCACCGAATTCGATCTCGAGATGATGCAGGAGATGGGCTTCTGCAACGGCATCGAGAATTACTCCCGCCACCTCACGGGGCGTCCGCCGGGGTCGCGCCCCTACACGCTCATGGACTTTCTTCCGAAGGATCACCTCCTTGTCATTGACGAGTCCCACGCCACAGTGCCGCAGGTCGGGGGCATGTATGCGGGTGACCGATCGCGCAAAAGTGTTCTGGTGGAGTATGGTTTCAGGCTCCCCAGCGCGCTTGACAACCGGCCGTTGAACTTTGGGGAGTTCATGGAAGTTGCCAACCAACTCGTCTATGTGAGCGCTACGCCGGGTGGGTTTGAAATCAACAACAGCATCGTCGGCAATACGGATTGGATCGCGAATCCCGAGAACAAATTCGGGGAGGGGGGACGGCATCTCGACCTCAAAAAACTCGCCCCGGGCGCGGTGGATCTGGATGTGTCCACACCTGGCGCTCCACTCATCGTCGAGCAAATTATCCGTCCGACCGGCCTCTTGGATCCCAAAATCACCGTGCGTCCGTTGAGGGCGCAGATCGATGAGACGATCGAGTTGTGCCGCCGCCGCATCGAAGCGGGGGAGCGTATTCTGATCACCACCCTCACCAAAAAAACCGCTGAGGATCTGGCCGACTACCTGCGTGAGATCGGGCTCAAGGTGCGCTACCTGCACAGCGACATCGACACGATCGAACGCGTGGAAATCCTCCGCACCCTGAGGGCGGGGGATTGCGATGTGCTGGTTGGAATCAACCTTCTGCGCGAAGGCCTTGATCTGCCAGAGGTCTCGCTCGTATGCATCCTCGATGCGGACAAGGAGGGCTACCTGCGAAGCCGCACAAGCCTTATCCAAACCTCCGGGCGCGCCGCACGACATCTCAATGGCGAGGTCGTGCTCTTTGCCGACACCGTTACTGGAAGCATGCAGGCCCTGCTTGATATTTCAAATTATCGCCGCGCCCGGCAGGAGGCATACAACACGAAGCATGGCATCACTCCTCGCAGTGTCGTGCGTGCCGTGCAGGAGAGCTTGCAGTCGATTGTGAAAGGCCGGGAGGTCGAGCAAGGCATCCTGCGCGAGGATGCGGCGCAGTTCGATGCCGCGGAGTTGATCCGTGAACTCGAGCGCGATATGGCGGATGCCGCCTCCCGTCTTGAATACGAACGGGCGGCACTCTTGCGTGACCAGATCACTGAACTCAAAAACGGCTCTTCCACATCCCCCCTCCCTCTGCGCCGGAATACCAAATACCAAAAGCCCAGCCGCAAAAAGCGCGGTTGAGGCCCCCAAAAAAAAGGCCGTTCGTGGAAGGCCCGCTCGAGATCACTACACCAACTGATGACTTTCGGGCTGCATCACGACTTCGCTGAGGACAAGGTGGGGTGGGGCGTCCAAGGCTTGGAGGATGAGGTCGACCGCGGTCTCGGCGGGGATCATTTTCTCGCGCTGAACGGCCATTGGGATTTTGTCCCAAAATGGGGTGTCCACTCCGCCGAGGTGGAGGAGTGAGAAGCGGAGGCCGGAACGTTGGTATTCCTGCGCCAGACATTTGATGAGGCCTGTAACCGCGTATTTGCTGGCGACGTAGGCTGCGGCGTTTCGCATCGGAGCCTTGCCGAGAATGCCGGGGATGGTGATGAAGAGACCTTTTTTCGCGGTGGCCATTGTTTTGCAGGCTTCGCGGGACAGGAGAAATGTGGCGCGTGTGTTCACATTCATCACATGTGTGAATTCGGCATCGGTGGTCTCTGCAGCGGATTTGATGAGTCCCACGCCTGCGCAGTGGACGACGGCATCGATCCCTCCGAGGGCTTCCGCTGCGGCTGCGACGACTTTTTCCGCTGCTCCGGGGGTGGTGAGGTCCGCTGCAAGCGAAGGGGAGGGGAGACCGAGGGCGGCGAGTTTTTCCGCCGAGCGGCCAGTGAGGAAAAGGCTGTCGCCGCGCGAGACGAGACGTCGGGCGAGTGCGGCTCCGATGCCGCTGGAGGCTCCAGTTATGAGAATATTTGCCATGCCAACTTCTACGATAGGGGCTGCTCCACGGATACCGGAAAATCGAGCCGCTTGTGGCGCCGGATTTCGTAGTCCGCAGCGGACTCCACCAACTCGCCATCATCGAACGCATTTTCGAATTCCGGAAAAAAGGTATCGCCGGACACTTCGATGGGAACTCGCGTGAGCAGGATTTCGCTACAGCGAGGAAGCAGGGCGGCGTAGAGTTCCGCCCCGCCGATGACAAAAAGGTGGCGACCATCGGAGGGCTCCAGGACAAGTTCGGGGGACCTGAGGACGCGCACGTGTGGAATCTCCGCAGTGCGGGATACAACCCAGTTCTCCCTCCCGGGGAGTGGTTTTCCGATGGATTCGTAGGTTTTTCGCCCCATGACAATGATGTGTCCGAGTGTGGTGCGTTTGAAGAATTTCAGGTCTCCCGAAAGGTGCCAGGGGATGCGGCCCTGGGCGCCGATGGTGCGGTTCTTGGACATGGCGGCGATGGCGATCATGGGTTCAGATGGAAATCGGTGCCTTGATGGCAGGGTGGGGGGAGTAGCCGACGAGCGTGAAGTCGTCGAAGACAAAATCCTCCAGGCAACGGCGTGAGGGATTGAGTGAGAGGCTTGGAAGCGGGCGGCACTCGCGGGTGAGTTGGAGGCGAGCCTGCTCCAAGTGGTTTGCGTAGATGTGAAGATCGCCGAAGGTGTGAATAAATTCGCCAGGCTTGAGATCGCAGACCTGAGCAACCATGTGGGTGAGCAGAGCGTAGGAGGCGATGTTGAAGGGCACTCCCAGAAAAAGATCTGCGCTGCGCTGGTAGAGTTGGCAGCTCAACTCGCCATCTTGCACAAAAAACTGGAACATCGCATGGCAGGGGGCGAGGGCCATGAGATGCAACTCGGCGGGATTCCATGCCGAAACGATCAACCTCCGGCTGTCGGGATTTTTTTTGATCTCCTCAACGACGCGCGCAATCTGGTCTACCGAGCCTCCGTCGGTCCCGCGCCAATCGCGCCACTGGGCCCCATAAATGCGACCCAGGTGGCCGCTCTCGTCGGCCCACTCATCCCAGATCGTGACCTCGTTTTCACGGAGATATGCGACGTTCGTCTCGCCTTTCAGGAACCAGAGAAGTTCATGGATGATCGAGCGCAGGTGCAGCTTTTTGGTGGTGAGAAGTGGGAAGCCTGTGCGCAAATCAAACCGCACCTGCCCACCGAAAACCGAATACGTGCCAGTCCCCGTGCGATCGCTTTTGAAGCGGCCTTCGTCGAGGACCTGACGGAGAAGACGATGATATTGCTCCATGAGGTGAACGATAGGGATTTTTGCTCCCCCTTCCATCATTTAACCTTACCCATCCCGTTCCAATGTTGTCTTGCCCGTGTGCCGGCGCTCTACTGCGTGGATGGATATGCAACACCCTCCCGTCGATCTGGAAGCCGAGCTTGCTACACGTTTCGGTCACACGGAATTTCGGCCTGGTCAGCGGCGCGTCGTGGAAGCCCTTTTGTCCGGACGTTCCGCGCTGGCGGTCTTCCCGACCGGGGGAGGCAAGTCGTTGTGCTATCAACTGCCGGCAGTTCTTCTCGACGGGCTGACACTGGTTGTTTCGCCGCTCATCGCGCTCATGAAGGATCAGGTGGATGCCTTGCAAGTGCGTGGCATCGCAGCGGCGCGACTCGACTCCACGCTAGGGGCGGCGGAGGTGACCTCCATCCACGAGGGGATGTCCTCCGGAAGTCTCAAGTTGCTTTATGTCGCGCCCGAGAGGTTCGTGAGTGAGACATTTTTGGCAAAGCTCAGGCGGGCCAGAATCAGCCTGCTGGCTATTGATGAGGCTCACTGCATTTCCGAGTGGGGGCACAACTTTCGCCCCGAGTATTTGCGACTCGCGGCAATGGCCAAAAAATTCCGCATCCCGCGGGTGTTGGCTCTTACTGCCACTGCCACGCCCCCGGTGGTGAAGGAGATTCTGAAAGGTTTCCGCATTGCGAAGGGCGATCATGTTCAAACTTCGTTTCACCGCCCGAACCTTGCCCTTCATATCACGCCAGTGGAAGCCTCTCGGCGCTTGGATGCTCTTATCGAGCGCCTGAGCCCGTCTGCGCGCCTCCCGGCCATTGTTTATGTAACGCTCCAACACACGGCCGAGAGCGTGGCAACGAGCCTGCAAAAAGCAGGCATCCGTGCAAGGGCCTACCATGCGGGCCTCGCGAGCGACGTCCGTTCCTCTGCGCAGGATGATTTTATGGGAGGGCGGTGTGATGTGATGGTTGCGACGATTGCGTTTGGCATGGGAATCGATAAGGCGGACATTCGGTCTGTCTTCCACTTCAACTTGCCGAAGACGCTTGAGAACTATCAGCAGGAAATCGGCCGCGCGGGCCGCGACGGCATGCCCTCCCATTGCGAGATGCTCGCCTGCACAGACGATCTCGTTGTTTTGCAGAACTTCATACTCGGTGACACGCCGGAGGAGCAGGCGCTGCGCCACTTGGTGGATCATCTCTTGCGGCAGGGCGACGAGTTCGACATCAGCCGCTACGACCTCTCCCGCACTACGGATATCCGCCCGCTCGTGCTCGAAACCGTCATCACCTATCTCGAAAAGGAAGGCATTCTTGAGCCGACGGGAATGTTTTACTCCACCCTGCAAATCGCATTTCATCATCCAGAGGATCGCGTTATTGCCGGCCATTCACCCGAGCGCCAACGCTTTTTGAGGAGTCTTTTTGCAACTGGAAAACGCGGCACCCGGCTTCTCACGCTCGTGCCGGACGTTGCCGCGGAAAAAATCGGCGAGTCTCGGGAGCGGGTTCTCAAGGCACTGGGCTACCTCGAGGAGGCGGGCGATATCGAGATCAAACCCTCGGGCCTTCGCCACAGGTTTCGTCTGCTTGCGAAAGCAAAGGAACGCACTCCACACGCCATTGCCACATGGCTGCACGGGCTTTTCACATCCCGCGAAAAGCAGGACCTTGCCCGCCTCGAGGGGATCTTGGATTTCGCCTCCACGCCCGGCTGTTCAACGCGTCGCCTCATTGCCTATTTCGGTGAAAAAATGGACACTGATTGCGGCCACTGCGGACGTTGTCACGGGGAGTCCGCCGCCAGGCTTCCTCTCTGCGACGAGATGGAGATCAGTCTCGTCCATATCGCGGCCATCAACGTGCTCCGCGCCGAGGGCCATGCCGCATTGCGCGGAAAGCGTCAACTCGCGCGCTTTCTCTGCGGCATCTCCAGCCCTGCCGTGACCCGCGACCGCCTCACACGACACGACGCATTTGGCCTGCTCGAAAGGGTGCCGTTTTCCCACGTGCTGGAATATGTCGCCACCGGACTATAATCTCCCCGGAAAAAAAAGTTGGGAGATGGTGTTTGGCACAACTTTTCCCACTGTCCATGAAATCACGCGTGTCTAGCCTCACTCCAGACCTGCGGACCTGCCTGAGCATATGGACTTAGTGAGTTGCGGGTATTCCCAGCTGTTAGACAACTGGATTTTCCTGCCGGTGGCTCCTCACGAACCCCCGGCCTCAACACCATCTCCCGTCTCTTAAACGGCAATGGTGCGAATTTTTGCAAATTTTTTTCAAAAAAAATCAATCCGCCTTTGCCGCGGCAATCAGTGAGGGGATCGCTGCACGGTAGGATGGGTATGCGGGAGTCCACCCGATGGCACGCAACTTGATATTTTTCACCTGTTTGCTCGTCCAACCGCGCTTGCGATCGAGATCGGCCGGGCCCTTCGGTGGCAGTGGGCGTTGTAAAAAACTGGCAATCCATCCATAGACATCTTGTTGGGTGGAAGGAGTGTCATCGCACACATTAAAGATGCCCTGCGCGTTGGCTGAAGTGGCCAGATGCCACAGCGCACGGGCCGCATCATCGCGATGAATCTGATTAATCCACCGGTATCCTCCCGCCTCGAGAACGGCGGATCCCTCTAAAAACTTGCGCAGCAGGACGGAGCGCCCCGGGCCGTAAATTCCCGCCAGTCTCGCAACGACTCCCCCCGCGCGGAGGGCGAGCGCCTCGGCTTCCAGCAGAATACGCCCGGTCTCGCGATCCGGCTCGGTGGGGGATTCCTCCGTGACGCACGCCCCATCCGTCTGTGCATACACCGACGTGCTTCCCGTAAAAATAATCCGCTTGGGAGCGAAAGCCTCCAGCAGGTGGGACATGCCGTCGCGATACACTGCCTTGTAGGCATCTGCACCGCCCCGACCGGAACTCGCACAATGCACGAGCACATCCGGTCGCTCCCACCCCCCGGGCGCCAAGAGCGGGCGGGAGATATCGGCGACATCCACTGCGAAAGGCCGCGAAGCCAGACGGGCAGCGGATTCCCTCGTGGCGCAGAGACCAAGCACGCGCCAACCCGATTCCAAAAATAAACCGGCTGCGGCCTCACCTAGGAAGCCGCAGCCGGCAAAAACAACTCTTCTGCAGTCCAAACTCAGGACGCAGGGTTGAAATTAAAGCGGATTTTCAACTTGGCACGCTTGGCGTTGTTTTTTGCCTTGCGCCGTGTTCTCTGGACAGGAGTTTCGAAAGCGCGCAGTCGTCGCACTTCATCCATAAGTCCCTCCGCATCGATCTTTCCCTTCAAACGCTTCAGGGCTCTGTCGATTGGCTCACCTTTTCGAACGATTATTTCCGGCATAAATTCACCTACTTTCTAAAAATTGGGATCGGCACCCTAGCGAGCCCACCCTCGGGGCGTCAAGAAGTCGTTTCTCGCTCGCGCGGGAAAATCCATCCTTGCCCGATCTCGGACCGGATGGGCACAGTGTGGGTCGCATGACTCGACACGACAACCGCCTCGCCCACCAAATCCGTCCCATCACCCTCGAGAAAGGCATCGCCCCGCACGCGCAGGGCTCCGTCCTCGTTTCCTTCGGAAACACGAAGGTCATTTGTGCCGCGACCATCGAGGAGTCGGTGCCGCGCTGGATGAAGGAGCAAGGCAAGACGGGCGGTTGGATCACGGCGGAATACTCGATGCTCCCTTATTCCACTCTCACGCGCAAGCAACGCGACTCGACACGCGGGCGTGTCGACGGACGCGGCACCGAGATTCAGCGCCTCGTCGGCCGGGCGCTCCGGGCCGTTGTGGACCTTGAGAAGCTCGGCTCCCGCACCCTTTGGGTTGATTGCGACGTGCTCCAAGCCGATGGCGGCACCCGCACAGCCGCCATCACCGGGGCCGCGCTCGCGGTGGAGTTGGCCGGGCGGTGGCTCGTCCAGCAGGGAAAAATCGCCTTGCTTCCCGTGAAAAACCGCGTCGCGGCGGTCAGCGTCGGAGTTGTGAACAACGAAGTCCTCGTTGACCTCGACTACATCGAGGACCGGGACGCCAGCGTGGACATGAATGTCGTCATGACAGACAAACTCGATTTTGTGGAACTTCAGGGCAGCGGGGAAGAGAACGTTTTCAGTCCCGCACAACTCGAGCAAATGGTCGCCGCCGCCCGAGGTGGAATCACCCAACTTCTCGAAATCCAAGCCGCCGCGCTCGCGTAGGCGGCTTGGGGTCGCCAAGAGCCAGGCTCCCCGTGCGGCAACCCCAGCTCCGCACGGGGCCGGAGACCGCACCCGCCCTCAGACTGGATCGGGAAGGAGCCAGCGGGGTTGCATTTTCAATCCTGCTCTGTATATCCCTTCTGCAGCTTATTTATTTATGAACTCTCCAACCGCGATGCCCGTTAGCGAATTGCCTGCCGAGGCGAGGGGCGCCTTCCTCGTTCGCACCTACACCCACCTCACACTTGCCATCTCCCTCTTTGTCGGCATTGAGATCTGGTTTTTCAATACCGGCATCGCCGCAGCGATCGTCGCCGCATTTTCTAGTGTATCGTGGCTTCTCGTCCTCGGTGGCTTCATGCTGCTCTCTTGGTTGGCCACCTTTCTCGCGAATCCCTCCGTGGCCCGCCCCATGCAGTATCTCGGCCTTGTTCTCTACGTGCTGCTGCAGGCCGTCATCACAGTGCCACTGCTTGACATTGCAAACGAGACGGCACCTGGAGTGATTGCGAGTGCCGCGCAAGCAACTTTGGGCGGATTTTTCCTGCTCACGGGCGTGGTCGTTTTCACCCGCAAGGATTTTTCCTTCCTGCGGACCTTTATCGTCTGGGGAGGCTTGCTCGGCCTTGGTGTGATTGTTGCCGCTGTGCTCTTCAATTTCGACCTCGGCACCTGGTTCTCCTTAGCCATGGTCGTCCTTGCGGGGGGATCGATTCTTTACACCACGTCCTCCATCATGCGCGATTATCCGGAGAATGCCGACCTTGCCGCAGCCATCCAGCTCTTTGCTGCCGTCGCGCTCATGTTCTGGTATGTGCTCAGGCTGTTCATGGGGGCCCGCCGCTGAAAAGGCACCATGAAAAAACTCACACTCCCTGCGCTCGCTCTCCTCTGCGCGCTTACCTCCGCGTCGGCCCTCGAAATTCAAGGCGTTGCCGTGCCGCAACAGGTCCAGGTTTCCGGGCAGACTCTCACGCTCAACGGCGCGGGCCTTCGCACCGTCACGCTCCTCCTCATTCCAATCAAAGCCTACGTTGCGGCATTCTACTCCCCCACACCACTGCGCGCCGAAGCCGATGTCCAAACCTCTCCGGGACCTCTGCAATTTACCTTCACATTCCTCCGCGCCGTCAGCCAATCCGACGTCGCCCAGGCTTGGGGCACGCAATTCGCCGATAGCAACACCCATTCGTATCCTGGCTTTGCAAGCGACCTCGCCGCCTTCATCGCCATGTTCGGCCCCCTCAATCAAGGCGGCGTGCAAATGGTCCAACTCGTCGGCACGGATACCCTCGTTTATGATAAGGGCCAACTGAAAGGCACCCTCCCCGGCCGAGACTTCCAAAAATCCTTCCTCAGCCTCTGGTTCGGCTCCAATCCAGTCGCTCCGGCTCTCAAGGCAGCCCTCCTCGGCAGCTGAGAGTCCACCGCACGGGCTCTTGGCCAGACCGCTCGAGGGATTGGACCCCCGCTCGGCAGGCCTGCATCGTAGTCTTCGCCCTCGAACCTCGTGGGGGATGCCTGGAATCTGAAAGGTGTCTCGCAGAAACGTCAGGTTTTTGATTTTTGAACTATTCAACGATTTCTCGCTTGAGGGAGGGCCTCTCTGGTCTGAGTATTGTGCAACAACCTCCCTGCTCTTCGAACGCTCAGGCTGGCGCAGTGTCAAATCCCTTGGCCATGCACCCACCTCTCTCATTTTCAATGATACCCCGCTCCGCCCCCTCTCGTCTCTCCCTTCTTCTAGGGGTGATCGTGTGGCTTGCTCCCGCCTTGGCTTCAGGCGAGGCCATGGTTCAGCTTTTCAATGTTTCCTACGCCGAGATCGTCAAAAAAATGCCCGAACTCGCGGAGGCAGGCTATACCGCACTCTGGCTCCCTCCTCCCACGAAAGCCTCCGGCGGCCTCTCCGTCGGCTACGATTTGTGGGATCCCTTTGATTTTGGCTCGAAAGACCAGCGCAGCACCGTGCGCACCCGCTACGGCACCGAGTCCGAGTTGCAGCTCATGATCGAGGTGGCGCACCGCTTTGGCATCCGGGTTTATTTTGACAATATCATGAACCACCGGGCGTTTGACATCCCGGGCTTCAATGAGACAACCCCCACTGGCGGTGAGGGGCAGGACGAACTCTACCCCGGAATGGTCCCGGAGGATTTCCATCTGAGAAAAACCGAGGACGGCTTTTATCGCAAATGGGACAACACCCGCGATTGGAACAGCGCCTGGCAGGTCATGAACCTCGGCCTCTCCGACCTCATCGACATCGCCCACGAAAACCCCAACGCCAACCACGGGGCGAACGAAGGCGACACCCATCCGAAGTATTCGTTCGTCCGCGATCTCAATCGGCCCGAGCAATACGATCACGACAAGGATGGTAAACGGATTTATTTCGGTTGGCTGATCGACAAAGCGCGAGCCGAGTTGGGATCAAGCACAAATGCCACCCAACTCCGCACCCACGCCACGCAATACATCAAAGATAACCGCGCGGCCTACATCGAGGATGTCGGCGCCTACCTCATCCGCGCCGTCCGTTTTAAAATGGACCGCTTGAAGATCGACGGCCTCCGCCTCGATGCCGTCAAGCATGTGCCGGATTATTTCTACGGGCAGATGTCCGGCGCGGATAAGGACACCAGCGATGCCGGCTACATCGGCGGCGCGCAGTTGCAGTTCAACATCTCGCGCGGCTTCAGCGATGCCAACCACCGGGACTCGGTGTTTGAAGACAAACGCGGTCGTGACGATGCGATGATGTTCGGCGAGCACCTCGGGCAACCTCCCGGCTATGGCGGGTATTGGGATTCCGGCATGCGTCTCGTGGACAACGATCTCCGCTCACTGCTGAACAATCGCCTTGGAAATCCCAGCGCCTCGCTCGCCGGCCTAGACGCATCGGGTGCCGGCGGTTTTCCCGCCGGCCTCGGCGTGACCCATGCGAACAGCCACGACAGCGATTTCGCCGCGCAGAAGGAATGGCAGCACGCCTACTACATGTTCCGCGAGGGAATGGGCTTGGTTTACTCCGATGGATATTACAAAGCCGGCACGCTCGGCGAATCCGGCGGGGCCTTCCCTCGACACGCAAACACTCATTTCCTCGGGCAATTCAGCGATCCCCGCATTCCGAACATCATGCGCCTCCACAGCGATTTCGCCCGAGGGCTTCAACAAGGCCGCTGGGGGGACGGCGACTTCTTGGCCTTTGAGCGTCGCGACAACCGCGACAAGGTTGGAAATACCCGCATCGGCACAGCCAGCGAGGAAATCACCATGGTCGCGATGTTCAACGACAACACAGCTCAAGGCCAAGCGCGTTCATTCCCCACCAGCTTCTCCTCGGGTGCCTACCTCTACCAATACGCCGAGGGGCCAAATGGCTCCTTCATGGGCGGCTTTTACAAATACGCGGGCGAGCTGAATACCGTGGTCGTCCCCCCCGGCGGCTACTACCTCTTCAGTTGGCGCACGCCGGAACTCTCCACACTCTGGCCCTCGGCCGTCGTCACGCTCCTTCAAAACGACCGCGAGGTCGACCGCATCACCGTCACGAGAAAAGACGGCCCCGATGGCGACCAATCCTTCAATCCGCTCGGTCTGGCCAACCGCGGATTCCCTGCGGGAGTCACTCCACCCAAATACACCTACCAAACCACCGTCCCCGTCGTGAAAAGCGGCAACTTCACCATCCTCGCCCGCGCCGACGGCTCCGCCGAAAACATCTGGCTCAAGCTCAATGGCGGCGTCGATTTGAATGGAACAGTTCCCCCAGGAGTCACCGACCCCGCCAAGCGCGACCACCAACCGGGCGTCTTCAGCGACATCTGGGTCGGCTATGAACAACCGAACTTTGTCGAGCGCCAGCATCCCGAGAAGTTTGCCGCCGCGGTCACCACCCGTTGCCAGATCGGTTCTCCCGGCGCGGAAACCTATGTCAAAACCATCGGCGGTTCCGCAGTCATCAACAACGGTCCTACGGGCGCCAACAACTCCAACACCGAGGGCGGCAACCAAGCCGCTTGGATTTATCACAACCCGGACGACACCGTGGGAGGCAATCAAAGTGTCGCCAATGTGGGCGATAAGCAATTTAACGAACTCGCCGACACCATTCGGATTTGGGGCAAAAGCAACTCCGTCGGCGAGGGTTTCAAAATGTTTGTTTACTACACCATCGACGGCTCCTTCCCCGAGGGCGGTGGTGGCATCGGTCGCGGCAACACCCGCGTGGCGGAGTTGAACTACCGCCACAATCAGGGGGCCGACGACTGGTGGGCCTCGGCCACGATTCCGAAACCGGCTCCCGGCACACAATTCATTTACAAGATCGGGTCCTACAAAACCGGCGCAAGCTCCGTCTGGCCCTCCGGCCCCGGTGAAGTCGCTTACAAAAAGAAAATGCTCACCACCTTCCGGGTCGAAAATTTCAATCCCTCCACCATTCAATTCTTCCCGCACAACGACTACGCCCGCATTCCGACTCTCGGCGCGAATTACTCCGAGTGGCCTTGGGCCATGCAGACCGGCCTGAGCGAAGGCTTCCATGTCATCCGCGCCCGCGCCCACCTGAACCGCAATCCGGTCACCGCCACCCCGCTCTACAACACTTTTATCCAGACATTTTACTACGACGCCAAAACCCCCGAAGGCACGCTCCTCTGGCCCCAAAGCAACGGTGACACCGTTGGCGGCTCCAGCTACGGACTCGTCCTCCGCACCGACAAAACCGTCGAGGAGGTTTGGTTCCACATCGAGGATTCCGAAAACGGCAACAACGACTCCCAAACCACCGTCCTCAACGGCAACGGCGCCGGCTTCGAACCTTTCGAGGATGGAAACCGAAACGGCGTCCGCGACGACGGCGAGGACTTCACCGACATCAACGGCAACGGCATTTACGACCTCAACCTCGAAAAAGGCTGGGCCCAAGCCACCCAAAACATTTCCAACAACCTCCCGGGCGAAAAAGAATGGAGCTTCCGCTACAATAACATCCCCTCCAGCGGCTCCGCCATTATCACCGTCCGCCTGCTCGAGGCCTCGTCGTCCCGCAACCTCACCCTCCCCGCCGCGGACGCCCACGCCACCGAAATCGTCCGCAATGTCCAAACCCGCGGACCCGATGAGCGCGTGAACATCGCCTGGCCCCAGCGCGACCGCGACACCGTGGACGACAACTATTTGATGAAGCTTTACTTCACCAAGGCCCTCGCCGACGGCACGAACACGGATTCCCTCAAAGAGCGCTTCACATTTTCCATCGCCAGCACCGAAAACGGCAGCGACCGCGACGCCGTCGTCCAAAGCCGCTCAAACTTCATCATCAATTACGACGCCACCGACCAGTTCCACGAACTCGCGATCCCCCTCCCGAACCTCTACAACGACATCCCCGACTTCCTCCACACCCTCACCGTCACCTACACATTCCCCGAAGGAAACCGCAAACTCGAAGCCATCCGCCTCGTCAGGGCCAACCCCAGCACGAAACCCTTCGTTCGCATCACCCGTCCCAACGAACTCGGCTCCGACGGTCGCCCCACCGAGATTATCCTGCCCGACGGCCCCGGTCCCGACCGCTTGGACTACACCGTGCGCGTGGAAACCAGCGCCGGCGTCAACGATCTTGTTCTCACCGGCAGTCCAGCCATCACCCTCTTCGAGGAGCCCTTCACCGACACCAATGGCAACGGCGTTTGGGACGACCAAGAGCCTTCCACCGATCAAAACGACAACGGGCTCTGGGACGAGGGGGAACCCTACACCGACCTCAACACCAACGGACAATTCGACCTCGGCGAGGATTTCTTCGACATAAACGAAAACGGAATCAGAGATCCCGCCGAGCCGTTCACCGACCTCAATAACAACATGGTGCGTGATGGCGTGAGGGTCACCGTCACCGGCAACACCAAGTCGTGGGACTTCACCTGGCGCATCACCGCCCCCGGCAACTATCTTCTCAACGCCAACGCCACCCTCAATGGCCAATCCACCGCCACCGTCCGCAACGCCCGCGTCATCCTCCGCCAAATCACCGAGACCGACCTCGAGCAATCCAACGACGACGACCACGACGGCCTGATAGACATTGTCGAGACCAACCGCGTTGATATCCCCGAGCGCCAGGCCGAGACTTGGACCAACGGCGATGTCCACATCTGGCGCGCCTCCGGCCGCACGCTGCCCTTCAGCCCCGATTCCGATGGCGATGGACTTCCCGATGCGCTCGAAGTCGGCTGGCGCGGAGCTTCGAACCCGCCCACCAATCCCGCCACCGACACCAACGGCGATGGCATTCCCAATTTCATTGGCGACTTGGATCCCCCGCTCTACGCCGTGGTCGAGCACCACACCTTTGTCCCCGGTGTCGGCTCGCAAAGCCAAGGCGACGACCGCACCCGCCAAGCCGTCGGCTCCGTCACCGATCCCACCAATCCCGACACCGACGGCGACGGTCTGCCCGATGGAATCGAGGATGCCAACAAAAACGGCTGGGTCGATGGCGACGGCAAGCCGATGCCTTTAAACGCCGGTCGCGAGACCTTTGCCACCCACCGCCCGAACTCTGGCGATTGGCCCAACAATGTCATCGATTCCTTTGAGACCTGGCTCGAGACCAGCCCCACCAACTCCGACTCCGATGGCGACGGCCTGCAAGATGGTTGGGGCGAGGATAAAAACTTCAACGGCTTCATCGACGGCGACACCAACAAAAATCGCGTTTACGATGCCGGTGAGCAGTGGAGCGAAACCGACCCCCTCAACCGCGACACCGACGGCGACGGCCTCCCCGATGGTTGGGAGGTCCAATACGGTCTCGATCCCCTCGACAACGGCACCCTCAACATGCGCACCGGCGGCGCGGGCAATCCCAACAACGGCGCCGACGGCGATCCGGACGGCGATGGCTTCACCAACGCCCAGGAACTCGCCTCCGGCACACACCCCACCCAGCAGGATGTCATCGGCGGCGGCCAAGGCGAAGGCTCCATCAAAATCGGCACCTTCACCGAGTGGACCCATAACGACCTTCTCGTCCTCGACGAATACAACGAAGGCAACAGCAACGGCGGCGCCGATGTTTACCGCTCCTGGAATAATTCCGACAACTCCCGCGACATCGTGGCCTTCTCCTTCCGCGACGGCGGCGATACGGGCTCCGGCGGCGATGGTCGCCTCTACTTCCGCATCGATTTCCTCGACCTTTCCGACAAGGACTGGGAAGGCGAAGTGGACGCCTATGTCGTCGTCGATACTGGAAACCCCGGGTCCGGCGAAGCCTCGATGCCCAACGAAATTGAAATCACCACCGACATGAAGTGGGAAGTGGTCGTCGCGGCCTATGCCCAAAACTTCGGATCGATCTTCGTGGACCGGAACGCAGCCCAAAATACCACCACCAAATTCCAAAACCCCGTCACCGATGGCGGTGTCGAGTCCCGTGGCTTTGGTGGCCAAAACGAAATCGCCTGGTCCAGCCGCTACGATGCCGTCGAGATCGCCATCGAGCGCCGCCATCTCCGCGATGCCGGCTGGCTCGGTGATCCGGCCACCCTTAACTTCCAAGTCTTCACCACCAAGCCAAACACCCAGGCCGGCGGCACTGGCGATCTCCCCGGCCGCAACGACATCCGCGATTCCATCTACGACGACGGGGTCGCCTCCGATTGGTGGCGCGACCAAGACAACATCATCCTTAACGGAAAACTCGCCGGATGGTTCGGCCGCAACGGTGCGAACGACCGCAACAAATCCGCCAAGGTCATGCTCCTCGCCCACGGCAACCAAGCCATTCAACCCGGCGCCGTCATCCACAACCTCATCCGCAGCGGCACCGGAAACACCACCACTGGCTACCACCGCATGCTCGAGGTCCACGAGAGCTTCAACGCCCCGCTCACCCTCCACCTCACGCCCACCCTCGCCTCCGCGCTCCAGTGGGCCTCCAGTTCGAACAACGCCACCGACGGCCCCTCGTTCAATGCCCGCATCCGCAACCTCGTCGCCCAAAATCGCATCGACCTCGTCGGATCCAGCTTCTCCGACCATGTGCCGAAATATTTCCTCCAGCAATTCAACAACGAAAACAAAGCTCTCTCCGAGACTTTCCTCGACACCATCTACGGCAACGGCACCCAGGCCACCTCGCAGAAAATCTTCTGGCCCACCGAACGCGTCCTCGACACGGACACCGTCGAAACCATCAAAGGAATGGGCTACTCCTACACCTTCGCCGACCAGATGCGCCATTTCGTAAAATGGTTCGGCCGCTCCGCCGCCCTCGGCACCGCTGGCTACCGCATCAACGAGGTCAATGGCCTCAAGGTTATCCCCATCCACGATATGACCTCCGAGTATCTCGACCAAATTCGCGACGAGGGCTCCAGCATGTCCGTCCGCCAACTCCTCTCCCGCCGCTCCCGCAGCGGCGTGCAGGATCAGGTCGTCGTCCTCTGGCGCGACATGTCAGATTTTTCCAATGTCGCCAAAGCCGACAGCTACACCGCCAATGTCCGCTGGCTCGGCTCCCGCCCGTGGATCCGCGTCGTCACCGCCCAGCAAATCGCCGACAACGAGATCGCCTACAAAGGCCAGGATGGAAACAACTACACCACCTGGGGCACCGAGCAGCGCGGCACCGGAAAAACCCTCGTCCAAACCGCCAAGGATTGGGTCGATTGGGCCTCGGGCGAAAATTACGACCACTGGTATTACGGATCCGCCCGCGAGACCGGCCTCCGCAACGAAAAATTCAATCTCCTCACCGCCTTTGGCCACATGGGATTTGAGGGGCAGGTTCGCAACGCCTGGCTCGGCACGAACAGCACCACCACCCCCGCCCTGCGCTCCCTCGCCTCCGGCGTCCTCGGCGCCTCCCTCTTCCAAACCGCCTTCCACAACACCCCCGGCGGCAACCTCCAAAAATTCAGCACCGGCGATTACATCTACCCCGACAACGCCGGCAACCAAACACTCGCCCCCTTCGCCCGCCACAGCCAATCGCAAGCCCGCTTCGCAAATATCTACCAACGCGTCCAGCAATGGGCCTCCACCGCCAACACCACCACGCTCGGCACAGAGTCCCTCGATGTGGACCTCGACAACACACCCGAGTATCTCCTCTTCAACTCCCGCATTTTCGCCGTCTTCGAATCCAAAGGCGGTCGCATGACCGCTGCCTGGCTCCGCAATCCCACCACTGGAAAAATCTGGCAGGTCGCCGGCAACTTCGCCGCCTACAGCAACACCGACACCGAGGACGAAGGCGCCAGCAACCCGACCGCCTTCCGCACCAGCGGATTCAAGGATTGGTGGACCATCGGCGGCTCGTTTGGCGGAGGCAACAGCACCGCCGTGAATGCCAACTACACCCCGACCGCCTTCACAGGAAACGCCACAGGTTGGCAGTTCGCATCCTCCGGCATTACCAAGGCCATCACCCTCGCCAACGCCTGGACCGGCAACATCACCGCCACCTACACCCTCAGCGGCCCGAACGAAGTCTATGTCCGCTTCGGCCTCTCGCCGAACCTGCTCGACCTGAAACTCCGCGGCCAGCAAGGCCTCACCGCCAACGAAACCACCTCCCGCTCCACGCTCACCAATCTCAGCGGCAACGAAACCGTCCGCGCATGGGTC
>Ga0247844_1004041_pt1 | contig 20403 bp, 18 predicted proteins | sample LaCtaG_FD_192421 | JGI IMG/M metagenome (GOLD analysis project Ga0247844, IMG submission 192421) | Freshwater microbial communities from meromictic Lake La Cruz, Castile-La Mancha, Spain - LaCruzMarch201714.5m_1 | ecosystem: Environmental > Aquatic > Freshwater > Lake | place: Spain: Castile-La... | reverse complement strand
CTAACTCCCGATCCTGTGTCCGGCCCCAACCCTTGGTCCTGACTCGGGGCAATGTTGCGAAGAAATATTTTCAAGCCCCCCGGAATCCCACGCTGGCTGTGAATGATTTTTTAATACGGAACCGCTGCAATTCCAGGCCACAAGTCACTCTTGAATTTCTCTCAGAATGGCCTCAAAAGCCTTTACTGATGAAGGCTCCTTCAGTAGACCCAGAGCGGACATTTCGATCGAGTCAATTTTTAGCAAATTTTAAAGAAAAAAATAGGGAGGACTTAAATGATACAAAACCTGACGTCACAAATTGTGACATCAATAGCAATTGTTTTAATGGGGCTTCAAAGTGCAGCAGTTCAAAATGCTTCGGAACTCAGAGCAATCGTAGAAACACACTGCAAAGAAAAAAAATGCGCCTGCTATTCTAACAATATCGATGGACTGAATCTCACCTTTGGCAATGGATCCAACCAGCCGAACAAAGCTTTACTAAAGATCCAGCCGCAGCATCAATTTAGCTACCGACAAAATGAAATGTTGCCCCTCGCAGAGGCCGAGGCTTCCGTGGAAATTTTTAACCAAAAGTTCAATTTGAGTGAAATTAGCCAGAACTTTTGCATTAATAATAGTTCATCTGAAAAAGGCTACTATGAATTTTTAACCAATGTTCGCAGCACTCTGCTCGACCGAATGTTTTTTGAACAGCTTCAAAATAATGGCGGTTTCTGCAACCCACATCAGAAATGTGAGTGCGAATTTGCAATGGGTGGCAATGAAATGGCGCCTGATTTTTCCGAGAATTTTGAAATTGGAGTCACAGGCGGACAGGAATTTATCTATACGGGCGGAAGTTCTGCGGGCCAAATTAGGTCTCCAGACAATAAAGCCATCTTCGTAAAAAGCTTTGGCAAGCTTGTTGGCAAGTCTTCGCAAGAAAAAGAAGACTTCATTCAGTCCCAACTTCTGCGTCTCGAAGTTTTTCAGCCCCTTTGTAGAGATTTTGAAGGCGTAAGGACTCAAGGAAAAAATAGCCTCCTCAGCCTGATTCAAGAACTTGAAAGCCCAACCCCTCCAGACGAAGACGAAGGACATGATGAAGGCAATCTCGAAAAGCAATAGCTAGAATCAATAGCAAGGAGCGATAAATAATTTTAGCTGGACTTCAAATAAGGCAAGACTCGCTCTTGCTCGCTTTTCACTTCAAGAAAGAGTTCTGAAAGCAGAGGTAGATCGGATTTGGCCTCTGCTTTTTCTTCCATAGTGCCAAGTAAGTCCGCCAGCTGTTCAAATCCAAGGGCATTGGCACTGGATTTTAGAAAATGAGCTGCTTCGGTAACCACTTCAAAATTTGCTTCTTTGACTCCGGCCTCGAGTTCGCGAAATTTTTCAGGAGTGCTCGAGTTGTAGATCTCAATCATTTCTTTGAGATGTTTCTGGCTGCCCATTTTGGCCCAGCGTTTTTGATTGATGCTTTCTTTTTTTGCCTTCGCAAAATTTTGACTCAATATCTGATGCAAACTTTCCATCGAAATCGGCTTGGGCAAGTATTCATTCATACCGCCTTCGATGCACTTTTCGCGGTAACCATTCATTGCATGAGCCGTTGTTGCGACAATAAACGATTTTCTGCGCTGATCAAAATCCAGCTTTCGTATTCTTTCCGTTGCAGTAAAACCATCCATGCCAGGCATTTGCACATCTACAAAAATAAGGGGAAATGCTTTTTCTTCAAGTATTTTTAAGCCTTCGAAGGCAGAAGATGAGACCCTCGCCGAACAGCCCAGCTCTTCAAGAAAGTTTTTTAGTACAAACTGATTCATGGGATTATCTTCAATGATCAGCGCCTCAATATGACCAAAGTCTCGACCGAACTGCTGACCAACTTCCGCGGAGAACTGTTGAACTTTCTTCTTGGGAGCCACCTGCGCCAAGCTAAACTCAACTTCAAACCAAAAGGTAGTCCCCACACCCACTTCACTTGAAAAGTCGATCTGGCCACCCATTTTTTCAATAATTGCTTTTGAAATCGATAGTCCAAGACCCGTTCCTCCGTACTGGCGAGAAATAGAACTATCCGACTGAGAGAAACTTTTAAAAAGCCTTTCTTTAGCACTTTCTGGTATTCCGACTCCGGTATCTATAACTTCGAAAAGCAGTCTCTCTGCAGTGGCGGTCTGCTGCTGGACTGAGATCTTCAAGCTCACGGAACCCTCTTGCGTGAACTTGATGGCATTACCCAAAAGGTTCAAAAAAACTTGCCGAAGTCTTACGGAGTCCGTCTCAACGGGCCTTAAATTGCCGACGACCTCCACAAAGAGTTTCAGACCTTTGACTTCGGCCTGACCTGACATGATCTCGATACTTTCATCGGCTAAGTCTTTCAAATCAATTGCGGCTTCTATTTCCAACTGAAGGCCTTCGTGTTCAATCTTCGAATAGTCAAGAATGGGATTGATGACTTCGAGCAATGACTTTGCGGATTTTTGAATCCCATCAATGAGTTTTCTTTGCTCGTCAGTTTTCGCAGACCTCAGTAAAATATGGCTCAGTCCACTGATTGCATTTAGGGGAGTCCTTACTTCGTGGCTCATGTTCGCCAGAAAATCTGATTTTGCCTGACTTAATTTCTGTACTCGCTTATGGGCTGCGACCAGTTCTTCTTGTCCTGCTGCCAAAATTGAAGACAGAGAATGAAGATTTTGTGATTCAGTCTGTGATACAGTCCTTGCCCAGATCAAGAGGATGAATCCGAGCAAGGTACCACCACAAATCGTAAACAGAATAATGTGCGCAGAGCGCCTCAGATCTTCCAGTTGAGCACCCGACGACAACTGCACTTTTCCTTGGAATTCCTGAAATCCTGAAGCTGAATCCACTTCAGCTTGCAAAAAAAGTGGCTCAACTAGCGCCTTGGTGGCTTCGCCACTGCGACCATTGATCCTTAGCTTCATCGCGCCATTGAGCAAATCAAATAACCGATTGTTCGGTGCGATGAGGGAATTCAGAGAGACCTCTCTGAATTCAGGCGCCTGCATCAAGAGTTTGAGCTGTTGATAGTTTTTTCCATACTCAGCAATGGACTGATTGTAGAACTTCACCATTTTGGGATCGCCGCGATTGATAAACTCCTTGGCATAGGTCTGGGCTTCTTTAATACGAAGCTCTAAACCTTGAAGTTCATTTCTCATTTTTTCAGACAAAACAGAAGAGTGAGAGTACTGCGCAAAATCATAGATTTGCTTCACGGAAAGAACGCTGACGGCTAATAACAGAATAAGACCGAACTCAAAACTAATCCGAATCTTTTTGACCGGCCTGGTTGTTGGGGCCACTGGTTCAAGCCTTTCTATACTTAATCTGCTGCTGCCGAACCCAAACTCGAACTTCTGCTAGCTGAGCTTGATTGAGACCAATGAAACTAACGTAAGTCCGATACCAGGTTTCGCTGACATTTTCATAGGCGGTCTCGGTACAAGTGGTGACCCGAAAACGCATTTCGCCAAGCTTAAGCTCCTGAAAAAGTTCGCTCTTTAAATCCAAGTTCATCCCTACTGGAAAACGAATGGACGAATCAAAATAGAAACCTGTTTCAGAGACGGAAAACTGCTGAATGGTCATCTTGAGGGTCGAAGGTTTATCATAGATCCCTTCAGCAAAATGCAATTGCCGATCTCCATCTTTCTCTAGTGCCAACTTAATTTTCGCAGTAAAAAAATCATCATCATAAGGCTTTAGAATGTAGTCTTGGGCTCCTAGAGCAATGGCTTTTTTAATGTCCTCGTCTTTATTTTTACCGGATACAACGATGATCTTTGTCTGAATTTTTTCTTTCCGCATCGAGGCCATCAGGTCATAGCCAGAATGAATAGGCATCGCCAGATCAACAAGAATCAAGTTCACCGGATGGGTCTTTAAAAGTTGAAGGGCAGGTTCGGCCCCCGTAAAAGAAATCACTTCGTGACCCAAAGGTTCAAGCAAGGATTCGCAGCGCTTTAAGTTCAATAGATTGTCATCCACGATTACAATTCTCATGGAAGCTTTATCGGCAGATAGCCAGTGAAAGATGAGGGTCTTTCGTCCTGTTTTTGAGGAACCAAATCTAAATACATATCAGGTGAGAATGGGAGTTTCGAAACCAGCTGCACAGCCAGGACCTCCTGAATCTTGATTAAAATTGTCAAAACTTAGGACAGATCATTTTTTCAATGGCTCGAGTTCTAGACAGTTGCCTCTCATTCTAAAGAAAATAAAGTGCCAATTTTTGTCTCTCTGACAAAAATGATTTCAAGCTCCAGATCCTGAGAAGATAAACATTCACCTGAATCGTCGATGTGAGCTATGTTCGGCCCTCAACGGGGAATTGGGCTTTTCGGGGGTGGTGAATGAGTTTTTCTAGAATCTTCAATGCGGCTTTAAGACTGACGCTAACCAATTTGATTGTTGTGTCATTTTGCTCTGTCGGCTCTGCAAACACAAAATATGACTTTGAAAACGAGTGGAGTCCAGAAGCAGTTTCCAAATCCGTCGAACCTTCAAGTCAATCAAAGTCCTTGGAAGAACTTACGATGGACCGCTGGGAAAATGAATCAGCCCAGCAGCTCAGCGAAGAAGACCGCTTGGAACAGGAAATACGTGAAGCCTATGAACTTTCAAAACCTTTGAAGGCAAAAAAGAGTCGCCTGGCTAAAGCTGCAAAAGCTAATAGAGCGAAACTGAAGCGCAATTAATTTTATTTCACTAGATTCATTCCCGGCCTGAGGATCGACCAAAGCTCCTGCACTATGGCGTCGGCCCCTTGTTGCTGGGAAAAGAAAACTCCAATTGCATTTCCAGAGCTTTTTCTGCGGACGACTAACATCGGCGTTTGATTCACTTCATTTGAAGATGATAGTTTCAATCCGAGCTCGATAATTTCACCGGGATAAATTCGGTTCGCCAAAAAGCCACCAAGCACTGCAAGCCTTAGGTCCTCAGGCCGAATGAGCTTAAAATTTTGCTCCGCAGCCAATTCAAGTCCTTTATTATAATCTTGTTCTAAGTTCTCGTTCTTTGAGCCTTGGTCTTTGTCGCCTTTGAAGAGCTTCACTATTTCACCCACTTCATAGGGCATTTCAAAGCAAGCGGCTGTTCTGCACTCAGTGGCCCCCGAATTATCGCGAGAACTCCCTTTCAACCGAGTGGGAACTAGAATGACTTCATGTCGAAAGAACTGAGTCAGGTCCTGAACCTGACCTTGCCTGAGCACTGTGAGCTGTCCTTTGGGTTGGAACTGGTCTCGACGTCCAGCGGGTGGAATCCGCGTGATTGTTTTTTCTGAGGTCATTAGACTTTCAGTTTTATAGAATGTTACGAGATGAGTTTTGAGTGCCTCATCAGCCCGAAGAAAGGCAGCCTCTGTCGCCTGAATCTGCTGAGATTGGCTTTCATTGAACTGCACTCCTGCAGCTTTTGCAGCACGAATTTCCATCAAGGATTTTTCCAAATTTTTGTGAATCAAGTAAAGCTCGACGAGGGCTTCATCCAAGCGAACTTTTTGTGCGTATTCACTGAGGGTCATCGCAGATTCAACAGTTTGAATATAGGTTTTCACTCCAGCTTCTGGGTTTTCCAGAATCAAATCATCGATTGCATCTTTAGCGCCTGGCTTAGTGCTTTTTGGCAAAAGACCGACGCGGACTTGCACCCTACCTTTCATTTCACCCTTGCTTTGAGCCACGAGGATTGCTTCTTCAAGTTCACGGCCAAAAGCGTAAGCCTGCCTTTTACTATCGGAAAGGCCGTCTGCGCGGGCCATTCCTTTACCTACAGGATCGCCGTCAAAGATTATGACGACTTCATCTATTTTTTGATCAGACACTTCGCGAACTAATTTCTGCATCAAATCCGGTCCATAGGAATGAATCCCTGAAAGTGCAACAACTGGATAGGGACCAAAATGTTCTGCGACCAAGGATTTAAATTCCCCCTCAGTGACAACCAATTGTCTTTTGGAAAAGAGTGAACGAAAATTCAGCGCCAAGCGCTGCGAAAGACTGCCTTTGCCATTTCCACTTTTTTGATCTGCAGATCTGATTCGAGGAGTGTAAAAGACCTGATCTTCGCGAGGACTGTTGGAAATTGAGTAAAACTCAGGAAACTCACGATACTTAGAAACACCTGGTAGTGGCTGACTTCGGCGCATTCGAAAGTAGGAAATTTCTTTTCGGGAATCATTTTCAAAGAAGGGAATCAAATCACCTTTTTCTTCCAGAACCCGATAGCTGGGTCGTCCGTATCTGTTGAATCCATATTCAGCCCAGCCAGCCAGCAATAGTAAATCCATGACTTTACTTTCTTCCCAACCCCGTGACTGACCATATTGCAAAGCCCAATCTCTCACACTGAATGTCGAAGGATCTAAATGAACAACTCCGCTTTGTTTTACAAGTTCTGCAGGCCACTCACGAAATCCTGCCATCGATTTGGTAGACGCTTCGGTTTTTCCAAGAGCTTCAAACAAGTTTGTAGTGAATTCTCGAATTTCTGATTTTTCAAGCTCAGAAATTTTTCGTCCAACGCCAGTTTGGGTTTTGAGCTCCCCGATCATTTCTTTGGAGCCGACTCCCACTTCAAGAATTTTTCCGTCCTTCACAATCACATATCCAATGAAAGGGATCACGCTGCGATTGCGGTAGCGAAGTGAGTTATAAGAAAGTCTGACACCATATTCTATCGTGGCGCCCTCGGGAATATGAGCGGGCTTTTGTATAATCACAGACCCCGGGGGCAATGGAGAATAATTAAATCCCTCTGGTGACACCAGAACCATTTTTTTGATTTCGTCCACTGTGAGGGGCCGATAGGTCAAATATTCTTGGGGCCTGAAAGCGACAAAAGGAATTTGTCCACTACCGTTCAAAGCAGTGCCGCGAAAAACACCGATCAGACCTTTGGGAACTTCTTTCGGAATTTGTACTGCCACCTTTTCAAGAACTTCTGCATTTGAAAGCCGACTTCCGTTGTGCAAGATCTCAATAGTTTCACCGATGGCGACTATGATTGGTTCCTCTTTTGGAAAAACCCGCGCTGATTGACGCTGAATTTGAAGAGGCAGCTGACTCAGATCGTCCTTCAAATCAATTGCTTCGTCTTTTTTACCATCGCCCATTCTGTAGTTTTCGTGATTGGGATTCAAATCTCGATATAGGTTCCCAAAAGCCACGTACTTTGCTTGTGACCAGTTCGGCCAATGACCTAAGGCTGTTGCAACTTGGGCATCCAGTTCTCGCCCAAAGAAAGAACTATGAAATCTTCCTTGATAGCTGGCAGTGGAGTTCGAAAGAGCCGTCAGAGCCCTGGACAAATCAAACCATGAACGACCCTTTTGACTTAGATCTGCAATGGCTTTCTTCGAAGTTTCGAGCTTTGCCATTGGAGGGTTTGGCACCAAGCTCACCGAGTTCGGACGAAGCACCTGAATACCAAACAAATCAGAACATAAAGGATTGCAGAAGGCCTGGCCAATGCCAAAAAGAAAGCTCAAAAGAAAGCTCAGAAGAAAACTAGAAAGCACTACAAAACGAATTGGCAGCAGGTGAACAGGCATGGCTCCTCCAAAGGATTACTGGATTCAACTGCCAAAAATATGCCCCGCTCATTTCATTTTTAGTAATTAAGACAGGGTTTGGCTGTCAAATGGTTAGACAGAGTGACCTCTTTGAGGTTTTTGTGGGATGGGGTTTTTGGTCGTGGTAACACAGAGTTGTATATGGGGGGCAGAATGATTATGATACGTTTTTTTAGTCTTAAGATTTTCAGTTTTTTGGTCTCTTTTTTTTCAGTTTCAGGTATTTTTTTGGCTGCTCAAGTGAGTTTGGCAATTTCCAATGGCAAGCCGGTGTCGCAATCAGAGCCCATCGCAAAGTCCATCGTATTTTTTGCCGAAGATCTAGAATCTTCCAAGCGCTGCACAGGAATTTTGGTCGGCCCAACAAAAGTTTTAACAGCCGCACACTGTTCGGCCTCATTTGAAAAATACCCTGGAACCTTTAAAGTTTTTGGTTCAAAGGCTGGCGCCAACTGTCTAGGATCTCAGCTGAAAAAGATCAGCTTTCATCCCGATTTGAAAGACAATCGTTTTGGAATTCCAATACCTGATTTAGCCATTTTCGAATTGGAAAGCACTGTCTGTGGGTCTGAACCTATTTCGTTTGAAAAACAATTTCGTAAGCTAAAAAATGGGGACGTCGTGACCACCGCTGGATATGGATATGGCACTCCTGATCGAGCCATTCTACCGGATCGCATTCAGTTGTCTTACCCGGGCTATGGTCCCAAAGAAATTCTTCAGAAGTTTTATGCCGATGTTAAAAAGACAGACTTTGAATACTTTCGAGGGGTCGAGGCTATGTTGGATCTGATGAAGAACAGTCATCTGACCTTATTTTCCATCGATCAAAAAAGTTCCTATTGTGGCGGTGATAGCGGCGGACCAGTTTACATTTCCTCTGAAAGTTCCATTCAACTCGTGGGAATTAATTCTGCTTTCGTGCCCCACCCGACTCGATCCAAATCACAATGTGATACTTTTCTTCACCAGATCGTGCCCGTAGCTAACTATTCCAAATGGATTCAAGAGAACTTGTAGGATTGACCCTTTCATCACTTAGATTCAGACTCTAGGTGATGTCCCGTATACTCATCGCAGTGTCCTTAAGTGTCTTTACAATCTGGCTTGCCGCGCTTTTACCCAATGAGCTTTTGGGCCGCGATCGGCTTTGGCTGCTCTATATCTCACTTCCTTTATTGCCGGGGGTTTTGTTCCTCTTCCCAAGCTTTGCAAGAGGATGGCTCCGGCTAGAATGGCTGGGACATCCAATCACCTTTGTTTTTCTCTTAGCAGTCACAGCGGTGGCCCTCTTCTTCAACCTAAAAAGTCATCCCACCTTGACCAGCGTCGAAGGGATTGGCTTATTTTCAGGAGCTCTACTTCTTTCAGTTGTTGAGCTTTTAAGGTCCAGAAAATCTCTGAGTCCCCTTGCTAGAATGCTGCGCTTTTCTTTCTTTCTTTTAGTCACGACTTTACTCTTTTCCTCGCTCTTGGATTTGCGACCATTAGAATTCAGCATCGCCTATGCAGTGCAGGCCCCTCAAGTATTTATGATTGGATTGCTTTCGACTTTTTTTTGCCTTGCAATTTTATTTTTCAGAACTCATGACCAAACAAATGCTCTGAAGCGACTGCTTCCCACAGGGCTGTGTTTAATTCTGATCCTGCCTTTGGCTTTTCGCCATGATTCTCTGTCGAACCCCACCAGCCTTTACCACTGGGAATATTTTGTTGGTCCCTTAAGAGCCTGGATGAGCGGCCTCACGCCTCTTTGGAATATCCCTACACAGTACGGCCTACTGAGTGTCTTTGGTGCAGGATTAGTTCCTGTCGAATCAAGCTGGGAAAAATTTTATATTTTCCAAAGTATTCTTCTCGTGGCTTCGGCGATGCTGCTCTATTTCACATTAACCTTCTTTCAAGCAAAGACCTCTGGATTCTTTTTCGCGCTGGCCGTTCCAATTTGTTTCTTCTTCGTAGATCCGAGGTTGATCGGTCCCCAGCCATATCCTTCAAGTAGTGCTGTTCGTTTTTTTCCATTTTATCTTTTTTGGGCTGTCTATGCATACAATCGTAAGACCAAATCCCAGCCAATGCTTTTGTGGAGCCTTGGAGGGCTGATTTTATTTTCCTATCTGTGGTCTTTCGAAGGCATGGCCTACGTGCTCGCCCCTTTGGGGGTTCTTGCAATAGCCCTTCTTTGGCAGAGTAAAAATCGATTTTGGGATTTCTTTCGCTTGCTGAGTCCTTGGCTTTTAGGTTTAGTCTCACTTTCGGTAATTTTTCTGCTCCTCAGTGGCCAATTGCCGCGACTGGGAATGCTTGCAGAATTTGCTTCCAACTATGCTGCTGGTTTTGGTGGTCTGCCGATGCAGCCTTGGAAGACGACTTTTTTTCTGCTTTTTGGTTTCTTTTCCCTAAGCCTTGCTTTGGCTTTTCAAAAAAATCGAGATCGTCGCATGATCTTAACGGCGCTTGCGGCTTCGTGGTGGATCTTGAGTTCTTATTACTTGGGCCGAGCCACTCCGGAGAATGTGCTGGCAATGCTGCCTCAGTTTTTTCTGTTGCTCTGGATTGCGGAATCACAGGCGCCGAGAATTTTTCGTCCCCTGTTTAGGGCCAAAGCACTTGCGCTTTTTTTGATTGTGGCAATTCCAGTATTTTCTGGATTCGCTGGAACTAAGCTTTTTGGACTTAAAGCGATGGTTTCTCAGTTTGAGTTCGATCCCAGAGACTTTAGGATCGACAGACATGTTATGGTCGCCGATGCAGAATTAAATACCCTTGTATCTCAGGCAGGTTTAAAAAAATCTGATTCGATCATAATCTATTCGTCAGAGGTTGGACCGCGTTCTTTTTCAACCGCTGAAGGTCGCTGGATGCCAGAAAAAACGTGGTTACCAAATCCAATGCAATTGCTGGAGGCTCCAATAAGCCTAAGCCGTCGCAAGGAATTGCTTGCGAGGGTTTTTTCGGAGCCTAATTTAAAAAATCAGACTCAACCCAGCTATATCATCCTCAATAAGAAAAGCCATGAGCCTGAAAGGTGGATGGCTTGGCTGCTGGATTTGAGGACCTATCGCTCCATTCAGATTCTTCGCGAAACACCCAATTGGGCCATCTATGAATTTCGCCAATAAATCGCAATCATCGATGAACATTCTCAATCGCAATTGAGTTATTTGAGAGAAATTTTTTTCTACTTTGTACTCAGTGCGCGGAGCAAAGTCTTTCGAAAGGTCGCGACGAGAGGGGAGCTCTCTGAATTTGCGCGCGACGCCCAATGAAGCTGGCTTTTGTGGGCCTTGAATCCTGGGATTTCGATCAGCTGGCCAGAACCAAGTTCCTTCTCGATCATAAATCGAGGAAGGACAGCAATGCACTCGCCTTGAACTGCTAGCCGCTTCTGCACTTCTTGATTGTTAGACTCAAAGGCAAGACTGCCTTTGCGGCCAAGTCCCTCTATCAAGGTTTGTGCTGGGTGAAGGTGATAGTCCCTCTGAATGGAGCCCACCATCAAGATGTTACCTGCAGTCTTTGCGGCGCGTTTTGATCCGACCACAAGAAACTCCATTTGCAAGATGGGTTCAATCGAAAGATTGGTCGATAAAAAAGGTGTAAAAAAAAGACCGATATCCGACTGACGATTGAGGACTTCCGAGCCAATATCTCGAGGAGTGCCCGTGTAGATACTTGGAAAAACTTCCGGATGTTCTTTTTGAAACTCGATGACGACCTTCGGTAGAAGATAGTTCGCGATATGATCCGAGGCTGCAATCCGAAGAAATCCACTCAGAGTGGCTTGAGTATCACTCAGACTTTTTTGAATTCGCTCAAGGGCCAGAATGAGGGATTCACATTCTATAAAAACTTTTTCACCCGCCTTTGTGAGGCGGACTCCTCGCTTGCTTCGCTCCAGAAGTCGAATCCCCTCCCTTGCTTCCAAGAGGCCAACAGACTTACTGAGCGAAGGCTGACTGATTCTGAGCTGCCGAGCGGCCTGAGTGAATCCGCCGGCCTTAGCCACGTGATAGAACGCAAGGATGTGATTAATCTCCATAGGAATTATTCTATTTAGCTATATTTAAAATTCCATCTATATATTTTAAATATGCCCTGGACCAAGCTATAAACAGCACCGAAGCCGAGCCCATCGCGGGGTGAATAAAAACAACAGGCCCCAGAGGGGCAGAAAAGTGAGAATTATATGAAAATCGCAAACTTGATTTTAGGAACTATTTTGATCGGAGCTCAAGCCACCCTAGCTGGCGAATGCAGCATCGATGAGGCCAAAGCGACAAAAATCCTTCAGAGCAAAGCTTCTGTAATCGGCGCCATTAAGGAAACCAAACAACAACTAAAAATTAAATCTTGCTCATCAATGAAAACTAAAGTTTCCGAGGGCGATAAAGTTCAGGCCGTTGTTGCCTGCAACCTCAATGGTAAAAACGGTTTGGAAGGCTCAATTTATATTACAATCACGGCAGAGGGTTGGTGCTCCGGTGATCTTTTTATCCAGAATATTCGATTTGATTATGCTGGCTAGATGACAAGGGCGCTGCCATGAGCGCTCTTCTCGACTGGCGAAAGAGCTAGGCTAGCTAGCGAAATCCTGCACCAGAACTGCCAAAGGTCGGGCTGTAGAGGGGATTCACGGAGGAGTTCATATACATGTTGGGGTTCAGCATCATAGGTGTTTGGGTTTGCTGCAAAAAGCCGCCTTGCCAAGAAGGACTTCCATAAATTGAATAGCCCGAATATCCCGGTTGAATTCCGGCTTGAAAGCCGCCGTATCCACCGTACCCGGCGGCTCCGTAGCCTGCGGCACCGCCGTATCCTGAAGCTCCGCCGTACCCAGCGGAACCATAGCCGCTGACAGCAGAAGGAAAACCGTAGTTGGCATTTTGAGTGGATTGGTACTGCGCCGTTTGGTTTTGTGTGTACATCTGCGCAAACTGCAGCATCACCGAAGCCCCGATACCGATCATTTGCGCACTCGACTGCTGAGAGCCTCCGAAACCGCCTGCAGTTTCACTTCGTCTTTTTTCCCGGCGTTCTTCTCTAATTTCGTCTTTGATGTCTTCTTCTTCGCCTTTTAGGGCTTCAATTTGATTTTCTCTTGCAGCAATTTTGGCTTCAAGCCTGCGCTTTCTTTCGTCATTGGATGTACGGTTTTTATCACGTTCCAAACGCGACTTCTCACGCTTTAGGTCGCGGATATCCTCACGGATATCCTTAAGTTCTTCTGCATTGTCAGCAAGAGAAAAATTCGGAGTAAACAAAACACTTATAAAGCCGAAGAGAATGAATTTATAAAAAAGGCTCGCGTAGCCGAAGATGTTAAAGCTCTTGATGTTTCTTGCCATAAAAACCTACTTTAATTCAGGAATTCGAATTTCCACTATTTCCTACTTTCATTTTGAACCTCTCAGTGAAGACTTAACAGCTAAACAAGAGGCTCGTCTCAGCTTGAGACAATAAAAGTTCCCGCAAAAATTCCAGCTGCTTAGAATGAAGCTGGCGGCTCGCCAACGCAGCGAGTCCCCATTTGTTAGGAGGTGCCTTTTGGCTTAACGATCGATTTTGAAACTAAATATCTGGGAGGGCGTCTCGCGATCATCAGCATCGGAGCAAAGAAGTCCCTCGATTGAGTTCGAGCCCTCCTGAGTCAGGGTAACTCCTTCTAGTTTGAGGGTTCCTTCGATGGTCGTCAGCAGGCTCAGGGAATCATCGACTTCTAAAATACCAATCGCTGAACCTGCAACTTCACCATCTTCGTAGGTACTATCCCCGCCCTCGGCCGCGAGGGTGCAAAGCAGCCGTCCATCCCTCAGTGCACAGGCATCGGTCACAGTCAGCGGAGCACCCTCGATGTCGCCACCGACAATCTTCGTTTGTTTTATAACACCAGACTTTGAAAATGGTTTCCCACCGAGTAAGCTATCAAAAAAATCAGTCGTACGAATCCGGATCACTAGGCAAACACCGGCGCTGCCGTTTCCACGGTGAAAGAGAATGGCTTCGCTCCCTTGGATCACAAAGCCTTCGACATTGATATCCTTGATCCTAAGAGCTTCATAGATCGCTGAGAAATCGACGAGACTAGATTCTCCCGTCAAGTTCCCGTCTGCACCAAGCCCAAGGAGTGCCCCTTTGACACGATGAGATTTCGAACCCGAGGGCACAAGCAGCAGCGAATGACCTTTCTTGAAAATTCCCACGGGAAGAAGTGAAATCCCTTCCCAATCTGATTTAGCAGCCTTACGCGCGCGTTTTTCCTCTGGCAGACTGCCCGGAATGATCTCAAGCCATTTCCCTTTTCCAGGAAAGGAATCGAAAACTGCAATTGAGTTCTCTTCATCACTGATGACAAAAAGTTTTCCGGTACAATAAACTAGTCCGCTGGCGCTGGGCACATAGGGGCGATACCCTTTTTTTGGCTCCATTTGAAGTTCGCAAAGTGGTTGGATGTTCATTCGTGACTTCCCTTCTTTTTGAAGGTCGAAAATTCGGATCGTAACCGAAGGATCTCTTGAAAATATTGAGCACTCAATTGCACTACTTTAACTCGGCTCTCAGAATCATCTTTCCATTTTACGGGAAGTTCCTTCAGGCGATAAGCTTTCCATATGGCCTTCACCATAAATTCTGTATTGAAAAACCAACCATCCGTCATCGCAGGACATGAACTAGAAATATCCAAGAAGGCTTGCCTTCGAATAAACTTAAAGCCACACATTCCATCTGAAAAGGGAACCCTCAGCAGCAATCCCAAAAGGAAATTAAAGCCGCGAGACGTGACCTCACGCAAAAGACTTCGGCCAAGAACGACAGAACCTGGCAGAAGTCTTGAACCAGTGAGGACATCGACTTGGTCCGAGCTCAAAATCTGTAGGACTTCCTTTAAATGGGAAAGGTCCGTTGCCAAATCGACATCCATGTATCCCACAAACTCTGCAGAGGAACTTGACCAGGATTCTTTAAGGGCCAAGCCGACTCCGCGACGACTCACTTTAACCAGCCGAGTGTTGGAATACTTTGCTGCTAGTTTTTCCGCTATGGCCCAGGTGCTATCCGTGGAACCATTGTCCGCGATTGAAAAAGAGATCGGAAGATTGCTTTTTTGAACAAAGTCCCAAGCTTTTGGAAAGTACTCCGGCAGCCTGGTTTCTTCATTCAATACAGGAATTGTGACCTCAAGCATTTTTGGACGCCAGCAGTTGTTCAATGATTTTTGTCACTTGAAGCGCGACTTTGAGACTTGAATTTTTGTGGTCGTGGGACTCAAGCCTTGAGGCAAAGTGATTCAGCAATTGATTGATTGCATCGGTGCTGCTGTCGACTGAAAGTGTTTCACAAAGCTGAAGTGTGCCTCCCATCTTTCCGCCCGCTGGTTCCGCAAGCTTTCCCTGGTGGACTTGAATTTCCATTTTTTCGGCAAGGTCATTCCAGCTGACGAGTTTGTCATCTGATTTTAATTGAAAAACTCGGTGCCTCACTGCGGAGGTCATTGAATAGTTTCCAATAAATCGACAGCCATTTTCAAAAAGGATGTTAAAGGCAGCGGAGTCTTCGAAGTTTGGGTTTTCGGTTGCAGCAGTCAAGCACTGAACACTTTTCAGGTTCGAGGAATTCAGCAGATCCATGGCTAAATAAATATCGTGATAGGCAAGCTCCCAAAGAATGTTAGACCCAGACTGAAACTTCCCCCACTGAAATCTTTGAGCACTAAAGATATTTGCCCCAGCATTCAAACCCGCGGATCGGAAGGTGGGATAAGCCGGATGGAATAAAAAGGTATGATCCATTTCGATAGCTAGGCCGGCTTGAACCGAAAGTGAAACGAGATCTTCCACCTGACTCGACAATAAGGTGAGTGGCTTTGTCGTAAAAACTGGAAACTTCCAGCCAATAAGGGTCTTGAGTGTTTCATAACGGGTTGCCACTCCAGTTAATAAAAAGACGGCATCGAGCTTCATATCTTTAAGCTGTGAAAGTTCGGGAAGAATCAAAAGATCTGAGGGAATCCAAGATTTTGTTTTAACTGAGTCTCGATGCGAGAGCTTTCGATCCACCAAGGCAAGAACTTGATAGCTTGGATGAAGCAGAAGTTTCTGCAGATAAATAAGGCCCCAGTCACCTGCACCAACAACTGCAACTTTTAATGCAGTCCCAGGTTTACTGGACATTCGGACGGCTTTCCCGCAAAAGAACATTCGACTCAGCTGTCTCATCCACAAAATAGGGAGGCACGCCTTGAACTTCTTCCGTCGTACGGCTCAGATAGTGACCCACTAAACCCACGAGAGCAACGCCAAGAAACAGCTGAAAATTTCGAAGCACCTCCACCGGCTGCCAATCTGCCAAGTAGGAAGCGAGAATCCCCAATAGAAAAGAGAGCGCCACTGTGAGCTTAATCAAAGGAGCTATCGCTTGATGACCGCTGGTCCAAAGGATATCAAAGCCATAGCTCACCCGATCCATCAAAGATTCCCGCCGCCATCGCTGTAAATTTGCCAGCGGTTGGTACTGGATGGGCTGAGCATTTCTTCCCACCGCCGAGCCATAACGTTTCACCATCGGGTGTCGCCCACGAATTTGAGCCAGCGCAGTGACCATGGATCGATCAAACACTCGAAAATAGGTCGAAGCTCGAGGCAGAGTCAGACTCAGAAAACGATTCGTAAAGAAATGAAAAAGGAAACCAACAATCGAGCGAAGTGCCAACGGATTTGCATAAGCCGTCGTGGATTCACCAAAGACGAGGTTTCTTTTCTCCTGACAGATTTTGATGGAGGGAACAATCAGTTCCAGCGGATCTGAGCTTGGAATCAGCACCACTACAAAATCACCAATCGAATTTTCAAGCCCCGCAAAAATACAGGTGTCAATGCTGTATTCTTTTGTGAGCGCCATAAAACGTATGCATTCCAATTTCAACAGTTCTGCCTTGATTGCTGCCGATGTCCCATCTATGGATCCACTTTCCACAATGAGAATTTCATAGTTGGTGTAGTTCTTATCTAAGAGCTGCACAAGGGCATGCAAAAAGGGTCCGATGATTTCCACATCATTTCGAACTGGGACCACCACTGAAACGAAGATATCTTGAAGTTTGCTCATACCTTTCAAAGATACTTCGCTAAAAGATCATCCGACAAATCGAAAATGTTATCGATCTTACCACCGAGCACATTAATTATTGATTTATCCGGGGATGAAGGCCGGAAATAAATCGGACGCCCATCGCTGCTCTCCGTTTGTGGCAGCAGGGCTTTCATAGCCCAAAAAGATTGGACATATTTAAGCTCCTTCATCTCAGGAACAAAGCGACTTGAGTCATGAAGCATATGGGAAAACCTCGACTTAAGTGAAGCTCTTTCCTTTTCAGTCAAAGCCTGAAAACTTCCTTGGCAAGAAAATCTGGGAGTGTAACGGACATGACTCAAAGAATGAAGTCCTGTAGATGGAAAAGGCATCAGTGAAAAAAATGGACCGCACATGATGGTGATCCCCAGTCCTTTGAGTGACGCAGGAACCTCCACCATGGCAATTTCTGCCAGCTCCAACTTAAGATCTATTGGCTTCTGTTCGGCGACCTTTAATACTCCATTTAAGTTGCTGTAGGTGCAGTTGAAAATGCGCCGAGCCAGTACGGACCTTTTCCCTTGCTGAGGATGAGCGAAAACAACTTGATGTCCTCCATTTTCGTCTCTAGTAATCCCAACAAGCTCACTATCCAAAGCCAAAGTCACCGCCGCTTGCTCGAGCCTCTCACCCATGATTTGGGCTAGCTTTCGAGCGTCAAAGACTGCTTCTTGCACTTCAAAAACATCTTCGATTAATTCTTCGGCGAATTTATTTTTTAGGCCTTGCGAACACTTGCGAATGGGGGCGCCAATTCGACTCATGAACTGAGCAAAGTGTTTGGCCGATATATAACTATTTTTCTTTGAGATTGCATACAGGTGAATGTGGTCTTCTGAAACTGCGCTCGAAAACTGCTTTTTAAAAACTGCGTAATTAATTCTTGATCTGAGGGCCGTTAAAACACTTCTTGGATAATGATAACCCTTGTGGATGCGGGCTTGGTTCCATAAGCTTGCTTGTAAACAAATCCCTTCTCGCCGCTCGATGAGCAGAACCTTCTTTCCCATTTCAGAAAGCCTCAGTGCAATCCAGCACCCGTAAATACCGGCACCAACAATCACCGCATCATAATTTTCGCTCTGGAGTTCAATATTCAGAGGCATGGGCTCAGGCTAACTTGACCTCTTGCTGATCGCCAATCACTTTATTTGGTGAAAAAAAATTTGCCTGAAAATGACATGACTGTGACTAAGCTGCCAAATTTGGCTTTGCTGAGGATGTTCATAGACTCGCCAAGATCGACTGTCTAATGGATGAATCTCGATGCATCTTTTGGGTTCGGTACCTTCCCTCGCACCCTATAGCTCCACGTGGAATTTTTAAGCTGGCTCACCCTGGTCTTGTCAGAATGAAGCAAATTTTCCCTAGAATGTTTTCTCTTTCAAAAGTAGAGACCACACCCAAACTAAATCAGATCGCGGATTAATTTAGATATTCTGATTCGTCTGCCAGGATTCTCCCCGTCTTCGATTTCCCAACAGGCACTCAGACAACCATATGCGAATGCAAATTCCAAAATTCGAAGAGGATCAAGATTAAGCTTGTCCGCGAAGACATCACAATACAGCTGAATCCGTTCGGAGTTCTCAACAATATCAAAGCAATCAAAAGGATTAAAAAACAAATTAGCGAGGTCATAGGTGCGCTCGCCCAATAGGCACTGCGGGTCGATAGCTAGCCAGCCGCGATTTGATGACTGCATAATATTGTGGTGGTGAATATCTCCATGCAAAACTAGGATGTCCGTTTGAGTGGAAATTAACTTTCTCGCAACGAGGCTAGCGTCAGAAAGAATAGGATCACTTTCCGCCTCTTTGGCTTTTATTAACAAGATTTGAAAATTCTCTTCGAGGGTTTTTAATTTCTTTGGTCGAGCTCCATCAATTGAGTGCAGTTGCTTCACAACCTCACAAATTATCTCAGCCGCTTCTTTGTCCCCGCCGTTTTTCGAAATTTCAGCCAGAGACGGCCCATCAAGGTATTCAAGCAACTGCGCTTCATCATCTGCTTGAAGAAGTTGTACGGCGCCATTTCCATTAAAGTATCGAAGCGCAGCGGGAGCCTCTCCCTCAAATCTTTGCCCGAAGGAATTAAGCAGCTTGAGCACTGTTGGCTGTCCTTGGAATTGAACCAAATAAACTGCGCTTGTTTTTGTTTCAACAAGAAGCTTCGGATTCTCAATTTGCCACTTTCCTAACAGAGAACTGTTCATCTCCTTAAGATTTGCATTTTTTCATCAGATCAGCTAGCAGCTTTCCTATGAAAAAATTATCACTCGTTTTGATGTTTCTGTCTTTGAATGCTCAAGCAAGCTTTGGTGAAATTGATCTTCTCGTAAAAGAAAGTATCCAAAATCATTTTAGCGATTACCGACGGTCTGTCGACCTGAGCCGTTTTGACTATTTTGGAAAGCCAAAAATTGAAAACAATCTGATCATTGTTCGATCCTCTGTTTGGGCAGAACATGGTTTCAACAGCGGCGGATGGGGCTGGCACGACTGCACTTCCAAGATTCAAATTTTATCGCCAGGTCAATATCGTGACCTTGGCAGTAGCTGTGGCTTCGAGTTGGAATGATACGACAAAATTCTTCCATGATTTGAGCTTGCCCCGCAAAAACCGTTGCTCAGCCTTAATGTTGCCTAGGCGGTGGTCGCGCTCTTGATGAACAGCTGCCTTTATGGGTAGCTATCTTTCCGACCAGGGCTACAAAATGGAGCACTGGTCGGCTGTTGCTGCCTCTAATTCTGCAGCTGCTTCTGTTTTTGCCTCTGTTTTTTCTTGGGTAAACAGTTTAAATTTTATCTAGAAGGGAACTTTTCCGGACTTTTCGATCTTCTTGCAGTTGTAGTTTCTGCGATCTTCGGCTCCGACTAAAACACAAATAAATTCACAAGCTTTCAGGCATTGTTTGCTGCAGGATGATCTGGTCGAGGTAAAAACATGGGGCTCTCCACCGTTGTTACATCTCCATCCAATCGTTGTATTGTCAGCTTGAGCTGTAAAAGTCATAAGCAATCCAAAAAGCAGGTAAAAGTATTTCATTTCTTGTCTCCTTGATTTATAAAGCTCGATGGTTCCTTAGCAAGTCTTAAGCCAATCAATCCAGTTTCTTAAACGAATTTTTTCAACGCCTGTGGCCATTTCTTAAACTGAGCCAGATTCTTTTGCCCCAGATTGAGATCAATCCAATATAAATCCTAGCTTAATCCAAGGTAAGTATCCTCACCCACCTAGAGATTTTTATTGGAAAAATGACCTAAAGTTTGACCCTACTTTGTCCGATAAGTCCATAAGCTATGCTATCGGATCAACTTAAATTTTCTAAATTATTTAGCTCCAATGAACTTTCTTTGAAAGTCCTTTTTGACTTTCTTTTTTTGATAGCTCTGAGTCTGCCACTTTCAGCGCTCTTTCACGAAAATACTTTTGCACAATCCAGTCGCTCTTCTGACATTAAATCTTCAGCCGCCTTTATTTATCATGGAAAAATTGTTCGGCCAGATGGCTCAGTTCCTAACGGTAACACTTCCGTCACCTTGAAAAGGCCATGTCCACGGCCTAGTTGAAATTTGAAGGTTGAGTGGCTCAACCAATTCGTGTTTTCAATGAGTTACCAGACTTATCGAAGCATGAAAAAGAAAGGGCCACCCAATGAGAACGACCGTACT
>Ga0247844_1004038_pt1 | contig 20409 bp, 18 predicted proteins | sample LaCtaG_FD_192421 | JGI IMG/M metagenome (GOLD analysis project Ga0247844, IMG submission 192421) | Freshwater microbial communities from meromictic Lake La Cruz, Castile-La Mancha, Spain - LaCruzMarch201714.5m_1 | ecosystem: Environmental > Aquatic > Freshwater > Lake | place: Spain: Castile-La... | reverse complement strand
TGCTTTTTGCGATGCCCCTGAGTAGGCGGCCACCAGTGCGTCCCTGCGGTCCTCGGAGAGGGCTCTTCCCGGCTGCAGGGCATTCACAAGGCCCAGCGCGATGGCCACGCTCACCGCCGAGAGCAGCAGGGTCACCAGGAGCGTGCGCACGCCGATGCGGCCCAGCGACCGCACATCGCCGATCTCCATCGTGCCGATGACAATCGCCGACAGGATGAGGGGGATCACCACCATGAAGATGATCCGCAGGAAGACGCGGCCCAGCGGCTGGATCACCTCGTCAACCCACCAAGCCAGAGACCCTGCGTGCGCCGCCAGCGGCCCGCCGGGCTGGAAAAGCCATCCGGCCACCAGCCCGAGGGCCAACCCGATGACGAGGCCGGCCAGAATCCGGGAGGATTGGGTGATCGAGGACTTACTCACGGGCGGGAGGATTCGCACGCGGCGCCGGAGGTTTCAAGCCAATCCTCCGGCCGGTTTCCGGGCGATGGCGGCCGGCTCACACCCAGCCCAGCCCGAAGAACGAGACCGAAATCCCTCCGCGGGAGGGCTTGAGCTCGGCCGAAAGGATTTCGGGCTCGGAGAGGCTCGCGGCGAGGGCGGCGGATTCCGCAGCAAATTCGGCCTCCAGGCGGGCGCGCTCTGCAGCCAGCGCCGCAGCGGATTCCTGCGCCACCGAAACATCGGAGCCCTCGCGCATCGCGCGGCTCACCCCGCGGGCGGCCGTGCCGGCCTTGCTGATGGTGGCAGCGGTGAAGGCCTTGCGCCCGAACAGCGCGCCAAGGATCGTCGAGCCGACCGAGATGGCCGTCTGCACCGTGGCGTGCTGCGCCTGGTCTTTTTGCTTTTGGACCGCGGCTTCGGCCCTCGCGGCCCGCGCTTCGATCGCGGCGAGCTTCGGTGCAAACTTTTTTCGAAGGGCCTCGACCTTGGCATCGCGCAGCTCGCGCTGCGCGAGCGAGGCCCGCGAGCGGAAGTCCGCCTCCTCCTCGCCGGCCTTCGACGACAGGCCCAGCGCCGGGCACTTCCAAAGCGCCAGGCGCTCGTGGTCGGCAACCCACCGTGTGAACGCCTTCTCCCAGGCGGCATAGTTCTTTGCTGTGGCGGCAGCGGTGGGCAGGGCTCCGAATGTGGCGCCCTCGGGCGGGGCCGACAAAAACGCCTTTGGCGAGGCATCGAGGGATTCGGTCCATTCCGCCTCCGCGAGGCCGGAAGGGAACGGGGCGGCGAGCAGGACTTCGCGCGTGTCCTCCAGGCCGGATTTCGCGTCGGAGAAGCGCACGGTTGCCGCCCCCACCAGGCGGGCCTGCAGCGTGCCATCGGAGGGAAGAAACACCTGGCGGATCCCCGGGGGCAGTGAGGGCAGGGCACTCCCCGGAGGGACGCTGGCTGGCGACGGGGCCTGCGCGGCCGCGACGGCGCCCGGGGCCCTGCCGGCCATGAGGGTCCGGATCTGGTCGCGCGTGAGAGGTCCCCTCAGGTAGCTCATCACCCAGCGCGATTCGAAGACCACGGGAGCATCCTCATGGACGTTGTTTAAAAGGAACTTCCGGCTTCCCAGCCCGGAGAGGAGGGACTCGAGTTCGGCCTTTGTCAGCTTGGAGGACGAGCCGAGAAGGCCCTCGATGACGCGGGCCTTGTCGCGCTCGGTCTGCAGGCGGCCGATGAACCACGTGCCGGTGTTGGCGAGCGCCTTGTAGTCGAGGTCCACCGGGTTCTGTGTGGCGAGCACCACCCCCACGCCGAACGCCCGGGCCTGCTTCAGCAGCGTGAGCATCGGCAGCTTCGATGGCGGGTTCGCCACGGGCGGCAGGTAGCCGAAAATCTCGTCCATGTAAACGATCGCCCGCAGGCTGGTCGTCCCGCTCTGCTGGCGCATCCACGAAACCACCTCGTTGAGCAGCAGCGTGACGAAAAACATCCGCTGCGCATCGTCCAGGTGCGCAATCGAAAAAATCGCGTGCCGCGGCCGCCCGTCATCCGCCCTCAGGAGCCGCGCGATGTCGAGGGGCTCGCCCGCATTCCATGCCGCAAAGCCCGGCGAGGCCAGCAGGGTGTTGAGGGCGAGCACGAGCTCGTAGCGGTCCTTGGCCGGATAAAATCCCTCGACGTCCAGGACGCCCACTTTTTCGAACGGTGGCTGCTGGATTTTTGTGATGATTCCCGCGAGGTCGAGATCGTTGCCGGCCCTCCATTCGGTGGTGAAGATGGCGGAGAGGAACGCGCCCTCGCGGCTGCGCGCCGGGTCGGCGGAGAGGCCCAGCAGCCCCAGCAGCCCCGCCACCGAGGTCTGGACCCGCTCCCCCAGCGCCTCGGCGTCCGAGCAATCCCCGGGCGCCCGGAAGGCATTCATCAAATTCACCGGAATCCCCGCCGAGCTGCCCGGCGTGTAGATCGCAAACTCGGCCTTTGCTTGAAGCGCGCGGATCCGCTCCCCGCTCTGCCCCCAGGACGCCAGCCCGCCGGCCCAGTCGGAGGCCTGCTTGGCGGCCCAGGCATCGGGCTCCATGCCCTTGCGCCGGGCATCCTCCTCCACGATCCACGGGCGAAAATCCTCGGGCCGCAGCTCCGGAAATGTCAGGAGGAGGTTCCCGAGATCCCCCTTGGGATCGATGATGATGGCCGGCACCCCGTCCATCGCCGCCTCCTCGAGCAGCGCCAGGCAGAGCCCGGTCTTCCCGCTGCCCGTCATCCCCACGCAGACCGCATGCGTCACCAGATCCCGCGAATCGTAGAGCAGCGGAACCCCGGATGGATCCCCCACCGGCCTCCCCAGGTAGAAAGCGCCGAGCTTTTCGTAGTCCGCAGAAGTGAGCGTCATGCCGCGAGGGATGGCAAATTTTCCTGCCGTCGGCGAGCGGAATGTGCTTGAACTTCCCGCCGGGGCGCGAATCTTGTCATCCATGTTTCGAGCGATCCTCCTCATTTTCCTTGCGGGCACGCTGTCGGCCATGGCGGCCGCGGAGAAAGAATTCATCCTCCTGAGCGGCGGGCCGTCGCTCGTCGAGTGGGAGAAATACAAGGCCGCGCCGCACGACCGCTGGTGGGGGAACTTCATCCGGGCCGCCCGCGTGCGCATCGAGGAGATCCGCAAGCAGCAGGGTCCCGACGCCCAGATCACCTGGCTGGTTTACAAGCAGGGCTACGCGCGCCGCGGCGCCCGGCAGGACAACGCCGACCTCATCGGCAACATCCTCTCGGTCCGCGATAAATACAACGTCAACCTCGTCTGGATCGGCAGCGGGTCCGACGTCATCAACTACCTCAACGCCGGGCGCCCGCGCGGCCAGGTCAAGATTGCCAACTTTGAATTTTACGGCCACTCGAACCGCGCGTGCTGGATGTTCGACTACAGCAACGAGGTGGACAGCGGCTCGAAAAGCTGGCTGCACGAAAACGAGCTCTCCAAGCTTCACCGCGGCCTCTTCACCAAGGATGCCCTCGTAAAGAGCTGGGGGTGCCATACCGGCGAGAGCATGAGCAAGGCGTTCCGCCAGGCCACCGGCAAGCGCATGATCGGCGCGATCGGAAAAACCAACTACGCCGACGGCCACCTCCGCGGATGGGTCCCGGCCCTCAGCGAGGGCGCCCGCTGGGGCGGATAGGCGGCCCAGCTTGCGCTTCGGTTTATCGTCTCACGAGACCGGAGGCGATCATCTGCTGCGTTTTTGAGTTCGAACTCGGTGGAGCCGTTCGGTGAAGCCGCCCTCTTCTGTGAACGCCTTGGCCTGCGCCTCGATCTGTCGGTCGAGGAGCGCACAGGCCACGCCGATGAGGACGAGAGCGGCGTTGGCCGCGATTTCGGGGAAGGTGGACTGGATGGACGCTATGGACTTCATGGACCGCGCCGCCGGGCCTTGCCGCTGTCCATTGGGTCCATTCTGTCCATGGATTTCTTTCACCCAGGCGGCGACTTCGTCGGTTGTGGCGCACCGCCGCCGCACCAAGTCGGCCCGGCGGGGGTCGTCTTTGGCCCAGAGCGGCAGCTCGCGGTGCCTTAGGAAGTCTTCGTAGTCGAGTTTGAGTTCTTCGAGGCTCGCCCGCGCGACATTTGTGAGCTTGAGCTCCATTTTCTTCGAGGTGCCGCTTGCCTTGCTGCCCTCGGCAATGTTCTGGACCCCGCTGCGCGCGGCCTGCACCATCTGGTCGAGGGTCCGGCTACGCTTGCTGATGTAGCGGTCACAAAACCGCACCGTCACATCGTAGCAAAGCTGCGCGATCTGAAAGCTCTTCAGATTCCGGTAGCCGCCGTGTTTCGGAATCAGTGGCTCCATCATCTCCCCCGCTCATCAGCTTCGGCAGGCTACTCAGCGGCTTCGAACCGGCCCTCGGCGTCCACCCTGGCGACGGCGGCGGCCTCGGCCTCATTGGCCAGGTCCCTGAGCCGGGCGACCTGATCGGGCGTTGGGGGCTTGCCGTCGGCCTCGGAGGCGAGCTGCCGGATCGCTTTCAGCCGGGCCGTCAGCGACGAGACCATCTCGGTTTTTTTGAGCCGCGGGTGGAGGGTGGAGAGGCGGTCGAGGAAGTAGTCCATGATCTCGACGTTCCCGAGGACGGCGGCTTTTCCGGGCGAATACGATTCCGCCGTGCTGCTCGCGCCGAGCTGAAATCCCCGCAGCCAGCCGCCGAGGCTGATCATGTGCGCCATCTCCTCGTCGCGAAGCTCGAGCATCGAGGTCTCCACGTCCTCCTGCGTGCGAACGAGCTCCTCGCGCATCCCGACCCAGTCGCCCTTGTCGCTGAGCTCAAAAAGGCTTTTGCTGCGCTTGGTCAGGCGGTCCCCGACGCCCAGCGCCCGCGCCTGCCGGATCAGCGCCTTACCAACTTCCTGGATTTCCTGCGGGCGCTCGGCAAGCGTCAGCAGGAACCCGTCCGCCACAAGGGAGCCAAAATGCATGGCGGTCTGCAGGCGGTTGCTGAACGTCGCCTCCCGGTTGGCGGCCTCGATGAGGGCGACAGGGTAGGGCCGGAACACTTCGAGCTGCTTGAGGACTTCCTGGATGGAGGGCGTCGTGATCGGGTTCACGCCCAGCTCCTCGCGCATGTGTTCGTTCGAGCTCTCCTCCAGCTGCTGTTCGATGTCGCCCTGCGCGCGCGCGGCGCCCGCCCCCGCGAGGAGAACGCAGACGATCGCTTTCAGGAGCCGGCTCATGCTCATCACCTTAGCCGCCGGCCCGGCTTGTGTCCATCCCTCGCTCGACAGCTGCAATTTTCCGGAAAGGGGCTCTTGATCTCCCTCTGTGCCCGGTGGTATGTTCTCACCCCTGTTGGTGGCCGTAGCTCAATGGTAGAGCTCCAGATTGTGGTTCTGGCTGTTGCGGGTTCGAGTCCCGTCGGTCACCCGGTGGCTTTTTCTGAAACCGGGGGTGCCGGGAACCTGGTGCCGACGTTTTTTCCGGCGAGGGCGGCGGCGATTTGACCGGGCTTTCTTCCGTCGACAATCGCGCAGGGGATCCCCTCGCTCTGGGCCAGCTTGACCGCCTCGAGCTTGGTCTTCATGCCCCCGACCGACTCTTCGCCCTTGTCCGGGCGGACCAGGCTGGCGGCGGCCTCGACATCGCGCACCTCGGGGACGCGACGGCCGCCGGAATCCTGCAGCCCGTCCACGCTGGTCAGGATGATGAGGCGGTCGGCGTTGAGGAGGATGGCGACCTCGGCGGAGAGGCGGTCGTTGTCGCCGAAGCGCACTTCCTCGACGGCGACGGAATCGTTCTCGTTGATAATGGGGATGACCGTGTGCGCGGCGAGCAGCCTGTCGAGGGTGTTCCGGGCGTTGGCGCGGTGCAGGCGGCTGTCGATGTCCCCATGCGTCAGGAGGAGCTGCGCGACGTGCAGGCCGTGCGCGCGGAACGATGCGGAGTAGAGGCGCATGAGCTCGGGCTGCCCGGCTGCGGCGCAGGCCTGCTTGCCGGGGAGGTCCGAAGGGCGGCAGCCCAGCCCGAGAAGCCGCACGCCGGCTGCGATGGCCGCGCTGCTCACGAGCGTGCAGGAGACCCCTCTTTTGTGGAGGGCGGAAACCTCCTGCGCGATCCGGCGGAACTGTGCGGTGTCGAGAGCGCGGCCTCCCGCACGGGAGAGGACGCCGGTGCCAAGCTTGATGACGAGACGTTTCATACTATTGGTGGGCGATCATTTCCAAAAATCCGCTTTCGAGCGCCAGGGCCTCCTGGACCCCCCGGGCGAGGAGGTCGCGCGTGCGGTCGAGCGCGGCGAGGCGCTTGAGGAGGAGCGCGGGAGGGTTGGCGCTGGCAATTTCCCGGGCGGCGGCCGGGCACGGCGCATCGGGCACATGGTGGTGCCGCAGCGCGGCCGCCAGGAGCTCGCCGGCCTGCTGGAGAAAAACCTCCCGCTCGCGGATGACCGCCGACTCGGCCTGCGACTTGATCTGGTCCTCGCGGGCCTCCTCCCACTTTGCCCCGGCCGACTCCCTGTAGTGCTTGAGCTGCGCCTTGAGCTCGGCCTCGAGCTCCCCGGTCACGCTTTCCCGAACGGCCACGATCGCCCTCTGCACCGCGCGGGTGAAGCGGACCGCCGAGGCGATGTCCGGACCGCCCGGCCGGACCAAAGCCGCCGCCAGGGCATCCGGGATGGCCCCGCCCCCGCCCCCGCCTCCCGCACCGGTTTCGGGGCGCAGAGGCACAGCGATGCAACGGGAGACAATGGTCTCCAGCACCGCATCCGGCAGCGACGTCAGGAGGAAGATGTGGCAGCCGGGCGGGGGCTCCTCGAGGGTCTTCAAAAAGGCGTTGGCGGCCTGCGGTTGGAGGCGGTCGGCATCGCGGATGACCGCCACCTTCGTGCGCCCGCGCATCGGTTTCATCTGGAGGGCCTGCTCCATGGCCCGCATCTGCTCGATCACGATCCGGCGGGACTTTGACTCCGGTGCGACGCGGTGGAAGTCCGGATGCGTGGTGGCGGGGTCGCACTCCAGGATGAGGGCCGCCATCCGCATTGTCAGCCAGTCTTTTCCGGCGCCCGCCGGGCCGGCCATCAGGTAGGCATGGGCGAGGCGGCCGGCTTTCCAAGCCGCCTTCAAGCGCTCCAGTGCGTCATCTTTCAACAGGGCCATCGCGGGCGAAATCCTGATCCGGCCCGCCCGCGAAGTCGATGGGATTTTGCTTCTGCCGTCCGCGCCGGTCAGGGGATGATCCCGGCGTCGGAGAGCGCCCTTCGGATCGTTGTGGCGATTTGTTTGGCCGGCAGCGAGGCGTCGAGGACATGGATGCGGCGCGGCTCGCTCACGGCGAGCGCCAGATAACCCCGGCGGACCGCCTCAAAGAACTCCTCGCTTTCGCGCTCGATGCGGTCGGCCTTTTGCCGCCGGGCGCCCATGCGGGCGAGGGCGGTCGGGCGGTCGAGGTCGAGGAGGAACGTGATCGCGGGCAGGCAGGAGCCGACCGCAAACCCGTTGACCCGGGCGGTTTCCCCGGGAGGGATCTTCCGCGCGACGCCCTGGTAAACCGTCGTCGAGTCCATAAACCGGTCGCAGATCACGATGCGCCCGGCCAGCAGGGCGGGCTCGATGACCGCCCGCACCAGCTGCGCGCGGCTGGCGGCAAAGAGCAGGAGCTCGGCCTCGGGGGTGAGCGATTCGCCTTCCGGCGCATGCTGGAGGAGGTCCCGGATCACCTCGCCCGGGGGCGTTCCTCCCGGCTCGCGCAGCAGGAGCGGATCCTGCCCGAGGCCCCTCAAATATTCCGCCAGCACCTGGACCTGGGTGGACTTCCCGCACCCTTCCGAACCCTCGAATGTCACCAGTGCCCCTCGCTTGTCTCCGGAGATCCGCATCCCGGAAGTCTTCCGCATCCCGGCGGCGGGATCCATGAAAAATGCGGAAAATTTCTTGGGTTGCCGGCCGGGCCCCCGCTAGCGTGGGGCCCGCATCATGAACCACTGGCTCGTCAAACAGGAACCCTCCGCTTACTCGTGGGAAATGTTCGTCAGGGAGGGAAAAACCGCTTGGACCGGCGTCCGGAATTTTCAGGCCCGGAACCACCTGCGCGCGATGAAGTCCGACGACCCCGTCCTCTTTTACCACAGCGTCACGGGAAAAGCCGTTGTCGGCATCGCCGAGGTGGCCAGGCCCGCCTACCCGGACCCCACCGCTCCGGAGGGCGACTGGTCGTGCGTGGACCTGCGCCCGGTCAAAGCCCTCCGCCGGCCGGTCTCTCTCGCGGAGATCAAGGCCACCCCCAGCCTCGCCGAGGTCCCCCTCCTCAAGCAATCCCGCCTCAGCGTGATGCCGCTCACAAAGGCGCAATTCTCGGGCATCCTCGCGTTGGCCTGAGCGGACGGCCCCCTACCCGGCGGCTTCCGGGGGGCGGCCGTTCAGGTGGTCAAGAATCGTCCGGGCCAGCGCGGGGCTGATGCCCGGGAGATCCGCCAGGCCCTCCGGCGTGGCCTGCCGGATGCGCTCGACCGATCCGAAGCGGGACAGCAGGGCAATTTTCCGGGTGGGGCTGACGCCGGGGATGTCATCGAGGAGGCTCTCGCGCACGCGGCGTTTGAGCAGGAGGCTGTGGTAGCCGTTCGCGGTCCGGTGCGCCTCGTCCCGGATGCGCTGCAGCAGGCGCAGCGCGCCGCTGTCCTCCGGCAGCCGCATCGGGATCGGGCGGCCGGGCTGGTAGATCTCCTCAAACTCCTTTGCCAGCCCGATGATGGAGGCCTCGTGCAGGCCGAGCCGCTGGAGCTCCTTGCAGGCGCTCGAGAGCTGCCCGCGGCCGCCATCGACGATGATGAGGTCCGGGATCACCGTGGTGCGGGTGGCCTCGGCGACCCGTGCGGCGGCCTCCCCGGCATTCTCCTGGCTGAACTCCGCGTCTTCGCTGAGGGCGGCCGCCTCGCGCAGGACGCGCCCGTATCGCCGGCGCACGACCTCCGCCATGCTGGCAAAGTCATCCTGGTGCGGCGTTCCGTGGATCCGGTATTTCCTGTATCCGGCGCGGTCGGGCACGCCGTCCCGGAACCGGACCATCGAGGCCACGATGTGGGTGGATGAGATGTTGGAGATGTCGAAGCACTCCATGACGCGCGGGGGGCGGGGAAGGCGGAGGGCGTCGCGCAGCGCCTCCAAATCAGCCTCCGGGTTGATCGTTGTCGGCAGCGACTTGCGGGTGAAGCGCGTCATCGGCTTCACCGTCGTCTTGAGGTCGCTGAGCAGGTTGCGCAGCTGGGCGGCCTTCTCGAAATCGAGCCGTCCCGCCGCCGCCTTCATGTCCTCCTCCACCTGCGCCACCCACTCCCGGCTCTGCCCGTCGAGGAACTCGCATGCCGCCCTCACGCGCCCGAGGTATTCCTCCCTCGAGACCTTCGCCACGCAGGGCGCGCTGCAATTCTTAATCACGTGGTCGAGGCAGTGCTTGAAATCCCGCTCGGACGGAACCGCCGCCCGGCAGGAGCGCAAACCAAACTTTTTGCGCATCGTGTTCATCGTCGAGCGCAGCGCACCGGAGTGCGCGAACGGCCCGAAATACCGCGCCCCGTCCTCCTTCTTCAGGCGCGTCAGGGCGAACCTCGGGAAGACGTCCTCGAGGTTCACCCGCACGAGCAGGAACCGCTTGTCGTCCTTGAAGCTCACGTTGTATTTCGGCCGGAACTCCTTGATCAGGCGCCCCTCGAAGAGGACCGCCTCCGCATCGCTGCGCACGACGTGATACTCGAGGTCCCACACGCTCTCGATCAGCGCCCGGGTCTTCGGGTCGGCCGTCATTTTCCTCGAGGGCATGAAGTAGCTCCCCACGCGCTTGCGCAGGTCGCGCGCCTTCCCCACATAGATCACATGCTTCAGGCGGTCGCGCATCACATACACGCCCGGCTTGTGCGGCATGTCCCGCAGCCGCGCCTGAAGATCCGGCCGTTCGCTCATCGTGCCCCCACCATGCACCAAGCCGGAGCTCTCCGCCAGCCGACATTGCGCGGAGCTTGACGGGGCGGAGGGCAATTCTGATAGCCTCACGGGCACATGACTGCCCACGAATTGTTTGCGACGTTTTCTCCTGCCGAGGCCGGGGAGGTTTTTGGCTGGCTGCTGGAGAGCGACAAGGCGGCCTACAAGACGATGGCCGGGATGCTGGCGACGCGGCGGAAGCTGCGCCCGGTGTTTGTGGAGCGAAAGCCGCGGGACGAGCGCCATGCGTGGATGCGCGAGGCGGTGAGCCGCCCCGCGAATGCCGACCTGGCCACGGAGATCCTCCAGGCCTGGATCATGGGAGCCAACGAGAAGATGGTCTGCGCGTTCCTGGACAGCCTGAAAGTTCCGCACGACGGGAAGGGCCTGATCGAGACCCTGCCGGCGGAGCCGCCCGCAGGCGAGGTCGCCGCTGCCGTGGACGCCCTCTTTGCCAGCAACCCGCCCCTCGCCGTGCGCGCCTACCTGCACCTCTTTTCCGCAATGGACATGACCGACTGGCCCGCTCTCCGGGATCTGGTCGCCACGGACAGCCGCTTATGCCAAAACACGCCCACCCCGTAACCCCCTACGCCCACTCGCTCCACGATGCCCTGGAGACCTTCCGGGCGCTCGACTCCCTGGAGCCGGCGGTCGTTGCCGCGGCCGATGCCGTCCTCCGGTGCCTCCAGGCCGGCGGCAAGCTTCTCTTCTGCGGAAACGGAGGAAGCGCCGCCGACAGCGCCCACATCGCGACCGAATTCACCTGCCGGTTCAACGGCGACCGGCGCCCCTATCCCGGGATCTCGCTGACGGCGGATGGCGGGCTGCTCACCGCCATTGGCAACGACTACGCGTTTCAGGATGTTTTTTCGCGTCAGGTGCGGGCCTACGGCCGCGAGGGGGACATCCTGATCGCCCTGACGACGAGCGGCAAATCCCGGAACGTGCTCTCGGCGATTGAGGAGGCGCGCCGGCTGGGGATGAAGACGATCGCCCTGCTCGGCAAGGGCGGCGGCTTCACCAAAGGGTCCGCCGACATCGAGATCATGGTGCCCGGAACGGTCACGGCGCGCATCCAGGAGGCCCAGAAGTTCCTTCTCCATGTGCTCTGCGAGCTCGTCGAGCCCGGTCTGGAAAAGGAATGATGCCGGTCCTCGCGGCCTTTTCGGTGGTGCTCGGGGCGATTGTGGGCTCGTTCCTGAACGCCTGCATCCACCGGATGCCGCGGGGGATCAGCCTGTCAAATCCCCGGCGATCGTTCTGCCCGGCCTGCAACAAGCTGATTCCGTGGTATGAGAACCTGCCGGTCCTGAGCTGGGTGGCGCTGCGCGGGAAGTGCTCGGGATGCGGGGCGCGGATCTCCGCGCGCTACGTGCTGGTCGAGGTCCTCACCGCCTTCCTTTTTTGGGCGATCTGGGACCGGTTCGGGCTTCCGCTGGCGCCGGCGTATTGGATCCTGATTTCCCTGCTGATTGCGGCCACGTTCATCGACATCGGCCACTACATTATTCCCGACGAGATCACGCTGGGGGGCACGGTGGCCGGGGTGCTCTGCTGCCTGGCGGTCCCGGGGCTCATGGAGACGTCCTCCCGCCTTGCGGCCGTTGGCTGGTCGCTGGCGGGCGCCGCGCTCGGAGCCGGGCTCCTCTGGCTGGTTGTTGAGGGTGGCAAGCTGGCGTTCGGGAAGAAGCGGGTGCGCTTCGAGAAGGCGGAGGATTTCCGCTGGGTGCGCGACGGCGACCGGGCGGACCTGCACGTGGGGTCCGAGATCCACCGGTGGGAGGACATTTTCAGCCGCGAGAGCGACCAGCTCGTCCTGCATCCCAGCGGGCCGGTCCGCTGCGACGGGCGCGAGCTGCCGGGGGGGGCGCTGCGCTTCCGCTACAACAGGGTCGCCGCCGGCACGGAATCCATCGACCTCGACACGATCGCCGAAATCTCCGGAAAGCTCGACGCCGTGGTCATCCCCCGCGAGGCGATGGGCTTCGGCGACGTCAAGTTTCTGGCCTGCATCGGGGCGTTTCTGGGCTGGCAGGCGATCCTCTTCACGATTTTTGCCTCATCCATCATTGGTTGTCTTTTTGGGGTGGCGGGGATCCTGATCGCCCGCGGCAGGGCGAAGGCGGTCCTCCCGTTCGGCCCCTACCTCGCGCTCGGTGCCGTCCTGTGGCTTTTCGGTGGCCGGGAGCTCGCGGGCTGGTATCTTTCCCAATTCCAACGATGAGCGCGCCCCGCACCTCCTGATTCATGGCCAAGCAAAAAATCCCTTTCCTCCAGCTGGTCCGCCTGTTTTGGAAGCCGTATCTGCGCCTGGCGCACTACCTGAAGCCCTACAAAAAGAGGTTTGCCCTCGGGCTGGTCTTCGGCGTCCTGGCGGGCGTCCTCAACGGCGTGTTCCCCCTCGTCATCAAAAAGGCGGGCGAGGCGATCCTTCCGGACGGGCAGGGGGCCAATCCGGCGCAGCTGCTCAAGGGCGGGATGGACGCGGGCCCGGGGATCGAGAGCGTGATCTGGATCAGCCTGCTGATCCCGGCCGCCATGGTCGCGCGCGGGATTTTCTCGTATCTGAACTCGTATTGCCTGGCGTGGGTGAGCCTGCGGGTCCTGCGCGACATCCGCACCCAGCTCTTCAAGCACCTCATGTCGCAGTCGCTGGATTTTTTCAACCGGTCGAAGTCCGGAAAGCTCATCTCGCGCGTGCTCAACGACACGCGGGTCGCGCAAAACGCGCTGACCTCGATCGCCGGGGACATCGTCAAGGACCCGATTGCGGTGATCACCGGGGTCGTCGTGCTGGTCTCGATGGACTGGAAGTTCGCCCTCACCACGCTCATCCTTTTTCCCATTTGCATCGTGCCGGTGATCATCTTCGGGAGGAAGGTGCGCCAGGCGGCGCGGGCCGAGGAAAGCGAGGCGGGGCAGATGGCGGTGATCCTCCAGGAGACGTTTGCCGGGATCCGCGTCATCAAGTCGTTTGCCCGCGAGGACTACCAGGGCGCGCAATTTTCCAAATCCAGCGACACGCAGTGCCGGAACAGCCTGCGGGTGCGCAAGAGCTCGGACATCGTCCAGCCCCTCATCGAGTCGGTGTCGGCGTTCGGCGTCGTCCTGGCGATGGTCTACGTGTATTACTTCCACATCAGCTTCATCAAGTTCGCCGCGCTCTGCGCCGGGATTTTCCTCCTCTACAACCCGGTGAAGGCGCTGAGCAAAATCCCGATGCTCATGCAGAAGTGCATGGCCTCGGCCACCAATATTTTTGAGCTGCTGCAGATGGAGTCGTCGATCCAGGACAAGCCGGATGCCGTGGCGCTCGAGCGGTGCGCGGGGAGGATCGGGTTCGAGGGGGTGAGCTTTTCGTATGGGGTGGACAAGGCGGCGGTTGAGGAGATCACGCTGGCGGTGGAGCCCGGCAAGAAGTATGCGCTGGTCGGATCGAGCGGCGCCGGCAAGAGCACGCTCCTCTCCCTGCTCCTCCGGTTTTACGATCCGCAGAGCGGGCGCATCACGGTCGACGGGCATGACATCCGGGACATCACCCAGCGGTCGCTGCGCGAGCAGGTCGGCGTGGTGACCCAGGAAACGTTCCTCTTCCACGACACGATCTACGAAAACATCCGCTACGGCCGCCTGGAAGCCACGAGGGAGCAGGTGATCGCCGCCTCGCAATCCGCCTACGCGCACGACTTCATCGCCGCCCAGCCCGAGGGATACGAGACCATCGTCGGCGACAAGGGCTGCCTCCTCTCCGGCGGCCAGCAGCAGCGGCTTGCCATCGCGCGCGCCCTCCTCAAAAATGCCCCTGTCCTCCTCCTCGACGAGGCGACGTCCGCGCTCGACTCCGAATCCGAACGCATGATCCAGGCCGCCCTCGAGCGCCTCTCCGAGGGCCGGACAGTGATCGCCATCGCCCACCGGCTCTCGACGATCCTCAAATCCGACTGCATCGTTGTCATGGACCATGGGCGGATCGCGGCCACCGGCACCCACCACGAGCTGCTCGCGAAATCCCTCCTCTACAAAAACCTCTACGAGCTCCAGTTCCACCACCACGAGGCCCCGGAGCCGGCTTAGCGGCTCCCTGCGATTGCCGGGTTTTACGCTTTCCCCGGCGGGGGAGGGGAAGGTGTGAACCGGAAAGCCGGGTTTTTTTCCTCGAGGTAGCCTGCGGTCCATGAGCTGGGGAGGAGGACGACCCACTGGCCGAGGGCGTCCATCGCGAGGCTGCACCCGGAGGGGAGGAGGATGTCGGGGCGCTCGGTGAGCGGGGTGCCGGCCTCCTTGTCGAGCGGCCAGCGGACGAGCTGCCACGGCGCGGACTCGACCCGGCAGTCGGCGCTGTATTCGCTTTCGAGGCGGTATTGCATGACCTCGAACTGGAGCGGGCCGACGGCGCCGAGCAGGGGCACCCGCTGCAGGGAGTCCGGCAGCTCGAAGGACTGCGCCACGCCCTCCTTGAGCAGTTGGTCGAGCCCCTCGCGAAACCGCTTGAACTTCGCCGTACTCGAATTCCGCAGGTAGGCAAAGCACTCCGGAGCAAACCGCGGAATCTCCTGGAAGGCGATCGACGGGTCCTCGGCGACGGTGTCGCCGATCAGAAAGTCGTAGTTGCCCACGATGCCGACGACGTCCCCCGCCCAGGCCTCGTCCACCGTCTCGCGCTCCTGGGCGAAGAGGCGCTGCGAGTTTCCGAGGCGGATCGGTTTGCCGAGGCGGACGTGGTGCGCGCTCATGTCGCGCCGGAAGCAGCCCGACACGATGCGGATGAACGACACGCGATCCCGGTGCTTCGGGTTCATGTTCGCCTGGATTTTAAAGACAAAGCCCGAGAACCCCGGGGCGTCAGGAGAAACCTCGCGGTCGCCGCTCCGGCGGCCGGTCGGCGGCGGTGCCAGCTCGAGGAACGCATCGAGCAGAAGCTGGACCCCGAAGTTGTTCATCGCGCTGCCGAAGAAAACCGGCGTCGCCCGGCCCGCGCGCACCGCCGCAAGATCAAAATCCGCCCCGGCCCCGTCGAGCAGGGCCAGCTCGTCGCAGACACGGGCATAGACGTCCGGCGCCACCGCCCCCTTCACGGCGTCGTCGTGGATGTCCCGGACCGCGACCGCCGCGCGGAATGCCCCCCCCGGCGTGCGCTCAAAGAGGTGCATGGCCCGCTTCGAGCGGTCATAGACGCCCTTGAACTCGGGGCCGTCGCCGAGCGGCCAGTTCATGGGGACCGCGTGGATGCCCAGGACGGATTCCAGCTCGTCGAGCAGGTCGAGCGGGGGGCGCGCCGGGCGGTCCAGCTTGTTCATGAACGTGAAGATTGGCACCCCGCGCTGGCGGCAGACCTCGAACAGCTTGCGTGTCTGCGTCTCGATGCCCTTGCCCGCATCCACCACCATCACCGCCGCATCCACGGCGGTCAGCACCCGGTAGGTGTCCTCCGAAAAATCCTTGTGCCCCGGCGTGTCCAGCAGGTTGACCACGCACCCGCCGTATTCAAATTGCAGGACCGTCGAGGACACGGAAATCCCGCGCTGCTTTTCGAGCTCCATCCAGTCGCTTGTCGTCGCCCGCTGGTTTTTCCGCGAGGTCACGCTGCCCGCCAGCTGCACCGCACCGCCGTAGAGCAGGAACTTTTCGGTGAGCGTGGTCTTGCCGGCATCGGGGTGGGAGATGATGGCAAACGTGCGGCGTCGGGAAATCTCGGTCATGTGTCGCGGGCCGCAGACCATAAGTCACCGGCCGCCGGGGAGGCGAGTTCTTTCGTCCCCCTCGCGGCGGCGGCCTCCGGGCTCTCAGGCAAAAGGCACTTTCAGCCCGAGGAATTCCGCGAGCTGCTTCTGGCGCGCATCGAACGTCAGAAACGTCCTTGCCTGAAGGTGGACGGCGGTGGCGACGTGGAGGATGTCGAGCGTGCGGTGCCCTCCGGCAGCTGTGTGCTTTCGGGAAAGTTCGACCGCCAGGCCCAGCACCAGGTCGCTGTCCACGGGAACAAGGAGGTTGAGCCCGGCGGCCACGTCGCTCTGCCAGTCCGCCAGCATGAGGTCTGCCTCCCGGCGCGAGTAGCCCTTCGCCCGGTCCTGCGCGTGCAGCCAGACCTGCAGTTCAACAGACTGCAAAAACTCGAACTCCAGCAAGCTTGTGAAAGGCAGCGCCGAGGACATTTTGTCGCGATAGGCATCCGCGGCAGGCGAGTGCTCCTGCTCGCGGTAGACCGAACATAAAAAACTGGTATCCGGATAGCAGGTCATGGCTCTCCGGTTTCAAAGGCCCGCATTTCCTCAACCTCGGCGACCGTGAAAACCCTGTCCCCCCAAATCCTCTTGCGGCGCGCCTCGTAATCCGGTTGCTTCAGCTTCGGTTTCGATTTGGCCTGCTCGGGGGACAGCCTGGCCACAGGCTTGGAATGCTTGGTGATCAGCACCTCCTGACCGCCTCCGAGCCAGGCCTCAATCATCGGAAAATTGTAGCGCAAATCGCGGACGGTCGCCGTTTTCATAATGAGATCACAATATTGTGATGCCTTGGTTTTGTCAATGCGGGGTCTGGACGGGCCGGGGAATCCGCCGGGAGATCAGATGATTCCGATCGTGGGGAACGGGCGGTGGAGGATCGGTTCGACGGGGACTTGGAGCCAGTTGGCGAGGAGCGAGGCGTAAACGCTGCGGAAGTCCACGTTGTGGATGAGGTCGCCATCATGGATGTTCTGCAGGCTGGGGGCCTTTCCGTAGAGGCCGGGGCGGACCGCGCCGCCGAGCACAAACAGGGGCGCGGCGGCACCGTGGTCGGTCCCGCCGCTGCCGTTCTCCGCGACCCGGCGGCCGAATTCGCTGAACGTCATGAGGGCCACGCGCTCGAAATTCCCCTGGGCTTTGAGGTCGGCGGTGAACGCCATGAGGGCGGCGTCGAGTTCGCCCATGAGGCGCTCGTGCGATCCGGCCTGGTTGCTGTGGGTGTCGAACCCGCCGAGCGAGGCGTAGTAGACGCGGGTGGGCATCGCGCCGCCGATCAGCCGGGCGATGAGGTTCAGCGAGCTGGCGAGGTTGCCCGGAGGGTAGGTGACCGGGGCGCGGGATTTGCGGGTGATGGCGAGCACTTTGTCCGAGCTCATCTGCGCGTCGAGGGCGGTGCGGCGGAGGAAATCCATGGTGTCGCCGCCGCCGGAGGCCGGGCCCTGGAGCATGTCGATGCTGCCGCCGTCATTCGCCTCGTTGACGCTGCGGAAGAATTCGTCGGCGGCGGCGGGGTCCGAGGTTTTTTCCGCGGCGAACCGGAACTGCTCGGGTTTGGCGAACGAGATCCCGCGGGGCTCGGCGGCGGCGAACGCCTGGGGGGTTTGGCTGCCGATGCTGACCCCGACCGCCGGGTCCGCGCCCTGGCAGCACGCGTCGAAGTAGCGGCCGATCCAGCCGTGCGACTCGGTTTTGTTGGCATCGCTGGCCGTCTGCCAGATCTCGGTCGAGCGGAAGTGCGAGCGGTTCGGGTTCGGGTAGCCGACGCCCTGGACGATCGCGAGGTGGCCGTCGTCATACATCCCGCGAAGCCCGGTGAGCTTGGGGTGCAGGCCGACGGCGTCGCTGATCTTGAGCGGCGCCTTGATGGCGAGCGAGGGGCGCGCCCGGAAATAGGCGTCATCGGCAAAAGGGACGAGCGTGTTGAGCCCGTCATTGCCGCCGGCAAGCTGGAGGACGACCAGGATCGGGGCGTCCTTGCCGGTCGCGAGCGTCGCGTCGGCCGCAAGGGCATCGAGCGAAAAAAACGTGCGCTCGAGGAAGGCGGGGATCGTCCAGGAGACGGCACCGCCGAGCATCGAGGTGCGGAGGAACTGGCGGCGTGTGTGAAGGGTCTTGTTCATGTGATTTGGTAGTCCGGGGTGCTCATCATCAGGTGGGCCAGATCGCGGCGCGCCGTGGGGCCGTGAGCGGCCGCGTAAGTGAGAAACTTGTTGTTGAGGTCGGCGGGGAGCTGGGATTGGAAGAGCCTCCAGACGAGCCCGGAGCAGGTGCCGCCCGGGTCGGCGAGGGTCGGCAGGTCGGCGGGGAGGCGGGCAAGAATGGCTCCCGCGGCGTTGTAGCGCTCGAGGAGCGTTGCGGAGCTGATCCACGAGCGCCCTCCGTCCCAGCCCTTGACGTTCGGCGGGGCAAACGGAACCTGGCCAAGGTTGCGCAGGACGCCATCCGCATCGCGGGGCAGGGGGATCTCCATCTGGCGCGTGAGCTGGACGAGCCACTGGACCGGACCCTTGATCTGGCGCCGGACGACGTCCGGGGAAAAAAACTCGCGGCTTTGAAACACGGTGCGCAGGAATGCGCCGGTGTCGAGTTGGCTGCGGCGGTATTCGGCGGCGAGGGCCTCGAGGAGCCCGGCGGAAGGCGGCGTGCCCGCATAGTAAACCCAGAGCTTGCCCGCAAGGAAGCGCGCGCATTGCGGGTGGGCGCAGAGCAACCCGATGATGTCGTCCCCCGAAAAATGGCCCTCGAGCCCGAAGAAGGATTTGGGGCCCGAGTCCGCCTGGCGGCTTGCGAACAGGAACTGCTGGGATTTCGGGTTGATCCGGTATCCGGTGAACGCGCGGGCGGACTGCTGGATATCCTCCTCCGTGTAGTGGCCCTCCCCGAGGGTGAAGAGCTCCATGAGCTCGCGGGCGAAATTCTCGTTGGGTTTGCCGGCCTTGCTCTGGGTGAGGTCGAGGTAGCGCATCATGGCGGGATCCCGGCTCATGGCGCGGGCCATCTCCTCGAAGCGGCCGAGCGAAAAGGCGCGCAGCGTCTCGTTTTGCTGCCACATCGCAAACGGCTCCTTGACCTTCTCGATGCTGGTGGCCCAGTGGCCGTGCCAGAAGAGCGTCGCCTTTTCGCGAGCGGCAAACGGGCTCCAGCGCATCCGGCTCAGCCACCAGAGGCGGAGCTCCGCCATCGTCTCGCGGTTCTCGCGGGCCATCTGGGCCTGGAATTTCTTCTTCTCTTCGGGCGAGGCGGCGGCCGTCCGCTTTTTCAGCTCCGCCAGATCCCGCGGCACAAGCCCCTCGGGCGGTGGAAAAAGGTCCGAGTCCTCATCCGCCCCCAGCAGCGCGTCAACGGCACCCTTCAAGCCGAGGCGGTGCAGCGCCGCAATGTCGCGAGGGCTTCCGCCAAACCCCGCACGGTTGATCAGGTGGGCGGCCATCTCCGGGCCCCAGGCCGTGGAATCCAATGGCTCAAGCATTCCGATGAAACCCGGCAGGGCGGAAAAAGTTGCGCCGGGTCAAGAAGGGCGCATCTGCCAAAGTTGCAAGTTTCAGGGCCAAAGGCCCGGCAATACACCGGCCCTGACGGAACGCGGCAATACACATGGCCCGCCTTCTGGATGCTCCCGACCGATTACAAAACCAAAGATTAAAAATCCTTGCCTCAGCCCGACAACCGCTTTTGGAGGAGAGGGTCTGGTCCGCTGAATCCCGGACCTTTTCGCGAATACCTGGCGAAGGAGAGTGCCCCCCGTCAACCGCCGCTTATTCCATGGTGTCGTCGAGCGCTGCGAGGAGGGTGGCGATGGAGTCCGGGGTTTCGTCTCCCATGTTGGAGATCCGGAACGTCTTGCCCTTGATCTTTCCGTAGCCGCCGTCGATGACGAAGCGATGCTTTTCGCGCAGGCGCTTGATCCAGGCGGCGACGTCGATTTCGCGGTTGTTTGCGACGCAGGTGAGCGAGAGCGAGCGGTAGCCCTCGGGGGCGAAGAACGCGAACCCGTGCGATCTCACCCAGGCATGCACCTGGGCGTTGAGGGCGGCGTGGCGGGCGTAGCGGGCCGGCAGGCCCTCGGCGAAGATGTCGTCGAGCTTGGAGGCGAGGGCGTTGATGAGCGGGATGACCGGCGTGCTGGGCGTCATGTCCTGCTCCTGGTTTTTTGCAAACTCGACAAAGTCGAAGTAGTAGCCACGGTCCGGGATCGAGGCGGCGCGTTCGAGCGCGCGTTCGGAGACGGAGAAGAGGGCAAGCCCCGGGGGCAGGGCGAGGGCTTTCTGGCTGCCGGTGAGGAGGACGTCGATTCCGAGGTCATCCATCGGGATGGCCTCCGTCGAAAACGATGAGACGCTGTCCACGATGAACATCACGTCGGGGAAGTCCCTGAGGACGGCGGCAATTTCCGGAAGCGGGTTGCGGACCCCGCAGGAGGTTTCGTTGTGGATGAGGGTGAAGGCGTCGAACTCCCCGGTTGCGAGGTGCGCGCGGACGAGATCCGGGAGGACGGCGGACCCCCAGGGTACCTGGAGGGCGGCGGCGTCCTTTCCGCAGCGCTTGCTGACATCAAACCACTTGTCGGAAAATGCCCCGCACATCGCGTTGAGCACTTTTTTCGAGGTGAGGTTGCGGATGGCCCCCTCCATGACCCCCCACGCGGAGGAGGTGGAGAGGAAGACCGGCCGCTTGGTGCCGAAGAGCTCCTGGAGGCGGGGCTGGATGCCGCCGTAGAGCTTTTTGAATTCGCCGCCGCGGTGGCCGATCATCGGCGCGCACATGGCGCGGAAGGTTTTTTCCGAAACTTCGATGGGG
>Ga0247844_1004035_pt1 | contig 20423 bp, 15 predicted proteins | sample LaCtaG_FD_192421 | JGI IMG/M metagenome (GOLD analysis project Ga0247844, IMG submission 192421) | Freshwater microbial communities from meromictic Lake La Cruz, Castile-La Mancha, Spain - LaCruzMarch201714.5m_1 | ecosystem: Environmental > Aquatic > Freshwater > Lake | place: Spain: Castile-La... | reverse complement strand
CGATACGACCGCCTGATGCGCAAGATCATCAAGGAAGGAGTCAGAACCCGTGTGCTCATGCTTTCAGCCACTCCGGTCAACAACCGCCTGGCTGATCTGCGTAACCAGATTGCTTTTGCCACCGAGGGTGATGATACTGCACTGCTTGAGTACGGCATTACCAGTATCGACAGTACCACTCGGTTGGCGCAAAAGCAGTTTAATCGCTGGCTTGATCTGGAAGAATCTGAGAAAACACCATCACGACTTATCGAGATGCTTGGATTTGACTACTTTACTTTGCTGGATCAACTCACCATTGCCCGTTCTCGCAAGCATATCGAGAAATACTACGGCATCAGCGAGACCGGTCGTTTTCCTGAACGCCTCAGGCCGATCAACATCAAACCGGATGTAGATCGCGCCGGTGAATTTCGCTCCATTCGCGACGTCAACACGGAAATCCGCCGTTTGAACCTTGCCTCTTATGCACCGCTCCGTTATGTACTACCTCATAAACAGGCCGCCTACGATGCAAAATACAGCACCCAGATTCGTGGTGGAGAGAATTTCTTCCGCCAGGCTGACCGCGAGGAGAGCTTGATCCACCTGCTGCGAGTCAATGTGCTCAAGCGTATGGAGAGCGCTGTTTCATCCTTTGCACTCACCGTACATCGGCAACTGAAAGATGTGGAAGCCACGTTGGCTCGGATCGAAGCCCATGCCGAAGAGTTCGAGGAAATCAATATCGCCGATGTGGACATCGACGATCCAGCTTTCGAGAGCCTTCTGGTCGGTCGCAAGGTAAAGGTACTGCTTGGAGATGTGGATCTGATCCGCTGGAAACAGGACCTCATCGAGGACCGTAACCGTCTGGCGACCTTGCACGCAGCAGCCACACAGGTATGTGCCGCCCGGGATGCCAAGCTGTCCGCGCTGCAGGAAGTTATCACCCACAAGTGCCTGCACCCCAGCAATCCAGGTAATCGTAAGCTCATTGTCTTCACGGCATTTGCCGATACCGCCATGTACCTTTACGAGCAACTGGCGGCCTGGGCTAAAGAGACGCTTGGTATTGAAACTGCCCTTGTAACAGGTGCCGGCCGCAACCAGACCACAATTCCCGGTCTTCGTAAAGATCTGGCATCGATTCTGACGACATTTTCACCGCGCTCAAAAGAACGTCCTGAAGACCTTGCGCACGAAGGTGAATTGGATCTGCTGATTGCCACTGACTGCATTTCCGAAGGTCAGAACCTGCAGGATTGCGACTGGCTCGTCAACTACGACATCCACTGGAACCCGGTGCGAATCATTCAGCGTTTCGGCCGCATTGACCGTATCGGTTCGCCCAACGACCGTATTCAGCTCGTTAATTTCTGGCCCAATATGGAGCTAGAAGAATACATCAACCTGGAACAGCGGGTCAGCGGGCGTATGGTGCTGCTGGACATCTCGGCAACTGGTGAAGAAAACCTGATTGAGCAGCAGTCCGGCAACCAGATGAACGATCTGGAATATCGCCGCAAACAGCTTCTGAAATTACAGGATGCTGTGATTGACCTGGAAGACCTCTCTACCGGTGTTTCCATTACCGATTTGACTCTAACCGATTTCCGCATCGACCTGGCGCAGTATCGCAAGGTCCATCCTGACAAGCTTGAAAAACTCCCGCTCGGAACCAGCGCAGTAACCACTACAGCCGAAGCGGAGATTGCGCCGGGCGTTATCTTCTGTCTGCGAGCAGAGGGGATTGCTGCCACAAAGGTAGCGGAGTCCGGTTATCCGATGGCGCCCCATTATCTGGTGCATGTTGGTGACGATGGTGCCGAGCTGTTGCCCTACACTCAGGCCAAACGCATCCTTGATCGTCTTAAGCGGCTCTGTCTTGGTCGTGATCTGCCCGATGTCTCTGCTAGTGCCCGATTCGATAAGTCCACTAAGCAGGGTGAAGATATGCGCCAGGTACAGCGTCTGCTGAGTGCGGCGGTTGCCTCGGTTGTCGGCAAGAGCGAAGAGCGGGCCGTAGCCAGCCTCTTTTTGTCGGGTGGTACTCATGCCATCAAGGGGGAATTTGCTGGGATCAATGATTTTGAGGTAGTGGCGTTTCTGGTGGTACTACCAGAATGAAGATAATCCGCAGATGACGCAGATAAGCGCAGATGAAAAGCGGTAAAACAAAAGGGCTTCGGAGTAAGTCCAAAGCCCAACTGCCGACCGGGGAAAGCCCAATCCACGGTTTTGTTTTTAAGCCATACGGCATGAAAGGTCAAGAGATATAAAGGATTATTCGCAGATGACTCAGATAAAGGCAGATGAAATGCAAAATCGTTCAGGTTCAAATCTGTGTAAATCTGCGTCATCTGTGGATATTCTTTCATGATTTTACAGGCTATTATCTCAGCCCTTGATCTGCCTTCTAATTGTCGTGTGGATCAGCGAGTACCAAAGAAAATGTTGGTGGTGAATGGTGCGCCAACCGCTGCCGATAAACGCCGAATCAACGACGGTATTGAGGAAATTCACTGGTTGGCGGCGCTGAAGCCGAACACTATCGGCGTACCGGAATACAGTGATGATGTCCGGGAATACCTGGAAATTGCTGTGTTGTCGGTCATACTGCGACCTGATGCCAAAGCTGTCCGGCTGGCTGAATTGATCCATCGCGCCATACCGTACCCTCTATTTCTTATTCTGGTGCAAGGGGATCAAACCATCATCTCGCTGACTCATAAACGCCGGGCGCAGAATGAGGCGGATAAATACGTTCTGGATGGCGATTGCGTTGATGTAACAGTTTCCGGTAATGCTTCTTCGTCTGCAGCGGTAACCGACTGCAGCTTCTTGAAGATGAACTGCTTGCCAACCTGCGCGACATTCAGCTGCGCAATGGACTGCGGCCATCGGATTCCATTTCATCGGGCGATTTTACCGTTGAGATGGAAACCGGCACCGGCAAAACCTATGTCTACCTCCGGTCGATCTTCGAGCTGAACAAGCGTTATGGCTTTACCAAGTTCGTGATCGTGGTCCCGTCAGTGGCGATCAAGGAGGGAACGAATAAGACACTGGAAATCACCAGGGATCATTTTGAAGGGCTCTATCCAGGCGCCAAGGGGTATGAGTTCTTCCAGTATGATTCCTCCAAGCCAGGCAAGGTGCGTAATTTCGCCACCAGTCCTAACATTCAGATCATGGTGGTGACGGTTGGCGCCATCAACAAAAAGGATGTCAACAACCTCTACAAGGACAGCGAAAAGACCGGCGGCGAAAAGCCAATTGATCTGATCCGGGCAACATCGCCAATTATCATCGTTGACGAGCCGCAGAGTGTTGACGGTGGTCTGGAAGGCCGGGGCAAAGAGGCTCTGGGAGCCATGAATCCGCTCTGCACCTTGCGCTATTCCGCAACCCATGTGGACAAGCATCATATGCTGTACCGTCTCGACGCCGTGGATGCCTATGAACAGAAACTGGTGAAACAGATTGAGGTTGCTTCGGCCAGCGTTGAAGGCGGCAACAACAAAGCTTTCGTGCGTCTGCTGTCAGTATCCAACAAGCGAGGCAGTATCACCGCCAGGGTGGAACTGGACATGCAGCGCGGCGGACAGGTAAGCCGAGCGGAAGTCAATGTGCAGGATGGTGATGATCTGGAGCTGGTGACAAATCGGGCCATCTATTCAAATTGCAGCATCGGTGAGATCCGCTGCGCCAAGGGGCAGGAACTGGTGGAGGTTCGGATTCCGGGTGGCGAGGAATGGCTGAAGCCGGGACAGGCAATCGGCGATGTGGACGAGGACGCGCTTAAACGTCAGATGATCCGGCGCACCATCAAGGAACACCTGGACAAGGAGCTGAGGCTCAAGTCCCGTGGCGTCAAAGTCCTTTCTCTGTTCTTCATCGACAGCGTCGAGCACTACCGAAAATACGATGCCGACGGCAACCAGGTGAAAGGAAAGTATGCGTTGATGTTCGAGGAAGAGTACCGTCGACTAATCAAACACCCTGACTACCAGACCCTCTTCAATGATGTGGATCTGGAAACTGAGGCCGCCGTGGTACACAACGGCTATTTCTCTATCGACAAGAAAGGTTCCTGGACGGAGACCGCCGAGAATAACCAGGGGAGTCGGGACAACGCCGAACGCGCCTATAACCTGATCATGAAGGAGAAGGAAAAACTCCTGGGATTTGAGACCAAGCTCAAGTTCATCTTTTCGCACTCTGCCCTGCGCGAGGGGTGGGACAATCCCAATGTTTTCCAGATATGCACCCTGCGTGAGATTGGGACCGAGCGGGAGCGCCGCCAGACCATTGGCCGTGGCCTGCGACTCTGCGTCAATCAGCAGGGAGAGCGGCTACGGGGGTTTGACCTCAATACCCTGACAGTCATAGCCACGGAAAGTTATCAACAGTTCGCGGATAATTTACAGAAGGAAATTGAAGAAGATACCGGCATCCGTTTCGGTGTTGTCGAAAAGCACCAGTTCGCGGCAATACCGGTGACTGATCCGGCGGGCAAAGTGACTCCGCTGGGAGTGGAGCAATCCGAGGCAATCTGGAGTCACCTGAAGCTAGCAGGTTTCGTGGATCATATGGGCAAGGTCCAGGATAGTCTCAGGAAAGCACTCAAGGACGGGACACTCACACTGCCGGATGAGTTCAAGGCTCAGTTACCGCAAGTAAAGGAAGTCTTGCGCAAGCTGTCTGGCAGGTTGGAAATCAAGAATGCAGACGAACGTACATCGGTCAAGACCCGGCAGGCAGTTCTAAACGGTGAGGAGTTCAAGGCGCTCTGGAACCGGATCAAGCATAAAACCACCTACCGGGTCCACTTCGACAACGACGCATTGATCACGAAATGCGCCGAGGCAATCAGAGATTGTCCACCGATTGCCAAGACCCGATTGCAATGGCGCAAAGCAGAACTTTCTATTGGCAAGGCGGGCATCGATGCGCAGGAGACATCAGTTTCAGCCCCCATTACCATTGACGAGCACGATATCGAATTGCCGGATCTGCTGACGGATCTCCAGGACAAGACCCAACTGACCCGGCGCAGCATTGTACAGATTCTGACCGATAGCGGTCGGTTGAACGATTTTAAACGGAACCCGCAGCAATTCATTGAACTGACGTCAGAGACGATCAATCGGACCAAGCGTATGGCACTGGTGGATGGTATCCGCTACCAACGCCTGGGTGGAGAGCATTATTACGCTCAGGAGTTGTTCGAGCAGGAAGAGTTGACCGGATATCTGAAAAACATGATCGCGACGGAGAAGTCGGTATATGAACATGTGGTGTATGACTCATCCGGTGTGGAGAAAACTTTTGCCGAACAACTGGAGAAGAACGAATCGGTAAAGGTCTACGCCAAGCTGCCTGGCTGGTTCAAGGTACCTACTCCGCTTGGAAGCTATAATCCTGATTGGGCTGTATTGATCGAAAAAGACGGCGTGGAGCGCTTGTATTTCGTTGTGGAGACAAAGAGTAGTCTCTTTACCGATGATCTACGTGACAAGGAAAGTGCCAAAATCAAGTGTGGCGAGGCGCATTTCTTGGCCTTGGCTGTTGGTGTGAATCCGGCGAAGTATATCAAGGCGCGGAATCTTGATGATGTGATGGTGGGATATTGATTGATTTTAAGTAATGTATTTTGGAGGGAATAATGCTCAAGCTTGGCGAAAAAGACCAGATTTTAAAGTGCCGTGAAGATTATGAACCACTCTACTTTATAGAAATATCCGATCCAGCAGATGGGAGCGCAAAGTACCAGCTATTTGAAGAATCAAAAAGCTCTTGGCTAAAAAACGAAGATTTGGCAAGCGTAGATAAGTTTCGCCCACGAATAGAACCATGGTTAACAGCGTTATTTCAGTCGGAACATTTTTCATTATTGGTTGGATCTGGTCTTGCTCACGCTATTCATCGACTTGCTACAAACAAAGTCCTTCCTGGCATGGACAAAGCTGAATTCAATGCCTTCAATGACGAAATTACGGCTGCTGCTGAAAAATCGGCTAATAGTGCTGGGCGAGGTGCCTGGAATATTGAAGACCAGATAGGCACGGCAAATGAGTTGCTGTGCGGACTAGATCACTACTGTCCTGAAGATTCCAAAGGTAAGGACGCAAAAGAATTACGCTCTAACATATCAACTCTTGCAGAAGATGTGAAAAGAGTCTTAGGTGAGTTTGCTGCTGCAATTCTAAAGGGTGAAAAGGGTTTGGTAACAGCAAACAAGGCCGATCAAAAAAAAGCATTTGGCTATCTGGTCAATTTTTTGATGAGCTTTGCCAGTCGTTCTGGAACTCGGGACAGACTGCAAATCTTTACAACTAACTATGACCGATTTATTGAAGCTGGCGCTGAGGTGGCAGGTTTACATTTATTGGATCGATTTGTTGGCTCGTTGTGTCCTATTTTCCGTTCTTCTCGCATGGATCTAGATATGCACTATTGTCCGCCAGGAATACGAGGCGAACCCCGATATCTAGAAGGCGTAGCTCGCTTTACTAAGTTACATGGCTCATTAGATTGGGTGTACGCAGATAAAGATATTCGACGAATGGGAGTTCCATTTGGGGCTGAGGATATCACCCCTTATCTGAATGCTCCGGGATTAGGTAATGCTGACCCTCAGCAGTTGATGATATATCCAAATGCGGCTAAGGATCGGGAAACGTCAGCATATCCTTATGTAGAACTTTTCCGTGATTTAGCTGCTGCCGTTTGCCGCCCTAACAGCACTGTTGTAACGTACGGGTACAGTTTTGGAGATGAACATATCAATCGTGTCCTTGAGGATATGCTTACAATCCCCTCCACGCACTTGGTCATAATTTCGCGTAGTGATCCGCTTGATCGGATTATGAAAACCTACGAGAAACTATCCCGGCCAGATCAAATAACACTCCTGATTGGCTCTCATTTTGGTGACTTACAAGCTCTGGTAAACCATTACTTGCCAAAGTCCGCAATTGACAGAACCTCAATCAGGATGGCTGAGTTACTTAAATCTCGATATGGATTCGAGCCCAAGGATGTAAAGCCAGCTATACCCGATTCCCCTGAGGTGAAATTATGAGCCTCACACCATTTGAGTATGTTGAGGGGCTAAGGATTGGATCTGTAGAGTTCGTATCACCGGATGAAATCAAGGTTGGGTTAGATATTGAGACTCCTGATTCAATGGCTTTGAACACCGGAACTCCAAGGTCATTCCCCCGGGTAAACAGTTATGTATTGATTCCGAATGACTTTGGTTACCTTGTGGGACAAGTCGAGTGGATGACAATTGAACGATCTGCATTTCCAAAGCGCAGAGGAATGCAGGATTTTGGCCTGATTGATTTACCCTATCCACTACGCAAAATGAGTCTCAATCCACTTGGCACATTACGTAGAGGAACTAAAGATGAATACAAATTTAAGCGAGGCGCTGATGCCTTCCCATCTATTGGCGATGGGGTATTTCTCCCAACTGACAAGCAACTAAGGTCGATTGTAGAATCAGGAGACAATCGCCGTGTGAAAATAGGAACTAGTCCACTTGCAGGTAATGCGGAAGTTTGTATTGACCCTGACCGGCTTTTTGGCCGGCATCTGGCGGTTCTTGGTAATACTGGAAGTGGCAAGTCTTGCTCAGTTGCTGGACTGATCCATTGGTCTCTAGAACAAGCGAGCGCAGCTAGTGGTGCTGTACCAAATGCACGCTTCATCGTACTTGACCCGAATGGCGAATATTCTGGCACTTTTGGTGATAAAGCTAGAGTATTTAAGGTCGATTCCGAAAAGAATCCGCTCAAGGTCCCATTATGGTTCTGGAATAGCGCTGAATGGTGTTCTTTTACGCATGCAAGCGCTAAAGCACAGGTTCCCCTGATAAAGAGGGCGTTACGTTCGATGCGTAACGAGCAATTTGATGTAAGTGAAGATATACACATAGCGGCTAAGCGGTTCATTGGCATTATTCTGCAGGCAACAATATCGAGCAAAAATGCTGGGGAACCTTTTAGACCTTTCCCGCATTCTAAAAATTTCACAGATCGTCTGGCAATATGGAGCACTAGCGTTGGAAATTATAATATAAGAATTGATAACGACCTAAGTGCGCTTCAAGGCATTCTAGATGCCTTGGTCAGAGCACACAAGATAACGAATGCTGCGGGTACGTTTACTGACTATCCGATCTATTTAGCTACAGAGGTAGATGGTTTCATTGATTCACTCCGAGTCGCTCATAATAGTCTCGGAGGTACCCCCAACGACTTGTTGCCAAAAAATGAAGATGTTCCCGTAAGATTTCCAGGCAACGTTTTTGTAGATTTTCTTGAAGGGCTTGCACAGGAAACGGGGAATGAACAGTACGTAGAGTTTTTGCTCGCTCGAATCAGAACTATGCTTGCTGATACCAGAATGAGTTCCATCATCAATTTAGATGAAGATATTACTCTTGATGGTTGGCTTACCCAATACATTGGAGGGAAACCAGAAGAAGGTGGATGCGTTGCTGTTATTGATCTTTCGCTAGTTCCGGCAGAAATCGTTCATTTGGTCACGTCTGTTATCGCAAGAATGTGCTTTGAATCTCTACAGCGCTATCGAAGACTGAATGTAATGTCTTTACCGACTGTCTTGGTTATGGAGGAGGCACATACTTTTATTAAGAGGTATCGAGATGATTCAGACGATCAAAACGTCTCGGCTATTTGCTGTCAGGTTTTTGAAAAAATCGCCCGTGAAGGTCGTAAATTTGGACTAGGGCTGGTTCTTTCGTCTCAACGGCCTTCTGAGCTTTCTCCTACAGTGCTTTCTCAGTGTAACACTTTTCTCTTACATCGTATTAGTAACGACCGTGATCAAGAATTGGTCCACAAGCTTGTTCCCGACAACCTTAAAGGTCTACTTCGGGAACTCCCCTCTCTTCCATCGCAACATGCTATTCTTTTGGGGTGGGCATCAGAGCTACCTGTATTGGTCCAAATGAACGATTTACCAAAATCTCAGCAACCACATTCAAACGATCCAGATTTTTGGGACGTTTGGACAGGGACATCGAAAACAGCGCGAGATATTGACTGGAAGAAAATTGCGGATGATTGGCAGCAAAAAGCAACTGAAGAGCCATCTGAAGCGGTTAATGCCGTTGAAGCAATAGTGGAAGAGGACGCTCCATTCTAAATGACAATAACCTTTCTCCACACCGCCGACATTCACCTCGGCAAAACATACCGCACCGCTTCGGATGAAGCCGAACGCTACGAAGATTTTTTCCGTGTGCTCGGCAGCATCGTATCCGATGCCATCGCTGAGCGGGTTGATTTTGTTCTGATTGCCGGCGATCTGTTCCACACCGGCCAGATCCTCCCCCGGACCTTTGCCCGCACTATTGATACCCTTCAACCACTAAAGGATGCAAAAATCCCCTGTATCGCCGTGGAAGGCAACCACGACTGGATTCACCGCCGTGACAGCATCTCATGGATGGAGGCACTTTCACAGATGGGATACATCCATCTCCTCCGTCCTACCCGAACAGAAAACGGCGGATACCATTTCGCCCTGTTCGATTACGCACAGGGAATCGGTGGGCACATCGAAATCAAGGGGCTTAACATCTACGGCCTCGGCTACATCGGCACCCAGGCCGGTAATCATGTTCAGCGAATCTGCGAGTCAGTTATCACCAAGAACAACATCCTTCTATTTCATGTGGGCGTCTGGACATATTCACCAGTGGAAATCGGCAACATGCAGCCGGATGAAGCCCTGCCTCTGGCGGATAAATTCGACTACGTGGCGCTGGGGCATGGTCACAAACCATATATTATCTCCACTCATGAAGGCCGCCCATACGCATTTAATCCCGGCGCTCCGGAACGGGTCAACTTTGGTGAGGAAAAGTACGACAAGGGATATTATCTGGTCAGTGTAGATGGCGGGAAATACAGCCACGAACACCGACCCACTTCCCCACGACCGATGCTGGTGGCAACCATCAATTTGGACGCTGCCGAGAACGCCGTTCAGGCATTTGAAAGTTTCTGCAACCAGATAACAGAAAAGCTTCCCGAGATGGATGATGAGCGCCGGCCATTACTCGAAGTCAGACTCACCGGACGAGTTGCCTTCCATCCCTTTGAGCTGGGACGTGAACGGTTACGACTGGCGTTGGAGGAAATCTGCTGCCCACTGCATGTGGAAATCAAGAACCACCTCTCACTGGTTACCCGCAGCGGGGGTGAAGATGATGTCAAGCGCAGCCTGTCCGAGATCGAACGTGATGTGTTGGGGGAACTTATCAGTGCCAACAGTATTTACAAGGATCGTAAGGATGAACTCGTCAACCTAGCGCTGGCAATTCGCGATCAGGTTATCAAAGGTGACGTGGAGGGGGAGGAACTTTTGGGTCTCCTCTCGCGTGAGGCATAATCATGCAGATTCTCTCCATACATATCAAGAATATCAAGTCCCACCGCGATACGGAACTGTCGTTCTTCGCCGGAATAAATGTCCTCTCAGGTCCCAACGGTGCGGGCAAAAGCACCGTCTTCGAGGCCATCGGCTATGCCATGTTCGGTGTTGACGCCAAGGATTTTGTTTCCAACGTTGATCGTTTCCTCTCCATTGGCAGCAAAAAAGGTGAAATCAGCGTTGTTTTCCGGGCTGACGATGGCGAAACTTACTGGGTGAGTCGTACCGTTGGGGCATCTGCCAAATGGTTACTGGCAAAAGAGTGCGGCGGCGGCAACTTCGAGGTTGAAGATCATGCCCGTATGGAGGAAACCGAAGCTCGAATTGCGGAAATACTCGGTCTCTCCAATGGCCGCCCGTTGGCTGAACAGTTCAAGTTGGTGATTGGCCCATTCCAGAATGACTTCCTGGGACCTTTTGTTATTAAACAAGCCACCAGGCGCCAGGAAGCATTTGATGAGATTCTTGGCATTGATGCCTGGCGCAAGACCTACAAGGGTACCAGCGGCCTTCTTTCGGCGGTACAGGAGCGAATGAAGTTGTTGGCAACAGAGGTGGCGGGAAAACAGGAACAGTTGGCAGTTCTGCCAGACAAAGCCGCCGAATTAATAACCATAAAAAACCATCTGGTTTTGCGACAGCAAGAGTTACAAGAGAAAGAATCGGCACGTGTCACTCTGGATACACGCCTGCTTGCACTGGAATCGCGTGAAAAGGAGATTGTTGCCCTTAACAATGAAGTCCAACTGCTACAGAACCGCATTACCGATGGTAACGTTAAAATTGCCGAGCAGAAAGTACGGGTTGAGGAAAGCCGGACAGCACTGAAGGTTGTGGAAAATGCCAAAGCTGGCAAGGAGGCGTTTGATCTGATTGAGACTCGCCTAGTTGAATTGCGCAAGCAGGAACAGCAACGGCGTGTTGTCGAACAGGAAATCGCCGGATTGGAAAAAGAAGCGCTTCGTCTATCTCAGCTGTTGGTTCATGAACGTACAGAGATTGAAAAGACAGGCAAACAGTCAGATGTGGAGCAGGTCAAGATCAACGAAACCAGAAAGCAACTGCAACCTGATACAAACCTTTCTGCCATGGCCTCACGTTTGCCAACTGTAAAGAAAGAAATCGAAGCTCTGACAGGGCAACGCTCTCAGTTGGAAGGACGCCGGGAAAGTCTGCTGGAGGGTAAGGACAAGTTGGCCGAAGGAACATGCCCGTTCTTTCAGGAGCAGTGTTACAACATTGCCGGGAATGCGCCACGCGATGTCTTCAGCACTCGCATTGCTGACCTGGATCGCCAGTCGTCTGAACTGGATGAGCGGTTGAAGCAGCTGAGCCTTCAACTAAAAGAGGCCGAGGCAGCAGAAAAGGATCTTAACAGCCGCGTCATCCGTCTGCAGGAACTGAACAAGCAGGCCACCGGCCTGGAAGAGCGGCACAACAAAAACCGGGATAGAGCGGTCGCGCTGGGTACGATAGAGAAGCAACAGGCTGATGCAACCAAACTGGTTGAAACCCGCAAGACTGATCTTAAAAACTTTGCTGACCTTGATACATCTATCACCAAAGCAGATGAGGAGCGTCAACAGCACCTTCCTGCAAGGGATGCCTATACCGCCAATATGAATGTTGCTCAAGAGCTTGATGCCCGTTTCCAACACCTGCAGAAGATGGTGCATTTGTTGGAGGAATTATCAAGAGAGATCACGGCTAAGCAGGCAGACCTCACTGAGAAAAAAATAGGGTTTCAGTCCGAACTTCTCCAACAGGCACGCCAGGATAAAGAAAAACTGCTTGCCGTTGTAGCCACATTTCGCCAGCAGCTCATTGATCTTGGTCGCAATGCCGAGCGGCTTGACTCGGAAATTACTCATCTCAACAAGATTCAAAAAGAGGTTGAGGCCAAACAGGCTGAGATCAAGAGCTTCGAGGAGAAGGAAAAACTGGTCAAGTTTTTACGCAACCAGATCTTCAAGAATGTGTCCGCGCAGCTTTCAGAGCGTTTCCGCGAGGAGATCAGCCTGCGTGCGGACCGGATTTACCGGACCATTGCCGAGTCAGATGAGGAATTGTATTGGGGAGAAAATTACCAGATAGTTCTCAAGGATATGAAGGACGGGATCATACGGGAGCGTAGCGATGACCAGCTGTCCGGTGGCCAGATGATGAGTGCAGTTGTTGCCTTGCGTCTGGCACTGCTACAGACCCTTGGTGCGCGCGTGGCTTTCTTTGATGAGCCGACCTCCAACCTGGATGCTGCCCGCCGGGAGAATTTGGCTCATGCCTTCCGTGCCATTGATGTTGGCCGGGAAGAGGTCACCGAGCACTGGTACGACCAACTCTTTCTGGTCAGCCATGATGTGGCTTTTACAGAGATTACAGATAAAATTATTGAACTGTAAAAGACCGTTGGGACCATGAGTGACTAAAATTTTATTTCAAAGCCTATTTTAGAAAAATATAAATTATTCTGTGAGAATGTGAGGGGAACAATGACTAAAGCAGACATCTTCGAAAAGGTTCAGGAAGGCATCGGTATGACACGAAAAGAATCAGCCGAGATGGTAGAAGCTGTTATTTCAATTATGAAAAGCACTCTTGAAACCGGTGAAAATCTTAAAATATCCGGTTTCGGTAGTTTCGTTGTAAAAAAGAAGGCTGACCGACGCGGTCGCAACCCTCAAACTGGTGAGTCGATCACCATTGAAGCCAGGCGTATTTTGACGTTCAAGCCGAGTGGTGTTTTGAGGGAACAAATTAACAAAGAGTTCGCATAATGAAATACAGATTGACCTCTATGTCAGATAAATGATTCATTTTATGAATCTAAGGGGTTAGTTGAGGATAGATTTATGGATACTTATTCAAAAACTGTTTTTCTATGCAGGCTTTTTTAGTTGGATAAGCGTTACGGTAATTCCAAATTTTGGATCTAGCATAGATTCTTCATATACCTCGATATTTGTGGTGATATCTTTGAACCAAATGCCCCCCTTCACAAAACCTGACCTTGTTTCCTTCTCACTTGGCGGATTATCTATGAAATCATGAGCAAACGATCCTGGCAAAACTTGCTCCACTAGCTTGAATGGGAAAGTTGCCGCATAAGTTCTCGTAATTGAGGACTTGTCAGATGTTAAATAAACAGCCTTTGCGCCATAAAAATCAGAATATTTATGAGCAAGAGCTGTCATTGAACACTTATATTTTTCTCGAGCTAGTTTTTCAAAGGTTTCTATGGAAGGGGATATTTTTTTAAAGTCTTTTTTCACAATGGATCCTGGGAGCATCAGCTCACCAGCAAATTGTCTAGCTTCTATTTCCAGCGGATCTTCATGGTCGAGTGATTTCTTGTCTTTCAGGCGACAATAGGTCTGTTTAAGATGCCAAGGCATTACGAGGTGACCTAGCAAAATAGCAACTGTGAATTTATTGCGCTCGTGATAATCACTTTTGTTATTTAAAATTATAAGAGGAGACTCTTGATTTTTATATAATATCCCCTCCGCATCAACAATCTCTGCATTAATAATATCTACGCCAAGCTTTTTTGCAATTTGAAAGACATCAACTGGAAAATCACTAACTTTATATAACTCCAAGACAAAGTTTGCATACTCCGTTGGTGAGGTAAAAAAAGGAAATTCTTTAAAATATTTAGATCCTGTAAGCTGGTAAATGTATTCTATGATTTTTTTCTTTTTGTCATTGTCTAGGAATGAAATTGCAGAGGATATTAACTTATTAGATGGATCCTCTCCCACAGTAATATCGCCACTCAAAATATGCTCAAGAGGCACTTCCAATTGGTGGCTTATTTTGAGAATCAATCCATATGACGGCTTCCTACTGCCGCTTTCAATTTGACTGATAAAGGCTGTTGTTACGCCTACAGCATCAGCCAATACAGACTGTGTAAAATTTTTTGCCTTCCGTTTTTCAGCGATTCTTTTGCCTATCATCGTAAATATCCCCTATGTAACAATCAGTCCGTGTGAAAATTAACATTTAGCATAATTTTTTGTTGTGGTGCGATTTTTTTTCAGCGACACCTTAAAACAAATGTATCGTTTTGTTAAATAAAAGTATAGCTAAATGTTAAATTAATTGACATGCGTCCACTGTCGTATTATAAGGTATGTAACTCGATACTAATTCACAGTGAAGGAGATAACTATGAGCAGAGACGAACACCATGTTGTATCAAATCTTGATGGTGGCTGGGATGTGAAGCGGAATGGTGCAGAGAGGTCTTCGGGGCACTTCGAGACAAAGCAGGAAGCGGTAGATCAAGGGCGCAAAATAAGCCAGAACCAAGGGACAGAATTTATTATCCACAATCGTGATGGTAAAATTTCACAATCAGACAGTCACGGAAATGATCCTTGCCCGCCAAGAGATCAGAAGTAATCTAAAAGGAGTCACATCATGTCAAAAGACGAAAACAAACCAAGTCATCCAGAACATCCAGAACACCCAGAACATCCAGAACACCCGCCTAAGCCAGATCCACCAGGCCCGCAACATCCACCCAAGCCCCCTCAAGACCGCAGGGTAGGATAATCCAGTGGAATTGACGCAATGGTGGAAACGCTATCCAGGCCGGCTCGAGTTCGAAATGCAGCAGCTTGAAGCAAACGGTGTCCTCTGTGAGGTCGATCACACAGCCCTTGCAGAGGGCGTTGCCGTTTTAAACCTATCCATGAACATTGGCGAATACGCTGGACTTAATATCCAAGTAGTTTTTCCTGAGATTTATCCGTTGGTCCCATTTCAGGCCTATGCACCAGATCTCTCCCTCCCTCACCACATACAGCCCTTCAGTAAAAATATATGTTTACTTGACGATCCTGGAAACACCTGGCGTTGTGATGACACGGTGGCTAGTTTTATGGTTCATCAACTGCCGAAGGTGCTCGCAGCCGGTGCCGACAGCAATAAAAATGATCTTGAAGCGCCAAGGAGCGAACCACTCACCAATTATCTTCAATTCGCGCCCAGGAGTATGGTCTTTTTTGATAGTTTCTGGTCTGTACCTGAGGGGGTAGAATCCGGCCGTCTGGTTATTGGAAGTAATGAACCTTTTCATCATTCTTTAATTCGAGGGGCCATCTTTGAAGTCAGAGATAAGGCCGGAAACATTCTGGTCCAGGCAGACACAGAAATTCAAAACAGTTATGGGAAACGGCTCGCAGGACGTTGGGTTCGTTTAAATAATTTGCCATGTTTTCACAGTGTGAATGCTCTTTATGAAATGGCTTTGGCAGTAGATAAACAGATTAAAAAGCCTCTCGCCACACATGGTGATTTCGAAATTTTAGGCATTCTTATTCAGGAAGAGACAAAGTGGCGCGAAACTGGAGATTCCTGGATTTTTCTCGTGAGAACGGTAAAAAACAACAAGAATTCACCATTCATGTTGGTAAGGGGCGGTCGTGCTGGCCGGCGAGATCTTCAGGGAAGAAATCCCGCCCTATGCGGCATGGAGAATAAATCGGTTGCCCTATTCGGTCTTGGATGCCTTGGCGCTCCCAGCGCACTGGAGCTCGCAAAGTGTGGCACAGGTAAGCTCATGCTTCTCGACGACGACCATGTTGAACCTGGTTCCACAGTCCGTTGGCCATTTGGACTTCAATCGGCCGCCGGATTGGAAAAGAGTATGTTGTTATTCCACGTCATCAACCGTGACTATCCATATACCAATATTAGTGCCTTCGTAACTAGGCTTGGCAATGCAACGTGGCCGATCACAGATCCGGTTGGGCTGCGAGAGCGGGATGTATTACTAAAGATGCTTGGGGACGCCAACCTGGTCTTCGATGCAACGGCAGAGTTCTCTATCAATAACATGCTTGCAATGTTAGCAGCCGAGCAAGGCATCCCATATATTGCGATTGCAGGCACTCCCGGCATGTGGGGCGGATCTATTATCCGCATCCGCCCAGGTGAAGACAACGCGTGCTGGAATTGCGTCTGGCACGCAGTTAATGACGGATCCATACCGAGCCCAAATGCCGACGCGGATAACGGGGTTGTTGCTCCTTTGGGATGTTCGGCGCCGACTTTCACTGGCACAGCATTTGATGCTGCAGAAATATCAATGAGTGGAGTGAGGCTTGCGGTGTCTACATTGATGGAGGGCACTACAGGTGGCTATCCTTCAACTGAGTGGGATGTAGCTATCGTGAATCTACGTGATGTAAACGGCAACCTGATCACACCTCACTGGCAAACATTTAAGCTGCAGCGCCATCCTAAGTGTCAGTGTGGGATACGATGATCGATACCGCATGGGTGGACAAAAAAATCCTTGATGGTATGACTTTGGAATCCAACTGTTGGTTCCCAAAGGAAACCGGTGGTATTCTTATGGGTTACCGGGCTAAGAATAACGTGGTGATCACTGACTTAATTGGTCCAGGACCTAATGCGACTCATCGAAGGCATTCATTCGCCCCTGATGCAAGGTGGCAAGAAAATGAGATCGGCAGGATATATGAGCAATCCGGGAGGGTTCACACGTATCTCGGAGACTGGCATTCTCACCCTTATGGTGATCAGCATCTGAGTATTAAGGATCTCATCACGCTGTTCAGAGTTGCAGCACACAAACCTGCCAGAGCCCCAAGGCCGATCATGGGATTACTGCATAATAATCAACAATGGGAGTTAACAGTGTGGCGCTTTGCTTACTCCAGAATTGTTTCCGGCGCTCCGTCTGAAGTAATGAAGGTTGTGTGGTTTGATAGTAGAATTGACTAATCAGAATGCATTAGAAGAGGAATTTTTGTGGAAATTGCAAATGCACAGCTTGAAGCCAAACAAAGCTCTGAGAAGATTAATGCTTCTTTGCCGCTCGAACTGAAGCGCCGAGAAGAGCAATTAGTTGCTACCTTTGACGGGCACCGTGGCAACTCATTCAGCAAGCTTCAGGATCTTTATTCCTTTATGGATGAAATTTATTCTTTTGTGGCCAGATTTACCCCTTGCAAAAAGGGTTGTTCTTTCTGTTGCAATATTGCTGTTTCTGTATCGGTTCTGGAGGTTGATTATATTAAGATGCACAAGCGTAAATTCCGAAAGGTGGTTGCAAATGAATCTAGAGGCTCAAGTAATCCGTGCCCTTTTCTCTCAAAAGGTGAGTGCTCAATCTACGATGTGCGGCCTTTTGTCTGCCGTAGACACACTGCACTTACAACGACGCCGTCTTGGTGCCATTTAGACAAATGTCATACAATCAAACTTCCAATGATTAGTTTTACTGAAATCGATAAGGTTTACGAACAAATATTGTCTGAAAGCGGAACGCAATCATTGGTAATTGATATCAGGGAAGTGTTAAAGGGCAAGGTGACGTAGATAAATTCAGTTACGCAGTGTCATTTTGTGAAATATTAAAAAATTACGTATCGAGCTAATCAGTCATAAAACATCAGCAATCACCTATCAAGTAACACATTCACGTCAGAGCAAGTCAAAAAAGTTCACCGCATTATCAGTTCAATACTGCATCAACTTCTGCGCAAGACGATGCAGTTCCGGATTGGCTAGAGATGCGACTTTTTTCTTCACTGCTCGTGAATAATATTCTTTTTCAGTCTTTGACAATGGTTGACCATCCAACTTTTTTTTGAAAAGTTCTTTTTGCTTGGGAGAAAAGAGCTGCGACAAGGCAAACTCAAGCGATAACTCTGCATACTTGTCGTTCCGTTGTTTGCTTTTTCCCGATTCCTTCTCAAAGTAAAGATCAAACATCCCCTTGAGTCGTGCTGTCTGGAATTGTGTGCCGCATAAATCAAAATGATCGTTTTGTGACAGAACTCCTTTTAATTGTTTGAACTGCGATTTTTCCTGATCGGTGAATTGGTCTTTAAGCTGTTTCGTCCAGAAATATGAAACATGGTAGTGCTCGTAAAGGGCCAGAGACAGAAGTAATAGTGATTTGAAATTCTCCTTTTCCTCTGTGGCAGTAAGATTCTCCATAACGCGGAGATAATCGAAACGATAATCCTTGGCGGAATTAACCAGTAGTACCGGGAACCCTTCCCATAAGCGGGTATCCTTACTTTTCACGACATCGGCAAGCGTCATGTTTACGTCAAAATCCGTGCTGGTCTCCATAAGAGGTAAGCCGAGTCGGGATAGCCTTTCCAGCAATGTAGTATCATTCATACAGTTTTTCCTCACGAAGCAGTTCAATAAAGCGATCAATATTTCCAGCTATTCGATCTTTGGCGATATCGTAACTGGCAAGTTCACGAAAGTGGCTCGCAAGTAGCCCTATATCAATATGCTCGTGGCGGGCTTTCACTAACATCAGACAATCTTCAAAATCCACTCCCGTTCCGCGCATCAATTTACTGGCTATCAAGTCATATTCGTTGAGTATTCCGATATACAAACGTGAATACTCTTTCAGGAGGCGATGTTGCCCAGGTTCCAGAGGAGACTCAAGCAGTTCGGTGGTATGGATCCTTTTTCCTGGAAAAAGGTCAAATCTGAAAACATCACCTTTCCGCAGCCAGCCATAGCCGGTTACTGATTCGTAATCCAGGTCTTTTAGAACATTGATCAGGTAATTATACTCAGATATGTTGGGCACCATGAAGTCGACATCTTTAGTAGAAGGTTTGACATCCCACAGAGTCATTGCGGTACCTCCGCAGGCAATGAGATGAACTTTCTTCCGTAAAAAATGATGCCACTGCTCCAGAATTTCCAGCAATTTATATTTGTCGAGACGATATTCCATGTATTGTCCTTAAAATACAATAAAATGTATAAATTCGTACATTGATTTGTATTATAATATACAATATAAATTTCACAGCGTCAATATAAACGGTCGGCAGAACTTTATATATCATTATATTGTAGTATTATACTTGCAACACAGGTATTAATGATGCATTATAATGTCATGTTTATCACAATACCAATCAATGAAAGCATGCAAGTGCTCAAAAAGGCTGCAGACAAAGCATGAAAGTCGAAGCTCCCCGGAATATCAGAAAACTCTCTGATGAGGATAAACGTAACGTCCGTGAGACAATCGCTGACCGTTTAGCCGCAGGCGAGCTGACACTTGGCGAGGCTGTCAAATTGATGCGACTTGCGGTGGGGATGACTCAGGCTCATTATGCAAAAATGGTTGGTGTAGATATCCGCGTATTAATTGCTGTAGAAAAGGGACAGGGGAACCCACGCCTTGATAGTTTAGAGAAAATAGCCAGGCCATACGGGTTAGCGGTTTCTCTGATAAAGCTGGCTCCTCGAAGTCAGTAACTCAGGTGTTGATTTATTCAGTTTTCGCGTCCGCCAGTTGGATACCAAAGACAAAATAAAGGAGTACAGCGTGTTAGATTATCTGAAAGTGACATGGCAGAACCTGAAAGAAATTTTACTCACAGCCATACGTGGCACTTTATTGGTCATCATCTTCGGATTAATCGGAGGCGGGCTTGGCTATTTGCTTGCCGCTCATCCAACAATATGGATCCGGTCAATTGTTGTGGGGCTGATGATTTTTTGTTTTATCATTTGGGTAACATTATGGGATCCATGCTGCTGCTCGTATAATCGTAGGCGGTATTTGGGTATGAACAAAAACTGAAGTATGTACGTGCGAGTTCATTGATAATAATGTGACGCCAATAAATGGATAAAAACATCTTTAATAATATACAAATGTATGCAATATTATCCACACCATGACACAGTCCATTAATCAGGCCATAGAAAAAATCGGGAGCCTTGGTGGAGCGTTTCGCACAAGCGATGCGCTGCGGCTGGGAATTCACCCACGAACTCTTTATTCTATGCGCGATAGTGGTGTTCTTGAACAGCTATCTCGTGGTTCTTACCGACTAGCGGAACAAGGGCCACTCTCAAGCCCTGACCTGGTAACCGTGGCATCACGGGTTCCTCAGGGCGTACTCTGTCTTACATCAGCGCTGTCATTCCATAAT
>Ga0247844_1004031_pt1 | contig 20431 bp, 24 predicted proteins | sample LaCtaG_FD_192421 | JGI IMG/M metagenome (GOLD analysis project Ga0247844, IMG submission 192421) | Freshwater microbial communities from meromictic Lake La Cruz, Castile-La Mancha, Spain - LaCruzMarch201714.5m_1 | ecosystem: Environmental > Aquatic > Freshwater > Lake | place: Spain: Castile-La... | reverse complement strand
CCTATCTACTCTGAGAAATAACACCCCTCTTCTTTTCGTGATAACACGCTGATTGAGCAAAAATCCGACCCAATTTAAGTTCTTTCCAGCCTTCTTTTCGCACAAATACCATTGATCCGTCCATCATTGTAAATTCCTATGAAAGTGGTTCATCGTCACATTTGGTGAAAGTTGAAAATTCCCATCAGGATGACTCTTTTGCGGAGCAGCTCAAAACTCGCCCTTCCATATATCTGACGCTTGATATTTTTGAGCCTATTAACCGCTCCGGCGGCCCGGCGCTCCTTCGACCTGTCCATTGCTCCATTCGGAGGTAAAGGCTTGGAAAATGGCTTTAAAATGCGGAACGCCGCCCGCCTGCTTAATTCCCCTGACAAATCCTTTCAGCGCTTCCACGCCTGATTCAAACGCTTTATTACACCAATCCTGAAGTTGATCCCCTTGCTTTGCCTTCATGAGTTGTTTGAATTCTAAGGTAATGTCCCTGACTGTTTTGATAAGAAGATTCTCTTCCAATAGTTTCTTTAAAAATTCAATAGGCATATATTCCTTCCATTCACTCTGATACATTCCCAACCAAATACTTAGTTGTTTGGAGGAATAATAGGTTGCTTTAATCGAAGCCGGCAGTGGCTCAGCAGCGGATTTGGGATAATTTCTCACCATTTGATAGACCGTACTTTGAGAATACTTAAATCCAAGCCTGTTAATTTCTTCATAAAGTACTTTGGGGGACTGCTGCCCTTCCAGCCAACGCTGTTGCAGATAGGCCTCAAAACCAAGAATATTACTTCGTTTATGAGAAGTTTTGGGAACAAATTCTAACCGATTCCAATATTTTTTTACCGCCTGTCGAGACATTTTTAAAGTAGCAGCAATTTTTCTAATGCTGTATCCTTTGGCCTGCAACTCCTTGGCCTTTATAAAATTATCGTAGTATTTGCTTTTAAAAACAGCTTTTTGCGGTAGGGATTCCGTTAAAACAGTTTCTATTATCTGTTCATTTACAGGCGTTTGCTGCAAATGTTGACTTAGTTTGAGCGCGGTTTCTTTTATTTCTCCCCGTTGGGTATCTAAAAAACGTTCAAGCGTTTCTGAGAGGTTTTTCAGAAGATGCCATCGGTCGGCAATCTGTTCTGCCTGTGGGCAAGCTTCAGTTATGGCAGCGGCGTACGTATTTGAGCGATCCCGGCTGACAATTTCAATACTGGGGTGTTCTAACAGCCAGGCGGATAACGTTTTGGCTTCTCGGTCAGGCAATAAATCAATTACTCGATGGGTTTCCAAATCGACGATAATGGTCCCATATTTGCGCCCCTTTTTAAATGACCAGTCATCAACGCCAATTATTTTGGGACTGGTAATGGCAGGTATACTACATTTTTTGATAAGTCTCAGAACAGTAGAAGCACTTATTTTAACGGAGAAAGAGTGGGCCTGACGGGTAGTAGAATTTCCGCCGGATTCCAGCCCTATTCCCGTAATTACTTGATTCAAACGCTCAAATCGGCGGGCATAACTGACTAAACCGGTGGCAAATCTTTCAGTAAATATCATGCGCGAGCAGTCGGTATTTTTACAAAAGTATTTCCTGACCTGAATTTGTAATCGAACTCTTTGGCTACCGGCGGGCAAATCATGAATGATTCGCTGGTAGCAGCTATGGATTTTATGACTAAGCTGTCCACAAACGGGACAGCAGGTATTAGCAGCAGTGCTTATCACATGTAAATCAATCCGGTCGGGGTAAAGTTCGTAATCAAGTAATTCTAAGTCGAGCTCGGAAGGCAAAAGGAAGGAAGAGTCCATTCTTCAAAATTACATCCCAAACCCCGACTTTCACCAAATGTGACGATGAACCAAGATGAATCATAAATTGACGTTGCCATTTGCCTACCTTTGGCATTTTTGCTAATATCGCACTCACGAGAACGGTCCGCCGCTGCGGTTCTGCTTTCCATAAAAAGCGTTGTTTGGTGTCTGGCAAACCCAAGTTAACGCTTTTTATTTTTTACCAAAACCGTTGCAAACTATTGTTTATTACCATTCGTTTGAATTGCATCAATACAATTCCGGAAAACATCCTGAGCGATTGCTTGACAGTGCCTTCCGGTATATTCACCGGGCAGAGGAAATTGCCTTATCGTTAGGTTTACGTCGTGAATTAGGAAATGTGTATGCGTCATTCGGGGCCTTACTGTTGCCTACAGATGTCAAAAGCAGCCTTAAGTACTCGAAAAAAGCGCAGCTGATTTTTATTGAGGAGAAGTATACCTATGCAATTATTGGTAATTATTTACACTTTGCCGATGTTTATCTCAAGTTAAGGCAACCCAATGCAGCCGGGAAGTGGTTGAATGCAGCTCGTTATGTACGAGATACCTCCGGTTTTGGGGACCATATTCAACAGCGGGATTTATTGCAATTATACACCCGATTTTATGAGCAAACGGGTCGATGGAAAGAAGCGTTGGCCTATTATAAAAAATCCCAAGAATTGCTCATTACCTCATTGAGTGCTGACCGGCAGGGAGCGGTAACCCGCATTGAAACGGAATATGAAACTCAAAAGAAAGAATTGCAACTGAGAGCTCAACAAAAAGAGTTAGCCTTACGGAATCAAAACCTGCAAACCCAACGACGCCTTACCCTAATGACAATGGGAATAGGGCTGCTGGCGGTTATCACCAGTATTATTTTTTATTGGTTCTTCCATAAGTACAGGCGCCTCAGCCGCCATAATGCAGCCTTGGTTTCGGAACAGGAATCATCGAGTAAAAAATAATTTACAGCAGGTTACTAATTTACTCAGCCTGCAATCAAGCCGCTTAACGGATGAAGAGGCAAAAAAAGCAGTCACTGAAGCTTTGCTCCGAATTGAAGCTATGGCACTGGTGCACCAGCGGCTTTACGATGGGGATCGATTGGTTGAAATAAATTTATCTTCATTTATTCCTGAACTGATCGAAGGAATATTACGCAGCTATAACTACTCGCATTTGCAACCTGAGTATAGGCTGGACCCTATTTGGCTTCATGTTGATTCAGCTATTCCGATGGGATTACTCATCAATGAGCTGGTAACTAATTCCTGTAAATATGCTTTTCCCTTTTCGCCCGAGCCGGTTATTAAAGTAACATGTCAACTAAAGAAGAACCAAATTCTTTTGGAATTGACAGATAACGGGCCCAGTTTTGATTTGTCTCAAAAAACCAAAACGTTCGGATTAAAGTTGTTGCAGATATTTTCTGCGCAACTGAAAGCGGAATCAGGTTTTGAAAATAAGGGAACAATGTTTCGATTGTTATTCAGCAAATAAACTTTTAATAGAACACAATCCTGCCCTTTACTAAACCTACACTTATTATGAATTCTTCTTTACGCATTCTAATTGTAGAAGATGAGCCGCTGACGGCGTTAACAATTGAAGAAAAGCTGACAGAAGCGGGATACGAAATCTGCGGAAAGGCTGCGGATTGTGAATCGGCTATCCGTTTCCTGATAAAGGAGTCGCCCGATTTGGCACTGATTGATATTTATCTTGGTAAAGGTCAACTGAATGGCATCGTGACAGCCCGTGAATTAATGCGTATAAAACCCATCCCGATTATTTATCTAACAGGACATACGGAGCCAGAGACCTTCAGCCGCGCCAAAAAGACAAATCCGCTTGCCTTTCTTCACAAGCCTTTTCGTCCTGCTGAACTGGCCGACCAAATTGAGTTGGCCCTGCATAATTTTTACCATGGCGAAAAAGCGGAAATGGTTGGTATGTCCGACCATTTGTATGTCCTGGAAGGACAAAACAAACTGTTGCGGGTGAATCATGAAGGCATACTGATGCTTAAAGCTGAAGGAGCTTACACCGAATTTTTTCTAACACACGCAGAATTTTCACGACTTTACCCGGAGAAAATCTATCGGTCAACACAGCCGCTGTTGATGTCGGTGGGGTTTGGTCATTTGTTTTCTAATTTGCCGGAAAATTTTTATAAAATATCTCGTTCCCTGGCTATCAATCTTAATTACTTAGATCGGGTAGAATATAGTCGGGTTTTTGTAGGAGAGTGTGAAGTGACGTTGCCGGAGGGAGGGCATAAAGCCTTGATAGATCGTTTAAATATTATTCGTTCCCGAAAAAAGAAATAAATCGAAGTCTTACTTTTGGTGAAGTCGGTATCCCTCGACAGCGAATAGAAGAAAAATAAATTGTTGTACCTATGTTGTACCAATAAAAAAAGCAGCTACAACTTTTGGTCGTAACTGCCTGATTTTGAGGTGGTGATGGACGGAATCGAACCGCCGACACAAGGATTTTCAGTTCTAAAATTTGTGGTTTTATATGGTTTGATTTGTGTTTATATGTCTGATTTTTAGTAACTTAGCATTCAGATAAAATCACCTGATTTCAGGAAAAACCACCAAATGTTGTAGTATTGTTGTAGTAAAGATATGGCAACGGTAAAAGTAATACTGCGCAAAGAGATAAAACAGGACGGCACCAGCCCTCTTGCTATACGCATCACCAAAAATAGAAAATCCTCGTATATCTATTTTGATTACAGCATCAAGCCGGAAGATTGGGACGCTGAAAAACAGCGCGTTAAAAAATCGCATCCAAATTCCGCACGCCTCAATAACTTCCTGTTGAAAAAACTGGCCGAAGCTAATGAACATTCGTTGGAATTGGAAACCCAAAAAAATCATGTTACTTCCGTCTCCGTCAGGTAACGAATCAAACCGTCGGCCGGAAGTACCTTCAATGCCCAGGCGGATTTGTACCTGCAACGTTTGAAAGAAGCCGGAAAGTATAATCAATATACCTCGGATAAACCGCGTATCAAACACTTCAAAGAATTTCTTAAAGAAGATGTGGCTTTTTCTGATATTACGGTATCACTGTTGGAACGATTTCAGGCACATGTAAAAAATAAGCTGAAACTCTCGGAGCGTTCTGCCGTGAATCATATTGTAATGGTACGTTCTGTGTTTAGCCATGCCATCAAAGAAGGAGCAGTGGATGCCAAATTCTATCCCTTTGGCAAAGGGAAGATGAAAATCAAATTTCCCGAATCTTCCAAAATCGGCTTGAATGCGGAGGAAATCAAACGGTTGGAAACAGTAGTGTTGGAAGGTCAGGCCCACCACGCTCGTAATTTATGGATGATCTCTTATCTGTTTGCAGGTATGCGGGTCAGTGATGTGTTTCGACTGCGGTGGAGTAATTTTCAGAACGGTCGCCTTCATTATGAAATGGGAAAAAATAATAAATCAGGCTCGCTGAAAATACCGGAAAAGGCGTTGCGAATCCTTGAGCAATATAAGGCTTCGCAGACAGAAAAAGATGACTTGGTTTTTCCCGAGCTGAAAGGAGCGGATTTCAGAAATATGTTTATCACCAAACGAACCATTGCCTTTAAGACAAGTTCAGTGGATAAATGGCTGCGGACACAGGTAGCACCTGCGGCGGGCATTGATAAAAAATTGACCATGCACTTGGCACGTCATTCCTTTGCTCAGCAGGCGACGGATGTACCGATTCAGATATTGCAAAAGCTATACCGTCACAGTAGCGTCATAACGACAATGCAGTATCAATCCAATTTTACCACGCAGCAAACGGATGAGGCTTTGGATAAAGTGCTGAATGGGTCGCTTGATTGAAACTGAAAAGTGACTTGAATTATCGAATTAAAGCAGGAATTAAACAAATAAAGAATGCACTGTAATGAAGAGTAAATTGCCTTTTTCCCTCAATCAGTCATTTCTGATTACTTTCACTAAAGACATACACCTGCAAATAGCAAAAAACTGCTAACTATGCGTACTTTATGCCATATGTAGCATTAAAAAATCAGAATTTAATGCTGTTTACACCATTAAATTCGACGAAAACTGAATTGAGTACTGTTTTTCAGATAATGCCGCTCAAAGCAGTTATTATTGTCCATACCTTGCATCCTGAGAACTTACGTCATTAGGATTACGCAATACTACGCATATTTCTCAAATCTACAAGGCAGGCTCCGAAAAAATGGCCTCTGCCCACTGCTCCTAAGCTGCTCTCTGACAGGTCTATTTTTGGAAAAAGCAGCCAGTGGCTGCGTACTTGCAGTGAGAAAAATAAGTCGTGGTTTGACCACTGGATAACTTTTTGGCTGATTTTTTGACAAAGGCACTACTATTTAGCATATTTGGGCAATACTCTTGCTAAACCGATGCTACTTTTTATTTTATTGCCTCTACTGGCTTTTCTTTTCTTTGCTATCCGTTTTAAACGCCGAAATAAAAGCACTGAATGGACAGACGTAGGAAAGAGGTATAATCACTTCATTAACAATGATGGCTGGATACTCTGGCTGGTGGTGTTTTTTGTATTGGGAGTAATTGAATTCTGTTTTGCCTATAGCTTCTCCAATCTGAATTACGGGCTTTCCCGTTCCTTTGATGGCTTATTTAATTTGATCGGCGGCCTATTGATCGGAGTGCTGTATTTAGTAGAAGCTGATGCGGCTGGATTTTGCCGCTGCGGTTGACTTACTTCCTCAGCATCAAGCTTTACATCCTAAGCAATCATTACTGATATAAAAACTAATCCTAAAAGACAAACAAATGATAGAAATGAAAGGTGTGTTTTTGGGACAGACAACATTAGATATTCAATTTTTATTGAATACTTATCCTCAACAAAATAAAGTTACGCACAGCGCTGAACGCTTATTAGAAATAGGAGGACCCGCGACTAACGCTTCTATTGTATTTTCATATTTAGGGGGAGATAGTACTCTTGTTACGCCTTTAGGCAAAAGTTTTTTTTCGGAGTGGATGAGAAATAAGCTTAAAGAATATAAGGTAAACCATATTGATACAAACCCAAATCATGAGGAAGTTCTATCAATTTCTACAATATTAACTACAGAATCTGATGGTAACAGAACAATAATTACTAAAAATTATTCTAATATAAACCATACAATTGATATTGATAGTTATGATTTTTCAAATATTAGTATAATCTTAATTGATCTTACAAATATCAATTTAGCTCTTAAACTATCTGAATTTGGAAAAAAAATAATATACCAGTAGTATTAGATGCAGATGGCTGGAGATATGGACTTGAAAGTCTATTAATGAATATTGATATCGCAATAATTTCAGAGAACTTGATAGGCGTAGCTTATGAGGATATAAATCAATTTATTAATAAATGCGAGTTAAAAAAAGTGGCAATAACACGAGGAGAAAAGAGTATATTATTTTTCGAAAATGGCAAAATTGAAGAGATACATATTGAAAGTGTAGAAGTAAAAGATACTCTTGGAGCAGGTGATGTATTTCACGGTGCCTTTTGTTTTTTTTATTTACAAAAAAAAGATTTTAAAAAAGCGCTTGAAAGCGCTTCAAAAGTAGCATCTGAGTCTTGTAAGTTTTTCGGAACAAGGGCGTGGATGCATCAATAATTTTTGTATCAAATAGATTTAAATGCTTTTATACATGTAAGCTCCATAGTGTGTTTACAATATTTTCTTCCTTTACAATATTCTTGTAATGTTTCGTATCCTATTTTTAAATCACTTTCATTGAAATGATATAATATAGAATAGGCTTTACTCGTAAGCATTTCTAAATAGACTTCGCTTGGTAACATTATTGATTCATCAATAATCTGAGTTTCTATTTTAGAGAACCCTACGTTTTCCAGGACTGAAATTATTTCGTTAACATCTTTTGTACGTGATATATCAAATTCTAATGCATTAGGAAAAAATTTGAGCCATTCTATATTACCCAATTGCTTATGTGATGGCGTTCTTATAACAAGCCAACCATCCTTTTCCAAATTGTTAGAAAATATACTACATATACTTTCTAAATCTTTTAATAGATGAAGAACCTCAGAAATAAAAATGCCTGAGATTAGATAACTTGGGATAAAATCGAAAATATCTGATTGTATTGGCACTATATTGCTAATGCCTGTATCATTACTTTTTTGAATCAGCTTATTTATCATCTCGCCGGAACGTTCTACTGAGCATACTTTATAGCCAAGTTTTTCAACATTGCGGGCAATAGGTATTGAGAAACGGCCTGTTCCAGCACCTGCATCCATAATGATTTTATTCCTCGACTCTCGTCGAGATAGTGAATCCAAGATAATATTAACCCATTCATTTATTTTTTTGGAGTTAATATTTCTATATTTTTCAAAATTTTCTGCATGACCTATTGCGGAAAATGCAGAAGTGTCCATACGGTTCATATTTAAAGTAGTTAAAATATGCCATTGTCAGTTTTTTCACTTTTATTTTGTGTAGTGTGGTTCTTAAAAAAATTAAAGGTTTTATCAAACCATTGTATTTGTTCATCTATTAACCTTTTAGAGGCAAGTTCCTGATTTTCAAATATAGTCGGTTCATAGTATTCACTACCATGCTTTGATAAACTGGGAGTATATCTACCGTGTATTAAGTAATAATCATCAAAAATAATTACGTACTCAGAAGGGTATCGATTATATCTTATAAGGTCTAAATTTCGAATCCCGCCTTTGTCCTTGAGTTCTTTCCAAGATTCTTCCATATCCAGACAAAGTTCATTTAGCTTTTTTGAGTGTGGATTGGGATCATCTTCGGAAAAAGTTTGAATCATTACCTTACAAGTATCTATATGAATTTTCAAATCTCTTATTATTTGAAAAATAACCACTGTTGTAGATGCATATATTCTAACATCTTTTATGTGCTTATTATTCTTAGTAGCGCTTCGTATAGCGTCTGCAAGGGACAAAAATTTTATTTGTCCTCTTATATCTACAAGTACCTGAAACTTAGCATCGAGCTCCTTTAGTTTTTCTGTATGCTGATCATTAAATTTTTTAAATTTTTCAGTAACTTCGCTAAAGTGAATCACAAAAGATGCCAAAACTCCGCAGAATATGCCTATCCAAGTATGCGACTTTATATTTTCTCCTATTAAATCAATATAAGGAGATAAAACCAGCAATAAAGCAGCTACTAATAGTGCAAAATATCCAGCTCTTGAAAGCCACTTAATTGCTGGTTTTATAGGGTGATTTGTATTATTCATTGACTCTTATAAAAAAGAAAATGTTTTCTTTATCATCAGTATTCTCTATTCTATGAGGTAACCCTGCTGGATTATAAAACACATCACCCGTATCATAATTAAACTTGGTTCCATCTTTATATTCTATGAAACCTTTGCCATTAAGAATAATAAAAAATTCGTCAACAGCATCGTGATGGTGCCAGTCATATGCAGAACCCACAGGTAAAAAACCTTTCGTCCAAGCTTCAAATTGAGAGGATACTGCATCCATTTTAGAAAAGATTACTTGGCGACTTCCAGAGCCACCATGCGCATGCTCTAAAGGAACGTCCGATAGAGATTTTTTAATTGGTTTGCGTGTTTGTTCCATGTGTACTTTCTTTTTTTAGTTGGTTTTGTAAAGTTAAGAACTTTTATATCCTACTAAAGGATTCTTGTACAGAAGGTCGTAATTCGCTATAAATATTAAAAAAAACATTATGGCTTATTTTTTAGCAAAGAATGATGACTGAAATATTGGCATATATTTCTTTTTAGTAAAATTGGGGACTTTTAATTGTGCCTTTTTACATTGGCAGTATTTCAATAGTCTAATATTAGACTTACTTCTTGTCAAAATATTTTAGGCTGATTATTTAGTCTTTGGGCATCATTGCGCTGACGCATTTCAGCACTTGCCGATGTATCGTAAAATTTGCCTCAAAAATAATCCTTTTATCATATAGGTCCGAACAATTTAACTTTAATACATTTGTGGTGTCAAGTAAATGAAACACAAAACTTGACATGTTTTGGCGGATATGCTATACTTGCAGAATGGTAAGTGTTGCTGAAAAAATAGCCCAAACGATAAAGAATATGCCTGATGATGTAATCTTTGGGTATGACCGGCTATCCATTTGCCGGGAAGAGTTTGCATCGGCGGCCAAGGCGCTGGAACGGTTGCAGAAGAAAGGATTGGTCAGCAGGGTTTCTAAAGGGCGCTTTTATAAGCCAAAAATGACCGTTTTTGGCCAAAAACGACCTAATGAGTCGGAATTGCTTAAACCTTATCTATACCAAAAGGGACAGCGCACAGCCTATATCACGGGTACAAGGCTCTATAATCAACTGGGGCTGACCACCCAGATACCTTCTGGCATTCAAATTGCCAGTCGGTCCCGTCGTAATCTGAGCGCAATCAGTTTTATAAAAGTCAGCTCCGTCAAAAGCTACGTAGAAGTATCCGAAAATAATTATCAAATGCTGGGTTTTCTGGATGCCATGAAGGACCTAAAACAGATCCCGGATCTGGATAGGCGAGGGGCACTGACCATCTTCAAAACTCGCATAAAGGCATTAAGCAGCGAACGGCAAAGCCAAATGATTACCTATGCTCTGTTATATCCGCCACGGGTTAGGGCATTATTGGGAGCCATTCTGGAAGAGATCCAAAGCGGGCTGGATTTGAATCCGCTCAAAGAAAGCCTCAATCCTTTTACTAAGTTCGTCCTGGGCTTTAATAATGCCCTGCTAAAAACGGCCTCCAACTGGAACATTCAATGAAATTGCAGTCTATGAAGATGCTTCCTGTAATGTTTAAGTTGACTCAGCAGAAATTGTACTCAGTGTAACAATGACAGACTAAGCCGTTTTGTCACAAATCCTGACAAAATTTGTGACAACTATTCAAGTGATTTATGTATGCAAAGTTCTGGGAATGATATGATTAGGATGGTTTAATGCAGTTTGAGTGATTGCCGCAGTTTTTGATGCGCCTGCTGCAAATGTACCGGGTTTTCAGTGATACCCTGATGCTGGCGTGCCGCTTCCACATAAACACTCATCAGATCATCGGCCTCAAAACGTTCGTCCCGTACGATCAGGGGAATGGGAAGAGAAGGGTGCTGAATACTTTCAAGCTCTTCCAAAGACACATAGCCTAATTCGGGAGAGCCCATTCCCAAATCACACAGTCCATAGGCAATAGTAGGTTCCATAGGATTCAGTTCACTCAGCAGCCAGGTGGCGCTGCCGGCAATGGAAAACAATTTAACAATGGGTGGGTGATCATCCTCCCGACCTTTGAGCATATCCCGTGCGTTTTCAATCATCTTTTCGCGGAGTTCCTGGGGAATAAGTCGGGACATGCGGAATTACCTTTGTCAGAGGAAGAAGCTGAATTTCAGCATAAACCGACTTTGCAAAACGGGTGAAATAAAAGGTGTTTGATTAATAAGAAATAAACTCGTCTATCCGGCTGAACCAATATCGGCCCATCCTATCATGGATAGAATTTTACAGCAGGCATACCGAAGGGAACTCAAAAGTGAGTCTATGAGAAAATGTAAAAAAATGCGGAGCCGCCCGGGCAGAAGAAAAGCAGCACTCTAAATACCTTTGTCATCGCACTTTTTCCGGACACTGATATGAAACATTTTCAGGCCATTTTACACTTCTCATTAAAAATAGTGTCAAAAGTAAACTTTAAGTTTACTAAATTGGTTATTTTTAATGAATTTGTGTAAGTTGGTATTGATTTTCATTAAAAATAATGGTATAAGTAAACCATGAGTTTACCAAATAACATAAAAATACAGCATCTGCTGGAAAGCTGGCCAACGGGTCAGGTGGCCACGTCGGCTTGGCTCAACGAAATGGGCATATCCCGACAGCTGACCCGGCGTTACCAACAAAGCGGCTGGCTGGAAGCTGTAGGAGTAGGCGCGTATAAAAGGCCGAAAGAATCCGTGGAATGGCAGGGAGGGGTAGCCGGCCTTCAACAGCAACTTGAATTGGAAGTGCATGTGGGTGGCCCAACCGCTTTTTCTGTTAGGGGAACCTCTCATTATGTTCGTTTTGGGAAAGAAAATATCTTTCTGTTTTCACCTCTCAATGAGAGACTCCCCAAGTGGTTTACCGATTTTGATTGGAATAACCCCATCCACCATGTAAGAACCTCCAAGCTTCCCAAGGAGCTGGGTGTCGGTACCTACAAACATCAGGATGTTCAGCTAAAGGTATCTGCTCCCGAGAGGGCGATTTTAGAGTGCTTACATATCAGCCCGAAAGATTTTGACTTGCTGGAATGTTATCAGCTATTGGAAGGCCAGCTCACATTGAGACCCGATCTCATGCAGCAACTCTTGGTTGCCTGTAGCTCAGTGCGGGTTAAAAGATTATTTTTGTATATGGCTGACAAAGCCAATTTGCCTGTTGTGCAATACTTAGATAAAGAAAAAATCGATCTCGGTACAGGTGACCGCAGTATCGTCGCGAAGGGGGTTTATAATGCCCAATACCGGATCAGCATTCCGAAAGAATTAGTAAATTATGTTTGAAACCTACCGAAAGAAAGTCCAACTCCTTATCAAGGTTATTCCCTTTATCAAAGAGGTGGGGTGTTTTGCCTTACACGGAGGAACAGCGATTAACCTGTTTGTTCGGGACATGCCACGCCTGTCGATAGACATCGACCTTACTTACATTCCTATCGAAGACAGAGAGACGTCTTTGCGTAACATCAGCGAAGCACTTGCGTCTATCAAGCATCGGATGGAAAACCTCATCCCCGGTGTACGTGTTCAACATAAACAGGATATTGGTAAGCTTTTAATTATGTTTCAGGGGTTGGACGTAAAGCTTGAGGTCAATTTGGTGGGAAGGGGCGTCATTGGAGAAACTAAAGAATTGCCGTTATGCGCCAAAGCGCAATCAGACTTTGAAGCTTTTGTGTCCATTCCTGTGGTTCCGGTGGGACAGCTTTACGGCGGGAAGATTTGTGCGGCTCTGGACCGACAGCATCCGCGTGACCTGTTTGATGTAAAATACCTGTTGGACAATGAAGGGTTTTCCGATGAAGTGCGCAGGGGTTTTCTGTATTGCTTATTGGGGAGTGACAGACCTATTCACGAAGTAATCACGCCAAACTTTCAGGATCAACGCTCGGCCTTGGCTACCCAGTTTTCCGGGATGAGTGATGAAGAATTCACCTATGAAGAATATGAGACGGTAAGAGAACAGCTTGTTAAGGTTGTCCACCACCGGTTGACGGACAGTGATAAAGCTTTCCTGCTCAGTTTTAAAAAGGCAGAACCCGACTGGTCGATCTATGATTTTGAACGATTTCCATCTATTCAGTGGAAACTCCGTAATCTGACCACGCTCAAAAAGACAAACCCTCGAAAGCACCGGCAGCAGTACGACTTGCTGGACGGAAAACTGAGCCGGGAAAAATAACCAAGTAGTATCTGTCATGAATATATCTCTTACATAAGGGGTCTTTCCCCTCGCGCCGCAAGGGTCTTCGATAAACGGCCCGGCCGTCTCCCCAACCTTCCTTCACTGTGTTTCGTGCAGGCCGGGCGATCCCCCTCAGCCTTGGCCGCCCCTGCGTTTGCTACCCCCACCTTCGGCGGGAGCCAGGGTTGCATCTGTGCAACCCATTCCCAAAAGGAGATAGTAATGGAAACAGTCACTCAGCAAATCCACTATACAAGTCAGCCGATAAAAATAGGAAAAACGCTATGGCGGTTGGTGATTAAAGAGTGTGCAGCGCACAGTGACTTGGAAGAAGACAGAAAGCGTCTCTGCACGGAATACCAATGGAATACCGTAGGCCAATGGCAGCCCGGTTCCAAATGGCCGGCTTACAATATCAATGATACCTATTACGGTATGCCGCGCCGATTAAGCAAACTCTATGACCGGGAAAAAGATCTGATTGATTTTTGGATTCATGGAAAGCTGATTGCACAAGAAAGCCTTTTTTAGGGAGGCTTTCTATTTTATATCGGTTATAAAAAACGGCATTCCGTTTTCAGTGGATTGAAGTAAATCCGCTGAACCAGCTTCAAAAATATTTCTTTTGAATAATTTGTCTATGAATAAACCATCGTCTGCCCATGGACAAAAACCGCTCTTTTTAAGAAATCTGCTATTTGTAACTCCTTGTATTACAGATTTTTGTTTTGACCGGGTAACGGGATTTTAAGCTGAATCTGTTCAAATATAAACGATGGTTTACTGCCGGACAAAATGAGGGGTAAAAGTCTATGAAACAGGTCATTGCATACTATCGGGTTTCCACTCATAGACAAGGTAAAAGCGGTCTTGGGCTGGAAGCGCAACAAATGGCCGTGCAGAATTACTGTAAGCTCAGTGGGTATGATGTCATCCGTGAAATCATGGAGGTAAAATCAACCCGTAAAGGCAGGCTCGGCTTGTTGCAGGCACTTGAACTGTGTAAAGAGACAAAAGCTATTCTGGTAGTGGCAAGGCTTGATCGATTGGGTCGGGATGTGGAGCAAATTGCCGGGATTGTTAAATCGAAGGTGGAAATTGTGGTGACTGATAATCCGCACGCCAACCGATTTACCATTCATATTTTGGCGGCAGTGGCGGAAGATCAGCGGCAACGCATCAGTGAAAACACGAAAGAGGCGCTGAGTGCGGCCAAAAGACGAGGGGTAATCCTGGGAAAAAACGGAACTGTACTTGCCATCGCCAATAAAAAAGCGGCCGAAGAATTTGCGTACAAACTGTCTCCGATGCTTAAAAGACTGAAAAATAAGGGCATCACTTCCGTGCGTGCCGTTTGTCGGGAACTTAATAAAAAACATATTCCGACCTTTCGCGGGGATGGCCGATGGCATCCCAGTACGGTCGGTATCCTGATGAACCGATTGAAGCAACCGATTATTTCACCATAACTTTAACTGCGATGAATTACACAACTGAAAATGAGGTCCTGTTTGATGATTTTGCCATGCTGGAAAACAGGCTTGGAGTAGGTGCTCTGAACATCACTTCTGTCAATACCAATTGCGATTGCACATCTTATACTTCAACATCTACCGACGAAGACCGTGATCCCAATCCAATCACCCCACTTGATTTTACGGCCTCTTGATGAAGAGCACTTCTACGTTGTTAATTGTACTTATCCGAATTCCCTGAGAATTCTGACAGAAACTCAATACAATATTCTTAAAGCAATAGACGGAAAAACCGAAACCATAGAGCTTTCTAACAGGCTTGCGGTTCAGCCCGGCACGTTAGAGGCGTATTTGCGGATGTTGAACGCCACTGAAATCATTCGGTTTGATACTGATTTCAGTCTTCCTCAAAAACCGGCGGTTCCTGAGTCACTGAATTTTTGGATTCATACCACCAATCGGTGTAATCTCTCCTGTAGCTATTGTTACATATCAACGCTGCATACGCCCGGCGGCATGTCGGAAGAGACAAAACAGCAATTACTGAACAAACTGATTGAAACGGTCAAAAAAAGAAATATTCGTTATATCAAGTTTCGGCTGGCAGGCGGGGAACCGCTAACCCAATTCAAATCATGGAGGAGGAGCCATTCTTTTCTTTTACTGACATTGTTTGTTCTTAATTTTCTCTGAAAAACGCAGGTTTTTCAAGCCTTTCATCGTATTCTTTCATTTCCCAAACAGAACCGAGATCACCGAGCATTAACCGGTTTTGGGGGGATATTTGGGGGACTAAATTTAAATAACATAATTTTAGTCCCCCGGATTATTAACAATAGGATCAAGGGAAGGAGGAGCCGATGGCTCTTACAGACATGCAGTGCAGGGCGGCACAGCCAAAGGACAAAAAATACAAACTTTTTGATAATGAGGGTCTTTACCTCGAAGTTTTGCCGTCAGGCGGAAAATACTGGCGTCTAAAATACAGATGGCACGGCAAAGAAAAACGTTTCGCCATTGGTGTATATCCGAAAGTCTCGCTCCTCAAAGCCCGTAAAGAAAAGGAACGGATCAGGGAGCAACTCTCCTCAGGCATTGACCCAATCATTCTAAAGTCTCAGGAAAAACATAGGGCCGCTTTTGAAAGCGCCCAAACCTTCGAACATATTGCCAAAGAATGGCATGTAAAAGGATTGCAGGCTTGGGACCCGCGCTATGCCAAAACCATCATACACCGCCTGGAGAAATATACCTTCGCTGAGTTTGGTCACTACCCACTGACTGAATTGAAGCCAACAACAATTTTGGCTTGTTTGCAAAAGATCGAGAAAACAGCACCCGAGATGGCGCGACGGATAAAGCAATTGGTCAGTCATATTTTGAGGTATGCAATCGTAACCAATCGCATTGACAGAGATCTAACGGTAGGTCTTGAAACGGCTTTGGTCAGATACAAAAAAAGTCATTTTGCATCCATTGATATTGATGATCTGCCGAAACTGCTGACAGCATTGCACAGTCATAAAGCGAGATTATATCATCAGACCTTCCTCGCAATCCGATTAATGTTATTGACATTTGTTCGTACATCCGAACTCATTGAGGCTAAATGGGAGGAGATAGATTTTAATCGCGCCATGTGGACTATTCCGGCAGAGCGAATGAAAATGCGCAGCCCACACTTGGTTCCTTTATCAAAGCAATCGTTACATATTCTCCGCGAACTTAGAACGATGAATGAGCATCGGGAACATATTTTTCCGAGCCTGCCGCGACCAAAGCAGCCGATGAGTAAGGGAACTATTCTTATGGCTTTGAAGCGGATGGGATTTGGAAAGAGGATGACAGGGCATGGTTTCAGGTCTCTTGCGTTAGGAATCTTAAAGGAAAAACTGGGCTACAGCCATGAAATTGCTGACCGGCAATTGGCTCATGTACCAAAGAACAGCACTGACCGCGCTTATGATCGGGCTCAGTTTCTTTTACAGCGGACAGAAATGATGCAGAACTATGCAAATTATTTAGATGATGTATGCCAAATACATCTATGTTAAAATATTAGCCCGGCTTCTTATTTGTCATTAACGGAATCCTTTATCCGTTGACTGTGAATATCCTCCTATTATATCATGATTATATTCCTATTACAGGATTCGCCTGGAACGGATCATGGTTTTGACCTTGGAGGAAAAGCTTATGCACAATGACAACGAACCTCTGTTGGATAGAAAAAGCGCTGCCAAATACCTGCGGGTGTCTCCCGCCACGCTGGCCGTTTGGGACTGCACCAAACGCTACGACCTCAAACCCATCAAAATAGGCCGCGCCGTTCGCTACCGCCGCTCCGATCTGGAGAAATTCATTGAGCAGCGCCTGAGCACCTGACCGCTCCGGTTTTTCTTCTTTTTCCCGCCCATCTGTTTTTTTCGGAGATCGCTATGAACATAGACGATGCCAAAGCCATACCCATGACTGAAATTCTGAGCCGACTGGACATCCACCCCAAACGCATCACCGGCACCAAAGCGCTGTATTCTTCACCATTAAGAGAAGAACGCACCCCCAGCTTTTGGGTCTATCTGGAGACCAACAGTTGGTACGACTACGGTGAAGCCATCGGCGGGGATTTGGTCCGTTTTGTCTGTGAATACCTCCGAGCCTGCCGACAGGACTACACTGTGGCTGATGCCCTGCGCTGGATCAACAACATGGGCGTGGGTCCTTACCGCATAGCGACAATCCCAAAAGAAGTACGGAAACATGATGCGTCGCTGATTCTGAAAAGTAAAAAACCAATCCAACATTTGGGGCTTATCAGCTACCTCAAAAAACGCGGTATCCCGTTAGAGGCTGCCCGACGTTCTCTCAAAGAGATCCACGTACAAAATAAAAACACAAAAAAACGCTTTTTTGCCCTTGGGTTTGAAAATGAAGAAGGCGGTTTTGAGCTGCGCAATCCTTTCTTCAAAGGCAGTATCCGCCCCAAAGCCATTGGCTTTATTCGCGGCACTGACCCCGATAAAAAAGGCATCCACCTCTTTGAAGGATTTATGGATTACCTCTCGGCAGTGAGCCAATCCAATAATCCGGGGCTTTCCTGTGATGCAATTATTCTTAATTCTATTTCCTGTTTAAGGCAGGCGCTGCCTTACATCCATAATTACGGCTACCGTTTGGCCTATACATGGATGGATAATGACCGTGCGGGCGAGCAGGCCACGGCGCTGCTTTCGGAGTTTTTCAAAACGCAGGAGGGTTTGATTCATAAACCGATGAATGCGATTTATGCCCCGCATAAAGATGTCAACGCGTGGCACATGCACCAACTTAAATTATCCTTGTAAGGGAGAGCGGCCATGCAGAAAAATTGGATACAATCGCTCTTTAGCGTTAATGAAGTGGAAATCGTCTATAAGAATAAAATTCCCTATCAGGACCGCATTCAAATCAATCAATCCTCAACGGCTTATGAAATCCTGCGCCAATGTTGGGATGAAAACCGTATCGAACTTGTCGAACAGTTTAAGATTCTGCTGTTGGACCGCCGACATAATTGTTTAGGTGTTTCGGAAATCGCGACAGGCGGTATTACCGGCTGCGTGGTAGATCCGCGAATTGTCTTTGCCACTGCGTTAAAAACCAGAGCAAGTGGCCTTATTCTGGCCCACAATCACCCCTCGGGAAACCTGAAGCCCAGTGAAGCGGACATTGCCCTGACGCGCAAATTAATGCAGGGCGGTAAGCTGTTGGAAATTTCCGTGCTCGACCACCTTATTGTCACACCACACAACTATTGCTCGTTTGCCGACGACGGATTGATGCCCGGTTGAAACGCGGGTTGTCAGGCATTGCCTGTTTTTATTTACCGGACTTTTTTCGTCTTTCCGACCACCGGGAGGAGCGACGGTGATGTAACCGACGCGTCTGCATTCACCAACCATAATTTTCGCCTGCTGACGCATTCCCCGCCCGACCAAAATTCAAGTGGGTTCATTCGCCTGAACGTCGGGTCTTGTATCCCCGTCATCCCGATTAACCGGAATGGAAATCGAATATTCCTGAAACAAAAACACATCTACTGATTTTTTCCACCCACCTTTAGAGGAGGCTTCCTTGAAACCTGATGTCCCATCCCAACTTGATATTTATGCCCGTGTGACCAATAAAATTCTGTCTGATTTAGAACAGGGTAATCTCTCTTGGCGCAAGCCGTGGCATTCCCAACAAATGGCGGGGCAGGTGATGCGTCCGCTGCGTTGGAACAACATTCCCTACACGGGAATCAATACACTGGTGCTGTGGGGCACCGCTGCCGAGAAAGGTTACGTTTTGCCCTATTGGATGACCTTTAAACAGGCCGTTGACCTGAAAGCCAACGTCCGTAAAGGCGAAAAAGGCGAACAGGTAGTCTATGCTGACAAAATGGTGCGGGACGAAGAAACGCCCGATGGTGACACCAACTCACGTCAAATTCCTTTTTTGAAAACCTACACCGTTTTCAATGCGTCACAGATTGAAGGTTTGCCGGCATCCTATTACAGCGTTCCTGAGACGGTTATTCCTGCCAATGCACCGCAGCGCATTGAAACACTGGAAGCATTTTTTGCCCAAACCAAAGCGGATATTTATACGGGCCATCAGGCCTCCTACAATCAATTGACCGACCGCATTCAGATGCCACCTTTTGAAAGCTTTGAAACAGCCACTGATTATTATGCGATTTTAGCGCATGAGCTAACCCATTGGACGAAGCATTCCACTCGTCTTAATCGGGACATGGGTCGCAAACATTTTGGCGATGAAGGCTATGCCAAAGAAGAATTGGTCGCCGAACTCGGAGCCTGTTTTTTAGGCGCGGACCTTGGGTTTGAACCGATGCCCGAAGCGCAACACGCCGCTTACATTCAATCCTGGCTGCAGGTGCTCAAAGACGACAAACGTTTTATTTTCTCCGCTGCATCTCACGCGCAGAAAGCCGTTGAATACATTCATGCCCTGCCGGTTCCGTGAGGATCGGAAGAAGTGTTCCTGCATTTCTTCTCTTTGCGGCGGTATTAATTTGACGCTTGAAGCAAATATAATATAGGCAATAAAGTGTTTTAACTGTGTCAATTAAAGATGTGATTGACACATGATAACATTTCTAGGTTTTTCTTGCAATAAAAGAAAGATTTCAACATACTTGCACTACAAATGTTATGGCTTGAAATGCTAAAATAGCACCATACGACAAATCACTGATTATCAATTTGAAATAGTATGGTGATGTTGCGTCCAATAACACGTTGGGTGGCTCGAAGATAAATTGTTCATGTGTCAGCTTTCGGGCGACAGGTTGAGCGCCAAAGTAAGGCAGATTTTAGGCTTGCATTTTCAGGTTGTCATCGACAGGGTGAACACCCTGACAAGCAAAGCCTTAGAATGCTACAGCAATACAATATGCGAAGTGCGTATTTTGTATTGCTGAAGTATTCGGCGAATTGTGCATCACTCTTAAACCCATGGCAATAAATTTCTTCATAATAATTAAAACTCTTAGATTCAAGGAGTAAATGCAACTTTTAAAGAGGGCAAGAGAAGTAATATTTTTGAGAAAGAAGGGGTATCCCCCTTCTCCCCAAGGATAAATTACGTATAATTGCCTTCCGTCCAAAGTTGT
>Ga0247844_1004020_pt1 | contig 20473 bp, 15 predicted proteins | sample LaCtaG_FD_192421 | JGI IMG/M metagenome (GOLD analysis project Ga0247844, IMG submission 192421) | Freshwater microbial communities from meromictic Lake La Cruz, Castile-La Mancha, Spain - LaCruzMarch201714.5m_1 | ecosystem: Environmental > Aquatic > Freshwater > Lake | place: Spain: Castile-La... | reverse complement strand
AAGAAAGATCATAAGGGTCGGCCAACCAAAAGAGAACTGCGGCAAAATTAAATTTGAAGATTTCTCCTCTAGAAAAGAGGATTTGTTAGCATGGTTCTATAGCGTATTTTGGGAAACATCTGATATATACAAAACAAGAAAAAACTTAAGTCGATTGAGGATACTCGTGAAAAATGATTTGTTGCAAGTTGTATTTGAAGCAAGAGTGAGAGGCCTTTCAAATAAAGGAATGGGAGTTGTTGAACATCCATCGGGGATGGTTTTTTTTGTTCGAGGTGCTTTCCCTGACGAACTCGTCAAAATTCAAATCGTTAAAATTGAAAAACGATATGGGATGGCCAAACTTCTTGAAATCATCGAAGCTTCCCCTGAAAGACGGGCCGCTGTTTGCCCCCATCATGGCATAGATCACGGACAGTGCAGCGGCTGCCCTTGGCTTACTCTTAATTATGAAGCGCAATTAAAAGAAAAAGAATCACGCCTCAAATATGCTCTTGAACGACTTCATATTGATTTAAGTCGCACTGAAATTCCTTGTATTATTCCTTCGACAAAAGAGCTTGGTTATAGAAATAGAGCACAACTTAAAAGTGATGGTAAGCAGCTTGGTTATCTTTCTGAAGGAACAAAGATTCTTGCTCCGATCACTGATTGCCTCGCGCTTACTGAAAAAAACAGGGCCACCTTAAAAGAGCTTCTCGCGACTCTCCCCAATGAATCCTGGAAACCTAATCCAAGTTTTCTTTGGAGCTTTCTTGAAATTGACGAAAATATTAAGCCCAATGAAGTTGTACCCAACATTAGACGCCCTTTTGCTCAGGCAAACACAGAACAAAATAATAAGATGCGAGAGTGGGTCAAAAAAAAAATAGCAAACCTTCCTAAAGATAAAACAATACTCGAACTTTTTTCAGGTTCAGGAAATTTCACAGAAGTCCTTTCTCAAAATGGTTTTAAGCGTATTGTTGCAACGGAAATTCAGGGTGAGGGCATAAGCAATCTTCAAGCGAAAAATCTTCCAGGGGTTGAAGCTCACACGCTTGATCTCTTTGAAAAAGGTGTCTGGTGGAAAATCGAAAAAATTTGTCCTGAAGCTGAAATTCTTCTCATGGACCCTCCGCGCGATGGGCTCGTTTTACGTCAGGGACTCCTTAAAGGAATGCACAAACTCAAAACTCTTCTCTATATTTCATGTGACATCGAAACCTTCGCAAGAGACATTAAAGAATTTACGGAATACGGTTGGACTTTAAAAGAACTTCAAGCGCTGGATCAATTTCCCCAAACTTCGCATGTCGAAATTCTTTCAGTCCTCACTCGCGACTAGTTTGTTTTGTTTCTTCTCTACAAAAGGAACGAGGCCCACCGCAAGAGTAATTAATAAGCAACCAAGAACGCCTATCATATTTAATTTTTCGTTGAGTATCATATAACCAAAAATAACGGCAAAGGGAGATTCGATGAGAAAAACAAGACTTACAATATGGGCCGGTACAGTTTTTTGAGTATGAATTTGAACCGCAAATGCAATGACTCCAGAAGGAATCGCTAAGACAAACATGGCCCACCAAGAAGAAAAATAATTCCATTTACTAAAATCATAAAGAGGCGCCAGCGATGTTGGCCCATCGATTAAATAACCAAGGCTACAGGCCATAAGCCCAAAAAAAAGACATTGAAGGCCATTAAATTCTAGTGCCGATTTAAAAGAATTAGCAACTCGTCCAATATAAATAATATGGGCCGAAAAAAAGATGACACAAATAAGAGTAAGAAGATCGCCGTAATTGAAATTTTCAAAACGAAGATCACAAAGCATTCCCACGCCTAGAAGAGAAATCGCAACCAAGGCCCAAAAACGTTTTCGAAAACGCCTCCCCCATAATGAATAATAGAGAGGAACTAAAAAAACATAGAGACAAGTGATAAAACTACTTTTTGCGACACTTGTATATTTGAGTCCCAGAGTTTGAAGATAAATGCCCAGAAAAAGAAAGACACTCGCCATAAGGGGCTTACGAAGTTCGGCCCAAGATTTTTTCCAAGTGCGATTTAAGATAAAAAGAGGAATTAAAACAATGGCCGCAATGAGGTAGCGAAGACCGTTAATCCACAAAGGGGTAAAATCCAGCATGGCCACTTTTAAGGCGACAAATGCTAATCCCCAAATGGCCGTGGCCATCGTTAACATTGCTATTTGGGACCACATTTATCACCTCACAAATTGTTGACAACAGTGCCAGTCTGCCACTGCGTAAAATTTTCTCTAAACTGGCCAAAGTCTACGCAAAAATAATAGATATTTCTTAGGTATTATTAATCCAAAGGGGTCATATGAAAAGTCTATTAAAAAAAGCCATCCTTTTAAGTCTTACATCTATCGCATTAATAAGCTGCGGAACTGCCTACAATAACGATGTCGAGGTTGCCAATCGCTTCGTTCAAGATCTTGGGGGAAGTTATTACGTGGCCAAAGGACAAACAGCTCAACCTGGTTATGCTGTCATTAAACATAATGGAGCTTATTTCGCCATCGATTTAACTTATTATTACAGCAATGCTACTGAGTATATGAATGATCAGGCTTTAATGGGCCGCCTTTATGGTAATCTCAACTACGACAATGCTGGTTCATACTATGACCCAAGAACTGGTTTAACTTTCGATGAAACTTCTGAAAGCTCAAAAGATCTTGAAAAAGCAAAAGGCTTCATTGAACAAATCAGACTTGAAACTGTGACAGAAAAGCTCGTTTCGGAATTTGGCCTAAGTGAAGATCGTGGCCTTGCAGTCGCCAAACTTGTCAACAACTATGAATTAGTAAAAAGTCAACGAGCTCTTACAAGTGCTGATGCAAATGCCTTTGCTAAAGGCGTCCTCGGCGTAAGCATAAAAGAAGCTCAAGCTGCTTATGCAAAAGTTGCTCAAGGTGAAAATACAGATTATAAGCAACTCATCGAAAGATCATCTTCATTTAACGGTGTCACACCAGAACATATGAATGACTTGATCACAAAGTTTTTTGCTCAAAATTAGTCATTCGCTTACACCGCTTTTTAACGAACCCCTATTTTATAAAATAGGGGTTTTTTTTGATCAAAATAAAGCCAAAATTGCCTTTTCTCTTTAAATAAAGATGTTATTTTACTAAATGGATACTTTGTAATATTCATATTCCTAAAATGTTTCTTAATATACTTAATATAAATGAGAAGGCGATTGTCATGAATCAAATGGAAATTATAAAAACCATCATCATTCTTTATGTCGCAACGATTATTGGCAATATTTTCATCTCAGCGATGCAATATAGAAACCATCCTACAAAAACATCGAAGTATTCTCTTATCTTATGGAGCTTTTGGGGGATTCTTACTTTAGCTAACTTTCTCTTTGACGACCAAAGTTTTCCTTTTCTCCTGATGGCCTCATTCGGCTTATTTATAACTCAATACCTCCTCGGTAAATTAATTTGCGATATCCATGAAGTTGAAACTTCTTTAAAAAAAGTTTCTTTTTTTTACGCACTCACTATTTTATTGAGCTCTCTTCTTTATTTTCAAAAATTTCATCTCTTTATTTATGGAACACCAATTCTCATAGGGTGTTTGTACCCACTTCTTCATGCTTTCTATTTTTTATTAAAAAGCAAAAAAAAGGACTTTACACTCATCCAAAAATTTTTTGTGGCGGTTTGCTGTCTCTCTACGTTTAATCACTCAACAAGCATTTATGTGAGACATAGTCTCCCTTTTCTCATTCCTGGCTTTATGCTCGCTTTTGCGATGATGCAGCTTTTATCCATCATCGTTCCCATCATGACGAATGAAAACTCATTTATCATTCGCAACAATCAACTCGAAGATGAAATTAAAACAAAGGCCGAAGAAATTGTTCAGATGACTGAAAAGTTATGGGAAAGTAATAAAATGTCTGCTTTAGGTCAAATGGCCGCAGGTGTTGCCCATGAAATTAATAATCCCTTAATGATTATTAAGCTCCAAACAGAAGTTCTCCTCAAACACTCTGAAAAGGACAATCTGTCTAAAGATGTTTTAAATCAAAGTCTCACAAAAATTTCAAATGTCGTTGATCGTATTTCTAAAATTACGACAAGTTTAAGAATTTTTGCTCGAAGTGGAAAAACAAGCCCTCAAACTGTTATAGATGTTCAAACAATTATTTCAGATACTCTGTCCTTGTGTTTTGATCGTATGAATTCGCTCGGCGTTCGTTTTACGAAAATTGGCTTAGAACAAAATTATAATATTAAAGCAAACGCCATTGAAATATCACAAGTCATCCTCAATTTATTAAATAATTCCATTGATGCTATCGAAGATTTAAACGAGCGTTTTATTTCTCTTGAGCTAAAAAATGAAGAAAAAAATCTCATCCTTTTAATAACCGACTCTGGCTTTCTTTCACCGGAGATCAATCAAAAAATAATGGAACCTTTTTTTACAACGAAGGCCGTTGGAAAAGGAACTGGCCTTGGTTTAAGTATTTCAAAAACAATTATCGAAAATCATGGTGGAACTTTAACTCTAAACTCTCACTCTAAAAATACTCAATTTAAAATACAATTACCGCTTTGCTAAAGAAACGAGCAGCGCTCAATAAATAAGCGCTGCCCGTATCTTTATGCCCTAATTAATATTTTGCTCAATCCAATTATTAAACTTCGAAACACGTGTATAGACACCGTATTTATCAGGACGAGCACAACCATCACCCCAGCTCACAACACCTGCTAAAAAGTATCTTCCTGACTGATCAGGGACAACAAGTGGACCTCCGCTATCGCCTTGGCAAGAATCTTTTCCACCTTTTGAATAACCAGCACAAAGCATTGAGTCTACTATTTCATTATCAGAATAACTGGCCTGGCAAACTTGCTGAGTCACAACAGGAACATTCACTTGATAAAGTGTCCCTGGAATATCATCCGCCCCTTCGCTAGCTGTTCCATAACCAATCACTGTAAGGATTGTTCGAGGTTGAGTTAAATTTTCTAAACTTGGTGTAAGATAAGCAAGAGGGACTTGCTTTGAAGGTTTTTGAAGCTCAATAAGAGCAATGTCATTCGTAAGAACTTCCATATCAAACTCATCATGAGCAATAATACGTTTGGCCCGAATTCTTTCACCCTCATTTGTTTCAAGATCATGTCGGCCTAAAACAATATCAATTCTTGAGGCCACTTTTCCAGAGACGCAATGAGCAGCAGTTAAAACCCAGTTAGGCTTAATAAGCGTTCCTCCGCAAAATTGTCCATCTTTAGCATTAGAGTTATTTGAACGCACGAGGGCAACGGCCCAAGGCCATGCATCAGGAGCGGATTCTTCCCCTCCAACAATTTTTTCTCGTGCAGGGACTGCTGTGATTAAAGATAAGATAAAAAAAGTCAAAACTAGATATTTTAGATTCATAAAACCTCCCATGGTTTTTCGTGCGCCATCGATAGCTATTTTTTAATAGGAAGATAGTACGAGGAAAGAAAAAAGTGTGTCGAGCGATGTAAGATTATTTTTGAAAAATAATGCTTATTCTTTTTATTTAATCAATCGAAGATGAATTCCACTTAAAAGAGTACTTCCTTGCGAGGCCACAAATTTAAAATGAAGTCCTTGCTGACGGAAGGCCGAACCTCGCACTTTCATAATGACAGGGGTATCTTTCCCCCCCATTTTAAAAAGATCGATATCTTTAATAAGAGGAGATCCATTAAGTAAAATTGTAAAAACTCGTTGCTTTGCTTGATCCAAACGAGGCTCAGAAAAACGAAAATCTATTTCATAATCACCATCAGGGACATCAAAAGAATAATCACTTAGTCCTTCACGGGCCGTCTGATAAAGTGGGTCGTCCTCAGTTGTTAAAATATTATTTGGAGTTTTTGAAGCTTCGCCACCTCGATAGCCCCACGCTCCTGTTTTATATTCTTGATCTGCCTGCCAAATAAGACCTGACGAATCGATAAATTGTGCAAAGGAGCCAACCTTAATTGCGATTTCTTCAAAAGGAATTGTTGCATTTGAAAGTGATGACGGAAGATATTTAAAATGAATTTCCAAATGATCGACGATGGGACCGGCCGCAGTCATTGCACGGGCCTCGAGTTTGTTTAGGCCATTTTTAAATGGGACATCCCAAAATTCTTTTCGAGAGGAATCGATTAATTTTTTTCCTAATGAATCACCATTTAAAAAAAGTTCTACTTCTTTTAAATTGCTATATATTTCGACCTTTTCGTTGACTGGTGGATTTCCAACCCTTGCGGTCCAATCATGTGAAACAATGCGAAGGACTGGATCTGATGACAATTTCGCTTTATAAAAATAAAAAATATCTTTAGGCGTTCGATTCGCATTCCACAAACCTTTTTGATTATAATGAGGCTTAGATTCTCCACGCTTTTCAGAGCCAAAATCAAAACCGGCCCAAACAGCACTGCCTGCGACAAAAGGGCGCTCTTCAAGTTGGGCAAAATAACTTTCATGATAAAGTCGCATCCATTCCATCGTATAGTCAAAACGTTCCGGCCTATAAGAATGAAGGCGTTCATCACCATCCGCTCCATATTCACTTATTAAAATAGGCCTTAAAGGAAAACGTTTATGCTGATCATCTAAAAATTTTCCAAAATCTTCAAAAGTACCACCGTACCATCCTTGATAAAGATTCCATCCTAGGACTTGTGGAATATCAGCAAGTCCAGAGGTATTATAAACATCACTTCCGTGAACGGCCATCACGCGAATACGAGAGGGATCTTCTTTCTTTACACGCTCATTGAGTGTTCGAGCAAGCTCAACAACTTTTTCAACATAAGCTTCTTCTGTTTTTGGAAAAAGAAGAATTTCATTCATTGCTCCCCACATGACAATCGAAGGGTGATTGTAATGTTGACGAATCATCTCGACGAGCATGTTCAGAGAATTTTCAGTAAATTCTAGCGCTGGATTAATTGTATTTACGACTGGAATCTCTTCCCAGATAATAAGTCCTAAACGATCGGCGGCATCTAAAACATCTTGGGTCTGGGGATAATGAGCGAGCCGAACAAAATTGGACCCCATCTTTTTTAAAAGAACCATATCTTCAATGAGTAGTTTTTGATCAACAGCATTGCCAAGGCCAGCATAGTCTTGATGTTTATTGGCCCCTCGTAAACGAAGAGGAAAACCATTAAGCTCAAACCCTTTTTCGGGATCAAATCGAAAATACCGCAACCCTAATGGATTTTTAATTTCATCGAGCAGTTTTTTGCCATTATAAATTTGAGTAGTCACAGTATAAAGATAAGGAGAATCAGGTGACCAAAGTTCTGGGTTTTTAAGTGGTGTTGGGTCTTGCTCAAAAAAAGTCACTTGATTTGGACGACTGACTAAAGACGTACTAATACTTTCAACTGGCAATCCTTTCGCATTAGAAATAATTGTTCGAATTTTAAGATTGCGAGCTAGGGCACTATCATTTTTAATGGCCCCCTTAATTTTCACAGTGGCCTTATCTTTTCCTACTTGTGGAGTTTCGAGATAAATTCCAGAAGAAGCATTATCAAGTAAATCGAAATGAATCGGGTCAGTCGCTATCAACCAAACATCACGATAAATTCCTCCATAAAAAGTAAAATCAGCACTTAAAGGAGGAATCATTGGATCTGAACTATTATCAACTTTAACGGCAAGAATATTTTTTTTATGAAGTTGAATATAGTTAGAGATATCAAAAGCAAAAGCGGTGTATCCCCCAATATGTTTTCCTACTTGATGACCATTGATAAAAACTTCAGTAACTTGATTGGCCCCTTCAAAATAGAGATAGAATTTTTTGTCTTGAGATTTTTTATCAACATTAAAAACTTTACGATACCAACCAATTCCTTGTCGATAACCAGGAGTATCATCAAAAGCATCTTCTGCGTTCCATGTATGTGGTAGATTTATTTTTTTCCAATTCGTGTCGTTGTATTCAGATAATTCAGAATCTTTTAAGTTTTCTTGTGAAAAAGTCCAGCTTTTACTAAGCAAGGTGCGAGTCCGTGCATGACAATTATTTTCAAGGATAATATTGATTGCAAGAAAAAAGATGAAGACAAATAAAGATTTTTGAATTTTCATAAATTAGTGAAGTTAAGGTTAAAGTTAATATAAAAGTTAAAGTAGGTCTCTTTTAATAATCGATTTTAAAATATCAATTTTGTTACCAAACGAGCGAGAAATCATTTTTTCCATTTCTTCTGCCTTATAAGCAACTTGTTCACTTGAGCTTGCAATTTCTTCCACGAGGGATGAATTTTGTTGAGTCACACTATCAAGTTGACCTATGGCCGCATTAATTTGATCAATGGATGTGGATTGCTCTGTGGCCGCATGAGAAATTTGTCCTAATATGTTTGACATTTGATTCATGTTTTCAAAAATCATTTTAAAATCTTGATCTTCTTTTTCAACTAATTTTTCTCCGTGCTTAACTTTTTGTATAGTCGAATCAATGAGGTCTTTAATTTCTTTTGTTGCCTCAGCAGAGCGCTGAGCTAGATCACGAATTTCAATCGCCACAACCGCAAACCCTTTCCCTTGCTCTTGGGCCTTTGCTGCTTCAATGGCGGCATTAATGGCCAGGATGTTCGTTTGAAAAGCAATGTTTTCAACAAGAGTCACGATTGCAAAAACTTTTGAACTACTCTCTGAAATTTCTTTCATCGCGATAAGTGATTCCTCGGCCCCACTAAGACCTGATTGAACTTGTTCGAATGCTTTTTTTGCAAGCTCAACTGCCTGTTGCGAATTGGTGGCCGTGGCTTTAACCATATTGGCAATTGTTTCCATTGTGGTGGCCGTTTCTTCAAGCGAAGCCGCTTGCTCTTGTGTGCGCGAGGCGAGATCTTGATTTCCAACAGAAATTTCTTTTGTAGCAGATTTTATATCAGATGAGTTTCTAATGATGTGGGCCCCGACTCTACGAAGTGTCCAGGCGATCCATATCAAAATGATAAATGTTGCAATCGCCAGCGGAGTTGAATAATAAGTCAGTCTTTTCTTCGTTTGAATAAAAGTACTATTAATTTCATCAGTATAAGATCCCGCCCCAATAAGAAATCCTGTACTTTCTAAAGTTTTAAAGACGACAATTTTTTCTCTACGTTCAGCTTCGCCGGGATTTTTCCAATCGTAACGAATAATCCCATTTTTCTTGGCAATCATTTCTCTTATAAAATAACGGCCTGAACTTTCTTGAGCATTCCAAAGATTTTGTCCTTCTAGCTTCGGATGTACTAATACATTACCCTTTGAATCGAGTACATAAATGTATCCCGTTGTTCCAATTTTTTTTGAAAGGATATATTTTTTTGTCAAAGTAAAATCGTCGCGTTTAAATTCTTCAGCATCCTTTATACGATTAAGGAGCAGTTCAGTTGCTCCGACTGATTCACTCAATGCATCCGTTGCCAGTTTTTCAAAGCCAATTTCAACCCAATTCATTCCAAAAATAAAAAGCGTTACGGTCAGAGAAATTGTCACTAAAAAACTAACAATGATTTTTAATTGGATGCTCATAATGATTCCCGATTATAATGGTTCGCTACCTATGCTATTTGCCCTTTGATTGTACCTATAATTTGTCACTTCTCTAGTAGGAATTTTTGCCTCTTTTATTTCTTTTTAATTAAAGTATTCTGTATTTTATGAAAATTGAACTAAAAGAAAATTTAACACTACAATCACTCACTACTTTATTTGAAAGTTGTAAGAATAATCCCAATTTGATTTCTGAGATTATTATTACTGCCGAAGATGCAGATACAGCAGGGATACAACTTTGCCTTGCTATCAAAAAAGATTGCCCTAAAATTATTTTTAAAATTTCTTCATCCATCATTCAAGAAAAAGCAAAACGTTTAGGTGTTCTTACGGAGATTATAAATGAGTAATGACCCTTTACGCGACATTTATGATATAGAAGCCCGTGAACAAGTGGCGTCACTCGAAGAATTGATGATCAAACTTGATGAGGCCTTACGGACAAAGAGTGTCAAACCAGCTTTGCTAAATGAAATATTTCGTGCTGTGCACTCACTCAAAGCAGGTACTGGTGCCATGGGATTCACTAATATTATGGCCTATGTCCACAGTTTTGAAACCGTCCTTGATAAATTAAGAAACGCTGAAATTCATCTTAGCGTAGAACTTTATTCTACCCTTTATGATGTTGTCGGACTTATTAATGCCGATGTTGAAAAGACCATCACGGCAAGCACAGATGCCCCAGATCGAAGTAAGCAAAAAGAAATCATTAAATTACGAAGTTTAATCGAACAACAAAGCGGACAAGAAGTTGTTTCATCAAAAAATAAATTTAAAATTTCAATTAAACCATGTCAGACACTCCTTAAAGACGGCATAGAACCTCTCTCTTTTTTAGACGATCTTTATGATAGTGGTGAGGTCAGTGAATTTAAATGTTTTACAGATTCTATTCCCTCTCTCAAAGATTACTCTACAGACTTGTTATATTTACAATGGGAACTTACTCTTGAAACAGAAAAAACACTTGAAGATATTGAAAATATTTTTGTCTTCATTATTTTTCAAAGTGAAATTAAGATTGAGCAAGTGAATGCAACAACTACAATAGAAGTTGTTAAAGAAAAAGAAGAGGAAAAAAAAGAAGAAGCACAAATTGAGGAAAAAGAAAAAGCGGAAACCGTTTCAACAGCTCAAACTATCGATTTAGCACCGGCCCCAAAAGCAAAACTCTCGCAAAACATTAGAGTTGATACTGACAAACTTGATCATCTAGTGAATCTCGTTGGAGAACTAGTCATAGCGCAAGCACGAATTCAAAATCTTGTTAATAATGTTGAAGTTAAAGAAGTAAGAAGAAACCTTACGGAAAGATGTAATGAACTCAACCGCCTTATTGAAGACCTTAAGCACGGCGTGATGAGCACGCGTATGGTGCCTATTGATATTTTATTTTCACAATTTCATCGCATGGTAAAAGATCTGGCCTCAAAGCAAGGTAAAAATGTCCATTTGAATGTTATTGGAAAAGAAACTGAACTTGACAAAAATATTATTGAAAAAATCAGCGACCCTCTTAAACACCTTATAAGAAACTCCCTCGATCATGGAATTGAAGATGCAGCGACTCGTTCATCAGCTAAAAAAGATCCACAAGCAACAGTGACTTTGCATGCCTACCAAAAAGAAGGAAGTGTTTTTATCGAAATTGCTGACGATGGAAAAGGCCTAAACACGGCCGCCATTTTAAAAAAAGCGATAGAAAAAGGTCTCACCACAGCTGATCAAAAATTAGATGACGATGAAATTCATCAGTTTATATTGGCCCCAGGATTTTCCACCGCAGCAGCGATTACAGAAATTTCAGGCCGTGGCGTAGGAATGGATGTTGTAAAAAATGCCACTGATGATCTTGGTGGCCATATTTTTATCGAAACAGAAAAAGGAAAAGGAACAACTTTCACGATAAAACTACCACTTACTCTCGCCATTATCGAAGGCCTTCTTTTTAGAATAGGCCAGCGCCGCTTTGTCATCCCCTTGCTTGCTGTTGATGAGACAACAAAACCAAACTCAGATCAAATTAAAAAATTGGAAGGAAAGGCCGAGTATCTAGAAAAAAGAAATAAAATGGCCCCTCTTGTTCGACTCTACAAAATTTTTAAAATAGAAGAGGCCATTCAAGAGGCCGATCAAGCCATGGCCCTTCATTTAACAGTCAATCAAAAAAGTTATGCATTAATGGTTGATGAAGTCATTGGACATCAGCCCATTGTGATAAAAGGTCTCGAACAAAATTTTGAGAAAGTAGTGGGGTTTGGAGGTGCTACCATTTTAGGCGATGGTAGTGTCGTTCCAATCCTTGATCCCGTTGGCATTATTTCAATTTATAAAAGTTTTACAATTTAATCAGGGCGCTTATGACAATAAAAGACAAAAGAAAGTCATCGGATATTACAGAAGCACTCATGAATCTTCTTAATTCATCTGCTCAAGAAGGAATGCAGTATGTAACATTTCTTATTGGCGAAGAAGAATATGCCATCGCCATTTCACTTGTGCAGGAGATTACGGCACTAAAACCACTTACCCCTCTTCCGAATACGCAAGATTTTGTCAGGGGAATTTTAAATCTCAGAGGCAATGTTATTCCCGTCATGGATCTTCGTGCAATTTTTGGACTTCCTCCGACCGAATTTTCAAAACATACAGTTATTATTATTTTTAATAATAATGAAAAGAAAATCGGTCTTATTGTTGATCAAATCAGTGATGTCATCACTATCGACAAAAGCAATATTGAAGACACGCCGGATGTGGCCCTAAGTATTAATACTTCATTTATTGATGGAATTGGTAAAATCGGAGATCGCTTTATTATCATGCTAAACCTTTCGACTGTTTTTTCTACTCAACTAAAGGATACCCATGTTTAAAACAACTCTTAACTTTAAAATATCGGCCCTCTTTATTCTTGTCATGCTTGGTTTTGTCTCTATTAGTTATTTTTCTTTTAATCGCTTTCAACGAATCAGCATTGAAGGAAATCTCTATCGTGAAATTATACTTTATAATGAACTTATCGCTGATATTTTACCACCTCCAGAATACGTGATTGAGTCCTATTTACTTGTTTTGCAAATTGAACGTGAGACAGATAAAAATTCAAAAATTGAGCTTATTAAAAAATTAGACAAGACAAAGGAAGATTTCTTTATACGGGCGAAGTATTGGGAAGAAAGCAAAATAAATAATGACCTTAAAGAAATTGTTAAAAAAGAGGTGCTCACATCTGGAACAAATTTTTTCAATATTGTTTACAAAGATTTTCTTCCTGCTGTCTCCCGTGGAGAAGAAGAGGGAGCTTCTGAAATTATTTCGACAAAAATAAAACCTATCTATAATGATCATCGAATGAGCATCGACAAGCTGGTCAATCAAACAACAGCAGAATCAAAGAGTATTGAAAAACAAGCAACAGATCTTATAAAAATAACAAAAACAGAACTCACGACTATTATTGGGCTCATTATTTTAATAGCTGGTGGTATCTTTTCGATTATACTTTACCAAGTCTATCGAGTTTCACGTCTACTTCTTGACATCAATAGAACAGTAAATGATGGAACAAAAGAAATATCAAAAAGTAATTACGAACTTTCAGAACGTACCCACAGAGAAGCATCGGCCCTTGTCGAAACTTCTGCCACACTAGAAGAAATTACAGCAAATTTAAATAAGACAGTTGAAAATACACAAAAGGCCAGCGCCCTGTCTCAAACAACTTCTTCCCAAGCACAAGATGGCGTGAACTACCATGGAAAAGCACAAGAGGCCATGCTTGAAATTTCAAGCAGTAGCAAACGAATTGCTGAGATCATCAGACTTGTTGAAGAACTCGCTTTTCAAACAAACATTTTGGCCATTAATGCGGCCATTGAAGCGGCAAAGGCCGGTGCGAATGGAAAAGGTTTTGCAGTCGTCGCCATTGAAGTTCGCGACCTTGCTCAGCGCTCTGCTGAGGCCACAAAAGAAATTAAAGGACTCGTTGAAACAAGCTTACAAAAAGTAAAACAGGGAGAAGAACTTGTGAGCTTGACTCACGACAAACTAAAAAACATTTTAACCAGCGTTTCAGATGTCAACTTTCTCATCCAAGATATTTACGCTGGCACGAAAGAAGAACACAATGCTCTAGAGCAAATTAATACGGCCGTCGCAGACATGGAACATGCCACTCAACAAAACACGGAACTTGCAACAACACTTACAAAAACAAGCGAGACGCTTTCTCATAACACAGAATCCTTGTCAAAAATAGTGGCCACAAATTTTGGACTAAAATCTATTTTTAAAACTGATAAAAAAATGACACCAAAAGAAACTCCCAAAGAAATAAATCCTTTGAAAGTTTCTGATAAAAAGACCGAGGACTTAGTTGAAAACATTCTCAAAAACTCGTCTGAAGCGTCAGCAAAAAATAATAAAATCACGGAGCTTTTTTGAAAGATGATTTAAAAATCTCAAATCAAGAATTTGCGGCTTTTAAGACACTCATCCGAGAACTTACAGGCATTAAACTTGCTGACTCAAAAACAACTTTCGTCATAGCACGGCTAGCTTCACGAGTTAGGCAATTAGGGCTTCCCAATTTTTCTGAATACATTCATCACTTATCTTCAAATTCTTCGGCAAGTGAAATTGAGTTTTTTATTGATAAAATGACCACTAATGAAACCTATTTTTTTCGTGAAGATGATCATTTTGATTTTTTGTATTGTGTCGCCTTTTTTAAAAAAAAGAATATTAATCCCGTGAGAGTTTGGAGTTGCGCTTGTTCGTCTGGAGATGAACCTTATACCATTGCCATGCTTTGTGAAGAGTTTATAAAAATTCATCAAGGTTTTCGCTATCAAATCCTGGCAAGTGACATCTCTAAGACGATTCTTTCGAAGGCACAACTAGGATTATACTCCGAAGAGTCATTAAGAAAAACGCCAGAAAAGTTTAAAGCTCAATACTTTAAAAAACGTGAAGATAATCAATGGGAACTTGTCGAAAAAATAAAAAAGGCCGTAACCTTTCGAAGAATCAACTTATTTTTAGATAATTTCCCACTGAAGTCCCCACTCGATATTATTTTCTGTCGCAATGTCATGATTTATTTTGATACAGAGACTCGTGAGAAAATCATTGATAAATTACATCAATCTCTAGATAAAGATGGATATCTTTTTCTTGGACACAGCGAGGGAATGATTTCTCATGAAAAGTTTAAACAAATTCATCATGGTGTTTTCCAAAAGAGGGCAGCGTAGTTATGTCTATTGAAAAGAAAAAAGTTCTTATTATTGATGATTCAGCAATGATTCGAGAATTTCTTACAAAATGTATTAATGAATTCCCTGAATTTATTGTCATAGGCTCTGCAGAAAATCCTAAGATAGGCGCAGAAAAGATTATCGAACTTAATCCCGACATGATTACGCTTGATATTGAAATGCCCGTTATGGATGGCCTTACTTTTCTTGAAAAGTTAATGAGATTTCGTCCACTCCCCGTCGTCATGTTTAGCTCCTATACTGACAGAAATTCAAAAGCAGCTTTAATGGCACTAGAGCTTGGTGCCGTTGATTACATAAAAAAACCTCCCACAGATTTATTTTCCATTAAAGACGAATTACATTCGAAGCTACTTGCGTGCCGTCTCGCTAAGGTTACGGCAAACCCCAAATCGGGCCAGGGTCTTGAAAAAAAATTTACTCCACAGACGCAGTTAAAATCAAAAGGTCAAATTTTAAAACCAGTCACAAATGTTATCGCCATCGGGGCCTCGACTGGAGGAACTGTCGCATTAACAAAACTTTTCAACCTGCTTCCATCAACTCTGCCCCCGATTGTTATTGTTCAACATATGCCTGCAGGCTTTACAAAAACATTTGCAGACCGCTTAAATAATGAAGGATCAATTCTTGTTAAAGAAGCTGTATCTGATGATCTTTTACTCCCAGGACATGCCTATGTTGCCCCTGGTGGAAAACAAACAGAAGTAATTCTTTCATCATCTGGCACCAAACTTTCTATCAACGCTGCTCCTATTTTTAATCGTCACTGCCCTTCGGTCGATGTTCTTTTTAACAGCATGGCAAAAAATTTAAAGGGCAACGGTGTTGGTGTGATTATGACGGGAATGGGAGACGATGGTGCAAGTGGACTACTTTTAATGAAGCAAAATGGGGCAACTACTCTGGCCCAAGATGAAGGATCATGTGTTGTCTATGGAATGCCCAAAGTGGCCGTCTCAAAAGGGGCCGTCACGAAAAGTTTAGATATTGAAGGGATTGCTAAAGAATTAACAAAATTTGCAAATAATACTTAGGAGTTTTTGTGGAACATAGTTTAGATTTTTCTCAAATGAACGTTCTCATTGTTGATGACACTGCTTTAATGAGGGCCATGCATAAAAAAAATTTGATTGAACTTGGTTTTGCCGAAAAAAACATTTCACAGGCGGAAAATGGCCAGGCCGGTTTTGTTCGCTTGCAAAGTTTTTATCAAAAGAAAACAAAAGTCGATTTAATTGTTTGCGATTGGGATATGCCAGAAGTCACAGGATTAGAATTTTTAAAAAAAGTTCGCTCAGTGAGTTTAACTAAAGATATCACATTTTTAATGGTTACCGGTCATGACAAAAAAGAAGATTATGCAAAAGTCGCTCAAAGCGGCGTTAGTGGCATTATTTTAAAACCATTTAAGCCTGAAGTTTTTCAGCAAAAAGTCATTGAACTGATGTCAAAAAAAATCATGAATGAAATCTAAAGTGAGTTTAATATGAATATTAAAAATTCCAAAACTGAAAATGAAGAGCTATTTAAACCTAGCTGGGTAGAATTAAAAAACTATGCTCTTTTTGCAGAAATTCCAGACTCCGACCTTAAAGATCTGGCCAGTGAAATGATTTTAAAAAATTATGATAAAGGTGAAATCATTTTTGAAGAAGAAGATAAGGCCGAATACTTTTTTGTCATTCTCTCTGGCTCAGTTCTTATTTTAAGAAAAAATGTACAGATTGCCCAACTGGAATCTGGTGATTATTTGGGCGAAATGTCACTTCTTCAAGATCAAATACGAAGTGCCACAGTCAAGGCAGAAAGTGATACTGTCGTCCTTGAGTTTAAAGTAGACGGATTTAAAAAATATATTACGAAAAATCCCAAAAGCCTCTTAGTCATCTCCAAAAACTTCAACGAAAGACTTAAAAGGCATAATGATTTAGTTGTTTCACAATACTTAGATATTCAAAATAAATTTGAAGAGCTCAAAAAAAATCAAGAACAAATGCTACAGATGGAAAAGATGGCCTCCATTGGAATTCTTTCCGCAGGAATTGCTCACGAAGTTAAAAATCCCCTTTCTATAACAATTGGGATGATGACACTTTTAAAAGAAAAGATGATCGAGCTTAATATTAACGACAAAGAAATTTTTGATTATTTTGAAATCCATGATAAGGCCTCTAAAAATATTGAAAATATTGTTAATGCGATAAGGGCCTATGCTCGCGAAGGTTCTGACAAGTTTGAACTTTTTGATCTTCAAAAAGTTGTCGAGGAAACCATCTGCTTAATCCACTATGTTTACCTTAAAGAAGGAATTACTCTTAAAACAGTCTACTCTGTCCAAAAATCGTTAGTAAAAGGAAACAGAGATAAATTTCAACAGGCACTCATGAACCTACTCTCCAATGCAAAAGACGCAATGGAAAATGTAGAAAATCCAGTTATCAAAATTGAAACATCAAATGAAGGCAAAAATATTGTCACTTCTGTAAGCGATAACGGCCATGGGATTAAAAAAGAAGATGAAGTAAAGATTTTTAAAAAATTTCACACAACTAAACCAGTAGGAAAAGGCACTGGTCTTGGCCTGGAATTGTCCAAATCTTTTATCACAGAAATGAATGGCGATATTACTTTTAATTCTAAACTAGGAATCGGTACAACCTTCTCAATTAAATTACCGCTAAATTAACAACAACAAGATAGGACTAGCTTGTCAGTATAAATTACAAATTACAAATTACATTTGATAAAAAATAGCGTTTCCGCTTTTCTCTAAAAGAATTAATTTTTTGTTTTTTAAATCCATCAAAATTCCCATAACTAAACCTGAAGTGTCTTCGATCTTTCTTAAAAGTGATAATTTCTTTTTCCCTTCTCTCGCCTCAGCATTTCCAAGCCGAGAAAAAAAGAGAACACTATTTTTGGCGTTATTTAAAATGATCACCTGATCACGTTCCGTATCAATTAAAAGATCCGTTGCTCCTAAGAGTTCCGGTGATTTTATAATCCGATAAGGAGCGACATTCCCTGTAATAATACTCGAAAAAAACAAAACATCTCCCGATCTTTCTAAAACGGCCACTTCCCTATTTTTCTCATCAAAAGCAACGGCCACAATGTCTTCAAGTAAAGTGCTTGATCCCGCAATAACTTGTATTTTTTTTATTCCATCATTTTTTAATTGTTCGATGAACAAAATATTCCGATATCCAAATAGAGTCGTTTTCTCATTCGTACTTTTTTTATTTCCAGCCCCACTACTTCGTTCTCGAAATAAATCCACACACTCAGACTTTATATAATTCACACCTCGTCCATCACCAAAAGAATTTCCTTGTTCCTGGCATGAATATATTTTACTTTCATCTTCACTTGCTAGTCCCGTTACAGAAATGAAAAGAATTGAACTCAAAAAAATCTTTATTATATATTCTTTAAAAAAAATAATCATAACCTCAACCTCTCCATCATCTAAGGAACAGTTCCACTGATTGTGTTTGTCGCTGTTCCACCGTTTGTTGCTATCGCATTTAAAATTGCAGTATAGGCACCCGTAGGAATAAGGCCTCCTAAAAATGTGAGCTGAACAGTACAAGATTGCCCTGCTCCAAGTTCATTACCTACGCCCGAACAATTATCAGTTCCAAACATCCATGCCCCTGGACCTGGGGCCGTTCCTGTTTTTGAAAGAGTAATCGTACTCGAGGCAATGTCTCCTAAGTTTGTTAAAGTATAAGTATGAGTTATATTTGTTGCTGTTGAACCATAATCATCGGGGTCAGGAGGATTAGGACTTCCAGCTCCTGTGACCCAAGATAAGATGGCCATAGACTGGTATGTAAATGCACTTACCGCACTTCCACTTTGTGTGTCACTATTTGTCACGCTCACTGTTACCGCTCCCGCGGCATGAGCTGGAGTTGTACACGTTATCGTTGTTCCACTCACCACACTGACTCCTGTACAGGCAGAATTTCCAAAACTCACAGTTGAACCACTGACAAATCCTGTTCCTGTGATTGTCGCAGTTGTTCCTCCAACAAGCACACCGATATTTGGCTCTACACTCGTGACTGTTGGAGCGGCCTGATAAGTATAAGCGCCTGCCGCACTTCCACTTTGTGTATCACTATTTGTCACAGTCACTGCCACAGCACCGGCCGCATGAGATGACGTTGTACACGTTATTGATGTTGCACTCACAACACTCACACTCGTACAAGTAGAACCTCCAAAACTCACCGTTGCTCCACTGACAAATCCTGTCCCCGTAATTGTAACAGAAGTTCCTCCGGCCAAAGCTCCCGCATTTAATGAAACACTAGTGACTGTCGGAGCTGCCTGATATGTATAAGCAGCTGCAAGACTTCCACTTTGTGTATCAGTATTCGTCACGGTCACTGTCACCGCTCCAGCGGCATGAGCTGGAGTTGTACACGTTATCGTTGTCCCACTCACCACACTGATTACTGTACAGGCGGAACCGCCAAAATCGACTGTGGCCCCTGCGACAAATCCTGTTCCAGTGACTGTCGCAGTCACTCCTCCGGCCAAAGCTCCAGCATTTAATGAAACACTCGTCACTGTTGGAGCGTCCTGATATGTATAAGCGGCCGCAAGAATTCCACTTTGTGTATCACTATTTGTGACTGTCACTGTTACTGCTGCGGCCCCATGAGCTGGGAGCGTACAGGTGATCTCTGTCGAACTCACCACAGTGACTCCTGTGCAGGCAGAACCGCCAAAATCAACCGTGGCCCCTGACATAAATCCAGTTCCCGTAACTGTCGCAGTCGTTCCACCGGCCAATGCGCCTGAAGTTGGCGCAACACTCGTGACAGTCGGAGCGGCCATATAAATATAAGCAACACCTTGAAATCCACTTTGACCATCACTATTAGTCACAGTTACAGTCACTGCACCTGCAGCATGAGCAGGCGTTGTACAAATGAGAGAAAATGAAGTGACTACTGTAACTCCCGTGCAAGCAGAGCCTCCAAAATCCACAGTCGCGCCCGTTAAAAATCCCGTCCCGTTTACAGTCACAACTGTTCCACCGGCCAAGGCCCCTGTGTTCATCACGACATTACTCACAGTGGGAGCTAGAGGATATTCAAAGGCGTTTGTAGCACTTCCCACTTGACCATCACTGTTAGTCACCGTCACCGTCACAAAACCGTTTGCATGGGCCGGAGTCGTGCAAGTTATAATTGTCGCACTAACAACAACAGGAACTGTACAAGCAGAACCTCCAAAATCCACAGTCGCTCCAAGAACAAATCCTGTTCCTGTAATTGTGGCAGTAGTTCCCCCAGCAGGAGCACCAAAAGAAGGAGAAACACTGCTGACCGTAGGGGCCTCGCGATAAGTATAAGCGCTCGCGGCACTTCCAGCTTGAGTATCACTATTTGTGACAGTTACAGTGACTGCACCAGCAGCATGAGCTGAAGTTGTACAAGTAATTGTTGTTGGATCAACAACTGTTACCCCAGAGCAAGTTGATCCTCCGAAAAGAACAGTGGCCCCAGAAATAAATCCAGTTCCTGTTATTGTTGCCGTTGTTCCACCGGCCAAGGCGCCTGCATTTGGGGAAACGCT
>Ga0247844_1004009_pt1 | contig 20515 bp, 17 predicted proteins | sample LaCtaG_FD_192421 | JGI IMG/M metagenome (GOLD analysis project Ga0247844, IMG submission 192421) | Freshwater microbial communities from meromictic Lake La Cruz, Castile-La Mancha, Spain - LaCruzMarch201714.5m_1 | ecosystem: Environmental > Aquatic > Freshwater > Lake | place: Spain: Castile-La... | reverse complement strand
TCAGGCTGCCCACCGGCGTGAATGCCACGCCGAAACCACCACCACCCATTTTACCTGCCGCAGGGGTGGTCAGTTTTAATCGTCGTCAGGAGTCAGTTTTAGTTGTCGCTACACACCTTCCACCACCACAGCCTTATAGCGGTCCCCAAACACCCGCCCCCACGCCCGATGCCTCACGTTGAATCTCCTCGTGTAGGTGTTCTGTAGCCACTTCATCCCCTCCACCAAGTTCGCCTCAGGCGTCTCGATGCAGAGATGGTAATGATTTCCCATGAGCACCCACGCGTGCACGAACCACCCGGTCTGCGAACACACTTCCGAGACTGCCTTCAAGAAAAAGCGCCGGTCGTCGTCATCGATGAAAATGTTCTCCCGGCGGTTCCCTCGTGCCATCACGTGGTAGTACGCGCCAGGATACTCAACCCTAAGACTTCTTGCCATTCTCCACGGCTTACAAGCGAGTTCCCTGCCTGTCAATACGATTATGCACACTGACCCCAGTTCTCGCGGCGCGTGCCGAGGGTTCTGGCGCGGGAGGAAGTTGATCGGTCTGATGGAGGGGACTGGGCGGCTGGCGACGCCCGACTTAGAGATCATTCGGCCGGGCGACCATGATCCCGCCGTGGAGCGCGTAGCGCTTCAGGTAGTCGCTCAGGCGGGTGTCCACGACGACTTCGCGCGCATTTTTTGAGGCGTGGAGGAACCGCAGCGTGCCCTTCGCATCGCGGACGGCGATCCCGACGTGGGACGTGTAGCTGCCCGGCCAGGTGGTGACGATGCTGATGATGTCGCCGTCTTTTAAATATTTTTCCGCGGCGGCGACTGAGGATTTTGGCACGTAATAGATCCCGTTTTGCGAGAGCTGGCGCTCGATCCGGCCCATCACCGGGATCATCGAAGGGTTCGCCTTGAGCTGCTTGAAAAACCGCGAGGCGCTTCCTCCCATGTAGTTCATCTCCCTGTAGATCTTTTTTGCGCCTGGGAGCGTGGGGGTGATGTCCTTGACGAGCCCGCGGCGCTGGTTGTCCTGCAGCCAATCCTCGAGGTGGTGGAGGCGCGAGGTGAATGTCCCATCGCACTTCCCGCCCCGGTAGCGGTCGAGCTCGATCATGCGGAGGAGGTCGGCCGGCTGCGGGTTCGGCGACTGCTTGAGCGCGCGGGCGGTGCCGAGCGCGATCTCAAAAAACGTCCAGCAATCCATGCCTTTCATATTCACGCAGGGGGCCTCGGCGCGGGAGTCGATCTCGAGCGTGTAGTTGACATACGGCGTCCCGACGAGCGCCCGGCCGACCGCCGCCACGCGCTCGCCGATCGGGAGCGCCGCCCAGTTGCCGGCGACCCCTTTGGCCGCGAGGCTCTGGAACCGGTCCTTGCCGACAAAAACAAGGGAGTCCGGCACCCCGGCAAAGGCGGTCAGGTGAATGGAGAGGAAAATCGCGGCGAGAAGAGTTTTCATGGATCGGCGTCCCATACGGGTGGCGTCGATTCCCCGCCGTGTCAACCCTGGCGATTCCCTGGCGAATTCCGGCTGCGGCGAGGGATTTGCTTTCCGGCGGGCGGGGAATGCGGGTAAGAATCTGGGCCGACATGGCCGATCGTTTGGTTTATATCCTGGCATCCGCGCTGGTGGGCATCATTCGCTGCCTGCCGCTTGCCGTGTGTTTTGTGCTTGGCCAGTGTGTGGGCGCGCTGCTCTGGGCGATCCTTCCCGGGTACCGGCGGCTTGCGCGTGAGAATCTGGCGAGGGCCTTCGGGGACGGGATGTCGGCGGCCGGGGTCCGCCGGCAGACGTTCGCCCACTTCACCACGCTCGGGGCGAACGCGGTCTGCGCGTTCAAGATGCCGGCGCTCTCGCAGGCGGAGATTGCGCGGGTGGCCACGATCGAGCGGCTGGACCGAATCCGGACAAACATCGCCAACGGCCGCCCGGTGGTGCTGGCGATCAACCACATCGGGAATTGGGAGCTCTACGCGCAGCTTGTCTTCCAGGTTCCCGAGGCGCGGTTCGGGACGGTTTACCAATCCCTGAGGAACCGCCTTCTGGACGACCTGGTCAATCGCGACCGCCGCCGGCTCGGGGTTGCGACGTTTGACCGGAAGCGGGGGTTCAGCGCGGCGATCGCGTTGCTTCGTGAGCCGGGGATCGTCGGTGTGCTCGTCGATCAAAATGCCGGCGACGCCGGGATCTGGACGCCATTTTTTCAGCGCCTCGCCTCGACCTCACCGCTCGCCGCCACGCTCGCGATGCGCACGGATGCCGCGGTCATTCCGGTTGCGATTTACACCGATGGCTTCGCCAGGTGGCGCGTCGTGCTCAGCGAAGAAATCCCGTGGCAGGCCGACCGCCCGGAGCAGCTCACCGCCGATATCAACGCCGCCCTCGAACGGCAGATCCGCGAATCCCCACGCGACTGGTTCTGGGTCCACAACCGCTGGAAAGTTCCCTGGCCGAACTTCCTCACCGCCTCGGCGAAGCGCGGCACATTTCTGCCGGCCGGCTCGCCCCCGCTTCGCCCGTTCCGGATCGTCCTCCGCTCGCCGAACTGGCTGGGCGACGCCGTGATGTGCCTCACGGCGGCCCGCGCGTTTAAGTCCTCGCGCCCGGACGTCCACCTGGCGGTCCTGACCCCCTCGAAGCTGGCCGGACTCTGGCGCCGGGTTCCGGAAATCGACGAGATCGTGGAGTTTCAAAAATCCGATTCGGTCATGGCGGTGGCGGCGAAGCTGCGCGGGCGTTTTGACGTGGCTGTCCTCTTCACGAATTCGCTCCGATCCGCCCTCGAGGTCTGGCTGGCCGGGATCCCGCGCCGGGTGGGATATGCCGGCCACCGCCGGAGCGCGCTCCTCAACCAGGTCATCCTCCCGCCAAAAAAGAAACCCCGCCATCCGCCGCACCATGCCGACCGCTACTGGCGGATCGCCGAGCGCTGCGGGGCCGTGATGCCGCCACCCCTGCCCCCGCAGTGGCACCCGCCCCGGGAGGAAACTGTGATCGGTTTGTGCCCGGGGGCGGAGTACGGACCAGCCAAGCGCTGGCCGACCGAGCGCTTTCGCGAGGTGGTCCAGGCCATCGGCGAGCCCGTCCGCTGGGTGATCGTGGGCACGGCAGCCGACGCGCCTCTGGCCGCCGAAATATCCGCAGGGCTCCCAAACGTCAGCGACCTCACCGGGAAGACGTCGCTCGAGGAACTGATGGCGACCCTCGGCGGGTTCTCAGCCCTGCTCACGAACGACACCGGGACCATGCACCTCGCAGATTTTTTGGGCGTTCCGCTCGTCGCTCTTTTTGGCTCTACCGAACCCGCCCTCACCGGTCCGCGCGCAGTCGGCAGCCAAGTCATCCGCCGCCAGGTCGAATGCAGCCCGTGTTTTCTGCGGACCTGCCCGATCGACTTCCGGTGCATGCGCGAGATCCCGGTTCCTGCGGTTGTGGACGCCCTGCGGGCGGCCGTTTCCCCGGCACGTGCCAGGATTGAAGATTGACGCGGCCCCCGCGCTGTGGCTATTGAAGCACGACTATGAAACATCTGCATTTGATCCTCCCGGCCCTCGCTCTTGCCCTTTGCTTCGGGGGTTGCGCCGGCGGGTCGACCCAAGCCAGCCGCATCGAGGCATTTAAGGCCAAATTCAAAAATGCCGACGCCAACAACGACGGCAAGGTTTCGCAGAAGGAGTTCTCCTACACGATGCTCGAGGAAGTTTTTGAGCGCTCCGACAAAAACAACAACGGATCCCTCACGCTCGAGGAATTTGTCGCAGCCGGCGGGTCGGCGGTCTCGTTCAAAAAAATCGACATCAACGGGAATGGCGTCCTGACGATCGAGGAGGCAAAATCCGCCAAGATCACGCTCGACCCGGTCACCGCCGCGTTTCTCGGCGCCGATGTGAACAGCGATGGCTACGTCACGCTCGGCGAGGCGCTCGCCTACCGGAAAAAATCCCGCGCCTACACGCGCGGGTAAATTCCCCGAACACGGAAAAAGTTGATTTTTCCGCAGATATCCTTCAACAACTTCACGCATGCGCACCATTTCCCTTGCCGCCGCCGTTCTGATCGGCCTGAGCCTCACGGCCTGTAACAAGAAAAAATCCGACCTCTACGCCGGCGTGGACGGCGACTTCGTCACGGGGACGCCGCTCGGCGACCGCATTGACGGGGCAAATTTCTTCGGCGGCACGGTCGCCCGCGGGCAGTTCTCGCCAGTCTTTTTCGGCTACGACAGCTTTGAGGTTTCCGCCGCCGAACAGTCGAAGATTACGCAGGTGGCCACGGCGATGAAATCCTCCCCCGGGGATCTGATCGCAGCGGGCTTCACGGACGATCGCGGCACGGAGGAATACAACCGCGGCCTTGGCGAGCTTCGCGCCCAAGCGGTCCGCCAGGCGCTCATCAATGCGGGCGTGCCCGCCAGCCGGATCCAGACGGTCAGCTTCGGCGAGGAAATGCCGACCGATTCCGGCAGCGGGGAATCCGCGTGGGCCCTCAACCGCCGCGTCGAGTTCGGCGTCGTCAAATAACGCGCTGTGCGCGTCCCGCTCCTCGACCTCACCCGCCAGCATCCCCAGGTCGCTGACGAGATGGCCGCGCGGCTCGCCGCGCTCTTCTCCTCACAGCAGTTTATCCTCGGGGCGGCGGTCGAAGATTTTGAAGCGGCATTCCGCGATGCCGTCGGATGCAGGCATGCGGTCGGTATGTCATCGGGGACCGATGCCCAGCTCGCCATCCTCATGGCGCTCGGGATCGGGCCCGGCGATGCCGTCCTCACGACGCCGTACACGTTTTTTGCGACGGCGGGCTGCATCCATCGCACCGGAGCCGAGACGGTTTTTGTCGATGTCGAGGAAGCGACTCTGCACCTCGACCCGCTGGCCTTAAAAGAGTTTTTGGAATCCCGCTGCGCGGTCGATGCGGGCGGAGCGCTCCGCACCCCGGCCGGCAACCACCTGCGGGCGATCATTCCGATCCACCTCTTCGGGGCCTGCTGCCGGATGGATGAGATCCAGGAGTTGGCGGATCGCTTTGGTCTCGCCGTCATCGAGGACGCCGCCCAGGCGGTCGGGGCCGAATACCGCAGCACGCGGGGGATCCTCCAGGCCGGAGCGATTGCCGACTCCGCGTACTTCAGCTTTTTCCCGACCAAAAACCTCGGCGGTGCCGGGGATGGCGGGATGTCGGTCTGCCGCGAGGCCGCCCTCGCCGCACGGCTCAGGCTGATGCGCAACCACGGGATGGAGGCGCGGTACTTTCACCGCGAGGTCGGAGGAAATTTCCGGCTCGATGCGATTCAGGCCGCGGTCATTCACGCGAAGCTTCCCCACCTGGCCGGATGGAATGCGGCGCGCCGCCGGAACGCGGCGACCTACCGTGAGGAGTTTTCGGAGCGCGGGTTGGACGAATTCCTCACGCCTCCGCCCGCCCCCGAGGAGGGGCTCGAAAACAGCCATATCTACCACCAGTATGTGATCCGGGCCCGCGACCGGGATGCGCTCATGGCGCACCTGCAGGCGGCCGGGATTGGATGCGCGATCTACTATCCGGTCCCGCTTCACCTTCAGGAATGTTTTGCGCCCCTCGGCTACCGGGCCGGAGACTTTCCGGTTTCCGAGGCCGCCTCCCGCGAATCGCTCGCCCTTCCGATTTTCCCGGAGCTTCGCCCAGAGGAGCTCGAAGCTGTGGCCGACGCCATCGCCGGATTTTACAAGAAGTAGGGGGCCGCAGCGGATTAGATCAGGCCGGGGAGCGCGGTGGCGTAGGAGGGAAACTGAGGCTGCCAGCCGGTTGATCGGAGCTTGGAATTGCTCACCCGCTTGCTCGTCCACCCGCGCTTGCGATGCAGATCGGCCGGTCCCCCGGGCGGAAGCGGACGCCCCAGCGCTCCGGCGATCCATCCATAGACATCGCGCTGCGTCGCCGGCGTGTCGTCGCAGACATTGTAGATCCCGCCAGGACCATCCGGCCGCGCCAGGTGAAAGAGCGCCCGGGCTCCGTCGTCCCGGTGAATCTGGTTGATCCAGCGCCCGCCCCCGGCTTCCAGCACCGCCGTCCCGTCGAGGAATTTTCGAAGCAGCACGGATCGCCCCGGACCATAAATCCCGGCCAGCCTGGCCACCACGCCGCCTGCCTCGATGGCGATCTGCTCTGCCTCAAGCAGGATCCGGCCGGTCGCACGATCCGGCTCCGCCAATGATTGCTCATCCACCCAGGAGCCGTCGGACTGCGAATAAACCGACGTGCTTCCGGTAAAAACCATCCGTCCCGGGCGAAGCGAGGCGATCAGGTTTTCGAGTCCGTCCCGGTAGACCGCCCGGTAGGCGTCCTCCCCTCCCCGGCCGGAACTCGCGCAGTGGATCACCGCCTCAGCGCCCGCCCAACCCCTGGAAACTCCCGACAGATCGCCGGTGATGTCCGCAGCGACGGCGTCGAAGCCGGCTTCGCGGAGGCGGGCAGCAGACGCTTCGCTCGCACTCACAGCCAGCACGCGCCAGCCATTTAGGGAAAAGAAAACGGCTGCGGCTTCACCAAGGAAGCCGCAGCCGGCAATCACCACCCGGGGGGTGTCCAAATCAGGACACCGGGTTGAAATTAAAACGGATCTTCATTTTTGCGCGCTTCGCATTGTTTTTGGCTTTGCGGCGCGAACGTTGGGTAGGGGTCTCAAAAGCGCGCAGTCGGCGCACCTCATCCATGAGGCCCTCGGCATCGAGCTTCGACTTCAAACGCTTTAACGCGCGATCAATCGGCTCACCTTTTCGTACGATTACTTCCGGCATAAATTCACCTACTTTCTTAAAAATTGGGATTGTCACCATACAGCCCCGCCCGGGGCGGGTCAATCGGGAACTTTTAAAGCTTTTGGCGGCAGCCCTCGGGAAGGTCCCGGCAGCACGTCTCTCAGGCGGAGGGCTTCCGGGTTCGGGGTTCCACGTTGACTCCCTCGCTCCCGCTCGTGTCGCCCCTGTGGGGTCTTGCCTCGCAAGATCTCCCCGGGCCGCTCCCACGGCCACGTGGTTAGGCGGCTGGCGAGTGAGGCGGCAGCCAAAAAAGCACCGCCTGAAGGCGGAACTCCAAACAAGATTCCTCAAGGCGGAGCCCGTTTTTGCAACTTTCAAAGATGCGCCCATTGCAGCCCTCGGGAAGGTCCACCAGCAACGTCGGCCCAAGGGGCCGTCGCTGATGCAGCCCCCACGGGACGCACGAAAGCAGAAAAGCCGGGGTCTTGCGACCCCGGCTTTCCGGTTGTTGGTTTGATTACAAGCGCGGACTTAGTAGTCCATGCCGCCCATTCCACCCATCCCGCCGCCTGCGGGCATGGCCGGAGCTTTGTCCTTCTCCGGAAGCTCGGTGACGAGGCATTCCGTGGTGAGGAGGAGTCCGCTGATGGAAGCGGCGTTTTGGAGCGCGCTGCGGGTCACCTTGGCGGGATCGACGACGCCGGCCTTGATGAGGTCGGTGTATTCGCCGGTCGCGACGTTGTAACCTTCGGCGCCCTTGCGCTTCTTGACTTCCTGGACGATGAGCGCACCTTCCTGCCCGGCGTTGTCGGCCAGGGTGCGGAGCGGCTGCTCGATCGCGCGGCGCACGATCTGGAGGCCGATCTCCTCGTCACCGGTGAGGGTGAGCGAGTCGAGCGCCTTCTGGGCGCGGATGAGGGCGACGCCGCCCCCGGGGACGATCCCTTCCTCGACGGCCGCACGGGTCGCGTGGAGGGCGTCTTCGACGCGGGCTTTTTTCTCCTTCATCTCGGTCTCGGTCGCTGCGCCGACATTGATGACGGCCACACCGCCGGCGAGCTTGGCGAGGCGCTCCTGGAGCTTCTCGCGGTCGTAGTCGCTGGTGGTCTCCTCGATCTGGCGGCGGATCTGGCTGACCCGGCCCTGGATGTCCGAGTTTTTGCCTTCGCCTTCGATGATCGTGGTGTTCTCTTTGTCCACGGTGACGCGCTTCGCGCGGCCGAGGTCTTCGAGGCCGACGTTTTCGAGCTTGATGCCGAGGTCGTCGCTGAGGAGACGGCCGCCGGTGAGGACGGCGATATCTTCGAGCATGGCCTTGCGGCGGTCACCGAAGCCGGGTGCCTTGACGGCTGCGACCTGGAGAGTTCCGCGGAGCTTGTTCACGACGAGCGTCGCGAGGGCTTCCCCTTCGACGTCTTCGGCGATGATCAGGAACGGCTTGCCCGTCTTCGCGATCTTCTCGAGCAGCGGGAGCAGGTCCTTGAGGGAGCTGATCTTCTTCTCGTGGATCAGGATGTAGGCGTTGTCGAACGAGACCTCGAGGCTCTCGGCATTCGTCACGAAGTACGGCGAGAGGTATCCCTTGTCGAACTGCATGCCTTCCACCACGTCGAGCGTGGTTTCGATGCTCTTCGCTTCCTCGACGGTGATCGTGCCGTCCTTGCCGACCTTGTCCATCGCGTCCGCGATGATCTGGCCGATCGTGGAATCCCAGTTGGCCGAAACCGTCGCAACCTGCGCGATCTCCGAGCTGTCCTTCACCTTCTTCGAGATCTTGGCGATCTCGTCGGTGATGGCCGCCACGGCCTTGGTGATCCCGCGCTGGAGGCTGGTCGGGTTTGCGCCGGCGGTCACGTTCTTGAGGCCTTCGCGATAGATCGCTTCGGCGAGAACGGTCGCTGTCGTGGTGCCGTCACCCGCGATGTCGCTGGTCTTGCTGGCGACCTCGCGAACGAGCTGGGCACCCATGTTTTCGTAGGCGTCCTCGAGCTCGATCTCCTTGGCGACGGTGACGCCGTCCTTGGTGATCGTGGGGCTGCCGAATTTTTTGTCGAGGATGACGTTGCGTCCCGACGGCCCGAGGGTCGCCTTGACGGCACGCGCCAGCTTTTCGACGCCGCGGAGAAGCGACTGACGAGCCGCTTCATCGAATTGGAGTTGTTTTGCTGCCATATATTATTTGTTCAGTTGTTTGGTTTGATTGATGTAAGAGCGGGTGATCAGCCGATGATGCCGAGGATGTCGTCCTCGCGCATGATCAGGTAGCTTTCGCCGTCCACTTTGACTTCCGTTCCGCCGTATTTGGAGATGAGGACCTTGTCGCCCTTCTTCACGGTGAACTCGATGAGCTTGCCGTCTTCGTCACGCTTGCCGGTGCCGAGGGCGACGACCTGCCCCTCCTGGGGTTTTTCCTTGGCGGTGTCGGGGATGATGATCCCGCCTTTTTTGACTTCTTTCTCTTCGAGCGGCTGCACGAGCACGCGGTCTCCGAGAGGCTTGATGTTTACGTTGGCCATGTTGGCTGTTCCTCCTTGGTTTTGTTGGTTTTGTTGGTTTTTAACATTCCCCGGGGGCGGCGCGGACGCCGCCCCCGGGGCAGGTTGTTAAAGGGTGATTATTTTTTCTTATCCTCGTCCACCATCTCGAACTCGGCGTCCACGACGTCGGCGTCCTTCTTGGCGGGTTCCGCCTGCGGCTCGGCTCCCGGCGCTGGTCCGGCCTGGGCGGCCGCCTGCTTGTAGAGCTCGGCGCTGACTTCCTGGAACTTTGTCTGGAGATCGTCGTAGCCGGATTTGATGGCATCGATATCGCTGCCCTTGAGCGCCTCGCGGAGCTTCTCGATCGCGTCCTCGACGGTCTTTTTCTTGGCCCCGTCGAGCTTGTCTCCGAGCTCTTTGAGCTGCTTCTCGCTCTGGTAGGCAAGCGTATCGGCGTTATTCCGGATCTCGATGCCTTCCTTCGCCTTCTTGTCATCATCGGCGTGGGCTTCGGCTTCCTTCTGCATGCGCTCGACCTCTTCCTTGCTGAGCCCGCTCGATCCGGTGATCGAAATCTTCTGCTCCTTGCCGGTGCCGAGGTCCTTGGCGGAAACGTTCAGGATCCCGTTCGCATCGATGTCAAACGTGACTTCGACCTGCGGGGTCCCGCGGGGTGCCGGCGGGATTCCGTCGAGGTGGAACGTCCCCAGATTTTTGTTATCCCGGCTGAGCGGGCGCTCGCCTTGGAGGACCTTGATTTCGACGCCCGGCTGGTTGTCGCTGTAGGTCGAGAAGACGTTCGACTTTTTGGTCGGGATCGTCGTGTTGCGCGGGATCATCGGGGTGGCGATGCCGCCGGCCGTCTCGATCGCCAGCGTGAGCGGGGTCACGTCGAGCAGGAGGACATCCTTGACGTCTCCGCGAAGCACGCCGCCCTGGATGGCTGCGCCGACCGCAACAACCTCGTCCGGGTTCACTCCCTTGTGGGGCTCTTTGCCGATCATGTCGCGGGCGGTGTCCACCACCTTCGGCATGCGGGTCATGCCGCCGACGAGAACGAGCTCGTTGACGTCGCTCTTCGACCACTTGGCATCGCCGAGGCAGTCCTTGACGGGCTTGATCGTGCGCTGGAACAGGTCGTCGGTGAGCTGCTCGAGCTTCGAGCGGGTCAGCTTCTTCTGGATGTGCTTCGGCCCGGTCGCGTCCGCCGTCACAAACGGCAGGTTGATCTCGTATTCCTGAGTCGAGGAAAGGGCGATCTTCGCTTTCTCCGCCTCCTCCTTGATGCGCTGCACGGCATCCGCTTGCTTCGAAAGATCGATGCCGGACTCGGATTTGAAGTCTCCAATGATCCAATCCATGAGCCGGTTGTCCCAGTCGTCGCCACCCAGGTGGGTGTCGCCGTTCGTAGCCGCCACCTGGAAAACCCCGTCGCCGATCTCGAGAGCCGAAATGTCGAACGTGCCGCCGCCCAGATCGTAAACCGCAATTTTTTCGTCGGACTTTTTGTCGAGCCCGTAGGCCAGCGAGGCGGCGGTCGGTTCGTTGATGATCCGCTTCACGTCGAGCCCGGCGATCTTGCCGGCGTCCTTCGTCGCGTTGCGCTGCGAGTCGTTAAAATAGGCCGGGACCGTGATGACGGCCTCGGTGATCTTCTCGCCCAGCTTCGCTTCGGCGTCGGCCTTCAGCTTGGCTAGGATCATCGCGGAGATCTCGGGCGGCGAAAACGTTTTTGGCTTGCCGTCGATCTCGACCTGAATGTGGGCGTCGCCGTTGGCGGCCTTGACGAGCTTGTACGGGACGCGGTGCTCCTCGGCACGGACCTCATCAAACTTCCGCCCCATGAACCGCTTCACCGAAAAGATCGTGTTTGCCGGGTTCGTGATCGCCTGACGCTTCGCGGCCTGCCCGACAAGGCGCTCGCCGGATTTCGAAAACGCCACCACAGATGGCGTCGTCCGCGCCCCCTCGGAATTTTCCAAAACAGCCGGCTCGCCGCCGTCCATCACCGCCATGCACGAGTTCGTTGTGCCTAGATCAATACCTAAAATTTTTGCCATAGTTTTTATAACCTCCGCAGACAACAAGCATTTCATGTGCCTTTGCAGACAACTTTTCTGTAAGTTGCTTACTATGAGTGATTATTTAAATATTTATTGAATTCCAGAGATGCCAGAACTGCGCCATATCGGCACATTATTTCCATTTAACTGAGACAAAAGCGTCCCTGTGGCTCACGAATTTCCCCGGAACATCCACGTTTGCGGGGGCTTGATTTCTAAGGAAGTGACCTGGCGGCGGCAGCGATTTTTGTCGCCGAAAGTCTTTCGGCGGCGGGGATTTCGGTATAAGAGGGACCCGACGTGGCCAAGCTCCGAAAAAATCCTCCTGCCCGCCGCACGAAGGCGCGGCCGGGCCGCCGGCCTTCGCACCGGGTGCTGTGGGCGCTTTTTAAGCTGGGTTTTGTGACGCTGCTGATCTGGACGGTTGTGGCGCTCGGGTATTATGCGTGGGCGCTGAGCTTCGATCTGCGCGGGATCCACGAAATGGACGAGCGATCGGTCGTCTATGACTATCGGGGGGAATACTACAGCCGCCTGGCTGGCGAGAACCGGGTGGTCGTGCCGTTCGACCGGGTGTCGAACCACTTTATCAATGCGCTGATCAGCCGGGAGGACACCCGTTTCTACCAGCATCACGGGGTGGACCCGATCGGGGTGGCACGGGCGGTGGTGCGCAACCTTTTCCTGGGCGGATTTCGCGAGGGGGCGAGCACGATCACCCAGCAGCTCGCGCGCAACAGCTTTCCGCTCGGCGGAAAAAATCTGCACCGCAAGCTGATCGAGGCGGCGCTGGCGTTCCGCATCGAGACCGAGCTCACCAAGGAGGAAATCCTCGAGGCGTACATGAACCGGATCTATTTCGGCTCCGGGACGTATGGGGTCGAATCAGCCAGCCAGACGTATTTTGGCAAGCCCGCCTCGCGCCTGTCGCTGCATGAGGCGGCGACACTGGCGGGGCTGATCCGCAGCCCGAACCGATACTCCCCGTTTAATAACCCCCACGGCTCGGTGCGCGAGCGTGACACCGTGCTGAAGCGGATGCATGACATCGGCCTCATCACGCTGGCCCAGAAAAACGAATCATCCTCCCTCCCGCTCGTCACGACCTCAAAATCCCGGATGTCGGCCGAGGACAACTGGGCGATGGACGCGATCCTCCGCGATCTGGAGATGGCCCTGGAGCCTGGTCAGCTCGACGGGGGCGGCCTGAAGATCTATACAACGATCGACGGCGGGCTTCAGCGTGCGGCCGAGCAATCCGTGGAGCGGCGGCTGCTGGAGGTCGAGTCGCAGGCCGGGTATCCGCACAAACCCGCCGCCGCCTATGCCTCCCAGCTGCTCGATGCAGAAAAATCCGCCCCGTACCTTCAGGCGGCCGCGATCGCAATGGACAACGAGACCGGCGGAATCCGGGCCATCGTTGGCGGGCGGGATTATTCGCGGAGCAAGTTCCACCGGGCGCTCTTCGGACGCCGGCAGATCGGTTCGACCGTGAAGCCGTTCGTCTACGCGGAGGCGTTCCAGCGCGGGCTGAAGCCGAGCGAAAAGATCAGCGATGACCGGCTGTCCGCCGGGGAGATCCCCTCCGGATACGGTGCGTACAGCCCGGGGAACTCGGATGGCACTTACCGCGGGATGCAGCCGGCCGGCGAGGGCCTCGTGGACTCGCGCAATACGATGGCCGTCCGGGTCGGCCTGCGGGCCGGGCTCAACAACGTGGCGGACGGTGTGATCCGGGCCGGGCTTTCGGAAGACCCGCCGCGCTATCCCTCGATTTGCCTCGGGGCGTTTGAAACAAACTTAAAAGACCTGACCGCCGCGTACACGGTCTTTGCGACGGGCGGAACGCGGCTCCAGCCGTTCATCATCGAGCGCGTCACCGATGCCAGCGGGCATCTCCTCTACAAGGCGACGCACGGACGGTTCCCCCTCTTTGACCCGCCCGCGGTGCGCCAGACCACCGAACTGCTCGAGGAGGTCATCGATCGCGGCACCGGAGCGCGGGCGCGGGAACTCGGGCTCCGCGGACGGGCCGCCGGAAAAACCGGGACGACGAACAACTTTGTGGACGCCTGGTTCCTTGGGTTTGATTCGCGGCTGACCTGCGGAGTGTGGGTCGGGTTCGACCAGCCGCGCACGATCCGCCCGGGTGGATACGGGGCGACCCTCGCCCTGCCGATCTGGGTGGACATCCTCGAAAGCGCGAAAAAGTAGGCGCCTACAGAGAGTAATCCCCCATGTAGAGCGGGAGCCGGAGCCGGGAAAACGTCTGGTGCGCCTCGAGGAGATCGGCGGCGAGGAGGGCGTAGCGCTCGCAAAACCCGGCTAGACGGGCGCTTTCGATTGGGGGGCAATCGCGCGCGATCATCTCTAGGCGCGTCTCGGCCATCCAGCTGTGCAGGGCCTGGACGGCCTGGCGGAGCGGCGTTTCATCGAGCGGGTCCGCACTGGTGCCGCCGATGCCGAGCTGTAGGTTGGCCAGCCCCAGCGCGAGCTTTCGCTCCAGGTCGGCAAGGAGGAGTTTTCCGTCGGCCGCTTCCGGCGGAGGGATCTGGATCCGATCCAGGGTGAGGGCCAGGTTCCCGCCGATCCGCACGAGCGTCCGCATCAGGGCTGACAGGCGGGGGATCTCGTCGTTCGGGCAGATCGGCGGGCTCAGGTGCGGCAGGCGCGCCGCGACCTCCGACGGGATCAGGGCGAGCCGGGCGCGCGTCCAGAGCGGGAGCGGTTCGCGCGCGAGCAGGCTGCGGCAGATCCCGACGACCTCGAGCAGGCGGTCGCGGATCTCCCACTGCGGGAGCGAAGGCCACAGCAGTCGCTGAAAGAGCGACGACAGCGTCAGCCCAAGCACGAGGCCAAAAAAGAGCCCGCTGATCGCCTGGAAGTCGACCGGCCGCTGCCCGTTGAGCCCGAGGATGCCGACCAGGATCAGCATGCTCGCCTGCATCGGGATCGTCATTCCCCGGGTCCGGAACGAGAGGAACCCCCACACAAATAAAAAGCAGAAGATCAGGGTGTTCATGACCGCGTAGCTCGAGAGCATCGGGCTCGTCGCCGCCAGGAGGAGGCTCAGCGCCGCGAGGCCTGCGACCGAGAGAGGGATGAGGTGGAACGCGCGCCGGTCGCCCTGGCCGCCCGGGCTCGCCGCGTTGAGCGCGGTGAACAGCCAGGCCCCGAGGACAAACATTGGCCCACCCGGCGGGTGCAGCCAGTTGTCGATCGCCAGCGCCACGACCATCGCCAGCCCGGACTTGATCCCGGTCCGGACCCAAAACCGCGGGGGAAGCGGCGGGGCGAACGACCTCGGACTTTTTTCGGTGCCGTCAGATCTGGCGTGGAGGGATTCCAGAAGCGCGTGGGCCTCCAGGATCTGGGCGCGCATCTCATCGAGCGCCAGCACATGGAGGCCGATGGTCATCGCCTCCGAAGCCGGAACGTCCTTCACCAAATGCCGGGTGCGCATGCCAAGAAAGGCGCCATCGATCCCATGGAACGACGACTCCAGCTCCGCACGGGCGGCCTGCCGCGAGGCCGGCGATGAGCCGCTACCCTCCAAATCTTCCAAGGCGCCGGCCAGCGCCGCATGGACGGCATCGATTTCCTTGCCGGCGTGCTTACGGTAAAGTGAGTCGTCCGGGAGCCGCTCGCGGAGCGTGCCGATCGCATAGGCGATTTTTCCGAGGCAGGCGGTCAGCCCATAGTAGATGTCGAGCCGGACGCGGAAGTGTTGGCTTTCCCTCGCCCCGAATTCCAGCAGCGTCCGGAGCCCGGTGATGCGCGCCGGAAAATCCTGGGCGCGCACCGCGCCGGGCTGCGCCTCCCCCGTGCGGCAAAGCGCATCGAGAAAGCAAGTCCGCAGGTCGCCGAACGCAGCGTGAAGGTTGTCAATAAATTCGACGCGGGCATACCTCGGCCAGATCACGCTCTGCACGACCAGCACGACCAGGATCCCGATGAAAACCTCCTGGATCCGGGAGGTCATGAACATCCAGGAGTTTGCCGGATCCTTCATCCCATTGCTTGCGACGACCAGTGTCGTCATGCCGCACAAAAAAAAGGCGTACGGGTACCGGCTTTGTCCGAACATTGCGGTCGAGGCGGCGACGACGAGCCCGATGAGCGGGATGAAGACGAGCGGGTCCTGCTCGAGCGATCCGACAAGGAGGTAGCCGGCCACCCCGCCCACCACGGTCCCGGCAAACCGGTAGATCGACTTCTCCGCGATCGCCCCGACATACTGGGCGCTCATCAGCACGAAGACGGTCAGCAGCGCCCAGCCGGGCATGTCGAGCCGGATGACGAGCGCGATAAAAACGGCGGTGACCCCGGCGATCCCAAACTTCAGCCCGTATCGGATCGCGGGGTCCTTCCAAAGCGCGGCGACGTCCAGGGAGGCGGCCGGCACGATCGCCGGAAGCTGGGGGCTGGCCGGATCTCGCGCGACGGTCGCCATCGGATCCCCAGCAGCTCAGTTTTCCGAGGCCTGCGCATTTTTCCCCTCGCGGCCGCGCAGGCGCAGGAGGATCGGCAGCCCCGGGTATTCCCACTTGTCCCGGATCCGGGCGCAGAGGTAGTTCACGTAGCTGTCCGGCAGGAGGGACGGGTCGTTGACAAAAAGGATGAACTGCGGCGGCTTGATCGGCGATTTCCCCTCCTCATTCACCTGCGTGATGTACAGGACCTTAAACCGCCGGTTGCCCTTGATCGGCGGGGCCTGGCGCTCGATAGCCGCGCGCAGCACGCGGTTCAGCTCGCCGGTGCCGGCCCGCCGCAGCGAGTGCTGGCGGACCTTTTCGATCGTCGTGAAGAGCCGCTTGACGTTCTCTCCCGTGCGGGCGGAGAGCACGACGACCGGAGCGTAATCGAGGAAAAAGAGCTCGCGGCGCACGCGCGCAACATGCTCGCGGAGGAGCTCGGCATCGTGCTCGCCATCGGGCGAGACGAGGTCCCACTTGTTCAGTGCGATCACGGCCGGCTTCTTTGCCTCCTGGATCAGGCCCGCAATCTTTTTGTCCTGCGCGGTCACCCCGCTCGTGGCATCGATGACCAGGACGTTGAGGTCCGCTCGGCGGATCGTCTTTTCCGAGCGCATCACGCTGAACACCTCGACGGACGTGTTGTGCCGCGAGCGGTGGCGGATCCCGGCCGTGTCGCAGAGAATGAACGGCCGCCCCTCCCGCTCGGTCGCGATGTCCACCGCATCGCGCGTCGTGCCCGGGATGTCGCTCACAATCGTCCGGGTGTCCTCGAGGATCGCGTTGATCAGCGAGGATTTGCCGACGTTCGGCCGCCCGACGAGCGCCAGCTTCGGCGCGTCGGATTTTGCCAGGTCGCCCTCGACGCCCTCCGGCAGCAGCGACTCGACCGCGTCGACCAGGTCGGAGATCCCCCGCCCGTGCGCCGCGCTCACCGCCAGGCTCTGCGAAAATCCGAGGCGCGAAAATTCGTCGGCCCGCGATTCGTGCGCCTCGATGTCGACCTTGTTCACGACCAGGACGACCGGACGTCCGGACGTCCGGATCAGGGAGGCGAGCTCGGCGTCGAGGGGGGTCACGCCATCGCGGGCGTCGGTGACAAAGAGGATGACGTCGGAAGACTCCATTGCGATGTGGGCGCCCTCGCGGGTGGATTCGGCAAAATCCGGATCCGGCTCGGACCCGATCCCGCCGGTATCGACGATTTCAAACGGGGCCTTGCCCAGCCGGCAGACCGAGGCAATCCGGTCGCGCGTCACGCCCGGCTGGTCGTGCACAATCGAGATCATCCGCCCGGCCAGGCGGTTAAAAAGGGCGGATTTGCCGACATTGGGACGGCCGACGATGGCGACATTGCGCATGGGAATAATCAGTGTGGATGGTCTTCGGAGCGGATCTGGCGCAAACCCCGCTCAACAGGAACCGGGCCAACGGGCCTGACCATACACAGAAACCCGACGGGGCGGCAACCGCTACCTCAATGACGGCTTTTCCCGAAGCCCCGGCCGTGCCTATCGTACGCCCATGCCAAACACGATCGAATCCCTCACCGCCGAGATCCGCGCCTTCCGCGACGCGCGGGACTGGCTGCCCTTCCACAACCCCAAGGAGCTGGCCGTCGCGATCACGGCCGAGGCCGGGGAGCTCCTCCAGCATTTTGTCTGGCAGGATCCCGCGCAGTCCGAGCAGCGGGTGCGCGACCGCCGGGACGAGCTCGCCTCGGAGATGGCGGATATCGCGATCCTCCTCCTCGAGCTGGCGGACAACTGCCAGATCCCGCTGGCGGATGCCATCCGCTCAAAGCTCGCCGTCAACAACGAGCGCTACCCGGTCGCCAAGGCGAAGGGCTCGAACAAAAAGTATAACGAGCTTTGAACGAACCCCACCGCCGGCGGCCGAGGTATTCGGGAAAATACCCGCGCACGTTCGAAGAAAAATACAAGGAACTCGATCCGGAGAAGTTCCCGGAGACGATTGCCAAGGTACTGGCGTCCGGAAAAACCCCCGCTGGTTCGCACGTGCCGATCATGGTCGCGGAGGTCCTGGACGTTCTGGCCCTGCAACCCGGCGAGACTGCGGTGGATATGACGCTTGGATACGGCGGCCACGCGGAGGCGATCCTGCGCCGCCTCCAGGCGGGCGGTCTCCTGCTCGGGCTCGACGCCGACCCGATCGAACTTCCAAAAACCGAAGCCCGGCTCGCGGGGCTCGGGATCGGCCCGTTCCGGGTTCGCCGCTCGAACTTCGCGGGGCTTCCGGCCGCGCTGGCTGCAGAGGGACTCGCCGGGGCCGATGCCGTGCTTGCCGACCTCGGCGTCTCTTCCATGCAGCTGGACACCCCGGGACGAGGGTTTTCCACCAAGCTCCCCGGCCCGCTCGACATGCGCATGAACCCGAACCGCGGGGTCTCCGCCGCCCGGCTTCTGCAGGGCATCGCGCCTGCGGCGCTGGAGGAGCTGCTGCGCGAGAATGCGGATGAGCCCCATGCCACCACGCTGGCGGCCGCCCTGGCAGGCCGGGAGTTCCTCCTCACCACCGACCTTGCCCAAGCCATCCGCACCGCGCTTCGCACCGCTCCGGCGGAGGAGCAGGAAAAATCCCTACGGCGTGTCTTTCAGGCGATCCGGATCGCGGTGAACGAGGAGTTCACCGCGCTGGATACCCTCCTCCGCGTCCTCCCATCCTGCCTGAACCCGGGCGGACGCGCCGCAATCCTCACGTTCCACTCCGGCGAGGACCGGCGGGTCAAAAAGGCGTTCCAAGCCGGCCTCCGGGACGGCACGTTCTCGCTCGTCGCACGCGACGTCGTTCGGGCGTCGCCAGCCGAATGCCGGGCGAACCCGCGCGCCACCTCGGCCAAACTCCGCTGGGCAGTGAGAGCCTAATACGCTCACAAACCTTCCAAAACGGTCGGCCAGTGGCTCATCGAGATCAAAACGTTAAGTAGCCTGGGCATCCTGCCCATGCCACTTTCTCCATTCTAGGTGGCATGTCTGCGCCCCAGTGGCACTTGCACCGTTCGAACACCCCGCGCGATAGCACTTCGTAATAGGAAGGGAATGTGTAGCCGGGAAGGCAACCGGAGCGTTAGCGAAGCATCGCCTCGTCAGCGATCCAGCGGTGAAACCGCCACACTCCCAGGGCGGCCCAGAACGTGGGTATATATCATCGTCGTCGAAACATCACTGTGCCCCAATAGCTCCTGCACCGTTCGAATATCGGCGCCCCCCTCGAGGAGATGCGTAGCAAACGAATGCCGCAGCGTGTGGGGCGTCACCGGCTTTGTCAGCCCGGCCCGCAGCGCCGCGCGCTTCACCAGCTTCTGCACGCCATTCACATCCACATGGTGCCGCCGCTCGACCTTCGTCCAAGGATCGATGGAAAGGCTCTCGGAAGCAAACAGCCAGAACCACGCCCATTCCTTGCCCGCGTTGACATACTTCACCGACAGGGCCTCGGGCAGGAAGACCCCCTCGACGCCCATTTTCCTGTCCCGCTCCCACCGCTCCCTGGCCTTCTCCAGCTGTTCCTTGAGCGAATTTACCAGCTTCTTGGGAAGCGGAGTCCTCCGGTCCTTGTCTCCCTTTCCTCCGCGAACCACGATATATCCGTTCCCGAAATCCAAATCCTTCACCCGCAGGCGGGTGCACTCCATCACGCGCAACCCCGCCCCGTACATCAACTCCGCCATCAGCTTGCCTTGGCCGTCCATCCCGTCGAGCAACAGCCCAACCTCCTCCCGCGTAAGCACCGTCGGAACCCGTAGCGTCTGCGGCGCGCGCTCGAGTTCGCGCCGCCCTCCCGCCTTGCGCTTCAGTACGGACCCAAACAGAAACTGCAGCGCGCTCAGCGCCTGGTTCTGGGTCCCGGACGAGACCCGCCTGATGACTGTCAGATAATCCAGATACTCTTTTGCGTCCTCCCACGCGAGCTCCCGGCGCGTGCGCGGAGCCGCGAAAATGAGAAACCTCCGCACCCACTCCAGATACGTCGTCTCCGTCCGGTAGGCATAGCGAGCCGTCCTCAGGGCCTCCTCCACCAAATCAAAAAAATTCTGATACTTAGCCGCCAGCTCCCCCGTATCCACCCGGCCCGCAAATCGTCCCCCCCCGCTCGCCGTTGGCGGCCTCGGCACAGGGGCCGCATCCCCAAAGACAACCGGTCGCGCCGATCCCACTGCCGGCTTCCGCGCGCCTTTCCCACGGAGAAATACGCTCTCAAGTTCATGACCCTCATCCTGATACTTCAAATGAAGATTCAAATCCCCCGGCCATTGCTTCGCCCACCCGAAGGGCTCGACCTCCTGATAAAAGATCCGCAACGATTCCTCCGCCTGCCTGACCTGCCAAATTTGCTTTCCCTCCCCGGCCAGTTTCTGCAAATATCCCTCCAGATGACCCAGCTCCGCCTGGGAAAACTTCGCCGGCTTGATGAACCCCAGAAATCCCAATATCCAACCCCGGCAGAAATCATGCATCCTCGGCTCCACCCCAGCCACCTTCAAAGCCATCCGAAATCGAACCCACCGGTTCTCCCAAATCGCTGCGCTTGCGGCACTTACCATTTTTTCTTGCATGCAGATTTTTATTGAATAGAAATGATGTCATCCTATTTAAATATGTCAAGACGTCATATGATAATACGTTCGGCAAAAAATATGCGCATTCTTTCAATTGGCTTCCTGATGCTCGCTTTCGTGGCGTGCAGCAAGCAACCCGGCCCTCCATCGAATCCCATTTACCCCGTGATCGACGGGGTTCAGTTGGAA